>Ga0315277_10006617_pt1 | contig 15121 bp, 12 predicted proteins | sample YL17G05_15_MG_FD_203695 | JGI IMG/M metagenome (GOLD analysis project Ga0315277, IMG submission 203695) | Sediment microbial communities from Yellowstone Lake, YNP, Wyoming, USA - YL17G05_15 | ecosystem: Environmental > Aquatic > Freshwater > Lake > Sediment | place: USA: Wyoming | collected...
GGGTTTCATTTCCACCTCGACCATATAGTCACTGATATGGAGATCGGGAACTTTCTCGATCCTTTTCTGTGAAACCTTCTCCATATTCAGGTTTTCTAACAATTTGCGGTGGCCCTCCTCCTCTTTTGCAAGCGACAAAAAGAGCTCCTTGCCCCCGGAATATTTTGTATTCTGACTGGCTCCAGTGTAAAAATTGAAAGCCTCAATCTCCTTATCAATGGCAAACTGAATGATCTCTTTAAATTTCTTCTCGTCCATAAGTGCTCCTTTCAGGTTGTGAAATGATTCTCATTTTATTAAATGAACTTCCTTTGGTCAAGGGAAAATAATTACAGTTTTGAGTTCGGAGTTCGGAGTTCGGTGTTCGGAGTCATTTGATCATATATTTTTAGAATTTTCTATCTCCGAACTACGAACTAAGTTCTTCTCAACAGCCTCATCGAGTTCAGGATGACCAGAAGGGAGCTGGCCTGGTGCATCATGGCTCCGAGGATCATGGTCACCCATCCCTGAGCTGAGAGAAAAACCAGCACTGTATTAAAGACGAGGGCAAAGGCGATATTTTCCTTAATCACCCGAAGGGCCTTGCGAGAGAGCCGGATAGCGGTCGGGATCTTTTCGAGTTCATCGGTCATCAATGCGATGTCGGCTGTCTCGATGGCCACATCCGTTCCTGCCGCTCCCATGGCGATACCGACATCCGCGGCGGCCAGGGCAGGTGCATCATTGACCCCGTCACCAACCATGGCCACTGTCTGGCCCTGTTTTTTCCACTCCTTTACCCTCAACACCTTCTCTTCGGGAAGAAGGTCTGCCTCGTACCGGATCCCTAATTCTTTTCCAATCCGGTTGGCGACCAGTTCGCTATCGCCCGTGAGCATCCAGATTTCTGAAATGCCTTCTTTCCGGATTTGGCCGATCGTATCTTTCGCTTTCTCCCTCAATGTATCCGCAATGGAAATCAGGCCGAGAAGGCGATGATCCAGCGACAGGAAAAGGGAGGTAGCTCCCTCCGACTCTTTCTGTTTCAAAACTTCCATGGCCGATTCCGGTATGGTAATCTTTTCCTCCCTGAGAAATTGGACACTGCCTAACAGGATGGCCTTCCCATTCCATCGGGCCTTTACCCCTTTTCCTATCAGATTCTCAAAGGATTCGGGATGGGGAATGAGGAGACCAAAATCTTCCGCCCTTTCCGTGATCGCTTTTGCCAGGGGATGCTCGGAACGTTTCTCCGCAATGGCGGCCCAGTAAAGGATCTCCTTTTCATTCAAGCCATCGAGTCCATTGATCCCTACCACTTTGGGCCTCCCATAAGTGAGGGTCCCGGTCTTATCCATCAAAAGGGTCTTCAATCTTCCCATCTGTTCGAGGTAAGCTCCTCCTTTGATGAGAATTCCCTGTCTGGCCGCATTTCCAATGGCGGCCACCACAGCGGTAGGCGTCCCAAGAACCAGCGCACAGGGACAGGCGACAATGAGGATGGTGATCGCACGGATGGCATCTCCTGTAATGAGAAAGGTTGCGAGAGCAATTAAAAGAATGGCCGGGATGAAGTATCGGGTAAAGCGGTCCATCACTCTCTGGGTGGGCGATTTTTCTGCCTGGGCTTCAAGGATCAACCGCTTGATCTGGGCTAGCTTTGTATCTTCAGCGACCTGATTGGTCTCAATCTCACATGAACCGGACTCATTAATGGTCCCGCAGTAGACCCGATCCCCGACTCCCTTCTCAATAGGGATCGACTCGCCGGTTAACATGGACTGGTTGATCGAACCACATCCGGAGATGATCTTCCCATCCACAGGAATCCTCTCCCCGGGCTTGACGATCACGATCTCTTTGGCCTTCACCTCCTCGATTGGAACTCGAACTTCTTCCTGCTCCCTTCTCACCCATGCTGTCTTCGGAGCAAGCTGGATCAGAGAGGAGATCGCCTTTCTTGCCTTTCCAACGGTGAGATGTTCTAATAATTCGCCGAGAAGCATGATGAAGATGACCGTTGCCGCCTCCTGATAGGCGCCGACAGCTGTTGCGGCGATGGCGGCAATGGAGACGAGGGTATCCACATTTAAATCGGGGATGAAGAGGGCTTTAATGGCACTCTTCAGAATGGGGTAGCCTCCGATGATCAAAGAGGTGACGGCAAAGGTAGTCGGAAGGTAGGCTGGTCCCAGATAGAGCCATCCTGAGATATAGGATAGAACCAGCGTTATTCCGGAAGCGGCCATAAAGAGGAAGGGCCTCATCTCGCTCCAGAAGGCGCGGGTCCTCTGGGCGAGGGTCTCCCTGACGACATAACCGGGCTGGGTGATAGCTTTCTTGATCTTCTCCTCTTCCACCCGATGCGGGTCATAATAGACTGTGGCCGAGGAGAGGACATAACTCACCTCTGCGGAGAGAACTCCGGGAAGGTGTTCCACCGAGCGTTCGATATTGAGAGCGCAATCCGCACAGTGGATGCCATCGATATCGACGATGATCTTCGACTTACCTTCGAACTTTTTCTCTTCCATCACTTTAGTCAGTTAGTCTTATAGTCAGTTAGTCTTATAGTCCTCCAATTAACCATGAGACTATGAGACTAAGCGACTACATGACTAATCGCCCCAGCTCCAGATACCTGTATTGTGAAGGCTGTAGTACTGATCATTCAGCAACTTCTCATGGAGCTCCTCTTCGCCGGCCAACCGTTTATACATATCTTTCCCCCGGGGGTCTTTGGTCAACTCCGCCATTGAACGATAGTATGCCTGGGCTTTTTTTTCCTCCCGGACGGCGATTCTGAGAGCGTCCAGATCGGTGAGCTGTTCTTGGCCTTTCGGTTTTTCCGTTTTCAGGGGAATCTTCTTATTTTTAAGGCTGGTCCCTTCGTAAAGAATCCACTCCCCTTTTTCCTCGAGCGATTTGAGAAGGCCTTTCAGTTTCTGATAGTGGTTCATCTCGAATTCGGAGAGCTGTTGAAACATATCTTTTCCTTTGGGATTTTTCGTCATCTTAGCGGCCTTCGAATAGGCCTGGTAAGCCTGCTTCTCTGCTTCCATGGCCACCCTGACCGCCTTTATGTCCTCGCGATCGGACCATAGAATCTCTTTTCTGCAGGCCTTGCAGTGGAGACCCTTCTCCCTTTTAATGACATCCTCTACTTTTTCAAATCCTTCAAGGGTCATGTCTGCTTCGGCACCGCAGTGTTGACAGGTATAGGTCTCTTTTATACTCATGTTTTCCCCCTCTCCATTGAAATATCATTTCATCAGTTGCAAAAAAACAATATCGAAACCGGGCGGGGGTGCTGGGCGGCTTTGCCGGGAAGTCGCCGCACAATGCGGCGGGTATTTTCCCAAAGCCTTGCAGCGGCACCTTTGGAAGTTGGCTATGTGCGTTTTTAGGCAAAACCGGGACATCACCTAAAGTGAAATCCTATGTAACCCTACCTTTTCGAAAAATCCGCAATTGGAGGGTTTGGAAGTACCCCTGCCCGGGTTCGATATTGCAACATCTGGGTCATTTGGACAATACCTCGATCATCTCCCTGCAGAAAGCGGGAAGATCATCAGGCTTTCTTGAGGTAATGAGGTTTCCATCCCTCACCACTTCGGCATCGACATAGTTCGCTCCGGCATTGACCATATCATCCTTGATCGCAAAGAAGCCTGTCACCTTTTTCCCTTTCAATATGTCAGCAGAGGCAAGCATCCAGCCTGCATGGCAGATTGCGGCAACCATCTTTCCCTTCTGATTTGCCTCCCTGACAATCCTGACCATCTCGGGGTATCGCCTCATCATATCCGGCGCATAGCCGCCTGGAATGACGACGCCATCATACTTGGAGAGGTCGATCTCTTTGGCTTCCTTCTCCACTTCGACAGGATATCCATACTTGCTTGTATAGGAGCGAGCGCTTCCGGAGCCCACAACCGTGACCTCCGCCCCCTCTTCTTTTAACCGATAATAGGGAACCCAGAATTCAAGATCCTGATAAAGATTCTCCACCAGAATGACCACCCTTTTTCCTTTGAGCCGCATCTGTTTTTCCTCCTTTCGTTAAAAATACCAAAAAAGAATTTCCTCCCCCCTTGCGGGGGAGGATCAAGGTGGGGGGTAAAGAATATCCACCCTCACCCCCTCCCTCTCCCGTCAAGGGAGAGGGATAAAAGAATTATTCATTTAAGGGTTTGTCCTTCTTTCCCATCAGTCTGGGATCGATATTTCCTGGTCCACCGCAATCCGGGATGTAACAGGTCACATCGCTAAAGGTGCAGGCCTGCTTACAGGATGGGCATTGGTCTGGCACGGTTTCGGCCCCAAACGTATAACTACAATTCGAACATTTCCACTGCGTCATTGGATCACCTCCCTTTTTTAGTAAGGAGTTCGGAGTTTTGAGTTCGGAGAAATTCTAAATCTTTCTTAATCTTTTTCACTCCGAGTTCCCTGCTTGTGGTAGGCAGGCGAACTGATTGCCCCCAACTATTTATCAGCCTTCATTTCCAGAACCAGCCTTCTTCCGGCCTCAAAGGCCTGCTGGAGTGCTTCTGGGTGCCTTAAGATATCGCCTTTTCCGTCAACTTCACGAAAGATCAGTTCACCCACATAGTCCGCATTGAGGACGTCAAAAAAATATTTTGCTGTGAGGATGGCTCCCTCAAAAACCCTTGGCCCTTTAGTCGCACCCACGGAGATGAAGAAGCCCTTTCTCTTCTTTCCCTCTTTTCCGAGAGAAGGATCTTTTAAGAGATACTTCTTTGCCCAGAGGGCCTGGGAACGATCGATCAGAGCCTTTGCCCAGGCGGTGACGCCGTAAAAGAAGATGGGCGATGCGAGAATGATGATATCGGCTTCGAGAAGTCTCGGATAGATTTTCTGCATGTCATCAAGGATGACGCATTGACCGGTTTGATCACACCCATGACATTCTTTGCAGGGAGTGATGGCATAATCGGGCAGGTAGATGCGATCAACCTCCGCCCCTTCCTTTTCTGCGCCTTTAAGAGTTTCTTCGAGAAGGATGTCCGTATTACCACCCCTTCTCGGGCTTCCAAAGATTCCCAGAATTTTCATTTCCAACTCCCTTATTCAATCGATAGAATTATTCTCTCTCCCCAGGAGACTGTGTCGCAATATGAAAAACCGACTTTTTGAAAAGGGGGATAGGCGGTCGGGTGGAAAAGATTTAGGCCTGCCTGCGCGAAGCCGCTTCGGTGAAGGCAGGGCGGTAACCTTTAGCCATTCGGATTCAGGCGTGCCAAGCGGATATAAACATTCGATTTTATACAAGTGACACTTTCCCACAATCTAAAAGACCCGCATCCTAAAACTTTGGAACCTGACTGCCTCTCCCCATTTGCTCGCGATTACGACACAGTCTCCTGGGGAGGGGACATATTTAAAGAAGGAGTTGGCCAGGGAATGGAATTGAGATCCCTCAACCCCTCCAGCAGGGGTTCGTCTATCCCTTTACGCTGAATCAATACCTTAAACATCTCACCCATTCCAGCCTCCGGTTCGATCAGATGCATTAAAGAGAGCCTCATTTTCAACCCATCGAGTTCGGAGAGATTCTGGCCCAGAGAATCCATCTCCTGTAGGATTCCAAGGGCGATGAGGAACCGGTATTGCGGCACGAGGCCGGCGAAGCGAAGGCCCACCTCTTCCCCCTTTTTGATTAAATCCGTAAAGTTGACATGTGATGTGATATCCTGCTCTCCCAGATGTTCATATGGATTTTGCGAGGTCTGATGGCGATAGTAACAGAGAAGGGTTCCGTTGCGACGGTAAGGTGCATAAAGTTCTTCGGCGAGATACCCGTAATCGATGGTCAGGACAAATCCCTTCTCCAGGAATCTTCCCACCTTCTCCATCCAATCGAGTGCCCTGAGATTCACCTCAGCCCTCTGGCCTTCTTGAAGTCTGATGCCCATCGATTCGAAATAGGAAAGGAGCGCCGGATCGGAAGGATCATCCATCACCTCTTTCAGTTGACCGTTATGCCGGGTCACATAGACCTCTTTTAATTTACCGTGGTCAAAGACGACCCGATGGACTGGAAAGGCATCAACCAGCTCGTTGGACAGGATGCAACCCCTGATTCGATCTTTCTCCTTTTCAAAGATTATTGGATCCATCCAGTCGATTTTGCCTTCTTCCTCATATGGACGGAGTCTTTCTTTCTGTTCTTTGAGAAGGGAGGGACTGGTTTCAAGAAGATAATATCTGAGTCTGTTAAAGAAGTCGGGAGCCTTCTTTTTTGCCCAATTCAATATATCCTGGCAGAGAAATCCTCTGCCCCCTCCCATTTCGACGACATCAAAATTCTCCTTGCCTAAGATTTCTGCCATCTGAGAGAGTTGTTTGGCAACCATCCCCCCAAAGAGGGGATGGACACAGGGGCCGGTATAGTAATCGCCCTCCTTCCCAATTCTTAAACCTTCGGATTGGTAATAGCCATATTGGGGGTGATAGAGACACCACTCCATAAATTGTGAGAAAGGGATCGGACCCTTTTCTTTAATCTGGGAGAGAATGAATTGCTTCAACTCCTCGTTCCGGCTTCTTTTCTCTTCTTCCATAGCACAAGTATTCGACCCGTTCGCTATCATTCGTTACATTCGGTCAGACACAAAGTATATTTGTTGATCATTTGGTGGGGAAAGTAGGATTCCTTTGCCTTTCTTAAACCCTCTTCCCCCAGATCCTGCTCCCGATTGACATAGGCATACCCGGACCAATGATTTTCCAGGAAGGCTTGATTGATCATGGGATATAGGCCATCAAAATCCGGATTGGCTTTTTCAATATGGATGACGACCGTCTCCTGATTAAGCGGTTCTCCCAGTGTAAAAGCCTCCACCTTATCCTCGATGAGGATGGCCCCGCCCTTTACCTCCAATGCCTCAAAATGAGAAAAGGCCTCTTTGGTGGCGACGGATTCATTGAACAGACCCGGAATAATCTCACACTGGCGGAGGTCGCACCACTTTGTCTCCAGCTGGAGGCATTCTGAAATCTGCTCTGTGGTGAGCGGGATATACCGATAAGCGTATCTCTCTTTAAACTTTTTGATGTGATTTCTCTTTCGGTGATATTTTCTACCCTGCAGGGTAATCAGATCCTCTGTCAGGTAGATATAATCAGACTGGTCCCGATCGAACTCTACCATAAAACCTTCCGCCTTCCAATCGAAACGAGAGACAAGGTCTTCAGGGACCCGGGCAATTTTAACAGAAACTCCCTTCTCCTTCATTGACCGGAGTAATGCCCGGCAACATTCTACCACATCTCCCTCTCCGATGGGGGGAAAGAAAAAGGGATGCTCACCGTTTTCCGCAAAGAGAAAGAGGAAGTTTTGCAGGCGGGAGATCTTTATCTGGTAGGCATGTCGCCAGATGAAGAGGTTGGTAAAGGTGAATTCCGAGATGAGGGGAGGGAATTGTTTAAAAGCTAAATCGAGAATGGGCTTGTCTTCGAGGGAAAGGTTTTTAAACAGAGGGAATTCCGGCACGCTTTTCCACGATTCCTCCATGTTGAACTGACTCCTTCCATCGCTTAGAAAATAAGGGTTTCGTCTGATGGCAACGGTAAAGATGCCCGTTTCGTTGAATTGAAATTGAAGTTTATTGTTGTCGAAGCTCGTATCGAATCTCGTATATGGATGCTGGATACTCGAGCTTCTAATTTCAAGTCTCTTGCTTCGATACGAGTGTCGTCACCCATAACCGTTTTACTATCAAACCATACGGGCCTCGTTACCATAACCTTTGAGCCACAACTTTCCTTTTTAACGAATCAAATGGCTGACCATGGTGCAGATCTCTGTCGGGTTAAAAGGCCTGTAGATGAAGCCATAGACGCCCAGATCGATCGCCTCCTTGAGAAAAGGATCCCCCCTCTCCGAAACGATCAGAAGGATTCGTAAAGGCCGTACTTTCTTTAATTCGATGAGGAGGTTTCTATCGCGGACCCCAGGAGTGTCTATGTTGAGGATAAAGACATTAAACCCCTCTCCCTTGAGGAGAGGTTTCACCTGAAAACCACTATCCAAGATGATGACTTCATGCCCTTCTCTTTCGAGGCATTCCCTTAAGTAACCCTGGCTGGCAAAATCATGGTCTACAATACATATTCTTCCCTTCACAGTTCCTCCCCCTTCAGAGAGATTTTTGACAGAATAATCCTCTAAAAAGGGAGTTAGCGTTTTCTCTGCTCGAGACGATTTTCAATGATCACGTTATCTACGATCTCGCCGCAGAAGATGCATCTCCAGCCGAAGAATTCCTCGGAGAAGCCAAAAAACTTCTCGTAGACCATGACTCCGCCACAACGATAGCACTTCATAACTAACCTCCTGATAAATAATTAAGCAAATTTCATACCAAAAATAGAATTAAGTCCACAGGTTAAGGTAAAGGAGCCTGTTTCGATCCGTACTTCCCTCGCCAATTCCTCTACACAATGGGATTGTGTTACGCTTAGCCATTCGCCCTTCGACAGGCTCAGGACGAACGTCTAACTCATTGATTTTTAATGTCTCGTGGCCCGTTCGTGGTGAGTCCCGCGAAACGCGGGATCGAACCATGAACGTACTTACGGCCAAGTTACAGTGGGAGGATGTACATATTGATTTACATATTAAAGATATGATTTTGAAATGAAAGTTCGCGGGCCTAATAGAAAGGAATGTGATTCCTTAAAGAGAAGGGAAAGGCGGGAATTGTATGTTTTTAGACATTAAAAATGCAAATATGCTTTATTTATAGCTGAAAATCCTTTAATTTCAAAATGTTGTAAATGTGTCCAATTTTAGACAATAATGTATTAAAATCATTCTTTTGAAAGCCCGAATCGTCTCATTTTCCCATAGAGGGTTGAACGATTAATCTTCAGCTTTTTTGCTGCCTTGTGCTTATTCCAGTTCATCTCTTTTAAGGTTTTTAAAATGAGGTCTTTTTCAAAATCATGAAGAGTAACAAGATCTTCTCTCTCTAAAGGTTTCTGAATGAGATACTGGGGAAGGTCTTTGGTATAAATTTCATCCTTTTTTCCAATAATCACCGCATGCTCAATCACATTTTCAAGCTCACGGACATTTCCAGGCCAGGGATGGGCTAAAAAGATTTCCATTACTTCAGGCGAAAAATCGACAATTTTTTTCCCTTTCTCCTGGCTAAATTTTTCCAGGAAATGTGAGGCGAGGAATGAAATATCATCCTTTCTCTCCCGAAGGGGTGGAATAAAGATGGGGATGACATTGAGCCGATAATAGAGGTCTTCCCGGAAGGTTCCTTTCTTCATCTCCTCTGTCAGGTTCTTATTCGTGGCAGCGATCACCCTCACATCGACCTCAAGGGTTTCCTCCCCTCCAACCCTTTCGAACCGGTGATCCTGCAAAACCCGTAGAAGCAGAATCTGAGTCGGGGAGGAGACTTCGCCGATCTCATCGAGGAAAACTGTCCCCCCATGGGCGAGCTCAAATCGACCGATCTTTCGCCGGATGGCGCCGGTAAAGGCTCCCCTCTCATGGCCGAAGAGTTCGCTCTCCAAAAGGTTCTGAGAATAAGCCGAACAGTTGGCGATGATAAAGGGTTTATTCTTTCTCGAGCTGTTGAAATGGATCGCCCTTGCTATGAGTTCCTTTCCTGTTCCACTTTCCCCCTGGATGAGGACGGTTGAATCCGTATTGGAGATATCCGAAATCAATTCATAAATCTCCTGCATCCTGTCGTTCTTTCCAATGATGTTTCCAAAACTGTATCGTTTTTCAAGGGCCTGGGTAAGTAGGATGTTCTTATTCCTTTCCCTCCTTAGTTCATCATGGAGGTCTTTGATCCGGAGCATCACCCTTGCCTTGGCAAGAAGTTCCTCATTGATGAAGGGTTTGGTGAGGTAGTCGTCGGCTCCGAGATTGAGGCCATTGATCTTATCCTGAAGGGTTGACCTGACAGTGAGAATGATCACAGGAATGAACCTCAGGAGATCATCTTCCTTAATTTTCTGGCAGATATTCCTTCCATCCTCATCGCCCAGCATCACATCGAGAAGGATCAGATCTACGGGCCCCTCTCCCTCCGGAGACCTCCGCCTTTCGGCCCCAAGGAATCTCATCGCTTCGGCTCCGGAAAAGGCGGAAAAGACCTGATAGCCTTCCAGCTGGAGGAGGGCGGTGATCATCTCCACCGTATCTCTCTCATCATCGACAACCAGTATTCTCTTAGGCTTTTTATCATCCATCTTCATTCTTACCAAATATATTGAATGATTCGATGGGACACAATATCGCTGAAAGGTGATCGAAAGTCAATCATATTTTAGAACCTGCCTTCTCGGCTTTTAGAAAATTGACAAATGATTTGTAGAATATTAAAGTTTTTCTAGGAGAGGTTGGGATGGTTTTTGTGTCCTTCAAAAATTTGCATGCTCATTTGGCGAGGGGACATTTTCAAGCCCTTTTGGGCGGAGTTTTAGGGTTGATATGTTTTGCTTTTTTTTCTTCCGCTTGTTCCAATGAGAAACCCAAAAAGCCTGTTTCTGTTCCTTTGCCCGTAACGGTGAGCACGGCGACTCAGAAAACGGTTCCTGTCCAGCTTCGTACCATTGGAAATGTGCAAGCCTACTCAACGGTCACCGTCAAATCCAAGGTTGGGGGAGAATTAGTACGCGTCCATTTTACAGAGGGACAGGACGTAAAAAAGGGAGACCTTCTCTTTACGATTGATCCTCGATCCTTTGAAGCAGCCCTCAAGGAAGCTGAAGCCAAACTTGAAAGAGATTTGGCTCAGGTGCAACAGGCCAAGGCCAATCTCGAGCGAGACCTATTCCGAGCTAAAAACGCTGAAGATGATGCCAAGCGTTATGAATTCTTAATTGAGAAAGGTGTCGTAACTCGCCAGCAGTATGAAAAAATGCGTGCCGATGCAGACGCTCTTGAAGCAACCATCCGTGCGGACAGAGCTGCCGTTGAAAATGCAGAGGCTTCTGTTCGTGCAGATAGGGCTGCGGTGGAGAACGCCAAAATTCAGCTCGGTTATTGTCTTATACGATCACCCATGGATGGCCGAACGGGAAGCCTTCTCATTCATCAGGGCACGATTGTGAAAGCAGAGGACATCCATCTTCTTACCATCCTTCAGATCGTCCCGATCTATGTTTCCTTTTCTGTTCCGGAACAATATCTGTTAGACATCAAGAAATTTACGGCTCTTGGAACACTCAGGGTCGAAGCGGTCGTTCCAATGAATGAGGATCGTGTTGAGAAAGGAGCCATCACTTTTATTGACAACACTGTTGATTCATCTACGGGAACGATTCGGCTGAAAGGTACCTTTGAAAATAGAGAGAGGCGACTCTGGCCAGGACAATTCGTCAATGTGGCGCTCACGCTCACCACAGAACCTAATGTCATCGTAGTCCCCTCCCACGCCATCCAGACTGGACAGGAAGGTCAGTACGTTTTTGTTGTCAAGCAGGATATGACGGTAGAATCCAGACCTGTGGTTGTTGGACGAACGGTAAACCGCGAAACGGTTGTCCAAAAAGGACTCCATGCAGACGAAAAGATTGTGATCGACGGACAGCTTCGGCTCTATCCCGGAGCCCGAGTAGAAATCAAAAATTCTGAATCCGCTCCAGCCACGAAGAAATAAGTACCATGAACATCCCAGAGCTTTTTATCCGGCGTCCTGTCATGACCACGCTCGTGATGCTTGGTATTCTCCTATTCGGCATCCTCGCGTATCGGCTCCTGCCGGTAAGTGATCTTCCCACTGTCGACTTTCCCACCATCCTGGTCGTCGCTGAACTCCCCGGAGCCAGCCCAGAAACAATGGCTTCTGCTGTAGCGGTTCCTCTTGAGCGGCAATTCTCAACGATATCAGGGCTGGATTCCATGAATTCAACGAACACCCAGGGAGCAACCCGAATCACACTTCAGTTCAGTCTGAACCGGAATATAGACGCCGCGGCTCAGGACGTTCAGGCCATGATCGGAAAGGCAGCACGCCAGCTCCCGCCAGACATGCCCAATCCTCCTTCCTATCAGAAGGTCAACCCTGCGGATTTCCCCGTTCTTTTTTTAGCTTTGAGTTCACCCACCCTTCCTCTTTCAACAATTCATGAATACGCCGATACCTTTGTGGCTCAACGAATCTCCATGGTCAGTGGCGTGGCTCAGGTTCAGGTCTTTGGTGCTCAGAAATATGCGGTTCGCGCCCAACTGAACCCAAAGGCCCTTGCGGCGCGCTCCATCGGAATCGATGAAGTAGCCAATGCCATCAGGAATGGAAATGTGAACCTGCCCACGGGGACGTTATATGGAACCCACCAGGCTTTCACCTTAGAGACGAGTGGACAGCTTAAGAACGCCGAGGCTTATCGTCCTCTTATCGTCGCCTACAGAAATGGTTCACCGGTGCGGCTCAGTGAGCTGGGAAAGGTGATCGACAGTGTGGAGAATGACAAGATCGCAAGCTGGTACAACAATGTTCGTAACATCGGCTTGGCCATCTACCGTCAACCTGGAACCAACACGGTTCAAGTGGTCGATTTAATCAGGGAGTTACTGCCCAGCTTTCGTGCCCAGATGCCTGGTTCAGTTAATCTGAACATTCTCTATGATCGCTCTGTATCGATTCGTGAATCGGTCCATGATGTACAGCTCACCCTGTTTCTGACCATTTGCCTGGTCGTCATGGTGATCTTTCTCTTTCTGCGCAATCTATCCGCCACCATCATTCCCAGTCTGGCACTTCCCATGTCGATCATCGGCACCTTCTCGGTCATGTACCTTTTGAATTATAGCCTGGATAATCTCTCTTTGATGGCTTTGACGCTTTCGGTGGGTTTCGTGGTGGATGACGCCATTGTGATGCTTGAAAATATTGTCCGGCACATGGAGATGGGAGAAAAGCCTCTCCAAGCAGCATTCAATGGATCGAGGGAGATCGGCTTTACGATTGTGTCCATGACACTTTCCCTCGTCGCTGTTTTTATTCCGGTCCTTTTCATGGGCGGGATCGTCGGCCGATTGCTTCACGAATTTGCGGTGACGATTGGTGTGGCCATTCTGGTTTCAGGTTTTGTTTCTCTGAGCCTGACACCCATGCTCTGCAGCCGCTTTCTTAGGCCGGCCGGCGAAAGAAAACAGGGCCGTCTTTATGCAACCTCAGAACGCTTTTTCGAGGGAATGCTTCATGCCTACCGGCGGAGTCTTAGATTTGTCTTGAACCACCGCCTTGCGACCATTGTCATTTCCAACATGATCTTTGCAGTCACCATCTACCTTTTTGTGATCTTTTCCTATGGATTTCTTCCGAGTGAGGACATTAATCAGATCCTTGGATTCACCGAAGCCGCCCAAGGGATTTCCTTCGAATCCATGAAACAGCATCAACTCGCTGTCATGGAGATCGTCGGACAGGATCCAAATGTGGATTCCTTCTCATCCACGGCTGGAGCAGGAGGCCCGTCGTCGACAGGCAATTTGGGACGTATCTTCATCAGTTTAAAACCCCGGTCTGAACGCAAGCTGAATGCGGATGAGGTGATTCAAAAATTGCGTCCAAAGCTGGCAACTGTTCCTGGAATCCAGGTCTTCCTTCAAAACCCTCCTCCCATCCGGCTTGGAGGGCAGTTGACAAAGGCCCAGTATCAATTCACCCTTCAGAGTCCGGAGATTCAAGAACTTTATGAGAATGCCCCTAAACTCGAAGCGATGATACGCGAATTACCAGGGCTGCAGGATGTGACCAGCGATCTGCAAATCAAGAACCCTCAGGTGAACATTGAAATCGATCGGGATAAAGCTTCGGCTCTTCGCGTGACAGCTAATCAGATCGAAGATGCTCTTTATAGCGCTTATGGAGCGAGGCAGATCTCAACAATCTACACTCCTGTCAACCAATACCAAGTCATCATCGAACTGGAACCTCAATACCAATTGGATTCATCTGCTTTATCAATGCTTTACATCCGGTCATCGACCGGCCAATTGGTTCCCCTTAATGCGGTGGCAAATCTGAGCCCTGGCCTTGGGCCTCTTTCATTAAACCACTTAGGGCAACTCCCGTCAGTAACCATCTCTTTCAACATCAGGCCCGGTGTTTCTCTGGGGGACGTTGTGGCCGCCATTGAGAAGGTCGCAAAGGCCACACTGCCGGCCACCATCAGCACCAATTTTCAGGGGACAGCACAGGCTTTTAAAACATCGATGCAAGGGATGGGTCTCCTTTTGATCATGTCAATCGTCATCATTTATATTGTCCTGGGAATTCTTTATGAAAGTTTCATCCATCCCTTGACCATTCTTTCGGGTCTTCCTTCCGCTGGGGTTGGGGCTTTGGTGACACTCCTGATTTTCAAAACGGATTTGAACCTTTACTCCATGGTCGGGATCATCATGTTAATTGGGATTGTCAAGAAGAATGCCATCATGATGATCGACTTTGCTCTGGATGCGCAAAGAAATCATGGGAAAAATCCCACGGATGCGATTTACGAAGGTTGTCTCATCCGGTTCCGTCCCATCATGATGACGACCATGGCTGCCATTATGGGTACGCTGCCTATCGCCTTCGGTTATGGTGCAGGTGCGGAAGCTCGCCGTCCTCTTGGACTTGCTGTGGTTGGTGGTTTAATCTTCTCCCAACTCATCACCCTCTATATCACTCCTGTGATTTATATTTTCCTGGAATCTTTTCGTGAGAGAGTAAAAGGGTGGTTCCGGAAATCATAGTTCGGAGTTCGGAGAAATGAGTTCGGAGCTTTAAATCTGCAACCTGCCTTCTGCGATCTGCAATCTGGACTTATCTGGTTTCACAAGGCGGGATTTTTTCGACGAGTTTCTTCTTTCTTGCTGGCGTCAGCTCCTCTTTGATCACCCAGTCTTTTTGGACAAAGGCATCCTGTCCTTTGATGAGGAGCCATTCCTTTCCGGTCCCTCTTCCTCTCATCAAAACGAGTGAGAAACCTCCCTTCAATTTCTTTCCGTTCAGGGCGAAACGGAGTTTGCCCTGTTTCAAGGCGGTCTCGGGGTCTCCTTCTGCTTCGAACTCTCCGGAATCCCAGATGAGGACCGGGCCGGCTCCATAAAGACCTTGAGGAATGATTCCCTCAAAGTCACCATATTCGA
>Ga0315277_10006618_pt1 | contig 15120 bp, 6 predicted proteins | sample YL17G05_15_MG_FD_203695 | JGI IMG/M metagenome (GOLD analysis project Ga0315277, IMG submission 203695) | Sediment microbial communities from Yellowstone Lake, YNP, Wyoming, USA - YL17G05_15 | ecosystem: Environmental > Aquatic > Freshwater > Lake > Sediment | place: USA: Wyoming | collected...
CCCGACGTCCGGGCCTTGTCGCGACTGCCGGGTCGTGTGACAATGGGGTTCGCAGGGATTGTAGGTTGGCGCAATCCTCGGCAGTGGCCCGCCGGAGCGTTCAGGTGGACCCGCGTGGCGGGAGGGTGTCTGGCAAGTTTTCCTGGCAACTTGGTGCTTGGGGTGGCTGGGGTCGAGTGCAGCGAGCCCCCAGATAAACCTGCTGGGGGCAGCCTGCGGCTGACCACCAGCCACCCACGCGTCCGCCAGGAAAACTTGGCACACACGCGGGAGGGAGAACCTTGCACTTGTCGGTCGCCACAGCACGAAGGGCCGGAGGCCGCGGATGGCTGGTTCCGGTCCTCGTGATCGGTGCCGGGCCGGTGCTTTATGGGTTCGGCTTGTGGGCTGCCTCGGTCGCCGACGGCCAGCCGCTGGTCCAGGCCGTTTGCTTCGACGCGGCCGTGCCTGGCCACTCCACCCCGCTGCGGGCAGCGATTGCCGTGGTGATGGCCGTGGGGGCATTCCTGCTGCTGTTTGCCACCCCGTGGCTGCTGGGCACGCTGGCAATGCGGCGGCTGCCGAACCGGCGGGCAACCGCCGGCGCCTGGAGTCTGGCCGCCAATTCGGCGGCACTGATTCTGGTCTGCCTGCTGCTGCGAAGCACGCCGGTGGGAGTCAACCGGGAGAGCTTTCTCGTCGCCTGGCTGATCTGGACCGTGGTGCTGTTCTGGGCGGCCGGAGGTGCCACCAGGACGGCGGGCGCGATCCACAGGTTACGGCGGCGGTGGGTGGTGGGGCTGCTGATCGGGACCGCGGCCCTCACCTTGGGCATCGTGCTCTTTCGACGGGAGCACTTCATTCAGTGTTTCGACGGGGACGGCACTGAGCAGTTCGAGCTGGCCAGAAGCCTGCGAGATCACTTCCTCCCCTACTGGGAAATCGAGGCCGTCGAGCGTCTGGGCACCTACATGGCCAATCCGACGGTGATCTGCTCATACTGGACCCTGCCCTGGCAGCTCCTCCTGGGCGAAACTGAACTCCCGACGCGGCTGCCCTGCTGGGTCTGGTGGCTGGGCATTTATGTGATCTCGCTGGGAATGGCGCGGGGGAAAGGGGGCCGCAGCGGCTGGCTGCCGGCCGTGGCCTTGGCACTGGCCCTGTTGCTGACCTCCGTCTGGTACACCTTCTACGTCGGCTACTACGCCCACATGACCGATCCGGCCAGCCCCGGCGTGCTCGACGGACTGTTCACCGTGTTCCTGCTGGCGGCACTGAACTGTCTGCGTCGTGGGGATTGTGCGGGCTGGGTCGTGTCGATGATTCTGGCCTCGCTGATCTTCTATGCCGGGCCAGTGCTGCTGCTGCTCACGGCCGCTGCCGCGTGGTTCTGGCAGCCCGTCCCCCGCAGGCAATTGGTCCGCGCCACGCTGGCGGGAGTATTGGTGATTGGGGCGATCGTCGGCGGTTATCTCCTGGTGGGCTGGGGAGAGGGTTCGTTGTCGGGGTGGTGGGCCACGTTGCACCGGGAGTGCTTCGACAAGTACTCCGCCCCCGGCCCGCGGTGGCCCGCCAGCCTGCTGTATCTGGGCTACCTTCTGCTGGGATGCGGCACCGTCCCGGCCATCGGCCTGGTGCTGGTGTTTGTCGGTAGACGCGCGGGCCGCAGCATGGCCTGGGATCGAACGGTGGCCACCGTGGCCTTGGCCTATTTGCTGATTATCCTGGGGTCGGGCCACAAGAACCTGCACTACCTCGGCCCGTTGCTGCCGATTCCACTGGTCCTCTGGCTGAGGCTGCCACGTCACCCGGCGCGGCCAGTGGGCCGAGGATGGGCCACCGCGGTGCTGGCGTCGGGTGGGCTGGTGGTCTCGCTGTTGCTGAGTTGGCCGCCCGCTCGGCCGGTGTTCACTCGCAATCGCGAGCTGGGGGCCCTGACCACGTTCCAGACGGAATCGTACGCAGAGGCCATCCGCTGGGGCCGGATTGCCGGGGACCTGTACGACGAGGGGCGGCTCGCTTGGTGGGTCGGCGAACACACCTGGGTACACTACTCGCGGCTCGACGCCCACCCGGCTACGACACGTCCGCTGCTGCTGACCGGCGGAGCTGCGCCCCCGGGATATGAGCTGGTGCTGGAATCACCCGGCCGGGCGGGAAGACTCTATTCCAGGGACCCCGCGCGGACGCGCTGGATGGCAAGCCCGCCGTCGCCCAACGGGCTGGATCGGTGGCCCCGGGTCTTCCGGCCGATCGCCACGGCGGTCCCCGCCCGCCGCCTCCCCCGGCCGTAAGACCGCGCGCAGGAACAGGCTCGCCAAGTTCTGCTCGGGGTGGCCGGGGTCGAGCGAAGCGAGCCCCCGGAATCGCCGGGACTGTGGGCTCACTTCGTTCGACCACAGCCACCCGACGCCGCCTCCCCCGGCCGTAAGACCGCCCGACGCTATTGCTTCCGCTGGCGCAGCAGCGGTCGGGCCGTTCGCCGCAATCGGGCCAACCCTGCGAGGTCCTGCCAGATCGTCTGGGGGACGTTCACTCGCGAGTCGGGGTCCTCGACCCAGGTGATGGGCAGGCTGCGGATGCTGAGCCCGGCGTACTCGGCCAGCACCAGCAGCTCGGTATCGAAGAACCAGTCCTGGTTCTTGACCAGCGGCAGCAGCCGTCGCACAGTTTCGACGTGCACGCCCTTGAACCCGCACTGTGCGTCGTCGAAACTCCGCGTGCGCAGCACCCAACGGATTAGCGCATTATAGCCGCGCGAGAGAATCTCGCGTTTCAGGCAGCGGGTGATTTTCGACTGCGGGTGCAGCCGCGAGCCCGTGACCAGGTGGGCGCCCTCGCGGAGCAACTGCACGGCCTGCGGCACGGCGGCCAGGTCGGTCGAGAGGTCCACGTCCATGTAGATGGAGAACTCCGCGCGGGTTTCGCTCCAGGCCTTCCGCAGCGCCCGGCCGCGACCCTTGGCGTCCAGGTGCAGGAGCGAGACGTACGGGAGTCGCTCGGCAAGGTGCTGGCCGACCGCCCGAGTATCATCCGTGGAGCCGTTGTTGACCACCACGATCTGCCAGGCGAAGTCGCGGCAATCGGCCATGGCCGCGGCAAGCTGCTGCACCGAGCGAGCCAACACCTGGGCTTCGTTGTAGACCGGAATGACCAGGTCCACCAGGTCAGGGCGGGTTGGCTTCACGTGAGAGCACCGGTCCGAGGGCCTTATTTGAGCAGCTTCAGCAGCTCCTGGTAAGCCGGCCTTTCCAGAGGTTCCAGCAGGGGGACTTTCAGGCCTAACTGCTGGGCCTTTTTCATGGCCTCGACGGCGTCCTGCTGCTGCCCATTCTGTTGATAGGCGCGGGCTTGATGGAAGCGCCGCACCGGCGTGGCCCCGTCGGCGATGGCCTTCTCCAGGTCGTCGAGTGCTTTGCTGGGCTGGTCGAGGGCCAGGTACACGGTGGCCCGCGAGTCCAGCATCGACGCCACGGGTCCGGCCAGCTCGACGGCGCGGGTAATCAGCCTGAGGGCATCTTGGAGCTTGGTCCCTTGGAGTGCGAGGAGGACGGCCAGGTTATTCATCGCCCGATAGGCTCCGCTGTTCTTCTTGATCACCTCGCGGTAGAAGGCTTCGGCTTCGCCGTAACGCTCCTGGGAGGCGCAGGCCTGCGCCATGACTTCGAGCAGGGGGATCGGTCGGTCGAGCTTCTGCAGGGCGCCCTGCACCACGCGTTCCACGCGCTGGAGCTGTTCTGGGGTGGCGGTGGGGCTTCTCAGCAAGAGCATGCTGGCTTCGGCCGTAACGGCGGGGTCGCTTTCAGGCCAGGTGGATTCGAGCAAGCGGACGGCCTCCTCGATGCGGTTCTGCCGCCCCAGGAACAGCACCAGGAACGATTCGCGCCCCGGGCGCTGGCGAACGTACTTCCGGCAGAGATCCTCGGCGTCGAACAGGAAGCGTTTGGCCATCTCTTGCTGGTCAGGCTCCGTCAGCCGCCGGGCGAACCTCTCCAGGATCAGGGAAACCAGGCGGGAGCGTTCCGCCTCGTCGGCGGGTTGGGCGTCGACCTTGCCGACGAACCGGTTCATCAGGTCCAGCGCCTGGACGTATTGCCCTCGCTGGAAGAGCAACTCCGCCCGCAGGCTGACGGTCGAGAAGTTGGTGGGGGCGAGCCCTTCCAGCCGGGTCAACCAGAGTTCGGCGTCCTGGGTTTCCTTGCGCTCCAAGAGCGCGGCGGTATAGGCCACCAGGTAGGCCAGCCGGTCCTTGTCGGCGGCCAACAGGCTCTGCATTTGCTCCCTGGCCTTGCCCCACGCCCCTTGGGCCAAGTAGAGCTGCCAGAGCAGGAAGCGGTCCTGCGGTGATGCGGTCTTCTGCTCCGTGGGGAGGTTGTTGAGTATCTCGGTCGCTTCGTCGCGCCGGGCGCGCGTGGGGTGATTGCTGAGAATGGTCGCCTTGAGGCGGAGATCTTCCGGGTTGGGGCCGGCCGCCTTGAGATTCTCCTCGACCAGCTTCAAGGCCTGCTCCAAGTTCGGATAGAGTCTGTCCGCACCGAATCGCCCGAGGGAGATCCACGCCAGGCGGCGTCTGGCCCATAAGGCGTCCGCCTGCGTGCCCTTCACCTGGCCGTCGATGATTCTCCTTAAGATGGCCTCAGCCCGCACGATGGCCTCGGAGCGTTGGGTGGGCTCGGACTGGGGGAATTCGCCCCTGCGCAAGTAGAAGTCGGCGACGTACCGCGCCACGGCCGGATCTTGGGGAGCGGCAGCTAAGGCCTCTTCGCAATTCTGTTCCGCCAGTTCGGGCCGTCCCATTTGTTCGTAGGCCTGGGCCAGGGCGAGAGGTCTCTGGTCCGCGGGGATCTTGCTGCGGGCCTGCTCGATGGCCTCCTCGGCCTTCTTCGTCTCTCCCGTGCCGGCCAGGAAGAGAATCATGCTGATCCAGGTCTCGGGCACGTTGTCGGCCAACTCCAGGGCGCGCCGCAACGACTTCTCAGCCTGGGCCAGCGCATTATCGGCCGCTTCGGTCAGCCCTTTGTCCCTGGCACGCCGCCCGTTCTCGTACAGCAGTTGACCGAGCCAAATGTGGTCGTGATAGTCATTCGATCCGGCCGCGCTCTGTTTGGCCTTGTCGAGTGCCTGATCAAACCTCCCCAACCCCAGGTCGATCCGGCCGGCGGTCTTCAGCAGCTCGGGCGGGATTTCTCTGAAGCGGCTGAGCAACTCGTCGGCTTTGTCGAAGCGCTGTTCACGATAAAGCAGGCTGATCGCCCGGCGAATGGCCAGCGGGCTGGACTCCCCCGAATCGATCGCCTGGAGGTAACTCTCCAGCGCCGCGGAAAGATTGCCTTGCTGCTCGTAGACCGTGGCGGCGACCAGCGGGAGCCGGGCCCAGGAAGGCCGCAGCGTGCGGGCTTCGGCCAAGTGCTTCAGGGCCTCGTCCAGAAGGGGATTAGCTTTCTTTCCTTGGGCCAACAGGCTCAAGCGGACGGCCTCGCCGTACAGCCAGTGGGGTCCCCTTCCCTCGATTCTCTGCACCTCGTCCAGGGTGCTCTTCACGCCCGCGTCGTCTCGGGAACGAAACGCAAGGTCCAGGAGCTGGAGCCGGATCTGGAGATTGTTAGGCGTCTGCTCGGCTACGCGGCGCCAGAGTTCCCTGGCTTGCTGGTCATCGCCGACCTGCTCGGCATAAGCCCCCAAGGCGTTCCAGAGCTGGAGCCGTTCGGCGGGAGAGAATTGGTCGGTTTTTTCCGCCAACTGCCGTAACCGCTCGGTGGCCTCTTTTCCATAACGATCTGCGAGGTAAGTTGCCCGCACGACGCGCAGGATCACTTTGTCGCCCAGCTTCTTCGTGGCTTCATCGAGTAGGGTCTCCACTCGATCCCACTGCTGTCTGCGCTCTGCCAAGCCGACCAACGCGGCCCAATACTGCACCTCTTCTGGGTGCTTGTCCCGAGCTGCTTGGACCAGCCCTTGGGCATCGTCGATGATCTGTTGGGCGCGGGCGGTGGCCTTCTGTCGTTCGGCCGGAGAGTCAAGTTGCTTGGCCACAAGCCTTTGCTCCTCGGCCTGTGCGAGGAGGACCTCCGCCCGCAGAAGCACGTACTGGATGGAGTCTCGATCGGTCTGTTCTGCTCCGGCCAGCGCCTGCTCCAGGACCTGCCAATTGCGCTCGGCGGGCGGCAGGCGGCGGTTTCTGTCGTACAGGAGCTGGGCCAATCGGAGCCAGGCGCCCTGGGCAGGCGTGCCCACTTGCAGAAGCTGTCCATATTCCTTCAGGGCCTCGTCGGGCCGCCCAGTCTTTGCCAGGGCGTCCGCCAGCCCCGCCCTGGCGGGGAGATAGAAGGGATCCACACCGAGTGCTCTGCGGTAAGCCCTGAGCTCCTGGTCCTCGTTTTGGAGGTACCCGTAGCATCTCCCGGTCCAAAAGTCAGCCTGCTTGACGTACGTCGGCCACGAGCCGAGGCCGGCGCGAGCCTTATCGAAACCTTTGACGGCAGCCCCCCATTGTTCCCGGGCGAACTCGATGCGGGCTTCGAGATAGGCCATTCCCGCCGGAATCGTGGGAACTCGTTGCAGGTCGGCATAAGAATACACGGCCTCACGGAATTCGGTCACGGCCTGCTGGGCCTTGACGATCTCCTCGGCGTCGATCAGCATGTTTGCCCTGGTCCACAGCAGCGACGCGTTTTTGCGGACCGCCAAGAGTCCGGCCTCCAAGACGGCGAGTGCCTCGGCCGGTTGTCCGGCCCGGGAGGCGATATCGGCCGCCGTGGAGTACATGCGGGGTTCCCCGGCGTACAACTCGATGCCGCGATCTGCATAGGCGCGGGCTCGGTCGTATTCGGCTTGAACCACGCGCTCAGCCAGTTGCGAAGTGTTGTTAGCTTCGCGGGCTTCTGCCCGGAGAAGCTCCGCGTTCAAGAGACTGCACCCGGCGGCTAGCAACAAGGCGTCGCGGTCAGTGCCCTCCAGGGTCTGTTCGACGGCCAGGGTTGCCCGTTTCACTGCGCGGGCAAAGAGCTGGCGTATCTGCTGCTGGTCGCCCTCCGCCGGCTGCAAGAGCTTGTCGCAGTCTTCGGGCGCCAACTCGGAATCCTCCAGGACACGCTGCAGGGCATCGACCAACACGCCGCTCTTGGTGGCCAGCAACAGGAGGTTGCGCTCCGCCTCGGCCAATTGGGCGGTCTCGATGGCGCGGGCCAGCGCTGCGGCCAGGGCCTTGCGGCTGACGACCAGGGACGAGACGGAGGAGGCATCCGCCGCCTTCAAGACGTTTTTCACTGCCTCTACCAGGACTCCGTTCTTGGCGGCAATGGCTTCTCGGACAGCGCGGGCCAAGACCGCGTTCTTGCCGGTCTGGAGCAACAGGGCGCGATCGGTCGATGCCGGCTCGCAATCCCTCAGGACGTGTCGGATCACGTCGGCCAGGACTCCGCTGCGATCCTGGGGTGACTGTTGCTGGTCGTCTGCCAACTGCAGAGCCTTGATCACCCGCACCAGGACTGTGCATCTGGCGGTTCGCCCCAACACGGCGGGGGAGACCTGCGCCTGCACCAAAACGTCATCGAACCGACTCAGCGCGTTCCAGGTCCCCAGCCCTACCGCGCCATCGATCACCGAATCGGAAAACCGGTACGTTACCTTTTCGATCTCGTCCACAAAGAGGGTAACCTGACTCCGCTGTTTGACCACCACCCGCAATCGGTAGTCTGTAGCCGGCTTGATCGGCTCGGGGAGCACGGCGTCTGCCTGCCAGCCGGAACTCGTGCGCCTCCCCAATAACCATTGATCCGTGCCCACTTCCGCACCAGCGAACTTGAAGTCGGTGGGCCCCTGGTAATCAAAGATTATGAAGGCGTTGCTGCGTCGCCCCGGTGTCACGTCGTCGGTATTGATCTTTGCTTCGATCTGGATCGTCAACTCGAACGGCAACGGATCGGTGATCCGCAGGGTGCTGACTCCGTCCTTGTCCAACACTGGCGTCACGGCGTACGCCCCTTCAATGACTTTCCAGTCGCCCGCCTGGACCTTGAAAGAGTCCGCTTTGCGGTCCCCGAAATCCTCCTTCTTCAGATCCTTGTCTAGGGCCTGCTTCACGGCCTTAAGGAGCAGTCCCGTTTCCGCCGCCTGGCGGATCGCGTCCTGGTCGTCCGAGGAGAACTCGCGGAGCGAGAGCGACCTGAGGGCGTCGCGGCCGGGGGTGGTCAATTGGCGGGCCTTCCGGGTGTGCTGCGTTGCCTCTTCGAGCAGGCCCTCGCGGGCAGCCAGCATCAGTGCCACGGGATTGTGGAGGGCCTCCAAAGCGCGTTTCATGGCAGCCACCAGGATGCCGTGTTTGGCGGCCGCCGACAGGGCCTCGGAGCCCTGGGAGGCCCCCTCCGCAACGAGTGCCTTGAGGGCTTGATCCCGCGCCTTCGCCAGGGCCTCGGTGACGGGCGTCGCGACCTCGACCCCGCGCCTGGCGGCCAGCAGCAATTGGTCTGGGGCATCCAGCGCCAAACTGGGGTCGTGGAGCTTCAGGGCATCTCTGACCACTTGCACCAGGATTGCCCGGTCGGCGGCCAACAAAGCGGCGTCAGGATCGTCGTCCGCCAATTGGGCCGCCCCCACTGCCCGGTCCACCGCTTGCGCCAGGACCGTGGGCACCAAGGCGTCGAGCAGGATCGGGTGTTTTCCCGCATCATCGATCCGGGTGGCCCTGGCCAGGTTGATCAAGTACTCGCCGTAGGCCAAGTGCGCCCGGAACGAATCCGGATTGGCCTGCAGGAGGTTTCTCATGCACTCATCGGCTTCTCTAAGGGGGTTCAAGCGATTCGGGTCTGCCAGCAGTTCTGCCAAGAGGATGTAGGCCATGACTTGGTCCGGTGCACTGCGGATCGCCTTCTGAAACGATTCGGCGGCCAGAGCTGTTTCGCGAACCGCTTCCTGACACCTTCCCTGCATCTCCAGCAGGCCCGCGTCGCCCGGTGACTTCTGCAGGAGGGCCGTGATGTGAGTTTGGGCATCCGAGTATCGTCCGGAGAGAAGGTAGATCTCAGCCAGCTTGCGGCGGGCGGCCATGCGATCAGTGCTCCGTTCCTCGCGGAGCACCGATTCGAGCGTGCGCACGGACGTCTGCAGCCACACCCTGGCCTTGAGCTGCGTTTCTTCCAGCTCACGGGGAGTGTTTCTGGGACCGTTGGCAGCAGTGATCTGAGCCAGGTCAGCCTGGAGCAGGCCTACTTTCTCCGAGACGTTGGTCTCGTTGGACCTGAGGGAGAGGTACCAACCGTAATTGTTCACGGCGTCTTCATACGCCCGCAGCTCGTCCCCGCCCGTGCCTGCCTCCCTGGCGATTTCCGCCCGCACCATCGCGTCATCCGCCTGGTCCAGATAGAAATCCGCCTTGCGCCAGACCTGGTAGCGGCGAAGCCCCTCGACCCCGCCGCCGAAAACGGCCGCGCTGACCAGCAGAATAGCAGCGAGCCGCACATTCAAGGTTCTCATAACTTACCTCGTGTCGCTGGTGACTTACCCCCGCTCGGAAGGGTCTGCCGCGGAACAGGCGCCGGCCGGGGTCCCCGGACAGGCGAAGGCCAGTCGGTCAAAGATGGCCATCGGGGAGAGCCTGACCTGGGGCGAAGACGGCCAGACCGTATTCCCATCCGTGGCCGTGAAGAACGCGATGGGATGGGCGATGCCGGCAGCCTGAGACTTTATTCTACCACCGATTTCTTCGCAGACTACCGTGCGGCCGGGGCACGAACGGCCGAAAGACGGCGACGACGCCCGAAAAAGCCGCTACAACCCGACGGAACCGCCGGGGCATTGCCGTAAGTGCCGTGGCTGCTGCAGGACCGCCTCGACGTCGAGCCGGACTCGCCGGCGATCCTCTGGTCAGGCGTCGGCAGTCGCACTGGTACACAGTGCCTGCTCTCCCGCTGGCCGGGCGGGCTGAACGGCGAAAGCACCCCCTCTGGCGAAGGGGCAGGTGACGACTGAGGGCCGACAACCTTCACCCCACTCTCGCCGTGGGCCGGCAAGTCCCGTTTCTGCGGACGCTCCAGGCCCGCGCTGCAGGGATCTGCACCGAGGACCCGCGGGCGCGCCACGTGCGGCAACGTGCGCAGAGGGCTCCTCGCCCGGGGACGCCGTGCCGCCGGGGCGGCCCCTGCGGGCAGCCACAGCCCTGAACGCGAACACGGGGCCCGCGGGTGGTTCCCTCAGATCACTCGGCCGAACGAAGAATGGCAAGCCTGCCGGACGCGGGCTTGCCATCTGTTGCTCGAAGCTACCAGTTGTCTCTCGGGGGCTTGGCGATCAGCTCGCGCCTTGCAGACGCAATCCTACCGCTTCCGCCGCGCCGAAGCCGAAGCCACCAAGACAAGAGCACCCATCAAGAGGCCAACGAACGTCGATGGTTCGGGGACCAGCGTGGCCGTGATGTTCCCGCTTCCGACCGCTTTGAACGCGGTAAGACTCGTACCGTCGTTCGTGATGTCCTTGAGACTGCTGCTGGAAAAAGTGAGCGAAACGTCTTTTGACGTGTCGATGTCTGCCAAACTGAAGGGGAGACTCTGGCCGGAAATGCTCGTCACTTTGCCCAGGGCCGCCACGGCGATCCCACCGCCGATGTAGTACACGTCAAGCGAGGAGATGTTCAGTTCCAGCTTCCAAGGGCCTTCCGCGTCCGCAGTGCCGAACAGGTCGAAGCCGAAGGCGCCCCCGGCTCCCCCGCCGTTTCCGCCCGTCGTAATGAATCCGCCGCCCTTCGGTAGCCCGGATGCATCCTTAACATAGAGATCCGCATACACATCCGTCGTATCGCGATAGACGGTACTGTCTACTTGGAACTCTACGCTGTTGAGCGGGTCGGACTTGGTTGGATCAGTGCCGGCGCGAGTGCTGTTGCTGGCTTTCGCATCGAAAATATCCTGCGAGGCGCCGTCGAGAATGAAGTTCAGGCCGGTAAACTGGATCTCGATCGGAATTGTCTCCGCGTGTGCGGCGGGCGCAAACACCAGAAACGAGATCGCCACGAACGAGGCAACAAAAATCGGGAGAAGACTACCTGCACGCATCGCTACCTCCTGGGCTACCCTGCCCGAGTCGAGTCAGTATGGAAGTGGACTAGTCACCAGCGATTGCCGAGCATCTAGACACATGTCCAGTCATGCACAGGCGCTACAATCCCTCAACGCACTCTATCTTACTCAACGCGAAACTGTTCTGTCAAGCAATTTCTCAGAGACGTCAGGATTTTCCCCACCCCGGGTCGTCACCTGGTCCGAGTAAGACTCACCACTGAGGCTATCAGGATCTACGGAATTGTCAAGCGTCCGACCCATCATTTCCTTTCCCTCACGAAAACCAGGGTCCTTTAGGTTTCCATCGCACCATCCTCAGGTGGGGCTTGACTTGCTGTGTCCCAACCCGCCAGACTCACACCACAGATGCGTTTATTTCTCCCCCATTCGACTTATCGTCCCCGGCCGCGGCGAAGCCTGGCGGCCACGCTCGACGTGTCCGCTGCGACAGATCAGTCTACGGCTTCAGGGTCACCCAGCGGACCAACTGGCTCAGCAGCAGCTTCCCATCCCAGGGGGATTCGAAGTTGTTCATGATGCCGGGCCGGACACACCGGGCCACGCCGGCCCCAGTGGCCGCTTCGGCGAAGGCAAGCGTTTCTTCCGGGTCGGCCAGGGCGAGCCCGACCGTCTGCACCTTCGGGGTCAAGAGCGGAACCACTTCCCGCCACGACTCTACCTCGGTCAGGAACACGGTCCGCGACTGGACCGCCTCTTTCAAACAGACGTCGCGGTCCATGCAGACCGTCCAGTTGGCGCCGTCGGCCGAGGCGATCACGTCCCGGGCCTGATCGAGTGCCCACTGGGCCCGGGTGTTGAGGATCTGCATGGTGGTGTAGGCGTCGAGTCCCGGCTTGCCGGGCAGGGCGGCGAGATGCCGGGCGAACACCTCACCGACCTCGCGGAGGGAGTACCGCTCGTTGCGTTCTACGAAGATCGTCTGGGGGGCTGAGCAGGCCCGCTGGTCGAAGATGGCAATGTCGCGCACGAAGGCCGCAATCACGGAATCCGGGCCGTCGCTGGTTTCCAACTGCTTGCGGCCGATCAGGCCGATGGAGTACTTGGGTCCGAAGACGATCTCGACACAATGCTCGCGGCGGGGCAGCGAGGTAATCGCCTTGATCGCGGCCTTGCCCCCCCAGATGACCTTGGCGTCTGCCCCCAACGACATGGCTTCGTTCAGGTCGCGGCGGGCGTAGTCGAACCAGACGACCGCCACGGCTCCGAGCAGGTCGGCTCCCGCCAGCTCCTCGGCCTGCGACTCGGCCAGCACGGCCAGGAGCCGATCCATCCCCTCGGGGTCGGGGTAGGCCAGCTTGACCAGGCAGACGTTCTTGGCCAGCAGCGCAGGGACCAGCGAGAACATCGGCAGCGTGGCCACGTTGCCGGCCATCCACATCGCCACCAGCCCATGGGGCTTGGCGGCCAGATAGTTGCGGCCGTCGGGCAGGAAGCCGTCCAGGTAGGCCGGGTTACCGTTGAGGTTCAGCTCCAGCAGCTTCTGCAAGTTGCTCCGCCTGAGCCAAGCCGAGAGAAAGGCGATTCCCTCCAGTGTCCGGGTCCGCTCGTCGCGGAGCAGGCGGCCGGCAAAGTCGTCCAGCAACGCCAGCAGCTCTTGGACGGGAATCTGCGACAGCCGCGACCGCTGGCGGTTGAGTGCCTCAACGATCGGGGCCAGCGTCTGGTGCGCCTGCTGGTCGCCCTCCGCAGTGATGCGGGCCACGCTCATCGGATTTCCCTCGATTGGGCGAAGGTGTCGCCGCAGCCGCGGAGCTCGACCCGTTCGATGCGCTGGGTGAAGCGGAAGCAACTGCCCTTGCGGCCGCAGGGACAGTCGTCCACGCCCACCAGCATCCCCTGGTCGTCGGTGATCAGGGCATGTCCGGGATAGCTGGTGGGCAGCACGCTGGCGACTTCGATGATGCCTGTTTCCCCCGCTTCGACGGGCAGCAGTGTGTAAGGGCGGCGGATGACGACGTCGGCGAAGGCGGGGGCATGCTTGTTGCCCGCCTCGCAGTCGACGAACACGGTTCCGGCTTGTTCGACCATGCCGTAGAAATCGAGGATCTTCTGCGGCTGGCAGCCGAGCACGGCGGCGGTCCGCCGGGTGAATTCCTCCTTGGAGACGGCCTGGGCCTGGAGCTTCTTCCAACCGCCCGAGTGCAGCAGCACCGCCCGCGGAGCGTAGAAACGGGCACCGCGCCGCTCGGCTTCCAGAACGAACCGGCTCCAGACGATGAAGGTGAAGCCGAACAGCAGGATTGGATCGTCCCCATGCCGGGCGAAGAACGCCTCCAGGACTTCCCAGTCCGGCTCGATGTCGCCGGCAGCGAGCGTCCTCATGCCGAAGGTCGTTTGGGAGGCGAAGTTCTCCACCCCGCGGACGGCGGCGCCCCGGGCGGTGAGGCTGTCTCCCCCTGCCACGGACTCGGCCGCATCGAGCACTAGGAAGGGGCGGCGCCGGCTGCCGATGTGCTGCTTGAGGATGGAGACTAGCGCCCGGCCCTGGCGAAAGGCCGTGGTCTTGTCCACGGCGATGCGGCTGGGCTCCTGGCCCGTGGTCGACGAAGAACGCAACTGGCGGACAACCTTCTCCGGCGGCACGGCCGCCAGGTCGAACCGTTTGAACATCGCCACCGGCAGCGGCGGCACGTCGGCCACGGTCTGCCATGTGTCGGGCTCCCCACCCAACCGCTCCAAAAAACGGGCATAGGGGGCGCAACGGCGGGCGACGTCGCGGCAGAGCACGCGGAGGATCGAGACCAACCGGGCATCCTTGTCGGCCTGCATCATCGCGTACTGCGGGCCGCGGATTAACTCGTCGATCTGGCGATCGACTTCTCCCACGTGAGTCAGTAGTTCCAAGTTGGGGGAATGGGTGGCTGGGGTCGAACGTAAGTGAGCCCCCAGACGCCGGGTTTCCGGGGGCTCGCTGGCGCTCGACCCCGGCCACCCGAACTGGGACCCACCGGACTTAGAACTACTGTCAGTCTCATCGGCGGACATCCGCTCGATCCTTCTGCGGGCAGAGCTTCTTCAGCTCCTCCTTGGCGACTTTCCCGTTGGCCGTCTTCGGCAGCAGCCGAAGAAACTCCACGTGCTGCGGAATCTTATAGTTGGGCAACTGGCCTCGGCAGTGGTCGCGGAGCCGATCGGCCGTCAGCTCTCCGGGTCGCGCAGTGACGACGAAGGCCGCGACCGCCTCGCCCAGGATCTCGTCGGGAGTACCAATCACGGCCACCTCGACGACCCCGGGCAGCTCGGCGATCACTTCCTCGACCTCCTTGGGGCTGACGCGATTGCCCATGGGCTTGATAAAGTCGCGGGCCCGCTCCACGAGGAAGATGAATCCGTCGGGGTCGACGCGGGCCATGTCGCCGGTGTGGAGCTTGCCGTCGCGGTAGAAGCGGCGAGTTTCTTCCGGATCGTTCCAATAGCCCGGCGTGACGTTCTCGCCGGAGGCAACGATCTCGCCCACCTCGTCGGAGCCGGGGCGGACGGGTATGCCGTCGGGCGAGAGGACCTCCAGGCGGGTGCCCGGCAGGCCCTTGCCGATCGAGCCGAGCTTATCGTCCAAGCGTTCGGGCGGGAGGTAGCTCAGCCGCGCGGTGGCCTCGGTCTGGCCGTACATCACCAGCAGGCGGGCGTGAGGCAGCGCCTGGCGGAGTTCGCGGATAAAGGGGTTGGGCAATCTTCCCCCGGCCTGCTGCAGCCAGCGGAGCGAGGGAAAGCTCCGCTGCGCCAGCCGGGTCTTGCGGAGCAAAATCTGGTAGGTGGCCGGGACGCCAGCCAGGCCCGTACACCGTCTCTCTTGGATCTCGTCGAGCACCTTTTCCGCAAACATGAAGCGGTTGTTCAACACCAGCGACCCACCGGCCATCAGGTGGGTGTGCATCAGCGAGGCGCCGTAGCAGTGGTGAAAGGGGAGTACCACCATGGCCCGGTCGTCCGCCGTGATTCCCGTGTACTGGAGGATGTCCTGCGTGTTGCGCTCGACGTTCCGGTGGGTGACCATGACCGCCTTCGGCTCGCCGGTGGAGCCGGAGGTGAGCATCAGCGAGGCCAGGTCGCGGTAGGGATCGACTTCGGG
>Ga0315277_10006619_pt1 | contig 15117 bp, 7 predicted proteins | sample YL17G05_15_MG_FD_203695 | JGI IMG/M metagenome (GOLD analysis project Ga0315277, IMG submission 203695) | Sediment microbial communities from Yellowstone Lake, YNP, Wyoming, USA - YL17G05_15 | ecosystem: Environmental > Aquatic > Freshwater > Lake > Sediment | place: USA: Wyoming | collected...
CAAATGAGCAGAGCCGCTTCCCCCTGAGCCGCCTCCAAAACCTTATATTTCTGTCTGCGGAGAATTTCCACCGCCAATTTTCGAACCTCTCCTTCATCTTCCACCACCAAAATCGTTTCACTGCCCCCGAGAAGCTCCCGCTTTTGAGCCTTCTGTCCTTCTTCTCCCAGAGCGAAATCCACCTTTTGAGCCTTCTGTCCTTCTTCTCCCAGAGCGAAATCCACCTGGGGAAGGAAAATTCTAAAAATAGTTCCGTGGGACGGCTCACTGTACACCGTGATATTCCCCCCACACTGTTTCATGATGCCGTAGGCGATCGATAAACCTAACCCGCTTCCTTTGCCCTTTTCCTTGGTCGTAAAAAAGGGCTCAAAGATCTTCTCCCGGATTTCCGGAGTCATCCCCACACCTGTATCACTCACAGAAAAAGAGACATAACGACCCGGGGCGACCCCCACCTGAAGATGAGGGGAATTCTCATCCAGCACCGCGTTGGCCGTTTCGATAATGAGTTTTCCCCCTTTGGGCATCGCGTCTCTGGCATTGATGGCCAAATTAAGCACCACTTGTTCAATCTGGCCCGGATCCGCCTTAATTTTTCCCAAATTTTTATCCAATACCGTTATCAGTTCAATATCCTCGCCCAGAACCCGGCGCAACATTTTTTCCAGGTCATGAACCAAGTGGTTAATGTCGATCACCTTCATTTCCATCACCTGGCGGCTGCTGAAGACGAGAAGCTGCCGGGTCAATGAAGCTGCCCGTTCGGCCGCGTTTAGAATCGCTTCGAATTTTCCCCTCAGGACCTCCCCTTCCTTGAAGTCCAGAAGAGCGAGCTGGCAATGGGTATGGATGATGGTGAGGAGGTTGTTAAAATCATGGGCAATGCCCCCGGCCAAGGTCCCGATGGCTTCCATCTTCTGAGCCTGGAGAAGCTGGGCCTCCAGCCTTTTGCGTTCGCTCACGTCGTTCAAGAGGAGGATCAAATTCTGGTCCCCCTGGCCCACAATCGGAATGGAGCCTAAAGAGATAACCTTCGCATTCATCTTGAACAGGGATTCTTCGGAAATTACTCTGGACCGGGTATCCCGGTTAGCAAAAAGCTCTTCAGCCCGCTTTTGATCCTCTTCCTGGAAAAGTTCGAGGAAGTTGGAAGCCAGAAGGTTTTCTTCGGGTAGGCCGATTAGTGAAATGGCCGCCGGGTTCGCAAAGATGATCTTGCCCTCAGGGTTGATCTCCACAATCCCTTCGGTCATACTCCTTAAGATGGCATCGAAGTGACTCTTGATGGAGAGTAATTCTTGGGTAATATGATGGGGATTAATACCTTCGAGTCCGATAATCGCTCCCGGCTGGTGCGTGGAGGTCTTCTGACCGGATTGTTCCACGGCTGCAATAATATGCTTAGACATCGTATTATAGGGCCCTTTGGCGATACAGGCATCCGCCCCATAATCTGAATGATTTAGCCTTGCTTCCGCCGCAACAGCGGACACAATAACTACATAGATGTCCTTCAGCTTAGGATTTTTGCGAATCATCCGGCAAAGTTTATCGCCCCCAATCCCCGGCATGATCAGGTCGAGAAATATTACATCGGGCGTAAAGTTTTGCAGAACGGCCAACGCGGACAGACCATCCACCGCTGACAAAACGATATGCCCTTCTTTTTCAAGCATAGTCGTCATCATTTTCAGGAATACCGGATGGTTGTCCACCACTAGGATCTTCTTTTTCATTGGGTCCCCCCCCGGAGTGCCCTTCGATTCATCTTCCGTCAGTCTTGGCCCCAATAAGTCCGCGATCCGATCAATTCTTCCCTGGATCATTTCGATATCATCAGATAGGCCATGCCAGGAATTCTCCCGGACCCTCATCGCCATTCTTTCTATGATTTCACATATCTCCCAAAACCCAAGGTTTAGAGCAGCTCCCTTTAAAGAATGGGTTTCCTGATGGATCTTTGACATATCTCCGGTCTCAAGCGCGGACCGCAATTGACGTAAATTATCGGCGGTGGTTTTAATGAACAGGTCCACAATCTCTACGTATTCTTTTTCATCCAAACCCATCTTTTCTGCCTGGACTTTAAAGTTCATAAATAAACCACTCCTCCTTTTTCTGTGCCAAAAATAACACTATGATCTTTTATATTCGTCATCCTTTGACTGATTCTTTAAACTTATTAGGCCCCAAATGCCGAACCCTTCTCTCTCGACGCCGTTAGGCAAGACGAATCCGGTTAGGGGCTCTCTTTTCCAGGGTAACCCATTAATTCTGTACATTTTTCCAAAGGCTCCTGAAAAAAGGAAGGGGAGGGATTAGGGAGGGCCAAAAACGGGCTATTTCAAAAAACCGGTTGGCTCAGGCTTCCGGCCCGGAGGAAAGAACGATTACTGCCTGATATTGATGCCTGGAGAGAGAAAAAGTTATCAAAATTTCTTCAAATGATCATTTTTCCGGCTGGAGGTCTGTGGGCAACCAGGTCTCTATGTATCTTCCCTGCTCATCAATCTTGTTTAAATACCTTTTGACCGCACCCGTTTTGGTATCTAGCAGGAATATGGCCATATGGGAAGAAGTCTGCTGCCTTTTTAGATCGATGCTGATGTAATTTCCTTGAAAAAGCTGAAACCGTCCGACCTCCGAAGAGGATTTCTCTTTGGAATCAGGGGGGCCGGCATACACTGCACTTCCCGCGAATACAATGGCTAACAGGAAAATGAATGAATGGAATTTTACTCCCATATCTATTTCCTCCTTTCTCATTTCATCGTACTTTCCCAATCGGTTTTCCCTATTTCTTATCCAGGACCGTCACCATCGGCTCTGAGCCCTCGCTTTCCAGTCCCGTCTCATCCAGCGCTATTACAAATAGTTCGATTTTCCCTTTCATTTCATCAGGGATGATCCAGGAGTTTTCCTGGACCATAGCAATTTTTTGTGACATACCCAGGAAACCTTTTTTGTACACAACGTATTGTTTGACATCCTTTTCGGGGTTGGCATTCCATTGCAATAATTTTTTGCCCTCTTTTTCCGTGACCGTTAACCCTGTGGGCTTGGCGGGGAGCGGCTTTGTTTCCGCAGTTATGGTGGGAGACGGATCACTCATCAAATTGTCTCCATCCACTGCCTTGATGAAGTAACTGTATCTGCTTCCGTCTTTCAGGTTCTTATCCACATAACTCGTAGCCCCCTTGACAGAAGCGATCTTGTTGAAATCTTTATCCCCTGATCCAGCCCTGAAAACCAAATACTCCTTAATATCTTTCTCCGCATTGGGTTGCCACAAAAGGGTAACCTGTTTTACTTCTCCACTCTTGGCCTCGACGCCCCCTGGCATAGCAGGTGTATTCTTGGTGATCGCCCCGATCGGCTCTGACAGATCGCTGGCCACCTCCACGGAATTATAAGAGCTGATTCTGTAATAATAGCGGGTATTATCCTTCAAGGGCGGCTCGCTATCTACAAAGGAATTGGTATCAGGATTTTTTATTTTTGTTATATTTTTGTATTCCCCTTTTTCCTCCGTTCCCCGAAAAACATAGTAACCTTTTATCTCGTCCGCCGGGCTTTTTACCGCCTCCCATTGCAGCGAGACCCTCCTTGGCTCTCCCTTTTTTGCGGTAAGCCCTTGAGGAGTTGGAGGAACCCCCCGGGTAGTGGCGGATACGGCTTCCGATGTATCCGTCTCCTGGCCATTTTTGTTAAAGGCTGAAATCCTGTACCAGTAAGTTGTGGCGTCAGCCAGCCCTTCCTTATCAGAGTAAATATTTGTTTTCCTTTCTTTTATCTTTACAATTTGCCTGAACTCTTTCGTTTTATCCGCTGCCCGGTAAATGATATACCCTTCGACAACATCAGAGGGATAAATGATCCAGCTTAAAGGAACCTGCCGGATTTTGCCACCTTCCGCCTTGAGACCATCCGGAGATTTGAGCGTTTTTATCTCAAGGATTTTTGAAAGGTCGCTTTCGTTCCCTTTTGCATCCGTAGCGGTCAAAGCGTAGTAATAGGTTGTATCATCTTTTAACCCCCGGTCCGTAATGGATACATCTTTTCCGGAAATGGTCGCAATTTCCCCAATTTCCTTTTCGCTCTCCTCTCTCCGGTAAACCTTAAAGCCGGCCACTTGATAGCCGGGTCGTACTTGCCATTTTAAGTGAGCCGCTTTTATATCCGCTTCCAGGTTTATAAAGATAGGCGGAGGGGGCCCTTCCACGGTCCATGCCTGAATTGGGTCGGAGAAACCTCCTTCCACTCCCTTTACATTTACGGCGGCGACTTTATAGAAGGCCCGCTCTTTTAAAATTGGATTTTCATCCACAAAGAATATGTGCTCAACTGTGCCGATGGCCATGTAGGGACCTTCTTCCTTCGCAGCCCTATAGACCCTGAAACCAGAAACTTGCTGCGGGTCAGCATAGCTCCAGCTGATCCGGATCGTCTTGGTTCCGCTTTTCGCCTTTAAATTCTGGGGCGGCTTTGTGGTGATCTCCTCTTTCTTGGGTCCGACCGCTGTGGAGAACGACTCACGGGTCCGCTCCATAATCATGGCGACCAGATTATTGAGCTCAAGATTCAACCTCCCCTCGGTGGTGGTAAAGGTTTGTTCGCCAGATACTTTTTGAGCCCGGATATCTACAATCTTTATATTCACTTCGATCGTGCCCCTTTGCTTCAATACATCTCCAACCACGCAAAAATCAAATCCCAGCCTTTCCCCCAAGGTAAACAAGTCCTGGATTTTGATACTGCCAAGTTTATGCCCCGCCAATTCAATTTCTCTTTCGATCTTCTTCCGCTCGACGATCTCAAAATAATCAAATTTGCTGATCGCCATCGTCAAAAGGGAGGGGATCGAATCGATCAGGGGGATGGCCTCGATATTCTTGGGAACCAGCATGAAAAGAGCAATCTTCGGCTTTACCACAGCCGCGTGCGCAGGAGGGAGGGGAGCGGCGGTTGTATATACCAGAAAAGCGAGCGAACAGAAAGCAATGGCCTTCCGCATGACTTTCTCCTATGAGGCAATGCGCTTCAGCAATTCCTCTATTTCTATTCTGGCACTCGCAGAAAGAGGACTGGATATGTTCTTCAATTCTTCCAGGTGGATGGCATCCATGTACTTCTCGATGGCTCTTTCATATTCCCTTTTCTTTTTAAATCCCTCTGCGCTGTTAAAATACTGGGTCTGGAGATTCTGAAAGCGGGACATCACCTCATAACTCAACTCGGCAACCACATCCTGGGTTACCTTTTCCAAAAGTTCAGAGTCCGAGAGAATTTCCAGAGATTTATACTGGATATTCGCAAAGGCCACGCCCTCCGAATAGTCCCCCTTTACTTCCTGCGACTTTCTTATGGTTTTTGTAATAACCACCTCACCTTGTTCCAGGTCGATCACCCTGAAGGAGACACCCACTGTCGACCTTTTTTTCTCTGTGCCCACTTTATACTTGACGGTCTCTCGAATCTCTTCCTCGATAGTGGCCGGAGGAGCCTGCATAAGTTCTTCCTTGGTTGGTGCTTTTCCCTTAATACTCATGAGCCACATCTGATATGCCATATTCTGTATCGTTCTCTTGCCCACCACTACATTCTCTGATTTGTATCCTTCCGAAACATTCTTTTCCACGTTGAAGTTCAACACACTGCCGAAGATAAAAACATCTGTGCCCTTTAACTTTCCTGCTTTCTTGGCGCTCTCTATATCGTAAAGCCCGGCCTGTCCCAGCTCTATCTCCTTCAAAATAGCTCCTAAAACATCCCTGGCCAGGATCTTCACATCGCTGCCCGCGTGAGTCGTAATATACGCCAGCAGATTGTCGGTCACGATCTTGCCAGCATCCGCATTCCCGGAAGGCGGGGTGAAGTCCATGATCGCAATCTTCCGGACAACCCTTTCCCTGATTTTGTCCTTACCCGCCTGCACTTTGAAAAAGACATCCTGATAGTTCTGGTCAATTTTCATTATTTTTTCATACCAGGTGAAGGCATTTCCCACATATCCCTGGGTATCATAAGCGGCGGCTTTCGCAGCCATGGCTGCCAGCAGTTGATTTATTACCCCTGACGCGCCCGGCTCATTCTTAATGGAGGAGTCATAAGTCATGGCCTTCAAGGCATCATTATAGGCAGGGTAGAGCCTCTTTTCATGTAGCTTCTGGCCGCATTGGGTCATCCAACTCTTGGCCGCCTGTTGCCGGATCATGGCCGCTCTTTTATTCCCCTCCGCAGACAGGCCCATATTCGTGGCTTTTCGGGCAAACGCCACCGCCGTGTCCCAATTATTTAGGGTTGAATATTCCTCTGCTTTTCGGAGATAGTAATCGGGGTGATGCTTCAACCGGGCCTCTTGCAATCCCAGAGTTACTTCCGCTCGGTCTGGGGATATTTCCCGGGCAGACAAAAGGGCCTTCATTACTTTCTCCCAATCCTCATCCTTTTTAAACTTTTCAGCCTCCTTCAGGTAATAAGAAACTCCGTCGCTCTCAGCCTGCTTGACCTTGGAAGCCGCGTCGAGATATCTGGCATAAAATGTATTTAGTTCCCTCAACTTTTTTACGCCTTCCGCCCATTCATTCTTTTCGATGGCCTTAATCGCATCCGCATACATGGTTTCAGCCATCTTCCTCATTTTGTCCATTTCGGATTGGACCTGTTTTACCAGGTTGACGGCATCGCGGCTTTCAGGCGTGAGCCTCAAGGCCTTCTCCGCCTCTTGATAGGAAAGCCCGACCTGATCATAAGTAAGAGGTTTTTTTGCCAGAATCGACCTCGCTTTTTCCAAGTGCTGGGCGGAGAGACTTTCTTTGGCCTTCTTTAAAATATCCTGGTATTCAGTATTCTTAGGTTCTTTGGCGAGGGCATCTTCATACATCGCAATGGCCTCTTCCATCCTGTTATTTTTAGCAAGTTCCTGCCCCAGCTTAAAGCTATCCATCCCCGGGGTGGCACAGCCAAAAATAACCATTGATAAAATGATCAGTAGAGTCAAATTTCTTTTTCTCATCTTCGTCTCCTTCTAAAGGATTTCTATTCTTATAGTTATTCCGGGATTACTACCTGAAGAAATCAACCTCGACCGCCCTTATTTCAGGAACATCCAAATCAGAGGGAGCGGTATTATAAATCCTTCGCTTCTGTCCAGCCCGCTCGAGTAATTTTGCGCTTTTCAGACGGCCCCCCAAAAAAACCCCGGGGATATAATAATCTCCCTGGGGCCTTACGGGACCACCTTCTGGCCGCTTCCTTTCATATTTTCCTCCAGAAGATTAAAGGTTTGATCGGGTTATTCGACCTTAAAAAAGACAGAATAGGCGCTTATCGCCAAACTAAAACCAACATGTTGGTAAGAAGGAATTATCCCGCGCATTCGCGATAAATCCCCCCTCGCCCCCCTTTTACAAAGGGGGGTTGGGGGGATTTCTGGGATTTTCGCTGCCCCACGAGAGCCACTTTTTCCGTGCGAGGTCGCGGAAAAAGCGTAGGAGCTGAGTATGTAAATTCTTAACAAATTGCATGCTATTGTCAAGGGAATTTTTGCCAGTCATATCAATTTTTCTTGGCTTCCTAATTTCCGCAGCTGGCCCCTAAAAATTCGCTCACCCCACCCAATAAATATCTTATCTCAGCAAAATCTGTACCATGCCTAATATTTATGTAACTTTATGATATCCTGGGAGATTTAGAGCACTTCCTTTTTTATGCCAATGAAAAAACGGAGGAAGTTTTCCATTTTTTCCAAATTTTTTCCACTCTGCCAATATATATTTCCCTTCAATCTTCCCCCAATTGGGTCCAGGAAATAAGCCCGGGATCTTTGGAGTCGGTTAAAAAGCCTTTGAAGTTCCTCCGGTCCGGAGAAGCGTAGGGAGAGACCTTGATAATTTTTCCCCTACCTGATAAACTGTCATCGATCTTATAAAAAGTGAACCGGAATCATTTTACCCCATGCTTTCAAAAAGAATAAATTTTATTTTCCTCCTTATACTTTTTCTCACCAACTCTCTGCTGGCCGCTTTGAGCGGATGCGCCGGCCCGCAGCCGATCCCCCCGCAAAGGGCCCGGGCTATTGATCTTGACCGCAAAGGGGCGGAATTCTATCACCAGGGACAATACGCCAAGGCCCTTCGCTTCTTCCAAAAGTCCCTTCAGGTAAATGAGTCCATCGACAACCGGGAGGGGGTCGCTCTAAGTCTGAACAACGTGGGTACAGCCTATCAATCGACCGGGGAGTATGTCCGGGCTCTCGATTACTACCAGCGTGCTCTGGCCATTAATTCAGAAATCGGCAGCCAGGAAGGCCAGTCGCTGAATTTGAACAATATCGGAAGTGTCACTCTGTCCCTGGGGAAACCTCAGGCGGCCCTGGAATTTTTTCAGAAGTCCTTAGCCGTCGAGGAAAAAAGGGAGGATCTTAGAGCTCAGGCCATCCGCTGGAACAATATGGGTTCAGCGTACCGGGCTCTGGGGCAGGATGATCGGGCTCTCGAATGTTACTTGCGGGCGAAGAAACTCAACGAAAAGATCGAACATTTCGGGGGAATCGCTGACAACCTGAATAACATGGGCGCCCTGTATGAATCGCAAAAAGACTACTCCCGAGCCCTGGAGGCCTTTCAGGGCGCACTGGATGCGGACAAAAAAATAGAGAATTCCGTGGGCATCTCCACGGACCTGGCCAATCTAGGAAGGCTCTTTGAGGCCAGGGGGGAGAGAGAGAAAGCCCTGGATCACTACCTGCGTGCCTGGCGAGTGAACGAATATCTCGGCTTTAAGGAACGAATCCTCCAGGACCTCTTCAAAATCGCCTCCCTCTACGAAGCCCTGGGAAAGCCCGAAGAAGCAGGAAAGTTCCGCCAGCGAGCCCGGGAATTGGCCCCATCCCCTAAATAAGGAAATATGGTTCAATCTCTGCCTCCGGCTGAGCGCCGAAATTCTGACCTCCGCAAGCTCTTTTATCCCGACAGCGTGGCCATCGTGGGGGCCTCACCGGAAGTAATGGGGGGCCGTTTCCCTTTCTTCCAGGCACTTTTGAAATCCGGTTATCCAGGCCGGCTTTATCCGGTCAATCCCAACTACGCCGAGATCTCCGGCCACAGCGCTTTTCCCAGCCTTATGAAGATTCCCGGGACCGTTGATCTAGCCATCATTACGCTTCGGGCTCAAATGGAACCTGGCGGAGTCCCCAAAGGCATTTCGGGTTTTCGTCCCGTGCTCCGCGAGATAAACTAGAAACTTTAAACGCGTATCTCGTCACTTAACTTCTTTATGCCCGATTTCAAAATCGTCTCTGAATTTAAACCCAAGGGTGACCAGCCGCAGGCCATTCAGAAGCTTGTCGAGGGGGTCAAACAGGGATTGCCCCATCAGGCCCTCCTCGGCGTCACGGGCTCCGGCAAGACTTTCACCATGGCCAACGTCATCGAGCAAGTGCAGAAGCCCACGCTGGTCATCGCCCCCAACAAGACCCTGGCCGCGCAGCTCTTCCAGGAGTTCCGGGGTCTCTTCCCCGAAAACGCCGCGGAGTACTTCGTCAGCTACTATGATTATTACCAGCCGGAGGCCTACGTACCGGGCACAGACACCTACATCGAGAAGGATGCCTCGATCAATGACCTGATCGACAAGATGCGCCATTCGGCCACCCACTCCGTCCTCACCCGCCGGGACGCGGTCGTGGTCGCCTCGGTTTCCTGCATTTACGGCCTGGGCTCCCCGGAGACTTACCAGGGAATGATCGTACTGGTTGAGGATCAAAAGGAAGTCTCCCGGGATGAAGTCTTGGCCCGGCTGGTGGAGATCCAGTACCAGAGGAACGACTATGATTTCCACCGGGGAACCTTCCGGGTGCGTGGAGACGTGCTGGAAATCTTTCCCGCCTATGAGGAGAATCGGGCCATTCGGGTTGAGTTTTTCGGAGATCTGGTGGAGTCCATTGCCGAGATCGACCCGCTTCGCGGAAAAATTCTGCGCAAACTGCGGCACGTAACCATCTTCCCCGGAAGCCATCACGTTACGCCCCAGGACCGGTTACGCACGGCCATCCAGTCCATCCAGCAGGAATTGGCCGAACGCCTGAAGGATTTGCATTCCCAGCGAAAGCTCCTCGAAGCCCAGCGGTTGGAACAGCGCACTTACTTTGATATCGAGATGCTCCAGGAGATGGGGTATTGCACGGGAATCGAAAATTACTCCCGGCATCTGGACGGCCGGCGACCGGGAGAGCCTCCTTACACGCTGCTGGACTACTTCCCCAAAGATGCGCTGATCTTCATCGACGAGAGCCACATCACCGTCCCGCAGCTCAACGGCATGTACTGGGGAGACCGCACGCGCAAAGAAACGCTGGTGGAGTATGGCTTCCGCCTGCCCTCCGCCTTGGACAACCGTCCTTTTTCTTTCGAGGAGTTCGAGGCCCGTGTGCCCCAGGTGATCTATGTTTCGGCTACGCCGGCTGACTACGAGAGGAAGAAGGCCAAAGGGCGCATCGTCGAGCAGATCATCCGTCCCACCGGTTTGATTGATCCTGAGGTCGTGGTCAAACCGGCCCGCTACCAGGTCGATGACCTGCTGGGCGAGATCCAGTCTCGCGTCGCCAGAGGGGAGCGCGTTCTGGTTACCACTTTGACCAAACGGATGGCCGAAGACCTCACTTCTTATTATGCCAACCTCGGCCTGAAGGTAAAATACCTGCACTCGGACGTTCAGACCCTGGAGCGCACGGAGATCATTCGTGACTTGCGCCTGGGGAAATTCGACGTTCTCATCGGCATCAACCTCTTGCGTGAGGGACTGGATCTGCCCGAAGTTTCCCTGGTAGCGATCCTGGACGCGGATAAGGAGGGGTTCCTGCGCTCGGCAACCTCGCTGATCCAAACCTTCGGCCGGGCCGCCCGAAATATCGCCGGACGGGTGGTGCTCTATGCCGATTTCGTCACGGGCTCGATGAAGAAGGCCCTCGAGGAGACAAACCGGAGACGGAAAATCCAGGAAGCCTATAATCGCAAGAATGGAATCACACCCGAGACCGTCAAGAAGGCCATCCCGGATATCTTGACCTCCATTTACGAGGCGGATTATGTCACCGTTCCTGCTGTGGCCGAAGAGGCCGAAGAATACGTTTCCATCTTTGACCTCCCCAAGAAGGTTTCGCGTTTGAAAAAGGAAATGCGCGAGGCGGCTGCCAGACTCGATTTTGAAAAGGCCGCAGAGATACGGGACCGGATAAAATCTCTGGAAAAAGTCGCGCTGGAATACAGGTAAAATCCAAAACGATCATTATGGAACCGCAATCCTTAGAAGAACAGATCCGTGACCTTCCGACAAGTCCCGGCGTCTACCTGATGAAGGACCCGGAAGGAACCGTCCTGTACGTGGGCAAGGCCAAGAACCTGCGCAGCCGGGTGCGGACGTACTTCGGCAAATCCGGAGATAGCCGCTACTCCCTGCGCTTCCTTATGCCCAAAGTTCATCAGGTGGAAACCCTCCTCACGGATACGGAAAAAGAGGCCCTCATCCTGGAGAACACTCTGATCAAGAAGTATAAACCCCGGCACAATATCAACTTTAGGGATGACAAGACCTATTTCAGCCTCAAGTTCAGCCTTAACGAAGAATTTCCCAGGCTGTCGTTAGTCCGTAAGGTGAAAAAGGATGGGGCCCGTTACTTCGGCCCTTTCGCCTCCAGCGCCGCCGTAAAAGAAACCCTTACGCTCCTTCAGGGGATTTTCCCCCTGCGCACCTGCAGCCCGGCCAACTTCCGCAACCGCTCCCGGCCCTGCCTGAACTTCCAGATTCATAGATGTCTCGCCCCCTGCTGCCAGCTCGTCACCGAGGAAAAATATGCCGACCTGGTCCAGGAAGTCCTCCTCTTCCTGGAAGGGAAGAACTCCCAGCTCATGAGACTCCTGCGCGAAAGGATGATGGCCGCCTCGGAAGGCTTGCATTTCGAAGAAGCGGCGCGTATTCGTGACGAGATTCAAGCGGTCGAACAAACTCTGGAAAAACAAAAAGCCGTCTCCCAGGAGCAAATGGACCAGGACGTATTCGCCTTCCACCGCCAGGGAAACACTTGGGAATTCCAGATTCTCTTCTTCCGCCGGGGACTGCTGGTGGGTAACAAATCGTTCCATTTTTCTCGCCTCACCCTTCCGGATGAAGAGGCGCTCTCCGCCTTTGTCCGGCGGTATTACGCCGAAGACCGGTATATTCCGCAGGAAATCCTCCTGCCGCTGGTCAGCGAAGATGAATCTTTGCTGGTGGATTGGCTCTCGGAGAAGAAGGGGGAAAAGGTGGAGGTCCTTTCGCCGCAAAGGGGCCGGAAGAGGCGTTTGGTGCAGATGGCCCGGAAGAATGCCGAGAATGCCTTCCGGAAAAGGGTTAGCGAAGAGGAAACCCTTTCCCTGACCCTTAAAGAGCTCCAGGAGAAACTCAGGCTGAGAACCTTGCCGCATCGGGTGGAGTGCTTTGACATCTCCAACCTCTTCGGCACGTTGGCTGTGGGGTCAATGGTGAGTTTTCTGGATGGGGAGCCCGACCACGCTCATTACCGGCATTTTAAAGTTCATGGTCCTTCTTTTCCCGACGATTATGCCATGATGTATGAAGTTTTGAAACGCCGGTACAGTAAATTGGACGGCGAGAAGGAAACTCCGGACCTTCTCCTGGTGGACGGTGGCAAGGGTCAATTAAACGTCGCTCTGGCTGTTTTATCTGAGCTGGGCCTGCAAGATATCGCAACCATCGGGCTGGCAAAGGATAAAGACAGGGGTCCCGGGAAAGTTGCCAGAAGTACCTCGGATAAAGTCTACCTTCCGAACGTCAAAGACCCCGTCCTCCTCCCCGGCCATTCGGTCTCCCTGCGCTTCCTGCAAAAAATCCGCGACGAGGCGCATCGCTTTGCCATAAGGTACCATAGGAAGCTCCGGGGGAAACGGGGTCTGGAAACGATCCTCGACGAGGTTCCAGGGATCGGGGAGATCAAGAGGAAAGCCTTGCTCCGGGAATTTGGCAGCCTGCAAAGAATCCAGGAAGCTTCGCCGGAAGAACTGCGTCGGGTTGAGCCGTTGACCCAAAAGGATATCCAGACGGTCTTTGGATTTTTCCATCCGCGGGAAGGAAATGAATTGGGACGCAGATTTTCGCCGATAGACGCAGGAAAAAAATCTAGTATAACATCTTAAAAATCTGCGTTCATCGGCGTCCAAATTTTTTTCAACTTTAAGCACTTTAGTACACTTTAGGAACTTCAATTAATGGGGAGGAACTTATGAATCATAGAGCCCCTGAATCTTACGCCATGCGAAACCGTCCGGTAACCATGGCTCCCCATGGTCTCGTAGCTTCGCCCCATTATTTGGCCTCCCAGGCCGGCGTAGAGACCCTGAAAAGGGGTGGGAACGCCGTGGATGCAGCGATCGCCACCAACGCAGTGCTGAATGTGGCCTACCCCCATATGTGCGGCATCGGTGGAGATGCCTTCTGGCTGATCTACGACGCCTCTACAAAGGACCTGGCCTTTCTGAATGCCAGCGGCCGATCTCCCTATGCCGCGACCATTGATCACTTCCATAAAGCCGGGATGAATTCCATTCCCTTGCGAGGCCTTCTTTCGGTCACTGTACCCGGGGCTGTGGACGGTTGGTTTGCGGCCCACAGTCGTCATGGGAAATTATCTATGCCGACCATCCTTGAACCCGCCATCCGGTACGCCAGGGATGGATATCCGATCACTCACATATTGAGCTCCAGGATCCAGGAGGCCGCTGCGGAATTATCACAGTTTCCCACCTCCAAAAATCTCTTTTTACCCGGTGGAAAGGTTCCGAAGCCGGGAGATGTGTTGACCAACGCGGGTTTGGCAAAGTCCCTTGAAAAGATTGCCCGGGAGGGAAGGGATGTTTTTTATGATGGAGAGATCGGCAGAGAGATCGTCCGGTTCTCCCGGGAGAACGGCGGGCTGCTGAGCGAGCGGGATTTTCGCGGGACTGAATCGACCTGGGGAAAGCCGGTATCGACCGCTTACCGGGACTATACCGTATTTGAAACCCCCCCGAACTCCCAGGGCCTGGCTGCCCTGATGATCTTGAACCTTGTGGAGAATTATGATTTTTCATCTGTGGGCTATCATTCACCCGACCATCTTCATCGGCTGATCGAAGCTAAGAAAGTAGCCTTTGTTGACCGGACTCGCTACATCTCCGACCCGGAAGCGGTCAGGATCCCCGTGGAAGAACTCCTCTCCAAGGAATACGCGGCCAAGCGCTACCCCCTCATCCGCCCGGACCGAGCGGCAGACGTCTCAGCCATTTTGCCGGGAAGCTTCGGCAGGGATACCATTTACCTCTGCGTCGTCGATGAAGCGGGTAACGCGGTCTCCTTGATCCAATCGCTTTATTTCTCCTTCGGGTCAGCCGTGGTCGCCGGGGAAACGGGCATTCTCTTGCAGAACCGGGGAGCCTACTTTTCTCTGGACCCGAGCCATGTGAATTGCCTTCAGCCTCACAAGCGAACTTTTCACACCCTGATGGCTTCCATGACCTTCAAGGGGGCAAAGCCCTACCTGATCTTTGGCACCAGTGGGGCCGATGGCCAGCCGCAGACCCATGTCCAGGTGATGACCAGTGTCTTTGATTTTGGCCTGGACATTCAATCGGCCATCGAGGCACCGCGCTGGCTCTCGGGCCGGTATCTGATCCATCAACCCGACGGGGCGCTTACTTTGGAGGGCCGCTTTTCTCCCGAGCTGATCGAAGAACTGCGGCAGCGCGGGCACCGGGTGAACGTGGTGGAAGATTGGTCATCCGTCATGGGCAGCGCTCACGGCATTATTATCCATCCGGAAAATGGACTGCGTATGGGTGGCTCCGACCCCCGCTCTGACGGCGCCGCCATCGGGTATTGAAGAAAATTCATCTGCCACAGAGGTCACCGAGAACACAGAGTGACAAGTTAAGCCCCCTCACCCTTCCCCTCTCCCCCGCAAACGGGGGAGAGGGCGGGGGTGAGGGGGAAGGATAAAAAAGGAAATTCCTATACAATTAAATTATGATTATGAAATTGTGCAAACAATAAGGATGGGCGCCGGAAATCAAAGTTTATTGACGA
>Ga0315277_10006620_pt1 | contig 15114 bp, 16 predicted proteins | sample YL17G05_15_MG_FD_203695 | JGI IMG/M metagenome (GOLD analysis project Ga0315277, IMG submission 203695) | Sediment microbial communities from Yellowstone Lake, YNP, Wyoming, USA - YL17G05_15 | ecosystem: Environmental > Aquatic > Freshwater > Lake > Sediment | place: USA: Wyoming | collected...
CAGGTCTGAAAAAACTTGAGAAAGAGTTAGATAGTTTGGGGTGTCCTATAGAGTATAAAGCAATAAGAGCCACAGGATTTTTTCCAGTAGGTATGAGGGCAATCTCACTTTTGGCCATGAAGAAGATGTTTGATTTCGATAATGAAAAAATTAGAGAAATTGGTGCTTTTCATCCGAAATTTCCAATGGGAATTAGATTATTCGTTAAATATATTTACTCTCCCTATGAGATATTAAAAACAGCTCAGAGAATGTGGAGAATCTATTATACAATAGGAGAAGTTTCAATCACTGATTATAATGAAAAAGAAAACTATGCGCTTTTTGAAATAAGAAATTTTGATATTCATCCAATTGTATGTCGAGTGATCGAAGGACATATTGCTTATTTGGCAAGAATGGCGATTAAGGCCTCGGAAGCGACTTGCCGGGAATTAAAATGCACTTTTGAAGGTGAGGCTTTCCATCAATTCAAAGTAATTTGGGAAGAGTAAAGAATCAGTTGCAAAAAAGAGCTTCATTTGGGATAATAAATAAGTTATAAAGAATTTTTAAAATGGCCCAAGAAACACTTACCCCAGAATTAGTTAAAAAACTAATGGCATTTGAAGGAAAGATAAGAGGAATGGATTTAAAAATTGATGGTGAATTTATTTTAAAGACAGAAGGGAAAGAGAATTTCGAAAAATTAAAAGAAAAACTGATTAAAATAGGCGTTCCCAACGAGTATCAGTACGATAAAATAAAATCACTGGATTTTTATCCAGGAGGATTAAAGGCAATTTCTTTACTGGCGATAAAAGAAGTATTGGGATATGACGATGAGAAAATCCAGGAAATAGGAATGATTGCTTCAAAGAGTTCCTTGATTGTAAGAATTTTTATAAAATATTTTTTACCCATATCAGACTTTTTTTTCAAAAAGGGTCCTACAATTTGGGATAAATACTGGACAGTAGGAAAATTTACACCCCTGGATCTTAATGAAAAAGAAAAATTTGCACTTGTTAGAATTGAAGGACTGGATCTTCATCCGGTTTATTGCAGTTATTTAAAAGGGTATTTTACGACTCTTACCAAAATGGTTACCGGAGGTTCAAATATAATTTGTCAAGAAACCAAATGCAGCTTTCGTGGAGATAAAGTTCACGAGTTTTTATTAAAATGGTAATACTAGACGAAAAAGACAAAAAAACCGCACTTTTGCTAGAAGATTTAGCCGCTCTCGAGGGCTACATCCATGATCTCTTTACTTTTTCTCCTTTGCCCATCTGTTTTGCCAGTCCCTTAGGTGTAATTCTTGAAGCTAATCCAGCGTTTGAAAAGATTTCAAACTTTAGCATTAACGAAATTGTAGGAGAGCCCATTGAAAGAGTTTTTGAAAAGGAAGCGGTCCAGAAATTAACCACCGATACCTTAGAAAAAGGCATTATTGAAGGGAGAGAAATGATGTTTATTCCGAAAGAAACAGAGAGCTTTAATGTCCAGGTTTTTACAAGGGCAAGAAAGGACGAGAAAGGGAAAGCCGTAGGCTTTTTCCTGGGAGTATTTGACCTGACCACTATCAAAAAGGCGGAAAAAGAATTAAAGAAAACCCAAACAGCACTTTTAAATATTTTGGAAGATACTGAAGAAGCTCGAAGAATGAGCGAGGAGGAAAAAAAGAAAACTCAAGCCATAATTGCTAGTTTTACAGATGGACTTTTAGTTTTTGATCAAGATAAAACGCTTACCATGGCGAATCCTCAAGGAGAAGAATTTCTTAAGATTGGATCTCAAGGCATGATTGGAAAATCTCTTTCAGAATTTTCTAAACTTGAGAATCTAAAGGGATTAATAGGAATTCTGGGCAAAGAAATGAAAGGAATTTTTAGGAAAGAGTGGGTCGTGGAAGAAAATTTTGTTTTAGAGATTTCTACCATACCTTTAATGTTAGGAGAGGAAGAAACTGGAACCTTAGTGGTACTTCACGATATTTCTAGAGAAAAAATTGTAGAAAGGCTAAAGACTGAGTTTGTTTCAATTTCAGCCCATCAACTGAGGACACCGCTATCGGCTATTAAATGGACCCTAAGGATGCTTTTGGACGGAGATCTTGGAGGAATTTCCCCAGAGCAAACAGAATATCTCGAAAAAACTTATAGATCTAATGAAAGAATGATTTCCTTAATTAATTCTCTTCTGAATGTTACCAGGATCGAAGAAGGAAGATTTATCTATAAACCCATTTGGACAGAGATGGATAAATTAGTAGAATCAATGATTGATACCTTAAAGGATGAGGCGAAAAGAAGAGAGATTGAACTCAAGTTTGAAAAAATAGGACAAATTCCAAAGATTTTAGTAGACGATGAGAAAATGAAATTAGCAGTTCAAAATCTTATTGAGAATGCTGTAATTTACACTTTATCAGGAGGGAGAGTAATAGTGACTTTAAAAGCCACAAAAGAAGAATTGGAGTTTTCAGTAAAAGATACAGGATTGGGCGTCCCTAAAGATCAACAAGAAAGAGTATTTACCAAATTTTTCAGAGCAGCGAATGCAATGCGATTGGATACCGAAGGCTCTGGGCTCGGACTTTTTATTACCAAAAATGTAATTGAGGCTCATGGTGGAAAAATTTGGTTTGAGTCAGAAGAAAACAAAGGCTCTACTTTTTACTTTACCTTACCTCTTAAAAAAGGCCTTGAAGAATTTTTGGAAAAATTATAAAGTATGCTTATTTCAATCCTTTCAATAGAAAAAATTTTTGCTTCAGCTATTTCTTTTTTGGTTGCTCGTGGGGCATATAAAAAATGGCAAGAAGAGAAAATAGTTTCTTTTGAATATTTTTTCAAAGGGATGTTTTGGTTGGGCGTGTTCTGCATGATTTTTTGTGTAATGCCCCTTTTTGCTTTTAATTTATATCTTGTGCAGATTTTATGGATTCTAATTGATTTTTTCGCCTTGATAAGTTTTGCTTATCTTTGTACCCTAAGTCTTTTCTTCCTGGGGCTAGAAAGGTTTTATTTAACCATCAAAAAAGTTTTACTTTGGGCTTCTCCTGTAACCCTGATAATAGAAAGCATATTTTTAAGACCAGTTACAGTTCAAATCTATTCTATTTTTGCTCCGAATATAACTGGAATTAGTTGGTTATCCAGTTTTCCTTTTAAAATATGGTTTGGGGTTGTTACATTTTTATTCGGAGTTTTAATTGTGCCTTTAATAACAATAAAAGCTTTAAATATTTCAGATTCTTTGGCAAGAAAAAAAGGAATTTTTGTGGCACTAGGATATTTGGGTTTGAGCCTTGCGTGTGTTTGGATGTGGATCTTGAGGACCACCCTTGATATTTCTCCTTGGCTTGAAGTTAGCCAGGGAGTATTTTGTATTTCGGGACAAATATTTTTTGCCCTTGGAATGTTGCAAAAGAGAAATTAAATTTCTTCTTGTGGTTTTTGTTGACAATTTTTGTTATACTAGATTTATAAGTCCTGACTGGACGAGTATTATAAAATTTTGATAAAATTAAAAAGACATGGCAAAGAAAATTTTATTTGTTGAAGACGAAGAAATTATAATAGACCTTCTTCAGAAGAAATTAGCAAATGAAGGTTACGAGATTACGGTTGCCAGAAACGGACTTGATGGTCTAGAAAAAATGAGAAAGATAAAGCCTGATTTAGTTTTGTTGGACATTATTATGCCAAAACTAGGAGGCTTTGGAGTAATGGAAGAAATGAGAAAGGATCCGGAATTAAAAAATACTCCAATAATTATCATTTCTAATTCTGGTCAGCCAGTTGAATTAAATCGAGCACAAGAATTAGGAGCAAAGGACTGGTTAGTAAAAACTGAGTTTGATCCACAAGAAGTGCTTGATAAGGTAGCAAAACAAATTGGAGGGTAAAAATTATTAAGATACTTTTTTAAATTAGTTTTATTTATGGCAAAGGTCATTCTAATAATTGAAGACGACAGATTTTTGCGAGAATTAATATCCCAAAAACTTATAAGAGAAGGCTATGATGTTTTAGAAGCCGTGGATGGAGAAGAAGGAGTAAAAAAAGTAAAAGAAGGAAAACCCGATATAGTCTTATTGGATTTAATTTTGCCCGGGATAGATGGATTTGAGGTTCTTTCTCAGGTAAAAAAAGATGATACGGTTTCCAAAATTCCAGTAATCATACTTTCTAACCTGGGTCAGAAAGAAGACGTAGAAAGAGGCTTAAATCTTGGGGCAGTAGACTACCTAATCAAGGCGCACTTTACTCCAAAAGAAATTATAGATAAGGTAAAGAACGTTTTGCACCAGTAGCTAGCAAGGGGAAAACGGGAAAAGAATCAATTTAAACTAATTACTTTTTAACTCAGTTGTGTCTGAATTGAGAGGTAAGAAACAAGAATTAAAATGGTCCTTCTTTAAGGGACCATTTTTAGTAGAATAAACTATTTTAAATGAATCTTAAAGAAAGATCTAGGGTAAAAAAAATTATTGAACTATTAACCAAGGAGTATCCGGGGGCAACTATTACTTTGATTTTTGAAAATCCTCTAGAGCTCTTGATCGCAACTATTCTTTCTGCCCAATGTACCGATGAGAGAGTAAATCGAGTAAGTCAAAGCCTTTTTAAGAAGTACAAATCCGTAGAGGATTATGCAAGAGTTGATTTGAATACCTTTGAACAAGAAATTCGCTCAACAGGATTTTACAAAAATAAGGCAAAAAACATAATTGACGCTTCCAGGAAAATAATAAAAGAGTTTGGCGGGAGAGTTCCTTCAGAAATGGAAGATCTAATAGTTTTGCCCGGAGTGGGAAGAAAAACTGCAAATATCGTGCTTACTTTTGCCTTTAGGAAAATAGAGGGAATTGCGGTGGATACTCATGTAAAGAGATTGTCACAAAGATTAGGTTTATCTAAAAATGACAATCCTGATAAAATTGAGCAAGATTTAATGGAACTTACTCCCAAAAGATACTGGGGAAAGTTAAATTCCCTTTTAATAGAACATGGAAGAAAGATTTGTTTTGCAAGGAATCCGCTTTGCGAAAAGTGTGCTCTCAAAACAATTTGTCCTTCCTTTGGGAACTTTTTAAAATAAGTAAAAATAATAAAAAATAGATGTAAAACAATCTATTTTTATTTTGGAAACTAATTAAATTTGAGCAACTAACAAATCCAGAGCCATGCCCGCATCAATCTTTCCTGTTTTAATCCTGAGGTCAGTTTGAAAAATTTTTTCAAGAATTTTCTTTAATTCCTCAAAATTGAATTTTTGACAAAGATAAAGACTTTTTTTAACAGTATAAGGATGCAATCCCAACTTTTTAGTTGCCGTTCCGAGGTCCTTTCCAGATTCCAGAACTTCTTTTATCATTAAAAGATTTCTAAATTGAAAATCCAACATTGATAAAAGATAAAGTGGAGAATCACCTTTTTCTAAATGGTTCTTTAGCAAAATCAAAGCTTTTGCTTTTTGTTTTTTGGCAACAAAATCTATGGTTTTGAAAATCTCAAGCTCTATTTTTTGAGGAATTAAAAATTCCACATCTTTTTTTGTAATCTCAGTTTTTTTAGGATTCCATTTATAATTTGCAAGCTTCTGAATTCCATTTGAAAGTTGCCAGAGATTATTCCCCAGAAATTCAATTAAAAGAACGCGGGCTTCTCTTTCAATTCCAGCTCCAAGGCCTTCAGCCTCTTTTCTTATCCAGGAGTCCAATTTTCTGGGTTCCAGATGCACAAACTCTTCGGATTTGCTAATCTTATTCAGAAAATTCAAAAAAGAACCCTTTTTAAAACCTTTTTTTTCGTAAAACAAAACGATATCTTTAGAATTTGAAAAGTCTTTCCCGATTTTTTTAAAATTTTCTTTAAATTTAATATTTAAAAAAGCATTTTTTAAGATAAAAAGCTTTTTTTCTTTGAACATTGATCTTGTTCGGAATTGATTATTAAAATCTTCAAAAGAATCTTTTTGAAAATCAAAAAATTTTAAATTAAGCCCAGTTTTATGGACTTCTTTGTAACGGGCAATAATTTTTTCTAATTTCTGTTGAGACCTAAAATCATCTTCTCCGTATAAGAAAAGAATCATTTTTCTTGTAAAGAGAGAGTTTTGAATAATTTCGCCGCCTGAGACTTTTTTCTAGCAGCCTTGTTTTTTTTAATAGCACCTGTTTTCGCAGCCTTATCAATAGTTTTGTAAATTTGGGGCAGTAGCTTTTTTGCTTCTTCAGATTTTCGCTCAGCAGTTAAAATTTTCAAAGTCTTTTGGAGTGTTTTAACCTTTCTTTTTTTAGCAAGGTTTCTCTTTTTTCTCCCTAAATTTTGTCTTAAAGCTTTTTTAGCAGCTTTTGTAATTGGCATATTTTAATCAAAATTAGACTAATAAACGGAATTGAAATTATAGTAGCACAATCTTTTATTTTACGCAACTTTGTTCATTTTATTGGATGGCCTTCAGTTCTTTTATTAAATCCCGAATTTCGGCCGCTCTTTCAAAGTCTAGATTTTTTGCAGCTTCTTTCATTTCTGCTTCTAAGAGTTTTATGTCTTTTAGCATAAGAAATTCTTCTCTTACTTTGGCTTTGGCAAATGGCCAATCCCTTATGGGTTTGACAATCGGGCCCGGAATTATTTTATGAACTCTATTGTAGTTTTCTTGAATCTTTTTCCTTCGTTTTACTTCCAAAATCGCAGCTTTCATTGATTTCGTAAATTTATCTGCGTATAAGATTGCGCATCCTTGAGGATGCCTTGCAGCCCTTCCCATTATTTGCAAAAGAGAGGTTTCAGATCTTAAAAAACCTTCCTTGTCGGCGTCTAAAATTGCCACAAGAGTCACTTCTGGCAAATCCAACCCTTCCCTTAAAAGGTTTATTCCCACAAGTACGTCGTATTTTCCCTCCCTCAAGTCTTTTAAGATTTGAGGTCTTTCTAGGGTTTTGATTTCAGAATGGAGATAATGGGTTTTAATGCCTTCTTCTGCTAAATAATCTGCCAATTCTTCTGCCAGTCTTTTTGTTAAGGTAATTACTAGGGTTCTTTGCTTTTTTGGTACTCGTTTTTTGATTTCTTCTACCAAATTCCTAACCTGATTTTTAATTGGCCTGATTTCGATTGATGGTTCCAAAAGCCCTGTCGGCCTGATTAGCTGTTCTATGATATATTTTTTGCCAGCCTTTTTTTTCTCATAATCTTGCGGGGTAGCAGAATCATAAATTATTTGATGAGCTCTTTTATTAAATTCTTTAAAATCTAGAGGACGATTATCTAAAGCAGAGGGAAGTCTGAAACCGTACTCAATTAGGGTCTGTTTTCTTGCCTTATCCTGAGCATACATTGCTCGTAATTGGGGAATCGTTTGATGGGATTCGTCAATGGCCACGAGATATGAAGGGTCCCCAGCGTTCTTGCCAAAGGAAAAATAATCCAACAGAGTAAAAGGAGCCTGGCCTGGTTTTCTAAACTCTAAGTGCCGAGAATAATTTTCAATGCCGTGACAGAATCCGGTTTGGCTCAACATTTCCAGATCATAATTTGTTCTCTGGCCTAGCCTTTGGGCTTCTAGTAACTTTTTTTGGTTTTTCAATTCTCTTAATCTTTCTTGCAATTCAAGTTTTATATTAGTGGTTGCAATTTCAAGTTTTTCTTCGGGCGCTACCCAAAAATGAGCAGGATACAGATTTAATTTCAAATTTGCCTTCCTTTCGAGCTCAGGCCGAGGGGAACTTTTAAATTTAAAATTATCAAAATCCTTATTTCCGGCTTCGCATCTTAAAATTTGCTCTATTTTATCAGCAGAGAATTCAATTCTGATTATTTCTTTTCCAGTGACATTAAAAATTTCAACAATGTTTCCCCTTGCCCTAAAAGTTCCTGGCTTGAAATCAATCTCATTTCTCTGGTATTGAAGAGAAATCAGCTTTTTCAAAAAATCCTGTCTTTTTATTCTTTGATCTTTTTTTATTTCCAGGGCAACTTTTTGATAAATCTTGGGAGAGCCAAGATTAAAAATACACGAGACGGAAGCTACAATAATGATATCTTTTCTGGTTAATAAATCCTGAACTGCCGAATGCCTTAATCTGTCAATCTCCTGATTAATATCTGCATCTTTTTGGATATAAGTATCGGTTTGAGGAAGATATGCTTCTGGCTGGTAATAATCGTAGTAGGAAACAAAATAATGAACCGCGTTTTTTGGGAAGAATTCTTTGAATTCTTGATAAAGCTGAGCAGCCAAAGTTTTATTATGAGAGATAACTAAGGTCGGCTTCTGAATCCTTTTGATAACAGAAGCTATTGTAAAAGTTTTTCCGCTTCCCGTCACTCCCAAGAGCACCTGATTTTTTACGCCCTTTTTAAAATTTTTAGTTAAATTTTCAATTGCTCTGGCTTGATCGCCTATGGGTTTAAATTTTGAGACAAGTTTAAATTTCATATTCTAAGATTAAAATCCCACAAATCTTAATAAATATCAAGTATGGTCTCAAGTCGAAAATATGGTAGAATGAAAAAATATGATCTCTTATTTAAAAGGAAAAATTGTCTCAAAAGGAGAAAATTTTATTATTATTGAAATACATGGAATAGGTTTTAAAGCCTTTCTTTCTCCCAAAGATTTAGAAAAAATTTCAGAAGGGGAAACCAGGGAGATACGCTGCTTTCTTTATTTGAAAAGAGAAACTATTGAACTTTATGGTTTTTTGGACGAAAACGAGCTGGAATTTTTCAAAAAGCTAGAAGAACTTTCTGGAATCGGACCAAAAACCGCCTTGCTCTTGGCGCCCTTTGGTTCTTTAAAAGCACTAAAAGCCGTACTTGGAGAAAGACAAGCTGGGTTAATAAAAGGAATAGGAACAAAAAAGCTTCAGAGGATTATTGCAAAATTAGATGAAAATGCCAAAAAGACAGGGCAAAAGGGACTTTTCTAAAAGCATATGAGTATTGCTAAAAACTTTAAAGAAAATATTAAAAATATAGGATTAATTTTTTTAAGACTTCTGAGAAAGATTACTCCTAAAAGATTGAATAGATATTATCATTTTCTTTGGGCCTTTTTGGGTGCAGTATTTTTCAGATTTCCCTCAAGAAAATTGAAAGTAATTGGAGTAACCGGTACCAGCGGTAAGTCCACAGTAGTGGATTTAATTACAAGGATTCTAGAAGAAGCAGGTTATAAAGTAGCAGCTCTTTCTTCAGTTAAATTTAAAATTGGGGAAATTGAAAAAAAGAATGAATTGAGAATGACTATGCCGGGGAGAGCAACAATTCAGCATTTTTTGCGAGAGGCGGCAAATACAGGTTGTCAGTTTGCAGTAATTGAAGTTGCTTCAGAAGGAATCCTGCAATACCGGCACAAATTTGTTAATTTTGAAGCTGCGGTTTTCACCAATCTTTCCCCAGAACATATTGAGACCCATGGCTCTTTTGAAAATTATAAAAACACAAAAGGAGAATTTTTTAGAAAAGTTAAAAAGACACACATTATTAATTCAGACGATGAAAATTCCAAATACTTTTTAGGATTTCCATCCGATAAAAAATGGGTTTACGGGATAAATCACAAATTCGAAAATCCAGACTGGAAATTCGTTAAAGCCACTCAAATAAAAGCAAATTCCAATGGCATAGAATTTGTGGTAGAAGACACTATGTTCCATTTAAAACTTTTGGGCAATTTTAATATATATAATAGCTTGGCAGCGATCTCTCTTGCGCTTTCTCAAGGGGTAGATTTAAAAACCTGCAAAGTTGCTTTAGAAAAGGCAGAAGGAATTCCTGGGAGAATGGAGAAGGTAATTTCAAGTCCCTTTTCAGTATTCGTAGATTACGCGATTACTCCGAATGCCCTAAAACAGATTTATGAAACTTTAACGGTAAATTATAAACTCCCAACTACAAGGTTAATCTGTGTATTGGGAGCATGTGGAGGGGGACGAGATAAATGGAAAAGGCCTGTGTTTGGAGAGCTGGCAAGCAAATATTGTAATGAGGTAATCATTACCAATGAAGACCCTTATGACGAAGATCCTCTAGAAATTATAAAACAGGTAGCCTCTGGGGCAAAAGGAAAGGCAAAAATGATTTTAGAAAGAAGACAGGCTATCAGGGAAGCCTTAAGGACTGCAAAAGAAAAAGATGTTGTAGTAATTACCGGCAAAGGGTGCGAGCCTTCAATTTGTATTACAGGGGGTAAAAAAATTCCTTGGGACGATCGTCAGGTAGTAAGAGAAGAATTCAAAAGTTTAAAACTTTAAAATGCAAAATCTGGATTTAAAATGCAAAATTCTAAAACATCCTTCAGATTTAAAACTAAAGGGTTTTGGGAAATCCAAAGAGGAGCTTTTTAAAAATTTAATGGTGGGAATGCAGATTGCTCTAAGACCTAAGATCAAAGTCAAAAAAGCTGAAACAAAGATAAGAATTGAGTCTGAAGATATCATTTTTCTTTTATTTGATTTTCTTAATGAAGTTAATTATTTAAATGAGGTCAACCACGAAATTTATCAGAAAATTTATTTTGTGAAATTTTCAGATACTTTGATTGAGGCAGAACTTTTTGGTAAAAAAGTAAGCCGATTTGGCCTACAAATCAAAGGCGTAACCCTTCATGATTTAGATGTGCATCAGAGAAAGGACGGAACTTGGGAGGCTACGGTTCTTTTTGATCTCTGATTTTATATAATTTAAAAATATGATTTCAAAAAAAGATTTCAACAAGATAAACGATTATCTTTGGGAAATTCCAAAAACCTATAGAAAGGATATGAAAGTCCCTGCTCGGATTTATGTTTCTGAAAAAATGTTTGACCAGATTTTTAAAGATAGATCCCTGAATCAGTTAATTAATACAGCTGGCATTCCTGGGATAGTAAATTTTGCCATGGCAATGCCCGATATCCATGAAGGCTACGGTTTTCCAATCGGAGGAGTGGCTGCAACAAAGCTCCCAGAAGGTGTAATTTCTCCGGGAGGGATTGGTTATGATCAAAATTGTGGTGTGAGATTATTGCTTTCAACTTATAAAGAAAAAGAAATTAGGCCTTATTTGGAAAAACTCGCAACAGAGATTCAAAGCCAGGTGCCTTCTGGCCTTGGGATGGGAAGGACTGAAAAATTAAGCTTTGATCAAATTAATAAAATTTTAAATGGAGGGATTCCATATCTTGTAGAAAAAGGATACGGAGAGATCAGGGATATAGAGAATTGTGAAGAAAGAGGAAGAATGGAGCAAGCGGATGCTTTTTGTGTTTCAGATAGAGCAAAAAACAGAGGGAGAGATCAGGTAGGTACTCTGGGTTCTGGAAATCATTTTTTAGAGATCCAAAAAGTAGAAGAGATCTTGGACCAGTACACGGCTCAGGCTTTTGGTTTATTTCGCGATCAGGTAGTGGTGATGATCCATACAGGTTCTCGGGGACTAGGCCATCAAAACTGTACTGACTATTTAGGAACAATAGCAAAAGCTTCTTTTTCCTATAAGATTAGGGTTCCCGATAGGGAATTAGCTTGTGTTCCTTTTAATTCTAAAGAAGGCCAAAGATTTTTTAAAGCTTTATGCGCCGCATGCAATTTTGCCTGGGCAAATCGTCACATGATCACTTATTATACAAGACAGGCTTGGAAATTGATTCTAGGTCAGAAAGCAGAATTAGAATTACTTTATGATGTAGCTCATAATATAGCGAAAATAGAAACACATTCTCTTGATGGAGAAAAACTTAAACTATTAGTTCATAGAAAAGGAGCGACTAGAGCTTTTCCGCCAGGGCATTCTGAAATCCCAAAGATTTTTGAAAATCTCGGACAACCAGTTTTAATCCCAGGTTCTATGGGAACTGCTTCTTATGTTCTAGTGGGAACTGAAAAATCCAAAGAGGCATGGTTTTCAACTTGCCACGGCGCAGGCAGAAGCATGTCGCGCAATGAAGCAATGCGAAGAGAATCAGGAGGAGAAGTAGTGCAAAAATTAGAATCCAAGGGAATTGTTGTAAAATGTGCATCCTTGAATGGAATTGCCGAAGAATCCCCGATTGCCTACAAAAACGTAGATGATGTAGTAGACGTGGTCCATAATGCAGGTCTTTCAAAGAAGGTAGCAAGATTAGTACCTTTGGCGGTAATTAAAGGAGAATAATAAAAAAATTCTCAATTAGTCTTTTCTTAATTTAATAAGTGTTCTATTATTGTTAAGGCATCAGATATACCTAAAACCTCTTTTTATTAAAAACATGACAAAAACCAACTTCCCAAAATCTTCAAGGAAATTCATCCGTAAAGAGAAAGCCCGAATTCGTAGGCAAACTTTTGATTCAAAAGAACAAGAAAAACAGATTCAGGGACTTTATCTTGTTAAAAACCCTTCTCCGAAAGATACAGCAAAATTCAATAAGAAACTAAAAAACAAAACCCATGAAAGTAAGCGAAATTCATAATTTAGCAATAAAACTGGGGATAGAAAACGACTTTAGAGGAAAAGACGGGATAAAAAAACTTTTGGCGCACAGAAAAGAAGAATTTGACAAATTGCCAATTAAAGATAAAGAAGAATTTGACAAAGAAACGCTTTCTAATCCTTATGCTGATTCTGTGATTTTAAACCTTGTTCAAGACCAAGAGGTGAAAAAGGTTTTGGTCGGAATTGATATTTCCGTTTCAGAAATTTTAATGGCAAAAGAGCTTGGCAAGATTGACCTGATAATAGCTCACCACCCTTTAGGTAAAGGACTCTCTCACTTGGCTGATGTAATGGAACTCCAGTGCGATGTTTTGGAAAGATACGGGGTTCCGATTAATATTGCAGAAGGTCTATTGCAAGAAAGAATCTCAGAAGTTGCCCGAGGAATCGGTGGCTATAATCATCAAAGAGCAGTAGATGGTGCAAAAATCCTGGGTTTTAACTTGATGTGTTTACATACGGTATGCGATAATTTGGCCGCAAATTTTTTAAAAGAAAAAATTGAGAAAGCCAATCCAGAAAGACTTGGAGATTTAGTGGATTTACTAAAAGAAATTCTAGAATACAAGGAGGCAATTAAAATTGGCGCAGGCCCAAAGATTTTCGTGGGAGATCCCCAGAGGCGTTGCGGGAAAATTGCCCTAACCGAAATTACAGGTGGCACCGAGGGGTCTCCTAAAATCTATGAAAAAATGGCCCAGGCAGGAATAGGCACGATTGTAGGAATGCACATGGAAAAAGAACACTATGAACAAGCAAGAGAGGCCCTGGTTAATGTCGTAATCGCCGGCCACATTTCCTCTGATTCTCTTGGGGTAAATCTGTTTTTGGACGAACTTGACAAAATTGGAATTGAAATTTCGCCATGCTCTGGGCTTACCCGAGTCTCACGAGTCTCTAAAAATGGATAAAACAATTTTTCAAAAAGAAACAAAGATCGTTTCTCCCAAGGAAGGAATTTTTTCTTTGTTTTTCTTATTTAGCCTTACGATAGGGCTAGGGATTTTTGTAGCCAGAAAGCTAAGTCAACTTTTTGAATTTCAAGGAGAAAAGATTGTTCCAATTTCCATCTGGCAGTTTTTGGGAGAATTTGTCCTGGCGCTTTTTATAATTTTTCTAATTCTATTTTTTGGTAAAAAGTTTAAACAAAAAAAGAAAACTCTATTAAAAGTTCTTTTTTTGATCGCTACTGGTCTTGGTTCTCTTATTTCTCTTGGAACAATTTTTGGAGATTTTTCTTTCCCAATTGTTTTAGTGCTACTCTTTTTATGGCTTAAGAAGCCTTGCGTGCTTTTCCATAATATTTTGGTGGTTTTTGGGATTGCCGGGACAGGAAGCTATCTTGGACTAAGTTTGAACCCCAAGAGTGTTGTTTTGCTTTTAATTTTATTTTCAGCATATGATTATATTGCAGTTTATAAAACAAAACACATGGTAGTTATGGCAAAAGAGATGCTTCAAGAAGGCGTAATCATAGGATTGATTCTGCCTCACAATCTTTCAGACTATAAAACTCCTTTGTCTCAAGTAAAACCCGGAGGAGAAAGATTTTTTGTCCTCGGAGGAGGGGACATTACATTTCCCCTTTTGCTATGCTGTTCTATTTTGTACCAAGGATTAATAAATTCTTTAATAGTAGCAGGGTTTGCTTTAATTGGTTTTGCTTTTAGTTTTTTGATATTTTCAAGGCAAAAAACTCCAAGGCCTATTCCGGCTCTTCCCCCAATAGCACTTTTTTCGATTATTGGATACGCAATTGCGAGAATAATTTAAAAAAGATAGCTCAAATTCAATACCTATAATGGTTTTATCATATAGGTTTGTTTTAACTGATATCCTAAATTCTTATAATACATTCTTACTCCTATTCCTGAAATAACGGCAATTTTTTTTAATTCAAATTCTTCTTTAGTTATTTTTTCTGCCTTCTTAATTAATTTTTTTCCAAGTCCTCGATGCTGAGGAGCCAATTTCTTTTCTGAAATTGGGACCTGCATTCCAAAAGTTTGAATCTCTCTAATAATAGAAGCACCCTCTAAGGTTTTTATAAAATGAGATTTTTTCGAAAAATAAAAAGAGGGGATTCTTAATCTTAAAAAAGAAAAAAGTTTCTTTCTTTGTTTATTTTCAAAACTTAAAAAGATTTCTTTTCCTTCAGAACTTTTATAATTCTTTCGGAATAAATAAATTTTTTCTTTTAGGTTATAGTCTTTTCTTACCTCCCTGCACCTTATACATTTGCAGGTAAGGCCTTTTTGTTTTAGTTCTTTCTGGACTACTTCTCTTAAATTTGATAATTTAGAGCCAGCCTTAATTCTCGGAGCAGGAATGTCTCTGAATAACCTTGTTACCCTTGTCCAATAAGGTAGATTTTTTTTGATATCAACCAAAAGCTCAACCAATTCTTTATTGGAATAGGGCCTGTATTTTCCTTTTTTCCACCATTGATAAAGGAGTGAGTTCTTGCAGACCAGGCAGGGATATATCTTTAGCCAGTCAGGCAAAAACTCCTCATCTTCAAAAAGAATTTCAAAACATTTTAAATCTTTTTTTAAATTAGAACCTGGAAGATTCGGCATTACCTGATATAGGATTTTAAATCCAGTGTCTTTTAAAAGTTTAGTTGCCCTTGCAATTTGTGCTATGGTAATGTCTGTTTTG
>Ga0315277_10006621_pt1 | contig 15113 bp, 11 predicted proteins | sample YL17G05_15_MG_FD_203695 | JGI IMG/M metagenome (GOLD analysis project Ga0315277, IMG submission 203695) | Sediment microbial communities from Yellowstone Lake, YNP, Wyoming, USA - YL17G05_15 | ecosystem: Environmental > Aquatic > Freshwater > Lake > Sediment | place: USA: Wyoming | collected...
GGCGGCCGAACTTATCGAGATACCGCGCAATCTCGCGCAGGAAAAACTCATTCAACCGGAAGTTGTTGTTGAGGCCGCCCTCATGGAATAACAGGGGCACCAGATGATCTTCAAAAAACGAGATGTCTCGTTTCACGGGCCGAAGATCGCGGCAGTAGAGATACGATTTATTGGACTGGCCGTCGATGTCCGATTCCGACTCGAAATAGGTGATCAATATCTGCAGGGTCAACTGGCGCAGATCAGACGACGTCAGAGGCGTAGTCTTGATCTTGTTCAGAAAATACAGGTCGACGTCGATGGCTTCGTTGCGCTGCCGGCGAAGCGCCTGAAAAACGGCGTAGATGCCGTTGTACGTCTGCAGAAAAGCCTCGGTCTCGAACTGGTCGTACCGGCTCTCAAAGGAATCAAGGTATTCGAACAACTCGTTGATGTACGATTTAATATCCACGTTTTTTTCCTGCCTCGGCAGAGCGTTCTTACAGAGAGTACAGGATCAAATCCATACTCCCCAGACCGGCGAACTTGTTCGCATCGGGGGCGCCGCGAAAGATCAGCGTCACCTGGCGGACCGACGATGATTCCAGCATGTCCCTCGGATGCAGGGCCACCTTGTTGCCGAACGCCACCGTATCGACGTCAATGGGATCGGTCTCGCCCAGCCCGCGGGCGGCGTTGATTCCCAGCCGAACCTGCATGCTGCGCCACTCCGCGTCGCTGAACATGTCTTTAGTCATCAAGGTCACGATATCGGAGACCGGGCACGGTTGGGCGACGTCGATGAGCAGGTAACTCAGCTCGCCCACCCGCTCCAAACGGCTGCCCGTGCAGGCGAGATTGCGGTATGTCCGGCCCATATAGGTCAGCGTCTCCGTGGCCACCGCCTGTTCGCCCAAGGCTTCGCGTTTGGTCTGCGCCAAAAAGGCCATGATATTGCGCAACGTCTCAAGAATATCGTCAATCATGCGCACGTGGCTGCCGAGGTCGCGATGATTGTAGTCGCTAAGGATGAACGACTCCATCGAGGATTGAAACCGGCCGACTTCCGACCCGACCTGCTTGGTGAAATACTTTTCGTTGAGGTAGTCTTTCACCCCCGGATGCAGATTCAAAAGCGTTGACACCATCCGGCAGAGTCTCTTGAAATAGACCACCATGCCCAGCGGATGGCCGGCATTCGGCCCGGTCACAAACTCGTCCATGGTCCCCGTCAGATGATACACCATGGCGTTGACCGTATCTCTGAACGCGACCTGGAGGCTGGTACTTTCCTTGGCCAGCGAACCGGACGCAGCCATGGCTCGGTACGCCCGCGTCGACAATGAGAGGAGACTCTCCAGACGGTTTCTCAAGTCCGAGGCCTTTTCCGCCAGCCGTTCGTCGGCGTACAAAGTCACGCACGGCGGATAATAATCCGGGGCAAACCCGGCTTCGCTGCCGCGAACCTGGAGCACCGCCACCTGGAGATACCGCCCCTCCGGCAGATTCGGCGGCGCTCCCAGATGAACCGAATAACCGCTCACCAAATAGGGGACGCGCGGAAGGTCCTCGGCCGGGTCGGGCTCCCCGATTTGTTTTTTGTGTTCGACGTCTATGCCCAGGTACACCGGGACGGACGTAGCGCTGATATCGGTTTCACCCCGGATGACCTCGCCGGTCGATCCGTCGATTTCAATGTAAAGCCCGTCGGGGGTTATCGCCTGGCATCTGAGTACCTCGACGCGGACACGGTTGCCGCTGACGGAGAGATTGAGACTGAGGGCGGGCTGGCCGGTTCGGGACTTGCGGATCAGTCCGTAACCGTCGCCGATGTGTCGGGCGTGCCACTGAACCAGTTCCTCGAAGTACTTTTCCTGATCCGTCAGGTGATCCCGGGTGATGAGCATCCCGTCCTGCCAGTTGACCGAATATAATCTAAAGTCACTCATATCGTTGCCCCAATTCCATGCCCAGCAAGTTATACCCGTTTAGTGTCAATGTCAAGGTTAATACGTCGCATTATCGGGCCCCTGTTCTCAGCGTCCCGCGCTTGCGCGCGGGCTCCAAATGGGCGGAGTATCCCAGATACGACCCCTTTTTCTTTCCGCCCAACACCGCGGCCCGGTCGCCGACTTCAAAGCGCAGGCGGTAACCCAGGTTGCCGGGCATACATACCCGCAGGACCCAGTCAAGTTTCTTGCGCGACGTTCCCCCCGGCAACCAGGCCGTCATGGCGTCGCGGGGTAACCCGCTCACAATCACTTCATAGGTCGAATCAGACTCGGTAAAGGTTCGGCCGATGATGGTCTCCCGGCCCAGCCGCCCGGATTTCATCCCCAGTCGGTACCTGATGCCGTCGGGGATGGGAAATTCGGCGGGCGCGTTTTCGACGATCCGGAAGGTGTATCCGAAGAGCAACCCCAGCACCTGCGCCACCCGGTCGGGATTTCCCGCCCACATATGAAAAACCGGCAACAGCGCCCCCCATGCCAGCGCTTCATTCACTGTCCGCGCGCCCCGGTCGATATGGAAATCGAACAGGCTGAGAAACCGATCAAGATGGTCCTCGTCGACGACGTTGAAGGCAAACCGCAGCGCCTCCAATCGGGTGACGGCATTACGCCTGATCACGGCCGCATCGAACGGAGCCATGAGGTGCCGGGCGTTTAGTTCCCAGTCTTTCCCCCGCGCAACTCTCCCGTAGAGGCCGTAAAAAAACTGGTACGGCATGATATCGACGGCGCTGGAAAACCCGACTTCCAGGACGACGCGCGTGCTGGCCGTCAACGGCGTCCCCGGCGCCGGGATTTGAGTCATGATCTCGCCTTTGAAGTTCTCGTATTCGCCGACCGCTAACAGTTCAATCCGGTTGATGTCGACGCCCAGCTTGGCCAGCAGGTTCAGAGCCGTGGTATAGTGAAACGGATACAGCCGATGACACAGATTCGGCATCTTTCTTTCGCCGGCGGCGGTCATACCTTGACAATCTCCACCCGGAAATGAGTATTGACCGGGGACCGGGACTTGAGGAAACTCGTCAGACGGATCGTCAGCAGATCGACTTCATCCTGGGAATAAAAGTCGGCGTGGCGGATCCCCACTTTGACCACGAGGCACCGCCTGACGCCTTTGGGAAAACGATCGACGCCATTGTCGCAATCCACGGTCCGGATGCGGGGATCGAAACTCGACGTCCATCGGGAGATTTCGGCGAAACTCAACGATCGATCGCGATTGCGCAGGCGGACCGCGACCTCGGCCACGATCTGCTCCTCGCTCTTGGCCGGGATGGCTCCGGCGGCGGGGATGATGTTGACCGCCGAGGAAATGCCGGGATGGCTTTCATACAACTCGTTGATCCGGCCGGCTTCAATCCCGTTGGCGACTACCCCCGCCGTTACGGAATAATTTATCGTCAGCGAGTCCGGAGGCAACTCCAGAAGCGGGGAAAAATCAAACCAGAGATTCAGCCGGCCGCCCCGCTCTTCGGGGGAATAGTACCGCTGGGAGGGATCGGCCGACACCAGATGCCGCGGCACGTATTCCCGCCCGCCCGAATCGACGACGCTGGTAATCTCGAGAATATTGGCAATATCCTCCGGCAGTTCCACTTCCACAAGGCGGTTGCCGCCGGTATGCTTGAACAGCGTCAGCTCGTTCTTGTTGACGGCAATAAAGCAGTTGAAGTAGATTTCGAAGGCCGATTGCAGCTTGCCCTTGTCGCCGCCGGCCGGAAGGTCAAGACGAATCCAGTACAGCTTTTCGCTGCCCGAGGGCGGCTCCAGCCCGGCTGCATCCATCAGGCCGATCAGTTTCGGATCCGGCGGCCCCGCCTCCCACGTCGCGGTAAACACCTCGGGCAAAATCACAAAACTGTCCTCGAGCGGTTTGAACAGGTCGGCGCTAGTGCGCAGGCCGCCCCAGTCCGACAGGCGATTGCCGGAGGAAAACATCGTTTCCAGAGAACTGGTCAATCCCGGACAAAAACCGCTATCATCGTAAACGCCGCCGAAATGCGACCCGGGATACCAGTAGGCCCACCGTAGCTGCTTGAGGACGTCCGGCATCCCTTTCAGAAAAATGCCGGCGCCAGCAAGATCGGCCGGCTGGCCGTCGTAGTTGATCCCCAAATAAACCTGATACGTCGAGCCGGTCTTGAAGGCCGTGCGTGGCCGCGACGTGGAGGACAGTTCCTCGCCTGAGGCGGGCGACAAGTCAATCACCGCGCCGTCGACCCGGAGAAAGATATGTCTGATCCGCGCCGCCACCAGCCGTTCTTTTCGAAGGGCCGAGAAGAAAAAGGTCTGGCCGGCCTCGCGCTTTTCGCGATAGAAGAATTTCGAGTGCGGATCGACCTCGACCACCGGATCGAGCGGTTCGCACCGCATGACCGTATAGGCGGGCACCGGCCAACGCATGCTTTCCGGACAAACCGAACGGATGAGCGCGTTGGTCGCCACCTCCCAGACCATGGCCATTTTGCCGTCGATGGTCGCCAGCTGATCGGCGTAGAGTTGAAGCATCAAACGGAGGACGGGATCAAGCCGTTCCGGCGACTCTGCGATCTGGGGATTCCATGCCCGCAACTCGCGATGCATGGCCGTGAAAATCTCCTCCTTGGAGCGCGCCCGCGCCCCGGGACTGCCTTTGGTCATTTCGTTCACCATCTCACCCCAGACGATAACTGGCCTCGAATTTCTTTTCTTCGCCGTCTTCCAGATAATTTCCGCTGACCTTGACTGTCATCCCCAGCGAATGGGGGCCGGTCTCAGCCGCGCCGGCAAATGACACGGAAACGTTGTAAAGGCGCTTGTCAAAGTGGTCAATGGCGTTCCGCAGATTTGCCCGGACGTCGCCCTTGTTGGCCGTAAACAGGTCGGAATACTCCCGGTCCCAAATCTCGCACCCGTAGTCGGGCGCAAACGGCATGGTCCCCACGCGGGTGCTGAGAATCAGTCCGATCGAAAAGGCTATGGATTCGTGGAGAGTGGCTCGGTCGAGGTATCCTTCTCTCAACACAAACGGTAGCGCCAAATAGTCCATATATGCGGCTAATTAAGCTGGATCGGATTTCCCTTGACGGTCACCATCATCCCCTCAATCTGGAATTGCGCGCCGGCCTTGGAATTGACATTGGCCGACGCCTCGATTTTGGTGTCGCCACCGGACTTGATGCTGACCTCCCCCTTGCTATCCAGCTTGATATTGGCTCCTTCAATTGTGATATCTCCGGCCCCCTTAATGCTGATGTCGCCTTCGCTTTCGATGACGGTCGGCCCGCCGGTTTTCATCGTAATCACGTTCTTGCCGTCTTTGGTGATGATCTGCACCTGCTCGTCGCCGGACGTGTCTTTCAGCACAATCCGATTTCCGCTCTTGGTCATAAACATTTTGATATCGTTCTTGGCGTCGACGGCTGCGGCCGGCGGCTTGTCATCCTTGTTATATAACGACCCCAGCGCAATCGGCAGGTCCGGCGACCCCTGTTCGTACCCCACCAGCACCTCATCGCCGACTTCCGGCAGGCAATACCATCCCCGATCCTTCCCGGCGTGCGGGGTGAGGAGCCGCACCCACGGCGTTTCGTCGGCGTCGTTCCAGGGGAATTTCACCTTGACCCGCCCCAGCTGGTCGGGATCGTTGTTGTCGAGCACCACCGCCATCTGGAGATTGGTAAAGGGCAGCCGGGTCGACCGGTACTCGGGGAAGGCGATATCCACCGGCGTGCACTCGAACGTGTTATGATATTTGCCGCTTTCGTCAAAGATATGGGCAACCGACAGCACCCAATAAGTGGCGTCGAGCCGGTTCATGCCCTTGACGCGGACGCCGTGCCCGGGGGCCACTCGCGGGATGATGGACTGGCCACGGCAAGTGATCATGCGCCCCAACGCCCGGCTGCGCTCGCGCTGCAAGATCTGATCCAGCGACTGGGCGTCGCCGACCGCCGCCCGGACGGCGGAAAAACCGGAATCGCGATAAATCTGTTTGGAGGCGTCGGGCGATATCTTGGATACCTGCGACAACGCCGCCTGCTGCGGCAACGATTTGGAGTCCTGCGTGAAAGTTTTCTTCTGCTCGTAGTTGTAAACTTGAGAGCCGTACTCGAACGCCTCCGTCCCCAACCCGAGCGCAAACGCCCCGAGCGTTTCCCGCCAGACGAGTTCCTCGACGTCCACGGCGCCGGCCTTGGTCACCCGGAATTCCTTGCCGTCGTAGTGGGCAAACAGCCCGCTGCCGCCAGCCAGACGCATGACGTACTCGTAATCGGTCTCGCGATGCTGGACGCTGAACTTCAGCGTCCCTTGCGCGGAATCGATCTTCCCCAGCGAGACGGGATACTTGCGGAGGATGGCGCCGATGATATCGGTGGCGCTTTGATCGCGATAGAAGGCGTTGCGCCGGTGGCCGTCCATCGCAATCGTCGGGCTGTGCGCCGTGATCGTGACGACGTTGACGCCGTCGATGCTGTTTTCGAGATTGATCTGCGTGACGATACCGATGAAGCCCAAATCCTTGGCGGCATCGACCAGCCCGCCCTCGGGTTTGACCGTCAGGGAAAGAGATTTTCCCAAAAATGCGGTGTACGTCGTCGGGTCGCCGAAATCGGCCGCGGCCGACACCTTCCCCCGTTCCCGCAGACGGACTTTGAGAAGATGGTGATCGTTGACGAACTGCTTCAGCTCGACGCGGGAAACGTCGTAGCTGATCCGCTGTTTATCGATGACAAGGGTACACGACGCCGAAATCTGCACCTGCGGGGTTGACTCGGCCGCTGCCCCGGTCTGCGTATCGGCGGGTTTATCCGGCTTCTCCACGGGTCTTTCTCCGACGAGGTGGTGTCAGGATTTGCCGGCCGGGCAGACCTACCGGCCTGCCCGGCAGACGGCTGCGTTTTATTCTTCCCAACGGTTGTCGATTTCGGCGTCTCCCACCGTTACCTTGTGGCAGGAGATCTCAAAATACTGAAAAATCTGATCGTCCGGGCGATCCTTGACGTGGGGAATGACTTCTTCAAACTTGGTGATGAAACCATCCTCCCATGCCAGCTCTTTCATGGTCGCGTCGTCGGGGTTCTTGAAAGTGACCTTGCCCCCCTTCCAGTTCGGCTTGCTGGTATCCATGGCCCAGCGCGCGATATCGACGTTGCCGCCCGGATCGGACTCGATCTTGACCTTGATCGTCCCGGCATGAGCCCGGTCGCTGGGGCGCCCGGTTTCGTCCTTGGCGGTGTACAGCTCGTAGGAAACCTCATAGACGTTCTTGAATACAACGCCGTCGATTTCCAAAATTGGTCTCCTCGCCATTTGTGACTCTCCTTATCTTGAGGTTATGTCAAAGACCTTGCCTATTCGCAACTTGTGCCGTTTCATTCCCCAAATCGCGCCGCGGCGATTATTTGTCCTTCACGGCGGTCTTGTTGTCCTCGTTCCACGCGGTGAATTCGATGTTGAACGTCCGCGCCGGGTATTTGGGGTTGAGTGACACCTTTATGTCGACTTCCTGCCGCTTGCGCATCTCCTCGTCGGCGAAGATGTCCACCTTGTAGTCCTGGAGGATGTTGTCGCCGCCGGAAATGGCCTTCATGAACCTGTCGATATCCTTGCGCATGGCATCGACGAATTTCTGATCGATGACCGTGAACGTCTGCTTGTTAAGATAATTGCGCAGCGTTTTGTAGACGTAGTCATATGTGCGCCGGATGGAATAGACGTCAAACGTTTCCTTGCTGAACAGCGTCGCCGCGCCCATGGCCACGGGCGAACCCTCGAAACTCACCATCGGGTTGACGCCCTTTTCGTTGATCTTGCTGGCGTCCGGTTGATTGGCCTTAAACCGCAGATATTTGGCCTCGGCGATTTTGCCGTACTTGTATCCGGCCATCGGCTGCTGCATCCCGACCGTGGTGTCGCCCTGGTACATCTTCCCCGCCACCACCGCCGACGGCGGGATCCAGACGTCCTCATCCTCATACTGGTTTTTCTCGCGGGCCAGGACGTAGTTGGCAAACACCGACACGTATTGCTTGTAGCTGTCGATGCCCTTGAGGTTGGCGTAGTTGGGATCGTCCAGCATCTCCATGATTTCCTCGACGCTTTCGAAATTGGGCAGGTCGGTGATGATATGGACCTTGTTGGGCAATCCCAGCAGGCGGCTCATACTGTCGATATTTTCCACGCTGCCCAGATAGCCGGGGACGACACACATGGCATAACATTCCCGGATGCCCCACTCCCGATACAAGTCGGCGACCGCTTTGGACAACTTTTCAAGCTTCTCCTTGTTGTCGGGATCGGTCAACTCCTCGGCGCTGACGTTGGCAAACCAGCCATTAACTTTCTCATCCGGTTCTTGCTGCGCATTGGCAAAGAATTTGTCGACGGCCCGATAGGTCGTCTCCAATTCTCGGCTGGCCTGGTGCACCTTTTTCATGTTCTTCTCGAGGTTGCCTTCCAGCTTGGTCGCCTCGTCGGTCAGTTTCTGCCGGATGGCGTCGGGATTATCGCTGGATGCCAGGAATTTCATCCACGCCTCCAGCCTCTGGCGCAACAGCCGCCGTTGAGCGGCAAAATCCGGCTTAGTCAAAAATTCCTTGCGCTGGAAACTCTTCTTGGGGTCGAGCCATTCGACGCCCCGCACCAGATCACCGTCGGCGGTCTTAAACGACGGCAGAAGCGACGCCAAGTTCTTGAAATCGCCGAACGATTCACCCAGAAGAGACGTAAATTCCTCATCCGATATCTTTTCAACTACGGCGTCCGGTCGCGCCGCCGCCTCGGCCGCCTCCTGCTTCTGCGGCTGCAAACCTTTTTTTTCATCTTCGCCCATTTTTGCTCACCTCTTTTCTACTCTTCACTGAGAAGGTCGATGTAGTAGCGCGCCAATTTGAGCAGCGCCTCCTTTTTTTCCTTGTCGGAGAGGGTCTTCTTCAGCGCGTTGTTTTTCTTCAGCTGCTTTTCCAGATCGTTGAGGATTTCCTTCCCGTAATAAACCTTCTGCAGGTAATCATTCTTTTCAATCAGCTCTTTGCTGCCAAAACCCTTCATCGCTTTGATCTGGAAATCGGCGTTGACCTGCTCGCCTTCCACCGATTCCAACTCCGCCGAAAACGAGGGCCGGAACTTCTCAAACACTTCCTTCATATTGTTGCACCGGGTCGGCGTAACGTCCGGGTCCTCGTCCTTGTTCAGACGGGCGGCATACAGGATTTTGTTGGACGGAAGAAGCTCGACCGGAATGGAGTCATCTTTCTTGATCCGTTCCGTCGCTCCAAGGATGAACTTAGCCATCTATTCCTCCACGTTTAAATCGACTGGTCGACCTGTGTGACAAATTGGTACGCGTCCTCTTTGACGTCAATCAAAATGTGATCGCCCGGCTTGATGGCGCCGGTGATGATGTCCACCGACATGCGGTTGATAATGTCGCGCTCGATCGTCCGCTGAATCGGCCGCGCCCCCAGTTCCACCGTATAGCCGTCGCGCGCCAGCTTCTTTCGGGCCTCGACGCTGAGCGTCGCCTTGATATTCTGATCCTTGAGCAAAACGCCCAGCTGATTGAACTCCAATTGGGCGATCTTCTCTATCTGCTCCGGGGCAAAGGTATGAAAGATGATGATATCGTTCAGACGGTTAAGAAATTCCGGGCGGAACTTGGAAAACAGGAAGGTGCGCACCTGTTCCATGTCGACCTCCCGGCCCTCCCGGTCGGCGTCGAGGATAACTTCGGCGGCGTAATTGGAGGTCAGTACGACCAGGGTGTTGGAGAAATCAACCGTCCGCCCCTGGCCGTCCGTCAGACGGCCGTCGTCGAGGAGCTGCAGCAACACGTTGAAAACATCCGGATGCCCCTTCTCGACTTCGTCCAGAAGGACCACCGAGAACGGTTTGCGCCGCACCGCCTCGGTCAGCCGTCCGCCTTCTTCGTATCCGACATATCCGGGCGGGGCGCCGATCATCTTGGCGACCGAGTGCGATTCCATGAACTCCGACATGTCCAGTCGCGCCATGGCGTTCTTGTCGTCAAAGAGAAACTCAGCCAAGAGCTTGGGCAGGTATGTTTTGCCCGTCCCGGTCGGTCCCAAAAAGAGAAACGATCCGACCGGCCGGTTGGGCAGTTTCAATCCCGCCCGCGCCTTGCGGATGGCGTTGGCGATCGCCGTAATCGCCTTATCCTGGCCGATGATCTTGGCCGACAGGAACCCTTCCATATTGACCAGCCGGTCTTTCTCGGCCGTCATCATCTTCGTCACCGGAATACCGGTGCGACGGGCGATCACGGCCGCGATTTCGGCGTCGTCAATCTTATGTTCCAGCGAATCCACGACCGTCTGGAGGGCGTGAAACCGGTCGACTTTCGTCGTGAATTCCCGTTTCAACTCCTCAAGATTAATCCTGTCCTCTTTCATGATGGCCCTCCCGGCCGCACGTCCACCCGGTAACCCCAATAACCCTCGAGGATATCCAGACCGTGGCAAAACTCTTTGTACGCCAACTGGAGATCATTGAACGGCTCTTTATCCTTGCCGGGGTCTTTACCCTCGCAGGCGGCGATCAATGCCTCCAGCTTGCCGATCTGATCTTTGATCTGGGGAATCCTGCTTTTGGCGAATTCCTCTTTGACCGAAAACTCCGACCCGGCCTCGTCGATAACGTCCAGCGCCACGTCGGGCAGGTTTTTATCGCTCAAGTACCGTTTGGTAAACTTGACCGCGCCGACCAGCGCCTCGTGCGTGTAGACGATCTTATGGTGCGCCTCGTACTTGGAAACGACGCCTTTGACAATCCGCACCGAGACGTCGAAATTCGGCTCCTCGATTTTTATCTTCTCGAAGCGGCGTTCCAGCGCCTTGTCCTTTTCGAGATGCTTGGTGTACTCTTCCTCGGTGGTGGCGCCGATCAGACGAATCTGGCCCCGAGCCAAAGGCGGCTTGAGAAGATTGGCGGCGTCGGCGCCGGCCGATTTATCGGCAATGGTGTGGATCTCGTCAATAAACAGAACAATCTTGCCGGCCGATTTGATTACCTCGCTGACGAGGTTCTTGAATCTTTCCTCGAACTCACCTTTATATTTGGCGCCGGCCACAAGCGAACCCATGTCGATTTCCATCACCTTGACATCATGCAGCGCCTTGGGCACCTTGCCATCGACGACCGCCTGGGCGAAACCTTCGACAATAGCCGTCTTGCCCACCCCCGGCCCGCCCACCAGCACCGGGCTGTTCTTGCGGCGCCGCAGGAGAATCTGGATGACCTGCTGAATCTCGAGATCTCGCCCGATGACGGGGTCAAACTCGCCGGCCGCGGCCTGATTGGTCAGGTCAGTGCAGTAGCGAAGGGTACCGGCGACCTTCGGAATCTCTTCGCCGACTCCTTCGGCCGCTCCCGACGGCGCGCGGGTCGAGGCGATTTCCTGGACCGCCTTGCCCTCGGCAATCGCCCGGTAAATATCCTCCTTGGCGATGCCGATTTTTTCGCGCACGTAGGGCGCCAGTTGCGATCGGGGATCGAAGACGGCGATGAAAATATGCTCCGGCTCCACCAGGGCGTCATACAACTTCGCCTTCTCCTCGATGGCCCGGTTGAGGGCTTCCTGCACGGCCGGAGAAATGGTCAGGCTGTCCTTGGCCGTCCCCCGTTTCGATTGATCCTTCAGATAGATCTCGGTGATCGACTCGATGAAACCCGGGCTTTTGCCCAGTTGGCTGAGGATCGAATGCACCTGTGACGTTTCCTGGCGCACGGTCGCGATCAGCAGGTGTTCGATTTCGATTTCCGGGTGACGGAAATCGGCGGCGATCTCTCTCGCTGTCTTGATGACGGCTCGCGAATCAGAAGAATAGTTGGCTATATCCATATCTGCCTCTCACTAATGCTTTGTCCGCCGCTGATATCCACCGCGGTGTAATTTTCAGAATACCGCCTTACCGCTGACGATGATGTTCATACTAATCTCAACCTTGCATAGTTGTCAAGCGCTTTATTTCCTTATTCTTATGACCGCGGCATAAACGTATCCTAATCCGGTAGCTCGGCACGCTGCCCCCCCCAGTCGGCGGTGTCCACTCTCTTGCGGATTCGGTCCAGGACGGCAATATCGGTGATCGGCGTTTCCGCCATAAGAATATTCTCCATGGCGGTGTCCGTGTCTTCTGGATCGCCTCCGTATGCGCCCCCGCCGGTACCCTCATCATCCCAGTTGGACGATCCGCTGCTCTGGCTCTGCGACGACTGTTGTTGCGCCTGCGCCGGCTCCAGTTCGTCCCCCGGCTCCAACACGGAATAATAGTCGACCAGTTCCTGAAAGGGAACGTCTTCAAAGACCTTGTATGGAGATCCCTGCGCTCCGGGGTTGACCTCCAGCGTGTATTTCAATGATACCTTGAGATTCTCGAAGATGAGATCGACATAGGCATCGCCAGGAACCTTGTCATCCTTGACCGTCTGCCGAACCTGATAACTGCCATCACTCGACTTCAGAGTAAAAACGTCATCCTGGCTGGCTGCCTCGGCCGGGTCAATCGGTATCCGGACATGCAGTGCAGGTGTGCGATGGACAAGGCGGGCTTCCGCCCCGGACTTGGAAGTAAAATCGACGGCTTTTTGCTGTGCTCCCATGGCACATCCCTTTCCTGAGCGGCCTATTCGGCCGGCAATCCCAAAGGAATCTCCAAGCGGCTGCGACCGATGGCCGCGTAAAAGGCTTTTAACTCGGCCTGGCTAAGAATAAAGACTCGCGGCGATCCCGGCGGCAACGCGTCTTTGGGGAAGATAACCAAAAACGGTTCCCCCTTGAAAGCCTCACTCCGAAAATACTTGTATTGCATGAATTGGGCGTCGGCGCCGTGAACAATCCGAGGCAAATCCAACAGCTTATTGAGGGCATTGGAGAACTTGGTAACCTGCGGGTTGGTGACATTGGCCTTGAGATTGACCTTCCCCCCTTCGCCCAGGGGAACCGCCGCCATGTTCCGTCCGGGGGCAGTGGGAATAATCACATCCTGCAGGTCGTAGTCGCTGGTAAGAGTTTTCTTTGTCTTGGGATCAATCACATACCCGTTTTCCACCTCAAACCCCGCCTTTCGGGCGATTTCGACCTTGGTCGGCGTATTGGCCCGCACCTGCCCGGTCTGGTCAGTATTCAGTTCAATTAATTCCTTGGGTTTTGGCGGATGACCCTTTTTGATCAAGTCAGCGCATACCGACTTTGAACCCCGCATGACCCCAACCAGCCCGGTCTCATCGGCGGCGGCCAACGCCTTTTCCAAATGCTCCTTGGGCATGCCATATGTCTCGGCGTTGGTGACCTCTTTCCAATTCTTGACGTTCAGATCGCGGATGGCGGTCACCTTTTGACTGGGTATGTGCGCCTTTTCGCGGCGTCCCAGGTTTTGCCCGGCCTCCTCCAATGGCGCAGCATCGACGTCTTTCACCAGCTTCAGCTTGCCGCCGGCCGCAGCCGCCGGGGGTTCAACTTTGACGGTCTGGGTCTCTACCTCGACCTTTGTCGTTTCTTTGATCGCCCGCACTTCGGTGATTTTGTCGGCCTGAACCTTGAATTCGAGCTTGGCCTCTCCCCGGGGCTTCAGCGCAAATCTGCCGGCCAGTTTGGAGCCGACGACGCCGCCGGCGATGAATATTCCCATGGCGGCCAGTTCCGACATCGCCTCGATTAGATAGTGAGTGCCGACTTCAAGATGATACAGGGAAAGCTGGGACAGCTTCTCTTTCCCCTTTTCCTTGGGCGATCGGCGATGAATCATCTCCATCTTGGCGTAATGCTGACCGGCGATCGTCATATTCTTGATGGTGACGATGCCCATGTCGATGCCCAAAATCCAGCCCATGGCCTTGAAGCCGGCCAGGAGGGCCGCGGCGATGACGTTCCCCCGGCGCGCAAAGACGCCCAGGACGGCATGGGCGATAAAGAAACCGATGGCCATCGGCAGCATGGCCATCACCTTCTTCTTGATTTCGCCGCCGTACAACCGGGCCACTTCCTCGCTGATGAATTTGTAAAAGCTGATCATGGCCGCGATGAGTTGCGCGGTTTCGATGGCCGGGAAATTGAACACCTGATTGAGCATCTGGATCATCTGCCCTTCCGGGCTTTGACCGTCGATTATGGCGATTCTGGAGACGCTGGTCAGGTCGACGATGCGGTAGTTCAAGTCCATATACCCGATGTAGGCGGGGATGGCATTGCCGAATTTGTCGTACAACAGAACATTGCTGTCGCCCCGCTTCTTGATGCCGACGTCCTCCGCCAGCGAACCGCCGGGGGCGCGTATTATCCCGCGCGCGATTTCCAACTGGTTGTTCACGGCCAGGGGATTTTTGCGTTTGCGCTGGTACAGGATCGACTCGCTCATCAGAGTCAGGCATTGCCACGAGAATTCCTTTTTGTACCCGGCGAATTCACCCGCCGCCTGGGTAATGATGCGGGCGATGGTTCTGGCCGTCAAGTCAGGATCTTTGGAGCCGATCTTGACGATGGCCTGATATTCCTCCCGGCTGATCCCGGCCAGCGCAATCCGTTCATCGACGTTGATGCCGGCGAAATGCTCCAGCATAACGATGAACAGTTTGGCCACCCGTTCATTCTGCAGATTGACCAGGTAATCATCGGTCAACGGCGTGTTGGGAATTCCCTGTCCTTTTTGTCCACCGGCGCTGATATAATAGGTGACATAGAAGGGTATCGTCTTGCCGATGGCCGATCGATGGAGGCATTCCAGCATCGGATCGGTCTGACCCTTGCCCGCCATGGCGACTTCATAGAGAGTTATCTTCTTCCCGGCATAGAGCTGGTTGACCCGATCGATCAAAACCTGGTCGACGTTTTGCGCGCTGATCGGCTTGGCCAAAATGCCGGACGTGTTCGGGTCGGTCTCGAACTTGATGTTCCACGTCCCCTGAGGCAACCAGGTGTAGATAAGGTTGCGGCGGATTTCCTTGCCCGTTTCGGTCATGAACGTCGCCACCCCGGTGAGCTTCTGCTCGTTAATGCCGAAATTGACCTCTTTGAGAACCTCATTGCAGACGAAGACGACGTGACGGGACGGTTTGCTCCCTGGGGCCGGGATTCGTTTTTGCGACCGCTTGTCCGTCGTATACGGGCTTTTATTCGCCATA
>Ga0315277_10006623_pt1 | contig 15111 bp, 14 predicted proteins | sample YL17G05_15_MG_FD_203695 | JGI IMG/M metagenome (GOLD analysis project Ga0315277, IMG submission 203695) | Sediment microbial communities from Yellowstone Lake, YNP, Wyoming, USA - YL17G05_15 | ecosystem: Environmental > Aquatic > Freshwater > Lake > Sediment | place: USA: Wyoming | collected...
TCGGTGCAACGATGGGGAATGGCAATTGGACCGTTGTATACGAGGCAGATAGCAACGATCATTATTTACCCACATTCCTCCTTCATCTTCTATCCGGTGGCTCACTTGATGAGCCAATCTACATGACCAAGGATATTGATAGGGATGGGAAAGTAGAACTAATAATCCAGAGCGGCGGTTTGTTATATATATTTAAATCGAGCGGGGATAATTTCTATTATCTTTACTTTTTCAGCAATAATTTTGATGGATTTGGAGTAAATTTCTTTGATTTTAACAAAGATGGAAGGTTGGATATTATTGCAAGTCGAATGGGTGTCAATAATAGTGGAATGAGTTATTTATATTCCGACATCTACATCAGATCGGGGACAAATAGTGTTGATAATAATGAGAATCATATCCCAATGGAAATATATTTACACCCAAACTTTCCTAATCCTTTTAATCCCACCACTTCAATACGATTCGATATTAATAGAGTAACAGATGTTGAGATTAAAATATATGACGTCCTTGGAAAAGAAGTAACGACACTCATTAACGAAAAAAAGTTTGCGGGAACTTATACTGTACGTTGGGATGCGACTAATTATCCGAGTGGAATTTACTTTTACCAAATGCGTACCAAAACAGGATATTGCGAAGTAAATAAAATGATTTTGATTAAATAACTGATGTGGCATTATTTGAAAGGAAAATAATAAAAGGAACAATATAAATTTTGAGTGGTTTTTCGACTCTCCTATATTCCTGAGATGTCGTTGGAACAAGTCGAGAATATTCGTCAAGCGCGGCGATTGTTATATTACTATTTGGATAAAAAAAAGAGCGTACGCAACATGAAAAAATTAATTCTTCACACTACTATTCTATTCATGCTCCTCATGAGCGGTGGAAAAACACCGAGTGTGAATGAGCTTAAGCTCTATAAAGAGATCGAGAGATTAAAACTAATGGATGTAACAACTCGGTTTATCGATAACAAAACAGTTGAGTTGAAGCAGGACTGGAGCGGCTTCCAGCGGATAAAAAGTATAAAAGAGCCGGATGAAACAGCGATAAGAGCGTGGATAGCTGCTGACAGTATTCCGTTCTTAGAGATTGATCCCACACTAATTGACACCAACCGTTTTACTGGTTGGTATAATTACTGGACAACAGTACCAATATTTAATGGATTTGGTAGATTACCATTAGCTGGTGATATTGATAAGAATTTGAAGATCGAGGACTACGGTCTTTACATGGATACAACGATGTTTGATCCTGAATCACATATTTATGAAATCGATACAAATGGCACAGTAAGATTTCGTTACAAATATGTTCCCCGTCGTGGAGCAGCGATGCAATTCACCGACGTTGATGTGAATAATTTACAAGAAGTTGTATTTCAATTAGGGGATTCATCCTATTTTTATGAGCAAAGGAACGGTATAAGCTTACCTATAGATCCAAAATTTGTTTTTGCGAAGTATGAGTACCAAGGCACAGCAATATTTACAAACGAAAAAATCGCTGAGATGGATAATGATAGTCTTATCGATTTTATCTATCGTGGATCGATAATCGATACGACACATCCTTCGGGATTTCAAATTTATACACTAATAGCTGAGTACAATCCCTTAATTTTAAATTTCCAGAGGGTATGGAAAACACAGTTGTGGTATGAATCTGCAATTGGTGGTTATGATGTTGGTGACTATGATGGTGATGGTCAGATGAATTTTCTCGCCAGCGGTATGAACGGACAGGTGTGGGTTGGTGAGGCAACTGGCAATAATCAATACGCAATTAACTGGAATGACTCGCTTCCCGGATTCATAAATCTTCTTTACCAGACAAGCGGCGATGTAGATGACGATGGTAAAAGAGAGTTCTTTGTCGGTGCAACGATGGGGAATGGCAATTGGACCGTTGTATACGAGGCAGATAGCAACGATCATTATTTACCCACATTCCTCCTTCATCTTCTATCCGGTGGCTCGCTCGATGAGCCAATTTATATGACTAAGGATATTGATAGGGATGGGAAAGTAGAACTAATAATCCAGAGCGGCGGTTTGTTATATATTTTTAAGTCAAGTGGCGATAACTTCTATCAACTTTACTATTTTAGTGAGAACTATGATGGAGTTGGAGTAAATTTCTTTGATTTTAACAATGATGAAAAAATAGATATCATCGTAAGCAAATTTTATGTTAATAATGAGGGTATGGCTAAAACCTATTCGGATATTTATCTTGCATCTGGAATAAATGATATCGTTGAAAATAATGGTAATCTACCTGAAAATATTATGTTATATCAAAACTACCCTAATCCGTTCAATCCAACTACAAAGATGAAATACACATTACCATTTACTGCCGATGTGAGTATAAAGGTGTATGATTTATTTGGGCGGAAGGTTACAGTTCTGATAGATGGGAAGAAGGAAGCTGGTGTATACGAGGTGACATGGAATGCAATTGATTATCCGAGTGGCGTATATTATGCCCGTTTAAATGTTAGCGGAGGTGGAGGGAATACAGTAAGAACTGTAAAATTACTTTTAATCAAGTAGAAAAGAAGATCGTGAAGGGATTTTTATAGATTTTTGTTACTGTCGGAGATCATTTGAAATCAGTACACATCGTAAACTAGAGGTTTCGTTTTCTGAGGTATTGTACAAAATCCGAAAATATAGACTTTTATTTACGCCTAATATCCGAACTTCCGGAATAGTGATCCCTAAATAGTTTATTATCTCATCGCGGTTTGTGATTGATTAGTCTGGAGTATAACTCTTCAATTATTTTTTCCTATTCTTCTTCCCGCGCCGAGTCCTTACTCCTTTCGGTAGTGCTTTTTTGATTTGCCCCCTCAGTTTCTTCGTCTCCTCAACGAACCGATCAAAATCGCTGGTTGCTGTCGCGGCTTCTATTCTCCACCGTTCTTGTTCGTATTTCTCGAATTCCAGACTTGCGCGCTCTTCGGCCATCTCCTGTGATATTTTCCCTGTGTGGGTGAGAATATTGCGTTCATTGAACTTGAGGAAAGCATCTAGTTTCTCCACCCAGTCGGTCATGTACATGGGCTTGTGACCACGCGCCTGATCCTCGGCGTAGTCGAGGTACATAGTAATCACGTGGTTGAGTTCGCGGATTTCCTGCTCGGTCAGGTAGTTCTTAGCCACGGTAACATCTGACCTACGGATTGGGCCGTAGGGGGCATTCCCCCAGATGGTCAAGCCCATATGCGGCTTTCTGACATCGGCGCGCTGATAGATGATTTCGGCGGCGGTGTGTAAATGGATGGCCCAGTGCAGTTTATTCCTCACCGTGGCGAAAAAGGTTTGTGTGATTTCGGCTTTGGGATCGTAATCGATGCTGGTAGCGTAGATGTCGGTGATCTTCTGGTAGAACATCCGCTCTGAGGCTCGGATCTCGCGGATGCGCTCGAGTAATTCATCGAAGTAGTCATCGCCAAGTGTGCGGCCTGCCTTAATCCGTTCATCGTCCATGGTGAAACCCTTGACGAGCAGTTCCGAAAGCCGCGCCGTAGCCCACTGACGGAAAGCGGTGCCTCGAGCAGAACGCACACGGTAACCCACGGCGAGGATGGTATCAAGGTTATAATGGTCCACCATACGGGCAACCTGACGAGGTCCCTCGGTTTGAACTATCCGGAATTTCCGGATAGTTGCCTCCGGATCAAGTTCCCCCTCATTGTAAATATTGATGAGATGTTCGTTCACGGTTTTGACCGATACTTGGTACAGCTCGGCTATGAGCCGCTGGGTGAGCCAGACGGTTTTACCGTCAATTCGCACCTGCACACGCAGTCCACCGTCCTGATAGATTAGCAGTAGACCTTCGGGAGGCAGAGGGGTTAGCTCATTTGTCATTCATAATGTCTCACATTAAGGGATAAAATATCCTTACCAATCATTTGTGACCACATTGTTTTCACGGGAAAACATCACAATCTCCCCTACCACTTTGACCATGGAGGGTATGCGTTGTACTTTATTCTTTTAACGAGTCGATAAATTTCACAACATACAAAGTACTAAGTACCAAGAACTAATTGCCATCTCCAACTGACCAATCACCATTGACAAATGACAATATTCCCCTACGCTCCCCGTTCTCTTTGCTTCCTAAGCTGATATGCTATCCCGGCGGCCGAAACGATTTTGAGTCCGTCCCACCACGAGAAGACAAGGAATCCCTGCATTATTGAATCGGACCAATTGTGGAAATATACAAAGTACAGATGAATTGTACCCATGACGTATATCAATATCATGCCGACAACCATGGAAAGTGTAATCCACAGAAAGCTCTTTCGATTTGCCATGAGATACCCGACTACAAATGCAGCTATCGGAAAACTGAGGAGATAACCCCCGGTAGGACCAATGATTCTGGCAACTCCAAAACCCCACTGTGAGAAAAGAGGAACACCCGCAGTTCCAAGCACAACGTAAAGGAGCATACTGATTGCTCCGTTGCGTTTACCAAGGATTGCGCCTGCCATCAGAACGAACCATGTCTGTAGCGTATAGGGAACGGGGATTCGCTGGATTTCTAACTGCGCACCGAGCGCTGCCAGAAGAATAAATACAACAATTCCTATCGCTTGAGTGATTGACCCTGAAACTAAACGCGATTGCGATTCATATGCAGGTGCCGGTGGGTGTACCATAATATCTCCTATTTGATTATTTCTTTTAGCCACATTAGAGTAATATTTATTATAGAATCTAGTGTTCTGTAATTATCCTCATTTTGCGTGCCGGCGTTGTAAAGGTGCCCAACACTGTCGAGCAATTTCAATTCTGTGAGACTGCTGGTCGATGAAGCCCATAGTATTTTCGTTTCATCCGGGGGCACAATTATATCTGCAGACCCGTGCAGAAGAAGCCACGGAACAGATATGCGCGAGGCAGCTCTCCGGAGATCGAAGCGCTCCAGATGTTGTTCGATATCGTTCAGCAATCCGATACCGAGGCGCAGCGGACTCACGCCGGGATCTTTTGCCAACGGCAGATACTGCTGTGCGCGCCATTGTTTCTTCTGATGCCCTGTCCATCGATCAAATTTCCCGATCGCTGACCACGACACCAGCGCTTTTACGCGTTCGTCCTCTGCTGTCTGGAGTATCGAAATCCCTCCTCCTCTTGAATGTCCGAGGAGAATGATTTTTGCACGGTCGATGATCCCGCCGCCAACTTCCCCTGTACATACTGCATCAACAACACCCCTGAGGTCTCCCAGTTCTTTTGAATAAGTATTTCGCGCGAACCGATCAAATTGCGTAATACGATCATTATCTCCCTCGACGCCATTATGTGAAAAATTGAATGTAAGGGTGACATAGTCATGCTCCGTCAACCGATCGGCTACATATGGGAAAAATCCCCAGTCCTTGAACGCCATGAAGCTGTGGCAGATGACGATGACGGGCGATTCTTTCAGCCGTTCCGGGTAGCGCAATTCCCCCCGGATACGATCACCGGAGCTGTTATAGAGATCGATAAACTTATGATTCGTGCGCGATATACCCATCGTGACCATCAATAATACAAAATCGAATAACGCCAGTCAAGAAGATTATTAAAGCGCGTTTTCCAGAAAAAGCAGTTATCTAAACAATTTTTATAGGAGGCCGATTAAAATTGATATATATAAAAAAAAATCGTAAACTCAAAGACCAAATAGTGCTACTAATAGAAGGAAACATATGGCATCATCGAATGAAAGATGGGGTTCACGAGTAGGATTAGTCCTTGCCATGGCCGGGAACGCAGTCGGGCTGGGTAACTTCCTAAGGTTTCCGGCGCAAGCCGTACAGAATGGCGGAGGAGCGTTCATTATTCCGTACCTCGTCTCATTTCTACTTATGGGTATTCCACTCTTATGGATTGAATGGGCTATCGGTCGCCATGGCGGCCAACACGGATACCATCATGCACCGGGCATGTTTGACGCTATGGGGAAATATAAAATTCTAAAATATTTTGGCGTATTTGGAATTTTTAACAATCTCGCTATAGCCGCATATTATTGCTACATCGAATCATGGACGCTTGCCTACGTCTGGCATTCGCTTGCCGGTGCCTTTGGCGGAAAAACAGCAGAAGAAGTGTCGATTTTTTTTAGTGATTATCTTGCGACCGGTCAGGGTACGTTATTCAACATTCCACCACTTGCCATACTTTTCTTTCTTATTACACTAGGCCTTAATTTGTGGATCCTCTCCCGCGGTCTTAGTAAAGGAATAGAGATGACAAGCCGGATCGGTATGCCGATTCTTATTATCTTTGGAATTTTCCTCGCGATACGCGCTATCACTCTTGATGCAGGTGAACTGGGCGCGATCAACGATGCGGCCCTTGGACTTAACTTCCTCTGGAATCCGCAATTCGACTCTCTAGCGAATCCAAAGGTCTGGTTAGCAGCTGCCGGTCAGATTTTCTTTACGCTCTCACTCGGTATGGGATCGATCCACTGTTACGCCGCCTATCTCAAGGAAAAAGACGACATTGCACTGAACGCCGCATCTGCCGGATGGCTGAATGAAGCCGTGGAAGTCATCCTCGGCGGTTCCATTATTATTCCGATCGCAGTTGCGTACCTTGGACTCGACTGGATCAAGGCGAACGTAGGATTTGAAATGGGATTTCGTACGATGCCTACACTGTTCCAGAACTGGGGACCAATACTAGCAGCTTTGGCAGGGATTGCCTGGTTCGGCTTGCTCTTCTTTGCGGGGATAACGAGTTCGCTCGCAATGGGTCAACCGGTCATGGCATTTCTGCAGGATGAATTTAAAATGTCGCGAAACCGTTCAGTTGTTTATTTTGGGGCAGTTGTACTCCTCCTCGCGCTTCCATGTATTTTTCTTTATGAACATGGAGCATTTAATGAATTCGATTATTGGGCTGGGACGTTTTCGCTCGTGGTTTTTGCACTCGCGGAAGCAATTATATTCTCCTGGGTTTTCGGCATCGATAAGGGATGGAAGGAAATTAACAGAGGTGCCGACATCAAAATTCCGCATTTCTTTAAATTCATCATTAAATACGTTACTCCTCTTTTTCTGATTGCCGTTTTTGTTGGTTCCATGATCAAACCTGCAGGAGGCGACTGGTTGCTTTCATTCCAGAGTCTTCTGACCGGCAAAGGCTGGCCCCTTGCATCCGATAGTGTCATCGGCACAATTCTTAACATAGGAATTGAAGAAACGCGCTGGTTCATCGATGGAGTTCCGACAACTGTCTTCATAATCGACATTACGAGAATCCTTATACTTCTGACCTTCATCGGTATCGGTATCGTGATATATATAGCGTGGAAACGTAAACGAAAATTATCCTCATAGGAGATATACTATGTCAACAACTGCCCTCATTATGATGATATGCGCCTGGGGGATTATTTTATTCTTTACTCTCAAGTTTTTCATCAAAGTTGTAAAGACGCCCCCGCGGCCGGAACCCGATTCCTACAGTGACAATGATGATGTAAAAAGGTAATCTTGGATCCGGAATCCTCAAACGAATTACGAACGCGAGAATTCAGACGCGAGCTGGGACTCTTTGATTCGACTATGATCGTCGTCGGCTCGATGATCGGGTCGGGGATCTTCATTGTGAGCGCAGACATCGCCAGGACTGTCGGTTCCCCCGGCTATCTGCTAATAGTATGGCTGATTACGGGTATCCTCACGATTATCGCTGCACTCAGTTATGGCGAGCTTGCCGGGATGATGCCGCATGCGGGGGGTCAGTATATCTACCTCAGGGAAGCATATAATCCGCTTATTGGATTTCTATACGGTTGGACACTCTTTCTCGTTATCCAAACCGGAACAATAGCTGCGGTCGCTGTTGCATTCGCAAAATTTACAAGCGTACTAATCCCGTGGTTTTCCGAAACTAACATGATAATCAAGTCTGGCGGAATATCTGTATCCGCCGCGCAGATTGTTGCTATAATAAGCATTCTTATTCTTACCGCTGTGAATGTGCGGGGAGTGCGTGAAGGTAAATGGGTACAAAATTTCTTCACCATCACAAAGACACTTGCACTTTTCGGCTTGATTCTGCTTGGGATATTCATAGGAAAAAATACTGAAGCCATCGCTGCGAATTTCTCTGCATTCTGGGATGCCAGCTGGACACATTCTGTAGACGGACAGTCGGTATCCATCGAATCTCTTGTCGGTATGGGACTAATTGCCGCAATCGGAGCCGCCATGGTCGGTTCGCTATTCTCCAGCGACGCGTGGAATAACATAACATTCACTGCCGGAGAAGTCATCAATCCAAAAAAAACCATACCTCTCAGTCTAGCTCTGGGAACAGGTATTGTGACACTCCTCTACCTGGCGGCGAATATTTCCTACCTCCTTGTACTCCCACTTAAAGGAACTCCTGATGGTGCAACGGTTATGGAACGGGGGATTCAGTTCGCTGCGAGCGATCGAGTTGGTGTTGCCGCTGCGACTATGATATTTGGCGAAACAGCCGCCATCATCATGGCAATTCTCATAATGGTATCTACATTCGGCTGCAACAACGGATTAATTCTTGCGGGAGCACGCGTCTACTATGCCATGTCACGCGACAATCTTTTTTTCAAAAAAATTGGTCTATTAAACAAGAATTCAGTCCCCGGCATCGCACTGATCGTCCAGGGTGTCTGGGCGAGCGTTCTGTGCCTTTCGGGAACGTACGGAGAACTGCTCGACTATGTCATGTTTGCGGTTCTCATCTTCTACATACTCACAATTATCGGAATCTTCATTCTCCGCAAGAAAAAGCCCGACACAGTGCGGCCCTACAGAGCTTTCGGTTATCCCATCTTACCGTTGTTATATCTCATCGGTGCGGCAGCAATCGCAGTCGACATTCTCATCGTCAAATCACACGCCTGGTACGGTTTTATCATCGTGCTGACGGGCGTACCGGTTTACTTTTTCTGGCGGCACATTTCGCGGCGGTCAGAATCTAACGAAAACCAATCCCCCGAAAGCTTATGAAACTCTACAAGCCGACACTCACACAATGGATTTTCATCGGTATGGGAATAGGGCTGATGGTGGGCTGGCTTTCCCCGGATGTCGGCAGTTCACTCCGACCGCTCAGCATCATTTTCCTGCGGTTGATCAAATCGATCATAGCACCCCTCATCTTTGCCACACTTGTGGTTGGCATTGCCGGACACGGAAATCTCAAACAGGTCGGCAGGATGGGGTTGAAATCGATCATCTACTTCGAAGTTATAACGACTCTGGCACTCCTCATAGGTCTCGCCGCGGTAAATTTCACACAGCCGGGAGTCGGCGTTGAACTACATCAGGATCCGCAAGCCGCAGATATTGTAGCAAAAAAGCAAACGATCATCGATGTTATCACCCATATCGTCCCCCAAAGTTTTTTCCAGGCAGCTGCCGAAGGTGAAGTTCTGCAGATTGTTGTATTCGCTATCATATTCAGTTTCGCTCTCGCACTAGTACCTCAGGAAAAGAGGAAACCGATACTTGATTTCTGTGATTCACTTGCGGAAACGATGTTCAAATTTACGAGTATCGTAATGCGGTATGCTCCGATCGGCGTCGGAGCTGCAATTGCAGTCACCGTCGGCCATAAAGGTCTGGGTGTCCTTAAAAATCTGGGCATGCTCATCTTTACTATGTACGGAGCCCTGACAATCTTTATTGTGTTAGTTTTCGGTGCTGTCGTCCTTATTGCACGGATTCCCCTGCGCCAATTTTTCAGAGCTGTCAAGGAACCGGCTCTGATCGCGTTTTCTACCACGAGTTCCGAAGCAGCCCTTCCCAAAGCGATGGAATCCATGGAAGCAATCGGCGTTCCACGGAGAATTGTCTCATTCGTTATACCGACGGGATACAGCTTCAATCTCGACGGATCGACACTTTACCTATCGCTTGCAGCAATTTTCGTAGCACAAGCCGCAGGCGTCGAACTGACCTTCGGTCAGCAGATACTCATGATGCTGACGCTTATGCTGACAAGCAAAGGGGTTGCGGGGGTGCCCCGGGCGTCGCTAGTGATTCTCGCAGGGACACTTAGTTCTTTCGGCCTCCCGCTCGAAGGCGTTGCAGTCATCCTCGGTATCGACGAAATCATGGACATGGGAAGAACCACCGTGAATGTTATCGGAAACTGCTTGGCAAGCGTGGTAATTGCACGCTGGGAAGGTGAATTTAAACCGCCGCCCGGATAAAAACCATATAGGCAATCTTTATTGACGATCATTGAGGCAATAATCCTCGGAATAATTCAGGGAATCACCGAATTCCTCCCCATCAGCAGTACCGCGCATCTCACACTCGCAGGTAAACTGATGGGTATCGTACAAATGACATCCCCCGAAGACTGGACCGCCTACATCGCTACGATGCAGTTAGGAACCGCTGCAGCGGTCGTGATATATTTTCTAAACGATTACATCAACATCGGAAAAGGAATACTCAATGATCTTAAAAATCAAAGATTATTTTCAATGCGCTCCTGCAGTTCCGAAAGCCGTCTGGCATTCTACATTATCATAGGGACACTACCGGTCGCGATCATTGGATTCCTCTTTCATGATTTCATAGAAGGAATTTTTACAAAAGAAACTCGTGTGATTGCAACTAGTCTCATCATCCTTGCATTGCTTCTCGCTATTGCAGAAAAAATTGCTACCCACAAACGCGACGAGATGCACGCAACGTGGATTGATGCTCTATTAGTCGGATTCGCACAGATGATTGCGCTCATTCCCGGTTCATCGCGCTCAGGAACTACAATCACGGCGGGGCTTTTCCTGGGTTTTGACCGGGAGACGGCGGCCCGGTTCTCGTTTCACCTGAGTATTCCGGCAATCCTTGCAAGCGGCTTATACCAGATGCACCAGGCGCGCCTGCACATCGGTGATGTTGCGTTTATGCCCCTCGTTATTTCTACATTGGTTTCCGGAGTGGTCGGTTACTTCTCTATCTCATTCCTCCTCCACTACCTTCACAGACATTCGACGCTCCTTTTCATCATATACCGGATTATACTCGGACTCCTCCTCTGGCTGCTTATTTCGGCCGGCATGATGTAAAAAACGTCGCCGCTTCATAGCAACGACCGTTTGAATATCAGCCTTTCTAGTGAATGTCAACAGAAAATGCAGAGGTACCACGCGATACTGCGTTTTATTCGAGGTCTATCCCCTTCGCCGGAAGATTGGAATCAGTAAGTATTTGTCAAGCAATGCAGCGATGATGATGACAACCAACACTGCTATCAAGCTGTAGCTGGTCTTGGAATAGAGGAAAGGAAAAATACGTTTTAGCCATCCATTGAATGCGGAAGTTGCCGTTGTAAGTTCCCCGCTGAACTTGTCGTAGATGGTATTTATTGTGCCGTCAGACTGACCAATACCGGATGTGTCGACGATACCGGTAAAGGTGAGTGCAACATAAACGATACCGACGACAATGAATAATCCGATGATCGGTGCGATATTTTTTAACAGAAACCAGAGAAACGATGATGATTCCCGGACACCAATCCTTCGCATAACCCGGTTGGTGAAAGAATATGATACCCTCTCGGCAGGAACACGCCGTATTATATCCCTGAGTTTTGCAAGGCCTTCGACGCGTGCTCTACAGTCAGTGCATGTCCGGAGATGGAGTTCGATTTGGGCCCTGATTTGCTCGTCGTAAAAACCATCGGCAAATTCCTGTAATTCCTCGTTTCGTAAATGATTCATGACGCATTTTCCATTTTTAGTTCGCGATTCAGTCGTTCCTGGAGCATCGCACGCGCACGGAACAGATGGGTTTTCACCGTCCCGAGAGGAAGCTCCATGATCTCGCATATTTCCTGATAGCTTAATTCTTGGAAGTAAAAAAGGGAAAGTATGACCTGGTACCGCTCAGGCATTTCCCCTATGATCTTATGGACAAAGCCTACCATATCATTTATCTCGATTTTTTCGTACAGAGAAGACTGCGAGGTAAGAGGGTATTCGTCATAATCCTTTCCTTCATCGTACTCCAACGACTTCAGACCGCCTTTTTTACTATTAAGTCGAGTGAGGCACACATTGTAGATGATTCGGTACAACCATGTTCCAAAGCTTGCCCTATTCTGGAACCTTTCTAACGCGTTATATGCGCGAATAAACGCATCCTCTGTCGCCTCCTCAGCTTCTTCCCGATTCTTAAGCAATCGGAACGCCAGACAAAAGGCCCTATCCTTATACTTTTCCACAAGGTGAGAGTAGCGGCGTTTGTCACCCCGGCGAATTTGCTCAATTATCTCATTATCTGAAAGGGCCATATAAAGCTTTATACGTTAGACCATAGAATATCACTTCAGGTTTCATGATTTAATTTTTCAGTACTTCGTTATAAAAAATGAAACCCTAGCGGTAAGATACAGGTCTAATTTATCAAAGACCATGTGAATGTACAAAAAAGGGACACTCTATGTCTGATCAAGAAATAATAATTCCGGTGACATTCTTTCTAACTGTAGCCGCAATATTCATTGTGGCAATCATTACACGCCACCGTGAGCGGATTATGATGATGGAAAAAGGTTTGTCGAGCGAAGAAATGAAATCAATGAATCTGAAGGATGTCCGCCGCGATCCGCTTTCATCACTGAAGTGGGGAATCGTTATCATGATGGCGGGTTTTGCTGCATTCATCGGAATTCTCCTCCATCAGTATTTCTACGTTGAGGAAGGTATCATTATCGGTATGCTCAGCCTTTTCGTGGGAATAGGACTCATTGTATTTTATATAATTGCTGCAAAGAAGGTTAACCGATAGCTGGCACCGAAAAAATAGAAAGGGGATAACGCATACCGTTATCCCCTTCTCTTTTTATTTCTAATTGTGGATTATTTTCGCTCGGCAAGCTTTCTGTCGATCATCATCAGCATAGCAGGAGAATCGTCGATCATCTCCAACTGGTTGATGATTTCCATGTCATTTTTCTCTTCCTCTACCTGTTCTTTAATGAACCACTGTAACATAACCTGCGTTGCGTAATCTTTTTCTTTTATCGCAAGTTCGTACAGCTTTTCGATGAGTGATGTAATCTTCTGTTCATGCTCGAGCACCTGTCGGAAAATATCGATGGGTGTCTTGAACTTCGCAGGCGGCTGCTGGATAGCTTTGAGGGCAACCGAACTGCCGCGCTCATAGAGATATTCATAAAACTTCATCGCATGTGCACGTTCTTCATCAGTCTGCACCTTCATCCAGTGGGCAAAACCGGGCAGGTTCTCGCCGTCGAAATGAGCCGCCATCGACAGGTAAAGATATGATGAGTAGAGTTCGTACTGAATCTGATCGTTAAGCGCCTCCGACATTTTTTTACTTATCATTGTAATTTCCTTTCTTTCTGAATTGAATTTGAATGGTAATTTCAGGGTTTTACAGGTAATAATATACAATTTTTCTTGTTACGATGCATGTTCTGAGGTACCGGTTGTTTAAGAAATCTCCCATGATATGCAATTGAGACCTTCAGGCGAGGTTTCGGAGTTTGCTCTTCCGGTGGCCGTATGCCAGATAGACCACCATACCAATTGCTAGCCAGATCACAAACCGCCACCATGTCAACCACGGCAATCCGAACATGAGGTAGATGCAGGAAGCGATGCCGAGTATAGGTACGAGCGGAACCAGAGGAGTCCTGAAGGCACGCGGACGATCCGGTTCACGATACCTGAGGATGATGATCCCGATACAGACAAGGACGAAGGCGAACAGCGTTCCGATATTAGTCAGCTCAACGATTTCGTTGATGTTGGCGATGCCGGAGATAGCTGCGACGACGATTCCTGTCCATATGGTTGTTACGTGAGGCGTTCTGTACTTCGGGTGTACGCGTGCGAAGTATTTCGGCAGCAGCCCGTCGCGCGACATTGAAAAGAATATTCTGGGCTGACCAAGTTGAAAAACCAAAAGCACGGCAGTCATAGCAATCACAGCGCCTATTGATACAACGCCGGCCGATACATCCGCGCCGACATAAGCGAACGCTGCCGCGAGCGGATCAGCAACGCCGAGTTTATCCGACGGGACCATGCCGGTCAGTACTACTGCAACAACAATATAGATGACCGTGCAGATGGCAAGAGAGCCGATGATCCCTATGGGCATATCGCGCCCGGGATTCTTGCATTCCTCTGCTGTCGTAGAAATCGCATCAAAGCCGATATATGCAAAAAATATAAGACTGGCGCCGACCCAGACACCGCCAAAACCGTTCGGCATGAAGGGTGTCCAGTTTTCCGGTTTCACGTATTTGAAGCCGGAATATATAAAAAAGAAAATAATGACAAGTTTAATGGCAACCATGACGTTATTGGCACGTGCCGATTCTTTCACACCGATCACGAGGAGCCATGTGATTAAGAGAACGATCGTACTGCCGAGGAAGTTAAAAATGACAGGTATTCCGATTACAGTCGGATGGTCTACCCATGCCTGGTAGAACAACGAAATGGACTGATCCACATTGCCGCCTGCCTGCAGAACGGCTTCGCCTGCCTGTGCAGCAGATCTGTAATCAACCGCAATCCAGGCAGGGATGTGTAGTCCAATCCCCTCGCAGAATTGATGAAAGTATGCCGCCCAGGCAATCGCCACTGCAACATTTCCCACCGCATACTCGATAATCAGATCCCATCCGATAATCCATGCAACGAGCTCGCCGAGCGTCGCGTATGAGTAAGTGTAAGCGCTGCCGGCGATCGGGATGAGGGAAGCAAACTCTGCATAGCATAATCCGCAGAAGGCGCATGCAACTGCAGTAAAAAAAAAGGAAATGATTATGGCAGGACCTGCGCCCGGCCGCAGTGCATCGCCTGCGACAGCCGTACCAACTGTTGCAAAAATGCCCGAACCGATAATCGCACCGATGCCGAGGGCAATTAGATCCACCGAACCAAGAGTCCGCTTGAGCTTTGTTTCCTGCGTTTCAGATTCACGGAGCAGCTGATCGAGATTCTTGGTCCTGAAGAGATTCCTGAACATAACGTGTTGACTGATCTGAAGTGGTTCCGGGTGTCCGGGTTATTCCGGCGCTT
>Ga0315277_10006624_pt1 | contig 15108 bp, 13 predicted proteins | sample YL17G05_15_MG_FD_203695 | JGI IMG/M metagenome (GOLD analysis project Ga0315277, IMG submission 203695) | Sediment microbial communities from Yellowstone Lake, YNP, Wyoming, USA - YL17G05_15 | ecosystem: Environmental > Aquatic > Freshwater > Lake > Sediment | place: USA: Wyoming | collected...
GTTTGCAGTCGCTGGCTCGCGGCTTGCTCCGCGCGCACTTCGGAGGGATTCAGGTTTGGTTGGTTCATGGTGTTGGGGGGTGTCGCGCCTGCGCGCTCGCCCGCCAACTACTCATGTCATCTCCAAACGCTGACGCGACCGTTGGAGCGAGGTAGGTGACCGGCGAGCTTGCTCTCTCTCGGAATTTTGCTGTGAGCAAAGAATTTTCGTTGACATCCCGCCGCTAACTGTCATAGTGTCACATGACAGTTACGCGTTATGGTGTTCCAAGTTGATTTCAAGACGGGCAAGCCGGTTTACCTCCAGTTGGTGGACCAGATCCGGTACGCCGCGGCGTCCGGCGCGCTCCGGGCCGGCGAGGCGCTGCCGCCCATCCGCCCGCTGGCCGAGCAACTGCGCGTCAACCGCAACACCGTCGCCAAGGCTTACGCCGAGCTGGAAAGCCACGGCATCATCGAGACGCTCCCGGGCAAGGGCTGTTTCCTCAAGGACAGCGATTCACCGTTCACGAAACAGACGCGCCAGAAGATTTTGCTCAAGGAGATTGACGAGGCCGTGGTGGCCGCGCACCACCTGCAAGTGGATCGGGCGGCGTTCCTCGCGCTCGTGCGCGAGCGGCTGGAGTTTTTCGAGCGCAAGGCTGCGGACGCCAAGGAGGACAAACCATGAGTGCGAGAATCGGGCGAGCCAAACTCGTAGCGGCGTCTCGGCAGAGCGCCGCCAACTTCAGGCATTCGGTTTCTGCAAACTCAGTTTGCGGCGTTCTGCCGAGACGCCGCTATGACGTTGATTGAACCGGGAGACGACCATGAGCAACGAACCACCTGTCATCCAGATCGAAAACCTGACACGCTGCTACGGCAAGTTGGAAGCCGTGCGCGGCCTGAGCTTGGCCGTGCAGCCGGGCCGCTGCTACGGCTTCTTTGGCCGCAACGGTGCGGGCAAGACCACGACCATCAAGTGCCTGCTGAACCTCCTCCGGCCTACTGCCGGCAGCGTGCGCGTGTTCGGCCTCGACCCGCAGCGCGCCGAGGTCGCCGTGAAATCGCGGCTCGCCTACGTGCCGGACGCCGTCGCGTTCTACCCGTGGATGACCGTGCGCGACACGCTCAACTACTTCGCCTCGTTCCGCGCACACTGGAATCGCGACATCGAAAGCGACCTGCGGCGGCGCTTCGGGTTGAACCCCGACCAAAAGGCCTGCGACCTGTCCAAAGGCCAGAAAACGCAGCTTGCCCTCGTCAGCGCGATCTGTCCCGAGCCGGAACTGCTGTTGCTCGACGAACCGACCTCCGGCCTCGACCCCATCGTCCGGCGCGAGTTCATCGAGACGGTCATCGGCGCCTATCAATCCGGCGACCCGGCGCGGCGCACGGTGTTCGTCTCCACACATCTCATCGCCGAGTTCGAGGGGCTGATTGACAAATTCACGATCATCGAAGAAGGGCTCGAACTGCTGACGATGAACGCCGACGCCGCGCGCGACCGCTTCCGAAAAATCCGCGCGCGGTTCGCCGGTCTGCCGCCGAAACTGGAGTTCGCCGGGTCGTTGAACGTGAGCGTGTCGGGGCGCGAACTGGAAATCCTGGCCAACGGCAACGGCGAGGCGATCGAGGCGACGCTGCGAGCGCAAAATCCGGAGGAGGTGCGCAGCGAATCGCTGTCGCTGGAAGAAATCTTCGTGGCGTCGCGCAGCCTGATGAAGTCCCAGCCATGAATGCGCTCATTCGCAAGGAAGTGAGGCTGCTGCTACCAGCGTGGATCTCGGCGCTGGTGCTGGTCGTTCTGCAATTCGTCTTTCTTGGCGGGTTCCAGCGCTCGGCATTCACTGTTCCCTCATTTTGTTTTGCGGCGCTGTTGCTTGGACTTTCATCGTTCGGACGCGAGTTCAGCTCTGGCTGCTTTTCGCTTCTTCTAACACAACCGACGCCACGATTGCGCGTCTGGCGGACGAAGGTAGCGCTGTTGACCACCGGTGCTTGTTCGGTGTTCTTCTTGTGGGTCCTGTTTTGCTTTGCGTGGAGTGCCGATGTTTCAGCCAGCGACTTTTGGCAAGAACTCCTTGGTGGAGGGCTTCTTGGTTTCGCCTTCGTAGTGGGTGGGCTTTGGACCACGTTGCTGTTCCGGCAAGTCGCCGCAGCGTTTTGGATCTCGCTATTGACCCCAGCAGCGTTGGGCATAGGGGTGGCACAGGTAGCTGGCTGGCTCGCATCCGTGCTTGCCGGTGGCGCGGCAAGCGCATTGCTCGCCCCCGAAAACGTCGCAGCGGTGGCTGCGGTGGCTGTCACAGTCCTTTACTCAATCGCCGGCTACTGGCTGGCGCGTCGGCTGTTCCTGCGCGCGCAGGACACGGCCTGGACCGGCGGCGAAGTGTCGCTGCGGTTTCTCCGCCGGCGGACCGCGGAAGTGGCACTGCCAGGTGCTGCACCGCGGCGACAGCCGCTGCGAGCCTTGCTCCGGAAGGAGTTTCATTTGCACAGCATCAGTTTCCTCTTCGCTGGTGTCTTGCTCCTGCTGCATCTCGCGGCCATCACCTTGCGGAAGTTCGGAGACGATTCGCAGCCGCACATTTTGCGGGACGCCGCAAAGCTGGTTTGGGTGTTCTGGTTCGTGCTGCCATTCATTCTCGGCGCGACCGCGGTCGCCAGCGAACGCCAGTTCGGCACGATGGACGGCCAATTGTGTTTGCCAGCGCGACGGCGGACGCAGTTCGCCATCAAGTTCCTGTCCGCGCTGGCAGCAGGCGTGGTGCTCGGCGGCGTGATGCCGCTGGTGTTGGAGGGATTTGCGGCGCGGCTTGGTGCTCGCAGCGATTTGCTTGAGGGTTCGTACGCTGGCGGGCCGTGGTACCACCCTGCAGTTCTCCCGAGTCTGTGGACGTTCACTGGTGCGCTGGCACTCGTCTCATTTTATGCCTCCACTCTCACGCGCACTACCCTCCAAGCCTTGGGCGCCGCAGTTGTGTGTTGTGTCCTCGTCTGGGTGATGGCGGTGTCGGGTCTCATGCCGGAGCAACTCGTCAACGCGCGTCTTTGGCGCGGATGGTTGATTGACTACACCGGCCTGCCGACGCTGGCTGTCGTGCTGGTTGCGCTGAGCTATTGGAACTTCAAGCGGCTGCATCAAGCCGGGCAACTTTGGCGGCGGAACCTGGTCGTGCTGGGCCTGTGGCTGGTCCTTATTGGCATTGCCACAACCGCGATATACCACCGCACGTGGGAGTTGGTGATGCCGCTGGAGCCGCAGCACGGTCCGGCGCGAATCGCCGGTCCCGCACGGGTCGAGGTTTGCTCGGTCGCTGAACGCGTCTTCATCCTGCTGCCGGACGGACGACTCTGGGCCAGAACTCAATCTGAATGGGTGTATTGGGGGGCGGATACCGCCATGCTCCGCCCCGTCGCGGGTGAATTCGTTGGCGGATCCAACTGGACTGCGCTGGCTGCAACCCATCAACAGGTTACCGCGATTCAAAGCGACGGCAGCCTTTGGGAGTTCTTCGAGTCGGCGCGAGTTTGGCCACGCGACAAATCACTTACCGTTGCTCCCAAACGGATTGGGACGGACTCTGACTGGAAGGAAGTGGATGCTCATGGCGGTCATTTCCTCGCACTCAAGCAAGACGGCTCGATCTGGGGCTGGGGAGATAACAGCTGCAAGCAACTGGGCGAAGGTCCGAAAGCGCTGACCAAGGGCCCGGTGCGCATCGGCAAGGAATCCGATTGGACCGCAGTCTTTGCCTCGGGATGGAAGTCCGCCGCCGTCAAGCGCGATGGCAGCTTGTGGATGTGGGGCGGCCTTCGCTATCTGCCGGATGGAACGCGGCAGGAACGGATGCTCCACCAGCCAACCCCGATGCGCTGGAATCTGCCGGGGACAAACTTGGTTTCTCTTCGGAGCGTGGGCTATTGCGATTTGGGGCTCTACAGCGACGGCAGCGTCCAAGCCGTCGGGCGCATTCCTCCTGCGTTGCTCGGCGACCCTGCCACAGCCGTCAGCGACGAGGAGACGGGCTGGCTCACTGGTCCGGCTGCCGTGACACCTGTCTGCATCAACCGGGGTGAAAGCTGGCGCGCGATCATGCTGGGCCAATCGCTGCTGACCCTCCACGCCGACGGCTCACTATGGAAGCAGGCCGACTGGTGGGGGTCAAGGAAGCCACCCCAACCCAAGAAGGTCAGCGAGTATTCTGACTGGGTTGCCGTAACCATGTCCCACCAAGTGATCCTCGGTCTGGCCGCCGACGGCACGCTGTGTAGCTGGCTAGCGAGTCAGCCCGATGGCGATCCGAGGGCGTTGCTTCGCCCCACGCGTGGCCCGTTGTGGACATTGAACATCTTCGAGAGCGCGAAGGGAAAGGGCGTTGAACCGTCAAGCCGTTGAACCGTTGAACCAGAAAGGCAGCACGGCAGACAGCCGGTTCCACGGTTCCACGATTCAACGCTTCCACGTTTTCACGCCACGGCAGCGCGAAATCCACCTTGCCAACGCTGGCGGGCGCGTGTCAGGCTGCCGACATGATGAAGAAGATTTTGCCGCTCGTTTTGCTGCCGTTGATGCTCGCGGGTTGCGCCACCACGTTCATGAACCTCACGCCGCTCCGGCAGCCGCGCAACGCCAACAACCTTTACCCGGTCGAGGTCGCCTTCACGACGCGCCAGCAGAGTTTGCAGTGGGAAACCATCAAGCCGCAGGTCGTGGTCGGCAGCGAGTTCATCCCGATGCATCCGACGCCGCTCATGAAGAATCGCTGGGAGGCGCTCGTCCCGGTGCCGGCGGGCGCGCGCGAGGTGCGCTACCAATACAAGTTCGACTTCCAATACAACGCCTTCGGCCCGCGCCAGGCTGACAGCGCCAAGTCCCCATCCTACACGCTGCGCATCGTGGAGTGAGACGGGCGCCGCTGAAGATTGCCCGCGAATGACGCGAATGGGCGCGAAAGCAGTTGAACAGATGCGAACGAAGGAAATGAAGAAGCGGCCTTCATTCTTTTGGTTTCCTTCTGTGAAGAACTGGCGGGCTTCCAACCGAGGTGCCTGGACCTTCGCAAGAGCCGTTTTAACTGAGTGCCTTCACAGTTGCCTCCAGGCTGGCGACATCGGCGACGTTCAGCATCTGAGCTTCCTTGTTGATCCGTTTCATGAAACCGGAGAGCGCGGCACCCGGACCGAGTTCGATGAGGCGGGTGAAGCCTTGCGCCAACAGCCAGCGCATGGACGATTCCCAAAGCACGGAAGACGTAACCTGCTCGACGAGTCGCGCGGCAATCTCCGCCGGGCCGGCGTGCGGTTGCGCGGTTACGTTGGAAATCACCGGCACGCCCGGCGGTGCGAGTTTCACTTTGGCGAGTTCGGTCTGGAGCTTCGGTTGCGCGCCGGCCATGAGCGGCGAGTGATACGCGCCGGCGACGGGCAGCGGGATGGCGCGCCGGGCGCCTTTGATCCGGGCGAGTTCACACGCCTGGATGATGTTGTCCTCCGCACCGGAAATGACGAGCTGGCCGGGGCAATTCAGATTCGCCAGCACCACGCCCGCTTCGGCGCAGACCTCGCGCGTCGGCGCTTCGTCCAGGCCGACAATCGCCGCCATGCCGCCGCGCGTCGCGTCGCACGCCTCCTGCATGAAGCGACCCCGCTGGCGGACGAGGCGGAGGCCGTCATCGAAGCTCATCGCACCTGCCGCCGCCAGTGCGGTGAATTCGCCGAGCGACAATCCCGCCGCGGCTTCGAACTTGAGCGCCGGCACGCGCTCCTTGAGCAATTGAAACGCGACCCAGCTCACGAGGAAAATGCCGGGCTGCGCGTTCTCGGTTTTAGTGAGTTCAGCGTCCGGTCCGTTGAAGCAAATGGAAGCGAGATCGTAGCGGAGCGCGGCGTTGGCGCGGTCGAACCAGGCTTGCGCGGACGGAAACACGGCGGCGAGGTCCCGGCCCATGCCGACGACCTGCGCGCCCTGCCCGGCGAATAACAATGCGGTTCTGCTCATACCGGTGACGGAGAATAATCGGCGGAGGCGGAATCGGAAAATCGAAAACGGGTCGGCACTGACGTTTTCCAGCTTGGAGCGACCGTTTTGCCGTGATACGTTCTACTGCAACGACAACGGAGAAACCATGGGTTTGATGCACGTCACGACTACGCTCCGGGCCACGGAGAAGGCGCGGAAGACATTCCAAGCCGAATTCCTCGTGGACACCGGCGCCACCGACAGCTTTGCCCCGGGGAAGGAACTGAAGAAAGCCGGCATCAAACCGCGGGGCCGCATGGCGTACGAACTGGCCGACGGCAAGACGGTGGAATACGATTTCGGACTCGCGGAGATTGAATTCATGGGGGAGTTGACGTCCGGCCGGGTCATCTTCGGTCCCGACCACGCGACGCCGATCTTGGGCGTCACCGCCTTGGAATCAGTGGGCATTCTGGTGGACCTGGCCAACCGGACATTGAAACGAATGCCCGCCATCCCGCTCAAGTAACGGCGCGCGGCGCTGGCGTGGATGGGGCCGTCGCCACGCCTTCCCCGCCTTCGGGGAACACGACGCCAAGTTGCGCCAGCGGCGTCGCGAAATAGCTGTTTACATTCTCGGACTTGGGAGTAGGTTCGGTTTGCAGAGGGAAAGAGAGAGGAAGCTATGAAACGGTTCATGCACTCGTGGGTGCTGGCCACTCTCGCGCTGGCTCAGTCTTGCCGTTCAAGTTCCGGCGCTGACCAAATCGTGCTTCAATTCACCAAGTCCGGCGTTCAGGGAGAAGTGGGGCTGCATTCCCAGATGAGCCTGCCGGTAAGCGCGATGTATCCCGAATACACGATCCAGTGCAGCACGAATCTTCAGGACTGGTTTCCTGTAGCGGGTCCGTTGAAAGGCGGCGTGGGCGTTTCGGACGAAGAACTGCGCGTCGCCGTGCCGCTGGCGGGCGACCACGCGGTCTATCGGGTGGTGGCGAACGTGAAGCTGGCGGACGGGGGCGGAGGCGAGGCGGTTTACGGTTACGGTACGGAGTTCAGCAAGGAACTCCAGCGCCTGGGCCAGCTTCCGCTGAGCGAGTTCGTCCGGCTCTACAGCCTGACCAACCAATACTTGCCGCAGATTTCCTTCGATCCGACGACGGCAGAGTTCTGGAATCTGTACAGCATTGACCCGGCTGTCTGGAACGCCACAAACAGGTTGTACAACCAGCGCCTGTATGACTTTCGGCTCAACCCGCAGGAATTCGCGGTGTTTCAGACCAACGGCTTCGTGGTGAGCCAACGATTGCAACGCCTTAGCTTCGCCGACGTGTTTTACGACATCTACACGGACGACCTCCCGGTCTTCGTCACGACCGACGCGATCCTGCACGCCTGGCACCGAACGTTCGTAACCATGCTCGCGGAGATGGAAGAAACCTGCCTTCAACCAAAGTTGTCTGACCTGCTCAACGCCATGGCAGCGCAAGTGCCCGCGCTCTGGACGCAATCAGCCGGGACGGCGATGTCCAACGGTGTTCGGGATGCCGACTACTTCCTGGCGGTTGCACGGTCATTGGCCAACGGAGTCAATGATTACGGATCGCTCGGCCAGACGGCGCGCGTCGCGACGACCCTGACCGCCATCAACAATCTGCAACCGATCTGGATTGATCTGTATGGGGAATACCGGCTGGTGGATTTCTCGCAGTTCCAAGTGCGCGGCCATTACACAGGCTCAGCGGCGTTGTCGCGGTACTTTCGCGCCATGATGTGGTGCGCCCTGGCCGATTTCCGCTACGCTGGCTTTTCGACCGGCGTCGCTCCGCCTCCCGGCAGTCCAACCAACACTCTGCGCGAGCTTTCCGGAGCGGTGGCCTTGGAGTTCCTGTTCCGGAACTCCGGCGGATTCTCGAGCTGGCTTCAGTTCAATCGCACGCTGGAAATGTTTGTCGGTCCTCCCGACTCTCTCAACTTCGCCCAACTGCACGAATTGCTGATGTCGACCGGCGTCAATTCACCGGCCAACCTGCCGAATCAAGCGGCTTTGACGAACCTGCAAAACCAACTCATGTCCGGCCAACTGGGAATGCAGCAGATCGCCGGCGGATACTACTGGTCTCCCTTCAGCCCCGAGCAAGTCAAGCTACCGCGATCGTTCACCGTGATGGGACAGCGGTTCGTCAGCGACAGTTGGGCGTTCGGGAAATGCACGTTTGATGACATCATCTGGGATGAGGACGGCGTGCTTACGAAGGAGGATAAGGTCCTGCGGCGGGTTCCGAGCGCGCTCGACGTTGCTTTCTCCATCTTCGGGAACAGCCAGATTGTCCCGGAACTGGCAGAGCGGATTTCGCGCCCCAATCTCACCCGCGACGATGGCCGGCCATTCTGGCGCGACGGGCACAAGTACCAGCACAACCTGGCGGCGGTGCGAAACGTCATTGACCAGCAGGGGCCGGCGGGCTGGACCAACAGTATCTACAGCCATTGGCTGGCTTGCTTGCGTGAGCTGTCTGCGCCGACCACCGATGCCGAATATCCCGAGACCATGCGAACGCGGGCGTGGGCCATGAAGACGTTGAACACACAACTGGCCTCCTGGACAGAGCTGCGGCACAACATAGTGCTCTACGCGAAGCAATCCTACACGCCACCGTTTATCTGCTCCTATCCGGACGGCTATGTCGAGCCGCGGCCGGCGTTCTGGGAGCGGATGCATGAAATGGCGGAGGCTACGCGGGCGGTCTTGGCCACGCTTCCCACCAACGGCGTTTTCAACTACAAAAGCCTCGATGAAAACGGCACACCTGTGGTTGTTCCCATGAGCGGGGCGATCATGTATTCAAACCGTCTTGCGGCCATGGACCAGTTCTTGGGAACGACTGAGACGCTTCGGGGCATCTCAGAAAAGGAACTGGCCAGAACACCGCTTTCCGCGGAAGAGCGGCTCTTCCTGCAACACCTCGTGGAGTTTGACTATACGGGAGCAAGAACCTACACAGGCTGGTATCCGGCGTTGTTTTACACTCCTGGAAGCCAGTACATGCGATATTACGGCAGCGTTATTCGCCTGATAGGCGACGATCAGGGATCAGACTACTGGGATGCATTGGTGACCGACGTCCACACGGACCTGCCTGACGACATCGTGGGGGATCCCGGCAGCATCTTGCACGAAGGCGTCGGGAACGTTCAACTGCTGATGATCGCGGTGGATTGCGGGCCGGGCGACCGGGCAGTGTATGCCGGGCCGGTCTTGAGCCACTACGAGTTTGAACTCGGCCCGACCACTCGCATGACGGATTCGCAGTGGAAATCGGAGGTGAGCGCGGGAACGTTTCCGCCACAACCCGATTGGACTCGCGGATACTTGGTCCCGTATCCGTAGCCCGCTGCCAGAATTCGGCGCACAGCGCTCGTTTCCGCCGGTTCCTCCCCATTAACCCCGCACCGCCTGTTAGCGAAGTGCGGCGAGGGAACAAACCAGCGAGATGAGGAGCACCGGTCTCATGCGCCAGGAAGCTGGCAAGAGTCGTCGCCGGCGCTCAACTCCACTTGACCTGAAGCACTCCCGGGCATTCCCGCAGTTCCGCCAGAAGTTTCGTGGAAAGCGCGAACGCCGACTTGCGTTTCATTTTCAGCTCGCACGTGAGGGTCTTCTGCCGGGCCGCGAGGTCGCAACTGAATTCCATCGCCTTGACCTTCACCCCGTGCGCCTTGAGGCGGCGGCGCAGTTCTTCTTCGCTCATCGCATCCAGCCCGAGCGTGACCGTCAGCGTGACGTACCAGTCAATCTGAATCCGTTTCTCCAGGCCCGGCAGCAGGTACAGCACGAGCACGGCCACGAACAGGCCGATGAAGCCCAGCACGAATTCTCCGCTCCCGAAGGCCAGCCCCAGCACGGTGACGAACCACAGGGTCGCCGCGGTGGTGACGCCGCGGATGACATTCGCGTGGCGGATGATGGTGCCGGCGCCGAGAAAGCCGATGCCGGTCAGGATGCCCGCGCCCAATCGCGCCGGGTCGGGTCGCCAGGCGTTGCCCGCCGCGGCGCCTTCGAGGAACAGCATCTCCGAAAGGATCATGGCCACGGCGGCGGACACGCAGGCCAGCGTCGTCGTCCGCAAGCCGGCGGCGCGACCGTGACTCTCGCGTTCGAGGCCAACCAGCACCCCGGCAGCAAAAGCCACCAGCACCCGCAAGACGATTTCCCAAAATGTCGGCTCAGTGATCATGCCGCAGCAACCCGACTTGATGCTCCAATCGCATTCAGCAACGCCAGCGTCCAGTCCTAGCGCAATCCGTTGGGGAATCCAGCGAAATCCGCCGTAGTGGCGCGGGCTTCCAGCCCGCGACCGTGCCGCCAAGCCACCGGCTTGGCATCTGGCAACCGCGGGAACGACGAGCCTTGGAAGTTCGTTTCTGCGAAAATGAACTGGCGGCCGGCTCACGCCGGCCGCCAGAAACCAAACCCAAGTTCAGAAGAACGCTCAGGTAGAACCTGAACGCAACCTAGCGGAGTAAGGGAGGGACTTTTTGTCCGCGCCGGGAAAAGCACGGACGGAATGCAACGTCGCATCCAGGTTACGAAGACACGACATCGTTTGCATGGGTCTTGCCAAGCACGGCGCGTGCCCCGGGGCGTTGAGGAATCACCCTTGCCGATTACTGCGGGTTCGGCGTGTGAAGCTCGGCGGGTTTGTCCGATGTTTGGGCGGGCTTGTCCCGGACAAGGACAGGGTTTGCGCGAATTCGGTGCTTCAACTTGCGCGGCCCAGCAGGTCCGCCAGCGTGACGCTCGCAATATCGGGCCGCACCAAATCCGCCGCGCCCAGCTTCTCCGTCGGAAACGTCTGCGCGACCGCAACGCACCTCATGCCGGCGGCCTTCGCGGCTTGAATGCCATTCACGGCGTCCTCGATCACGACGCAATCGCCCGGTGTCACGCTCAGTTTGCGCGCGGCGGCGAGAAACAGGTCAGGTGCGGGCTTCTTGTGCACAGCGTCTTCGGCGGCAACAATGGCATCCCACGATTCCGGTGGCAGGCCGATCTGACGGAGGTTCGCCTCGATCTTGATGAGGTCCGCGCTGGAGGCGACGGCGATTTTCAGGCCGGCCCGCTGGCACGCGCGCACCAAATCCTGCGCGCCAGGGAAGGCCCGCAACTGGCGCGGCACCAGGTCGAGGTAGATTTCGTAGGTGCGTTTCTTGGCGCTGGTGATGTCAATGGGAAAGCCGTGCTTCTCCGCCACGCCGCCGATGTAGCGGTTCTCGCCCATGCCGACGAACGGGATGAAATCCTCCGGCTGCACGATCAGGCCGCGCTCGCGGAACATGGCCACCGCCGCGGCGTTGATGAGCGGCTCGGAGTCCGTCAGCACGCCGTCCATGTCGAAGATGACGGCTTTCACGGCTTTCGTGGTTTCAGCGCTTCCTTTCATTGGAGATCAGGGTGCAGGCTCAAGGCTTGTGGTATTCGGACCAGGTCAGGCGAGGCGTTCCACGAGAGACGGGATTTCCTGCCACGGAACAGCCATGATCTTCGCGCCGAGTTTGAACGGCTTTGGCGTGCGACAAACCACGACGGCTTCCTTGGCTTTGGGATATTCGGACAGAAAAGTCTCCAAGTGCCGGGCTTCGCGGGCGGCCGGGGCATCGCTCCACTCGACTTCGACCGGCAGCAAGCGGTCCTCCGATACCAGCACCCAATCCACTTCCGGCCCGTCCGGGTCGCGCCAGAAGCGCAGATGCAGCGGCGTGGCGGCCTGCCGTGCGGCCCGGAGCAGTTCGAGGCCGACGAACTGCTCGAAGAGCGCGCCGAGCACGCGAACCGGCAGCCGCAACCCATCTTCCGCCGCGGCGCGGCGCACGCCCAGATCGAAGAACAGGTAGCGCGGCGATTTGGTCAGCTTCTTCCGCGTGCGGCTCTCCGACAGCGCCTCCACGCGCTCGACGATCAGGCAGTCTTCGAGGATTTCGTAATAGCCGGCCACCGTGGTGTGCGGCAGACCGAGTTCCTGGGCGATGCCGCGAAAGTGGCTGATGTTCCCCGCCTCGAGCGCGGCCAAATGCAGGAATCGGGAAAATGTGCCGAGATTCCGCACCAGCGCCTCCGCCCGCACTTCTTCCTCCAGGTAAAGCGTCGTGTAGGCTCTCAGCTCCTCCTCCCGCGCCGCATCCTCCGCCGCCAGCGCAATCCCGGGCAGGCTGCCGAACGTCAGCGCGTGCTCAAGGGATGGCGGGACTTTCTCGGCCAGCGAAAACGGATCGAGCCGGAGCGGCACCAGGCGGCCCGGCAGCCAGTTCGCATCGCGGGCGCGGCGCAATTTGCGGGCGGAGGAGCCGGTGAGGATGAACTGGGCGAGCTTCCGGTCAATGAGGTCCTGCACGCTGTTCACCAATTCCGGCACGCGCTGCACCTCGTCCAGCGCGATCAGCGGCTTGCGGCCGCGCGTCTTTTCGGCCAGCGCCTCCACTTCGGCGCCGAGCAACTGCGGCGACCGCTCGTAGCGCTGGCGCACCTCCGGCCGAAGGAAATTCAGCAGCGTGTCCGGGTGCAACCGCTGCAAGAGCGTCGTCTTGCCCGTCTGCCGCGGGCCGAGCAGCAGGACGGATTTCTGCCGCGCCAGCGCCTGCCGCAAACGCTTTTCCACGCTTCGGGCGAGAAAAGTCATGCGCTCCATTTTCGGCGAATTTGGAGTGTTGTCAATACAGGCCCTGGCCGGGCGCGGTCTTCGGCCAGGAACACCTCGCCCATGCCGCCGGAGCCCAGATGCCGCGCCACCCGGTAATGCGCGATCATCTGACCGCTGAGCGCTTCAGCCGCTGACTTGCGTTGTTCGGTGCCGACGCTCATTTGTCCAAGCCCAGTTTCTTGAGCAATTTCTGGAAGCGCGGGTCGCCGCGCAGGCGGTCATAACTGGGGTCCACCTTGAGCCCGAACAACTCGGCGCCTCTTTGCTGGTAGGAGTCTCTCTCCGTCACCGCCTGTTCCAGGATGGTCAGCGCCTCGTTGGTCTGCCCAAGGCCAACGTGAATGGCCGCGCGCGCCATGGGAACAGCCGCTTGTTTCGCAGGCAGCGCGTCGAGGGCTTGGAGTTGCTCCAGCGCCTCGCGGCGCTGACCCAGCACGCCGCAGGCATATCCCAGACTGGCAAGGCAGGCCGAATTGGCGGGCGCCGCCTGGACTGCAGCCCGCAGTTCCTGGAGGGCTTTCTCCCTCTCGCCGGTTTCCAGGTAGCACCGCCCCAAACTCGCGCGCGCTTCCGCGTTCGTGGGGTCCGAGGCCAGGATCTCCCGAAGGTCCCGGATCGCCAGCTCGTATCGGCGCGCAGCCATCAGAATGGTCGGCCTCATCGCAGGGGGAGTGCCGGTCGGGCGCTCGAGTTTGCTGGCTTGGTCAAGCTCACGCAGCGCCTCGTCGAATTCTCCCATCGCGGTCAGAAGCTGGGCATGGGCCCAGCGAAAGGCCGCCTCACTCGGATTGGCCTGGATGGCCCGTTCGAATTCGGTCCGCGCACTCCGCAAGTCATCGTGCCCCCCCCCCACGCGATGTTGCCGATGAGGTAGTGGGCCCAAGGGTCTTCGGGATCCAAGCTGAGCGCCCGCTGCATCGCCACTGGTTGCTCGGCAGCCACCTCCGGGTCGAGGCCGAAGAAGACGTAGCGCAGACCGTAACAAGTCGCGAGGCCGGACCACGCGGGCGGGTAGTTCGAGTCAATGTTGACGGCTCGGCGATAGTAGCTGAGGGCGTTCGTGAGCGCTTCGGGCGTCCACTTCAAGAACTCGGCGCGGCCTTTGAGGCAGGCCTCAACGGCTGCGGGATGGCCGGCTCGCGCTCGCGCCAGCCGAGTCCGGTCTTCGGGGGTCAGGCGCGCCTTGATCTCGGCCGCGACGGCCCGCGCAATCTCGCTCTGCAACAGGAAGAAGTCCCCCAAATCGCGGTCGTAGTGGTCAGACCAGAGATGGCGATCGGTCGCGGCCTCGACCAACTGCACGGTGACGCGGATGCGGTTGCTCGCACGTTGGAGGGAGCTTTCCAGGACGGCGTCCACTTTGAGTTCTTCCGCCAACTGGCGGATCGGGACTGGTCGGCCTTTGTAGCCCATCATCGTGGACCGGCCGGGCACACGCAGCGTGCTGATATTCCCCAAGTCGGTGCACAGGGCTTCCGTCATGCCGTCGCACAGATGGGCTTGGTTGGTGTCGCCGGAGAAATCGTCCACGGGCCGGACAGCGATGGAGGTGATGCGGGGTGGCGCGCGGGAAGGCCGCTTCAGCCACGTCCACCAAACAACGGCCGCGAGCGCCAGCAGCACCAGCCCCAGCGCCGCCCAGCGCAAGCCTCGGACCTGCTGATTCGAAGACGCTGCTGCAGCCACGGTCGCTGTGTCCGTGGCCTTGACCGCCCCAGGCGTTTGCCATGGCAGAATGACTCGATAAACCTCAACGGGTACCAGGATGTTCTTCAACGCCGCCTCGCCGAGGCGCACCGGCGGTGGTTCCAAGTTGTTCCTGACTTGCTCGAATACGGCCCGCGAGACGCAGATCTCGCCTGGCTCAGCCAGCGGCTCGATCCGCGAGGCGATGTTCACGCCATCGCCATACACGTCTCCTTCGCGATGCACCACGTCGCCCAGGTGGATGCCGATGCGCACCCGGATTCGTCGCTCCGCTGGGGCGTCGGCATTCCGCCTGGCCAGGTTGCGCTGAATCTCGATCGCGCACTGCGCGGCTTCCAGCGCGCTGCCGAACTCGACGAGAAAGCCGTCGCCGATAGTCTTGATTTCTGCGCCGTTGAAGCGGGGAAAGAGCGGGCGGAGCACGCGGCGGTGTTCGTCCAGCAGTTCGAGCGCGAGGGCTTCGCTCTGCTGGGCCAGCGCGCTGTAGCCCACCATGTCCGTGAACATGATGGCGGCGAGCTTGCGTTGTTCGGGCTGGCTCATAACTCTCGATCCACGCGGTGCCCTTGTGTGTTCAGTCCATTCAGATCTCCTTCAAGTCGGATCCTGACCTTGTCTAGGCTTCACGTCATCGCCGCCGTCGTTCCGGCGTTGTTTCGCTTTGCCAGAATCGCTTCCACGATCTTCTTCGCCAACGCCGGGTTCTCGGCCAGCGCCTTCTGCGCGGCGTCCTTGCCCTGGCCGATCAGCTCGCCCTCGA
>Ga0315277_10006627_pt1 | contig 15107 bp, 9 predicted proteins | sample YL17G05_15_MG_FD_203695 | JGI IMG/M metagenome (GOLD analysis project Ga0315277, IMG submission 203695) | Sediment microbial communities from Yellowstone Lake, YNP, Wyoming, USA - YL17G05_15 | ecosystem: Environmental > Aquatic > Freshwater > Lake > Sediment | place: USA: Wyoming | collected...
AGGAACCAGACTTGCGCTCATGAAACATTCTCCTTCCCCCACGGCCAAGCAAATCATCCTTTTCGTCATGTATTGCCTCCCGGTCGTCACGATCCCGTTCTTGATCTTCTATTTGCTCAATAAAAAACCAAGCAAGGCAACCCGTGATGCGAAAAATATCATTTACCTCACCATCGCCGCGAGCACGTCGATTTTCACATCGTTCGTGGCCTTGTATCTCTACTTGCTCGTGTATTCTCCCGACATCACGAGCGCCGGGCTCGGCCCCGTGCCCGAACCGTTGTGGTTGTTGGTGACCAGTTCCATCAACCCTTTTGCCCTAATCTTCGTACTTTCCATCATATTTGCAATTGCCACCAACAGGCTCGCTATGAATCTCCTGGGACACGAGGAAAGCCAGTTTCGGCCCAGGAATTATACGTTTTGGGAAAAGATCGAATTCTACTTCAAATGGAAAAACGAGCGCACGACGCTGGCATCGGGAAACGAGACGCTCATGAAGGTCAAGAACGCCGCGGCATTCTACATGGTGACCGTCCTTTTAATCCTCCTCGGCACGATCGCGATGGTCATGCTTGACGTGGATCTTATGGCCGTCCTAAAAGCTATTGCAACGGGAGAAGGCTGGGATGATATCTCGACAATGGATACGATCTTGTCCGCCGTGTATGCAATCATCATCGGGTTTCCTTTCATCATCGCGAACCTTATGCTATGGTTTTACACGGGCCGCCTCTTTTGCTATCAAGCACAGCATTATCTCCGAAAGGGGAAGCGAGTATGGCTCTGGATAAAAATAACTAGCTATGCAATCTCCATTGAACCATTCCTGCTGCTTGCATTATCTGTCTCGGGAATTTTCCCGATGTTCAGCATCGCCACGTCAATCATCTTATCTTTTATGTCGATTATGTGCTGGGTCGTGATAATAATACAGTTTCGGAAAGACCCGGCCAACATGGTGCTTGATCCGAGAAACCTAACCGCAAAGATTGCAAAGGGGATGCTGGTGCCGTCGCGTGGTGGCTTCAAGGATCCATCGCTAAAGCAGGATCGCATCAAGAAATGGTGTTTCGGGTTCCTCGTGGTTTGCATAACCGGCATTTCAGCAATTAATGCGAGCATTTGGTTTCCCGCGACGATCATGTACGCGCAAGTCGTGAGCTGGTACGAGAGCGGTTTCTATTTCTGGATTGGCATGCTCATGGTGGTAGGCCCCGTCATCTTGTTATTTTTTCTCGATACTGTGTATACCCGTCGACTCTTGATGGGGTACCTGGTGATCATCTTGCTGGTCACCTCGGTCGTCACGTTCGAGAACTTGCCATTCCTCGTTGAATTTTCACAAGTACTATTTTCTATACTCTTCAACGGGCGCGTTGCGTACACAAATTATGTTGACCGGCTCACCACGGGCGAGCGGCCTGCCCAAGTCATTCTTGTTTTGATGGTCGCCATCCTCTCATTCGCCGCGTTCTACGTGGTGAAGCGCAAGGCATTACCAATACCCATTCGGACCCGGAAGCATCCTGGTGGCTGGTCATCGCTAAAAAATCTCAGAGCATTCTTCTTCATGAGCAATCGAAAGCAAGGTACAAGGACGAACATCGCAATGGTTGCATTTCTTGTTATGATAACTGGTATCTTTATCACGTTCGAGCCCCCGGTTACTGTGGTGCTGCCCCGACCCGCTGACCACCAGATGCGCGTCAGCTTCTGGGATAGTGGTTTCGATCTTCCCGGTAGCACGCTGGACTTGCTCTCATCCCATGATATCAGGTTGTATGGCTGGTATAATTATTATGACGTGGCCGGAGCCCAGTATTACGCGAACCATAGCTTGGAAGTAGTTCCGGTTTGCCATATGCCAAAATCCACCGCGGAATTACAAGATCTCCTGGCATTCATCGGTGGCATTATGGATTTTTGGGATATAAATAATCTTTACCGGAAGCCCTTCATCGGCTTCACGTTCGACCACGAGGAGATGCGTGGCGTTCGCTATTTTAACGAGACGGAGTATCGTGATATGGTCACGGCCGTCGGAAATTTCACTGACTACGTTACGTCCAGGGGGTACGAGGTGTTTTCGACGACATACTTGATGCCCATCGGAGATTTGCTTGATGGCGATGCCGATGTCTCGATCGACAACTTCGACCCGTTCGATCCGACGTGGAATGTGACACATTTCGACTGGATGGTCTATCGAACCGAAATTGCCATCGAATACGACGAATCAAGTGCTTATTTCACGTACGAGTGGGCGCGCTATATCAAGCATTTTATGCTAAATCTTGGAGGCCCAAGCTTGTTTGCCAAGGCTTCCATGTCCATCGGAGTCACGTCTGATGAGCTGCCCTTGTACCGGGATCCAAACGGGCTCGACGAGTTTATGCTCGATGTCAAGATATGCCACGCCATGGAAATCCCCGAGATCAAGATTTTCTACCTTGGAAATCCAGATGGAGGTACCTTCCTCGGCAAGTGGGGGAACGACGGTATCGAAAGATTGGTATGCGAACTCCAGAATTACACGCAAGTTGCGGTACCGTTCAAGCGTCGGGCAACATTCCTCGGCAATCTGAAGGGCGCGGAGAATCCGACAGGTTCTATCTTCGGATTCATATTCCAGGATTTCTGGCTTGAAGAATGGATGAGCATCGTTCCTTGGATCTGGATCATCTTCTTGCTCGTTATCCCGCTGGTGACCCTCCGCATCCGGTTCACATCTGAACCGAAGTACAATCCCCGTAAACGACCACATCAACGTAATGCCCTGGATCGTGCGCTGATTTTTGCCCGCATCGCGTTGTTTGCCTTGATATGCTTTATACTTGGCTGGGTCGCGGCATCATTTATCAATCCGAGCATCTTCGACTGGTAGTATCTCGATCAAGTGCTCAGCGCGTGATCGCGTTCCTTTTTTATCGCGAACATGGAACTCATTGCCGATTCTTGATGACGCGTGGATTTCCTCTCCAGTAATCCATCAAACGTGCCCAGCGAGCATCTGATACCGGGTTTCCAATTCCATCCTTCGTGTTTATCTCGCCAAAGGTCACGTCTATCAGTTTTGGCTCACCTTCTATGAAAAATCCCACGCAAGCGTGATTGATTCTCACTTGCTGAATATAATCGACTTCAATGATGCCGCTCGGAATGCCAAAATGGCGAAAGATGCCGATGATCAAGTTAGACATTTCCCCGCAACAACCATAGCCATTTTCTGCGACTTCCATGGCCGTTCGATATTTTCGATTGACCGGGTAAGAATACCTAAAGTTCTTGAGGACCCATGCTCGCACGTTTTCAGCTGTTTTTTCCTGATTTCCAGGAACGAGCAGTTCCTTCACGCGAGATTTAATGGTGTCATCCAGCTCGAACGGATATGTTTCAGTTGTGTTATATACCGATGGAATCTTGTCCTTCTGCGGGGGCATATGCCAAATCAAATGCGCATACGTCGTGAACGCGGGAAATGATTGCAGGTTCACAACGGCTACCTTCTCCAGTTCCTTCTGGCACCTTTCAAAGAAGAATGCGTCGTAATCGGATCTATTGTTTGGGCTGCTCGCCCAGAAAATGAAGATCTGGTTGTCTTTCTCATAGCCCTTCAAAAGGGCGATGGTATCTTGCTGAACCTGATCATCGACATCGACTTGAAAATAACCAACCATCGGCGCGCCGTCTAGAAAGATGAACGTGGAATCCGCTTTTCTGGGCCGGTTCAGTTCCGGGATCTTGGAAAGCACCTCATCAAGGCGCGTGCCGCCGATTGGTTGCAAGTCGAGTAAATGTTCTATTACTTGAGCTTGCGTGCCGTTCTTATATGTTAAGATCTCGCCGTGGTACTTGTTGTCGCTATCAGAAAACAAGACGATCCGCACCTCTCCTCCGAGCTCGACGATAACTTCCGCGATGCTCAAGGCGGCCAACATGAGCGAGTGCTTGATCTTGATCTGGTGATTGTCGGGACCGGCAACGGTCAAATTCGTTGATTTTGAAACATCCACGAAAACATTGCAGTATCTTGGTGGCTCCCGGTCAAGCGTGTTGATGTATTTCAAGGCTGGTGCTTGCCTTGCGATGCTCGGGAGAGTGTGCTTTATCGATAGCGGGCCTTTTCGCTCGTCGGAGATTGAAAAAGTCTTCCTCCCCTTGATCTTTTTTTGAAGCTGCACGTTCAAGACTCTTGCAATCGAGCGGACTTCTCTTAAAACCTTGCCAACATCGCTACGCTCCATATCCGTGTAAGCAGTTTTCTGGATCTCGTACTGTCTTTCGGCCGTAAATGATTCAAGAGCGTGTTTTAGCTCTTCGCCACGCTGTATCTGGAGCACATTGTCCTCGACCAGGTTTTTCAAGTCGTTGTTGAGATCATCATTCTTATTCGATTCAATCCGACGCGTTCCGACAACTTTTTCAAGCTGAAGTTCGGTCACCTCGATTTTCTTTCTAGGCCGAGGTGAAGGTGGTGGTGGCGAAGGGGCTGGTGGAGGTGTTTCCTCCATATATTCCTCGCGAGGTGGAGGTGGCGGTTGGGGCCGGGGTTGTTTTTTCTCTCGTTTAGGCGGTCCTTGAGGAGGTACGGGCCTTGGCGGGGGCGATGGTTCTGGAGGCGGTGATGGTTTTGGTGGTGGGGCTTTTGGCACCTGGAACACGAGCTTCACGTTTCGCGAATTCGGCGTCACGTTTTGATGCTGGTTGACTGCATCAACGGAGATGGTTATCTCGGAAAGGTCATATTCGATCGCGGAGGAAAAAACGACTTGATAGCCGTCATCAACATATTCATCATCGCCTATGTTGATGATGACATGGGAGAAGAGTTGCAAGTCGTCTTGGTCAACGGCTTGTACCGTGAGCTTGAAAGGGGGGTCCTTTTCGAAATTCACCCCGTAATTCGTATGGGTCCTCATTTCTGAGATTCCTACTTGATACGTGATGCGGCAATGTCCACGAGTTTTTCAAAATATTCACGTTCTTCGGGGATATTGTTCACGAAGAGGGAATGACTATTCACGTCAACAGCGCGCAAAAATGCGTCTCGTTTTGATTTCAAGAGTTCGAAATATTTCCTGAATTGCTGGCCAAAGCGATGGACAATACGCATACTAATGCCATGAAGCTGGACATCGCCGTGGATTCTCTCGTCTTCAGCAATGTAATGGTATCGTTTATCGAGTGGTGATAGTCTCATGGTTTCATGACGGAGCTGGACGAACGCGTCGACGACGTCAGGAAATTCAGGGAGGATTGCAGAAAGCACTTCACGAGCAACTTCATCGTTTGCATACGGGATAGTCAAGGTCATGAGACGATTTTCCAGCGCAGCGGGGAAGCTGAACGTTCCAATGTCGGCCGGATTGATGATCAAGATGATCTTCCAATCTTTCGGGGCCTGGACCATCTGGTTGCCAGGCATCATGATGAATCGGTTTCCCGCCAGCGCTGTCAATGCCTTCCCTCCATAGACACGTTCCGGTGCCCGGTTCGCCTCGTCCAAGATGGGGAATGTCCGGTGGACGAGAGACAAGCATATAACACCCAGGTTGTACTCGGGCTGGTCTTTATCGACCAAGGATTTTGGATTGATGGTGAAAAACAAGTCATCCTCTTGCGTGGTCTCGCTCACCGCGTAGAATGCCTTTGTTCCGCCGAGGCAGATGGCGTTGACGATGGCAAAAGCCAGCTGGGTCTTTCCTTCCCCGCTTGGTCCGAGCAACTTGATGCCGATCGTGTCCTCTGACTGGAGCGCCACGACGAAATCCTTCAACAGCGAATCATAATGCGCGCCGAGCAAGCCGTTTTTTCGCAGTTCCTTCTTCAACGTAGAGAGCACGAGTTCTATATCGACGTTGAGGACTGATTTATTGAAGAGATTTGTCACCCGCGAGGATATCAAGCTTCCAAGGTCGAGCGATTTGAGAAAATCGTTGATGGGGCTTTTCTGTGCACCCGCCTTGTCATCCTTCTTGATCAGCGGTGGCACTTCCTTCGGCGCTGGTTTCAGCTCGACTTCTCCTCGATCTTTCAAGACTCGCTTTATTTCTTCTTCGAAATAGAGTGTTGCTTTGTCCGGGTCGCAATGCAAGAACACGGCAGGGATGAGACGGATCTCGGTGGCCTTGCCTATCTTGAGATTGTCCCTCGAATAGACCACAGCTTGTCCTGGCTTGAGTTTTGCAAGCAATGGCACGACTTCCTTGTCCGGCTTTATGGTTTGGATGTCGCGTGGTGAAAGCTGGAAAAAAATCTTGGTCTGAGCATTTTGCTCGACGACCTCGTTCAAGTCGGCTACTTGCTGCGTCGCGACCAGGAGCGAGATGCCATACTTCCGGCCTTCCTTGGCGATCTTCTGGAATTCCTTCTCGATGTAGTGGAAAAAGTTGCTGGAAAGGTCGCCAATTTTTGAGCTGGAAGGCAACAATTCGTGCGCCTCGTCGATCACGATCAAGTTATTTATCAATTTCTTTTTTTGAGCAGGACCCGGGGGAACAAGGTTGCTTAGTGGATGTTTGTCATCGGCCTTTTTTTCTTTAGTCTCAGCGGGCTGGACATCCTTGCCCGGTTCCTTATTTTCAGGTGGAGTTTCGACCGTGACATCGATGCCCTCGACTTTCTTTTTCTGATAGATGCTTTTCAAGATCTCCATCAAGAAAATCGAGCGCAGCGTCGAATACCCTTCGATCGCCGGAAAGAAGATGAAGACCATCTTCTTGCCGAGCAATTCATCCGTGTCGATTTCCTCGACCGTGTCGAAGATATCGAGTTTCCTGAACCGTGCAAGCTCACGGAGCATGGCATCGCCAGTGGTTTGCGCCGCCTCTACCAGTTCATCGGAGTCTTGGATGAACCACTTGTAATGGCCGCCGCTCGTATTGCGGTTGTTCAGCACCCACTGATAAAAGGTCTCGAAATGGAAGCTCGTTACCCGCTCGCTGAACATGGTGAACAAGGACATCAACGTTGCACGGCTTTTCTCGGTAAGCGTGGGCATAAAATTTGCGAGTTGTTCACCGGTCTTCACCCGGTAAGACCTGAAGCCAAAGTTTTTCCATGGAAAGAGCTTCAAGAAACCACGTGTCGTGACATAAAATGGCTTGAGGAAGAGTATGTCATTCTTGTCGATCGTCGATTCCAGGCCTTGCGGATGCAAATCCAGTTCCTCATAGAGCGGTTTGATCTTTGCCGGAACGGAGTCTTCCACCATGGGCTTCAAGAGCTGCACGAGGTCACCCTGGGAATCGAAAATGATACTGTTGATCGCCGGGTCGAGATCTTTTTTCCGGCAAATCTCAAGGAGGATGTTCTTGAGTAGGATGGTTTTTCCTTGTCCCGTGATGCCGCCGATGTAGAGATGCGTTTTCAAGAGGTCTGGTTCGAGATTGTAATAGAGGAAACCATCAGGAGTTTGCATGAAGTCACCATCCCGGGAGCAAACACCTAATTTGATGCCAAGGGCAGGAATGCCATAAATCGTCTTGATTTCTTGGGCATCTGCCATGAACACGAAAGAATCATCGCTTATCATGGTCGTGATGTTTTTCGAGCTCGCGAGGTTTGATTCATGCTGCGCGAGCAGTTCTATGCCAAAAATGACTTCGGTCACGATGTCCTCTGGCACTTTCGCATCGGATTTCTTTTTCTTGGGCGTTTTTAATTCCACGACGATGCCTGAATAGATTTCATCGTACTTTCGGTCATAGATCAAGACGATCTCGTCTTTTCTCGGGCGTTGGCCGGAATTCTGGTTTGTCAAGGCATAGCAATAATCCGTGGATGGTATCGGCGTGGTGATGGTGCCGAGCGGTGTCCGGTGCACGAAAATGGAGCCTTTCTTCTTCAGTTTCTCCGCCGCCATAAATTCCCGCAATTTTCGAAGCTGCTCGATCATCATCGTTCGCAGATCGTACGCATCGATGTCGGCGTCATTAGATCGTGAAATATGCTCGTCTCTTTCTGGCAAGATGACTTTCCCCCTTTTATGAAGGTTGATGTCTCAGAATTATATACTAATCCGCGTTTTTATATAAATTGCCCGGGAAGACCAACGACTTTGGTCTATTGAGAATAGGATGTATTTTCGTGAAAATTGCCATGCGTGTTAAATATTTCAGTTGGTATTGATGTGAAAAAAAGAAAGAAGAAATTTACTTCATCTACACGATGCCCAAGAAGATTATGAAAAAGTCGACGAGCCCGTTGATGTGCGCGACCTCGGCGCCCGTGAGGGATAAGTTCTCGATATTAAAAACCTGGGTGTTAAAATCTAACATGTAAATGGAAATCTGGCAACATGGTTTCGGTCTTGCTTTCAAGACGGAACCTGCGGGTTTCCTCTTACGACCCGTCGGGCAGAGTGTCCAACTTTGTCCACCCACATAGTAAGAGTGTATCATAATGAGGTTCGACAACAACAAACGGTTATTGAATGCTTTCTTGGGCAGTTTCTATGTCCTTGGAGGTGGGGTTTATTGCTTGTTCCTCCAGATGGGAACCTATAACTTCGTGCCACTTGTCATTGGCGTCATGATGCTCGCAGGAGCGAATTTGATGCGCGATCCCGCGAAGGAACGAGCAGGCGGGTTGCTGGAGCTGCTCGGTGTCGTTTTTTTGCTCGCGACGTTCAATAACATGACCCATGCAATGGTATCGACCTTTTCCTTGGATATCGGCGAACAATTAAACTTCGGCATCGTTGACCGCATGATCACTACGACATTATTCGTGCTCGGATGCACGTACGGCTTGATTGGCAGCATCGATGGCGTCATCGAGAAAGACATGTTCTTGAAATACTTGCAGCAATGGCACGTGCCGAAGATCACGATGCTCTTGAATGGAAGCTTGACCGCGTTTGCTTTGTTATGGGTCGCATTTTACGTGATGATTGCCAGGCACCCCGTGGAATCACTTCTTTTCTTTCCGATGGCAGGAGGCGCAATGATCGGTTTTTTCATCGGCTGGTGGGCGCTCAATCGCCGGAAGTGCATCGGTGCAGTCGTGATCGGCAATTTCGCGTGTGCGCTGCTCTTCGGGTTCTTGAGTCTGCTCGATTTCATCTATTTACCGCTCTGCATGCTCAATATCTTGTCGAATGAAACGCTCATCGCATCCACCAATTCGGAATTCACATTTATGCCACGGTGGAAGCCCCGGGATAGAACATTCGAGATCGCGTCCATCTGTCTCGCCATAAGTGCTCTTATTATCGCGCCCTTGCCGTTCTTTATCGGTAAATGGCCTGCAACGCAGATCACGGTCACCAGTGGAAACGAAGCACCGATGATGGAGATCCATTGGGCATACGGTTCGGAACAGACAGCTGATTGGGACTGGATAGTACGCCCAGAAATCGTCGATATGATCAAGACCATAAACGGTAACTCTTCAAATTTGGGTATCAACATATCAGTCGTCATACCTCTCGTGAGAGACGTATTCAATAGTACAGTTGCAGGTTACTTAAACCAGCTTTATGCTGAGGGGATTATCTTTGATATTATGCCCATTGTTGATTCCAGTCAATATGGCCTCTCTGATGAATATATCTACGACGGAGATATTGACAGGTTCGGCAGAATCTATAATGAAATGCGTGAATGGATGAATGCATCGGGCGTCATCCACTATCATGGGAACGGGCCTAACGAATGGCAAAAATATCGCGGGCTCATCGTCGATTTGGAACGCACGCAGCAGATATCGGGCAGTATCTCCTCGCTCGTGATGAACTATATGGGCGGTCCGGATCCGCACGTCCTCGGTTCAAATGCACTGTCTGATTTACTGAACCGATTTAGAAGCAATAACGAAACTTACGTCGCAGGTGCATTCTTTGACTTCCATATTTTTGATTTTGTTGATATGGATGATGCGCAACAAGAATTCTTCAAGATCAGCATCGTACCTCCCTTTAACTGGGATTACATAGCTGGGATGATTTATCAGACTGGTCCTGGCTCGAATTTATCCGTCTTGGCATATTGCAACGATATGAATTATCATTTTGGCGACCACGGCGTGCCATATGCAGTCACGACCGACTCTGACTACGAGGACATCCTTGCGAGGCTACGCATCATGAAAAATACCGGTTTCGACCATGTCGGTGCTTGGGCTATGCATGAATTGTTTTTTAATGGAACGAATTTTGGCGTGGATCGGCCTCACCGGGCAGCAAACGGGTCGGCAGATCCGTGGACTCCTGAAAGGTTCATCCAGCTTCACCAGGATTTGGCTAACGATACGGACGTGACTTTCACGTTCGATGAATTCCAGTCGACCAACACGTATATGGAATTGACGCTCCTCCTGGACATTTGGCTCGTAAGACGGGCAATATACACATCGTGGCCGATCATCGGTGAACGACTTCCGAATCCGCAATTCACCACGTACACCATCTTGTGCGTCGTGGCATTCATCTTGATCGGATTCTTGATCTTCTACATCGCCTGGGACCCGTATCACAAGAAGCCACGCCAAAAAAACAAGCCCATGGATCCGACCACGGGCGCCTTGCCCGGAAAAACGGGCGACGGCAAAGCACAGTCGTGATTTTCTTTTTATTTTCTTTTTATGCCTTGTTTTTCGTCACTTCTTTCATTACACCTGCTTCCCGTTGGATATTTTGAAGTTCACGGGTTCTCGTTAGGACAATTTCTCCACGGAGTTGGTTTTATTAGGTGAGATCCTAGATCGAAAATATGGCTCAAGAAAATCTCGATGAATACAAGGAAATGGTCCTCGCCGGGGCCAAGGCAATCTATGAGCATGGGCTTGTACAATTCGGCGAGGGTAACGTGAGTGTTCGCGTGAAAAAAGTAGACGAAATGTTCATCACGCCTTCCCAGAACGATTATGCAAAAATGACCTTACAAGATGTCGTTCACATCAAATTTAACGGAACGCAGATCAGCCAGGGCAAGCCAACATCCACAGAGTCGAAGCTTCATTCCATCATCTATCAAGCGCGGCCCAAAGTGAACTGCGTCATCCACACGCATTCGCCCTACGCGGGCATGCTCTCGGTTGCCTTGAAAGAGATTCCCGTGATTTTCGAGGAGATGGTCATCTTCCTCGGCGGACCCGTTCGTCTTGCCAAATACGCGCAATCTGGCACGGAGGAACTCGGCAAGGCCGTGCTCGAAGCCATGGATGATACCAACACGTGCTTGCTCACGAATCATGCCGTCGTCGCGTGCGGCAGGGATATGGAGAAAGTAATCAAGGCCGCAACGCTGGTCGAGAAAATGGCCATGATTTACTGGGGCGCCTTGCAAATCGGCCACGTGGAGACCGTCCCCGACGACAAGATCGAGAAGTTCAAGGAAATGTTCAAGGGGCTATTTTCAACTGCGCCAAGAAAAAAAGCAGAATAAACCCGTGATATCATTGAAACGAGCCGCTGCACCGAAACCGGATGCCATCAAGCAACGTGTGAAACGATTGAAGATGTCCAAGGTTGTCGAGGTCGAAGGTACAAAATTGGGGGAAGAAAGTCCTTCTTTCAAATACATCATCATGAATTTACCATTCAACAAGATAAATGCCGAAAAACTCGCTGAAATGGATGGGAAAATCCGCCAAGTCAAGGCATTCATCAAGTCACGCAAAGCCGAGGAAAAAGACATTCCAAATCTCGTGGCTCTCTACAACGTCTCGTTTTTTCAATGCCCGGATCCGTACCGTCCCGTGACCGAGGAAGATATGCGTGCTATCCTTGAAAAATCGGTGATTCTCATCGGCAGCATGTACGGCGTGGATGCGGTGTTCATCGTGGTGAAGATGGAGAATATCCCGAACGAGGCTGGGAAATATGAACGCGTTGGCGTGATTTGTGGCATTGCCGTTCACCCGCGTTTCCGGCAAAAAGGCGTTGCCACCGCGATTGGCCTTGAAGCTTATAAATATCTTCTGGATAAGAACATCGATTACCTTCAATGCGAAGTTTATGAAACGAATGGACCGAGCATGGCGTTCATTACCTGGCTCGGTTTCCGCCCCGTGGGGGAGCTGATCGTGAAGGCACCATCCGTGGCACAGGTCAACCCGCTCGAGCACGTTTGAAGGTCATACTGGAATCGTGTATATTTAGATCGGAGAATATCCCTTTTTTTCTTGCATGCAATAGTTCACCTTATGCCATTCAAGAAGGAATTTTCAGACAAGTTAGAGCCTATACGGGAAATCGGTTTCCTATTGACTGAATTCAAGGAATCCTTAACTTATTCGGAAATCAAGATCACGAACAAGGGCGGAGTTTATATAGCAAGAATCGGCTTTCAACCCATGTCCGAAAGGAATAGGGAAGAGATCACGACTAGAATCACCGCGCACATGGAAAAGATTAAATGGGAAAAGGAATGACGTGATTTAACGAACTTTTTTGATCTTGAATCCCATTGCATGGATTTTCAAGATGTTGATCAGCGCGATTATCGTGAATCGGGTGTCCGGTTCGTATACGATGCTCAAGCGCAACCAGCGGTTCAGGAATGCGGAAGCGATCCCGAGCCGCTCGAAGAATCTTTTTTGGCTAGGCTTCGATGGACGTTCGCCGATCATGAGGTAAGTTGCCGCGTACATGGACCACTTGGTCGCTTCGATTGCGTACCTGGTGGCCCGCTTCGTGAATGGTAACAAGAATATACCACCGAGCGAGAGCAACGTGTTCATCAGGAGACTCTTGATGAGATCGGGAAGGATATGTTCCTCGGTACCGATCGAGGCTTGCATCGCCTTGACGGTATTCTCTATATCCTTGTTCCCGTGAACAAAGGTTATGTGGCATAAGGCAGATCCGATGACGATGTTTGACGGGGCAAGGATTTTCGAGAGGAACTTGTTAGTTTTGAAGATGTTCGAGAAGCGAACGTCCTTGAAATCCTTCTCGCGTGCGAGAAAGATGCTCTCGTGCATGCCGGTTTGGCGTTCGATGGCTTGCAAGATGTGCGATACGACACTGGTTTTTTTCTGCTCTGCATCGAAAAATTTTCGTTGAAGCGTGTTCAATTTTCGCCACAAATAATGAAGTTGCGTCGAGCTATCATCCTTGATGATGATAAGAAGATCGACATCACTGGTCCCGTTCTTTATGCTTGCATGATCGCGTTTATGGCTTAAGGATCCGAATACGAACACGGCGAACTTATCATCAAGCATGCTAGATTGCAATATCTTGATCACTTGCTTGATGAACTCGTTCACGTGTCCTGGAAAGGAATCAACATTGACCAGATCCGCGTTCAAGCAAGTCACTTCGTATTTTAAACGTGTTACTCGGTTCTCGTCGAATGATGCAAAGAAAAAGAAGTATTACCCTTCCTTCAGCTTGATCACAGTTGGGGGGTTTGGAAGGTCGCCTTCGTAATCGATACGATTTTGTGCCTTCATTTTTTTCAGAACCAGGCGGAGTCCTTCGAAATGTTCGGAAAGCGCATCGATGATCTCTTTATATTTAGCGCTGCCGCCTTTATCTTTCAACATCTTCAAGATTGCCAGTGTTGCATCCGTAGGCGGGCCACGCGACATACTTGATGGGGCATTTTCCTCCTGGGATCTCTTTATGGCCAGTTCCCGATCTTCCTGCTTGACAAGCTTGATCTTGGCACCGAATGCCGGCACGACTCCGTCGAACATTACAAGCCCTTGTTCCTTCAATTTCTTGAGGATGATCCTACAACCTTCAAAATGGCTGGAGCATTTCTCGTTCAATTCCTTGAAACCCATTTCACCTTTTCCATCAGCCAAGGTCTTCAAAATGAATTCCTCTTCTTTTGATGGCATATTGGTTCACGTGCTGTTTGTTGTTTGACGACTGGATTGGATGTACATTGCATCCTTGAAATAATTGAACTACCACGCCCTAAAGGACGTGGATTCTTCTTTCATCGACCCGAGCCATCGAGGTGACTGGTCTTGCCGGGTTTCCGGAAGCGTTGATTCCCGCCGTTCCAGCGGTAGTGTTGGTTTCATGACCTTTATTCCTTTCTCCGAAAGGATGCGCAAGCCCTCGCGCTTGATGTTGGTCGCCGCGTTCACGTCCCGGTCGTGCATCGCGCCGCAAGACGGACATGTCCAATGCCGGTCGGCAAGCGTCAACGTGCTGTTCACGGCACCGCACGCCGAGCACATCTTGCTCGACGGGTAAAAGCGGTCTATCATGACGAGCTGTTTTCCACGCCACGCCATCTTGTATCGGAGCATACGCACGAACGCGTTCCACGAGAAGTCCAGCGTGACAGACTTGGCGATACCGCCGTTCCACCGTTTCATGCCCGCAACGTTCAAGTCCTCGATGATGATCGCGTCATGCTCGTTCGCGAGTGTCGTCGAGATTTTTTGGAGCCAATCGGTGCGCCGGCGCCCGATTTTCTCGTAGGTCCGCGCCAATTGAACCCGTGCCTTGTCCCGGTTCGACGATCCTTTCACCTTCCGCGACACGCGGCGGTGCAACCGCACGAGCCGCGGTTCTTCTGAACGGTAAAACCGTGGATTCTCGCAGCGGCCATGCTCGCCGACGAGGAAGTCTCTCGAGCTCATGTCGAACGCGGCTATCTTGTTTTCTTGCAATGCAGCCAGCGGTTCGACCTTACATTCTTGCTTCACGAGGATGGATGCAAAAAATCGACCGGTCTTGGTTCTCGACACGGTCACGCTCCGCACCCGTTCCATGAATGCCCGGTCGTCCCGATAGGCAACCGGGCCGACTTTGGGCAACGTTAGGTTGCGACGATGAAAATCGATCTTGACGTTGTCGTTCACGTTGATCGTCCGGTATGATTGCTTGCCTTTCCGGGACTTGAACAAGGGAAACCAGGAGCGGCCGGTGAAGAAGTTGTCGTAAGCACGATCGAGGTCGATGCGTGCTTGTTGCAGCGCGATGGCATCCACAGCCTTCAAGAACGGGAACGAGACTTTCCATTCCTTCTCGGTTTTTCGCTGGTTCCCGATGCTCTTGCCGTGATCTCGGTACCATGCCATTCGTTCGGCCAGCATCGCGTTCCAGATGAACCGCTTGCAACCAAACGTCTTGGCAAGCAATGCAGCCTGATCCGCGGTCGGGTAGAGGCGGATCTTGAACGCCCGGTCGATCT
>Ga0315277_10006629_pt1 | contig 15104 bp, 16 predicted proteins | sample YL17G05_15_MG_FD_203695 | JGI IMG/M metagenome (GOLD analysis project Ga0315277, IMG submission 203695) | Sediment microbial communities from Yellowstone Lake, YNP, Wyoming, USA - YL17G05_15 | ecosystem: Environmental > Aquatic > Freshwater > Lake > Sediment | place: USA: Wyoming | collected...
GAAGGCAATGTTATTCCCGAGGCACTTCTCAGAAGAAAGATCAAGCTGAAGTTGCCTGATTTGCTTCCCAGGGCGATGAACCCCGGCGACGTCCGTCAGCTTCTCTCCGTTATTGGCCCCATCCGGGACAGGGCCCTGATTCTGGTTCTTCTCAGAACGGGCATGAGGATAGGTGAGCTTCTTGCGTTGAAGGTCAACGATCTCGATATCAGAGAGAGGAAGATCCATATCTTTGAGGGCGAGAAGAATAGTTTGGGACGAGTGGTCTATCTAAGCGATGACGCCCTGTTTGCCTTAAGATTGTGGCTTTCCAAGAGGGATCATAAAAAGGGAGTACTCTTTTACGGTCGGGGGCATGACCCATTAGGCTACAGTTCGGCCCGCCATCTTTTTGTAAAGTATCTGAAGAAGGCAGGACTGGAAAACAGAGGCTATACGGTCCATTGCCTTCGTCACACCTTCGCCAGTGAACTCTTAAATGCCGGTATGCGCCTGGAATGCCTCCAGCAGCTCTTAGGTCACCACAATATAGAGATGACTCGTCGATATGCCAGGCTCACTGACAAAACTCGTGAGGAGGAGTACTTTCGTGCCATGGCAATCATAGAACAGGGAGGCATCCATGGACAGTGCTGAACTGATGATGAGATATCGAAGGTTCTTAAAGAGAAGAAACTATTCAGTCCATACGGTAAAGAATTATCTAAACATCCTCGGTCAGTTCAGCCTCTGGCTTAAAATGCCCATCGAAGAGGTAACCCACAAGGACATAGGTGCCTACACGGAACATCTCTTGAGAAAAAGGCAGAGACCTAAGACCATCAACTGCCACCTTGGAACTCTCCATGCCTTCTATGACTATCTTCACGACGAGGAAGGGTTACCACTTATCAATCCGGTGAAAAAGGCCTATCGGCTTCGTCTTCCGAAACCGCTCCCCAAACACCTCAAAGACGAGCAGGTCGCGTTACTCTTTAAAGAGATCAAAGACGTGAGAGATCGGGCCATGTTCATGCTGATGCTCAGATGTGGGTTGCGTGTTGAAGAAGTTGCACGACTGACCATCGATGCGATGGGTCTCACAAAGGGCTTGACAATAAGAGAAGAAGCCGTTAAGTTTGTTAATGAAAATATTTTCATTCTGCGCTTAACTTGCTATGAATAAAGAGGTTTTTAAAGCAGTTTTTGAGGGGAAGGGGCTCAGGATGAGCCATCCCAGGTTTCTCGTCTACCAGGAACTTTCAATCTCTGAAAGTCCAATGAGCCCTCAGGAACTCTATCAATGTCTCACTAAAAAAGAGAGAAAGATCGGACTCACTTCGATCTATCGTTCTCTCGATCTCTTCGAATCGCTGGGGATTGCCTTTAAGATTATCAATGGTTCGAGCGTGAAGTATAAACTTTGCGAGATGGAGGATCACCATCACCATATCATCTGCAAGAAATGCGGAAATGTGGTGGAGCTGGATTTCTGTAATATCTCTGAGTGGTCCAAGAAAGTGATGGAGTCAACAGGTTATCAGGTAACTGAGCACCAATTGAATTTTTATGGGTTTTGCAAAACCTGTAAGAGTTTACAAACTTAGTCTGGTAGTTGTTAGTCATGCGGTTTTTTGCCGACCATATGACTATGTGACTACAAGACGATCAGACTTTGGGAGGAACTAATGTCCCATATTCATCTGCCTGATGGGGTCCTGCCGGTTTGGCTCTGGGCTTCAGGATTTATTATCGCCATCCTGATCGGATTCATTCTTTTACGATTCATCAAGAAAGAGGAGTTGACCAGACGACTTCCTCTGTTAGGTATGATGGCGGCGGCCATGGTTCTTGGCGCCTCGGTCGAGATCGTTCCTATCGCTTACCATGTCAATCTGACGGTCATCTCCGGAATATTATTGGGGCCCTCGCTTATCTTCCTGGCGACCTTTGTAGTCAATGTCATCTTAGCCCTTTTCGGACACGGCGGGATCACGGTGATTGGACTTAACACGCTCACCCTTTCGATCGAAGGAATTTTCGGATATCTCTTCTTCCGTCTCTTCTGGAAGATATTTAAGAAATTAACTCCTGCTGCTTTTCTGGCCACCCTGTTGGCCCTCGGCCTCTCCACCTTTTCGATGATCGGAGTGGTGGGTCTTGGGGTATCCCATTACGAAGAATTGATCCATCAGGAGGGGGAAAAGGGGATCTTTGAATTCAAGCTTCTCAAGGAGAAGCACGATCAGCATGGGAAGGAAAAGGAAAAGGGTGAAGTGAACATGAGGCGATTTGTTGCCATTGTCCTGCCTCTGGGTTTTTTGGGTTGGTTGCTGGAAGGGGTGGTGACTACATTGATAGCACGGTATATTCATCGGTTACGGCCTGATCTATTGGTTTTGGAGAGAAAGCTACTATGATTCAACTGTCCTATCTCGACTATCTGGCTGTGGAGGGAAAGAGTTTCCTTCATCGCCTTTCTCCAACCTTGAAGATCATCGGGATGCTCATGGTCTTATCGAGTATTGTGATTCTGAGAACCCTTTCGGGCCTTTTTCTCTTATATGGAATTCTCCTCGCCCTCTTTTTCATCTGCCGCCTTCCACTGAGAATATTCTTCCTCACCCTCTACCCTCTCATCTTTTCGGTCCTCTTCATCTTCATTTCAGGATTTCAAATCCATTTCATTCTTCTCATCTTTCTGAAGGGTCTCTCCGGATCGACCGGGGTCGTCCTGCTTTTAGCTACCACTCCATACCCCTTAATCTTTCGGACCCTGGATCGATTTCTTCCCTCCCTCTTTGTGACCGCCCTCTTTCTGACCTACCGATCGGTCTTTATCCTCCTCAAGGTTCTTGAAGAGACACAGCATGCCCTCTACCTTCGTGGAGGGTTTCAATGGAACCATCCCTGGAGAAGTCTCAACAATATTTCAAATGCCTTTGGCCATCTGATTATCAAGGGGATCGATGCGAGCGAAAAGATGTACGAGTCAATGTTGCTCAGAGGGTTTAAGAATAAGATTCATTACAGAGGAGAATAAGAGGCAAGGGTAAAAAGGAAACGGTAAAGATGCCCGTATCGTCATTCGGTGACGTTTTACGTCTTCTAAGTCTTTAGCCGTAACCATTTGACGATTTACGAAACGGGCTTCGTAACCCTAACCGATAGACTATTTATATTGTTCATGGGAGGCCATGTGGCTATGATCAATTACAGGGGAGAATAGAACCATGAAGGAAGGCGATAGGATTATCCAGGTGGATTGCATTACCCATGTCTATCCCGATATGACCAAGGTCCAGATCTGCGGTCTTGACTTCGTGGTGAATCGGGGGGAGAGGGTTTCTATTCTGGGGTCGAATGGCTGTGGGAAAACGACCCTGCTCAAACATCTCATGGGCATCCTTATTCCGCGGGACGGGAGCGTGAGGGTTTTTGGGATCGATCCGGGAAAAGAGTATTCAAAGATCAGGCAAAAGATTGGAGTCGTCATGCAGGATGTAGACGAACAGATCCTCGGGCCCACCGTCTATGATGATATTCTCTTTGCACCGCTCAATTATGGAATGAACAGGGCCGAAGCAGGGAGGCTCGCAGAGAGTGTGATTGAGAAATTGAATCTCGGGTCGATTAAAGATAAGATCGTCAATTACTTATCGGGTGGAGAGAAAAAGAAGGTGGCTCTGGCCGGAGCCCTGGTTACGGAACCGGAGTTGCTGATCCTGGATGAACCTTTCACAGGGCTGGATCCATTGTCAAAGAGGGATCTTATCAGAATTCTGAATGAGTTGAACAGGGAGAAAGGAATCACTTTCATCATGACCCTCCACGAAGTCGATCTTGTGCCTGAGGTGGCCGATATTCTCTATCTCATGCATGGACATGGAGATCTGAGCGAAAGGGGGAAGCCTGAGGAGATCTTCGGGAAGTTTAAAGACCTGGAAAGTTTCAATCTGGAAGAACCCACTCTGATAAAACTCTTCAAAGGGTTAAAAAAAGAGGGGCTCCACTTCGGAGAACCCCTTCAGATTGATGAGGCGGTTCAATCGATAAAGAAACATTGGGATGCTGCCTCCAAAAATCCTCCTATGGATATTATAGATGGGGAGATGGGGAGGCCCGGAGATGGGGAGAAATTTAAATAAGACACCCGATCTCCCGATCACCCCATCCCCCTATATATAGCTTGAATATTGCAAAATATGATGAAACTGGGGACGCTTCGGTTAAATAACAACCTCGTTCTGGCGCCGATGGCGGGGATTACGGACTATCCCTTCAGACAATTGGCGAGAGAGATGGGCTGCGGTCTGACTTTTACGGAGATGATCAGCGCCGAGGGATTGCTACGAAAAGGGGAGGCCTTCTTAAAGATGGTGAAGGGTGAGCATCCGGTTTCCGTCCAACTTTTCGGGTCCAAACCAGAGGTTTTGGCTGAAGCCGCAGCAAAAGCAGAAGCCATGGGAGCCGATGCCATTGACCTCAATATGGGTTGTCCGGCCAAAAAGGTGGTCAAGACCGGAGCGGGTGTGGATCTGATGCGCTTTCCGGAAAAGGTCGAGGGGATTCTAATTGCGATGAGAAAAAGGGTCACCTGTCCCCTGACCGTAAAAATTCGTTCCGGATGGGATGAAAAACAGATCAATGCTGTCGAGATTTCAAAGCTCGCCGAGGACTGCGGTTTGGATGCAATCACTATTCATCCACGGACGAGAGCCCAGGGTTTTCGGGGGCGGGCCGATTGGAGCGTGATTGCAGCAGTAAAGAGGGCGGTCCGGATTCGTGTCATTGGAAATGGAGACGTAAACACATTGTCTTTGATACAGAAGATGTTAGAGGAGACGGGGTGCGATGGGGTGATGATTGGAAGAGGGGTCTTGGGAAACCCATGGGTTTTCAGTCTAAAACCTTCAGGGCCTCTGGAAAAAGGGCCGGCCATTTCCCTGGAAGAGAGGAAAAGGATGATCGGTCATCATATCTCACTGATCCAGAACTATTATGAGGAAAGGAGTTTGACGCCCCAGATCCGCAAACACCTCTACTGGTACACGAAGGGACTTTCTGGCTGCACCTCCTTCCATTCGAAATTGTCATGCCTGAAAGGGAAGGAGAAATTGCTCCAGGCGTTCCATTCCTACTTCGAATCGATTCAAAGGAGGGAGCCATGCCAATTATCAGCGCCGGAGGAAGACAGATCAGTTACTGGATGGGGAGAAAAGGCTTTATAGAAGGAAGAGAAGTGATTCTTTTCATCCACGGAGCAGGAGGCGGGCAGTATACATGGAGCTTTCAGAAGGGTTTTTTTGAAAAGCATTTTAATCCCATCATCATTGAACTTCCCGGCCACGGAGAGTCAGAAGGGGAAGGGGAAAATGAGATCGGAGAGTATGCCGAACATGTCTATGGTTTTTTAAAGGCTCTCAATCTTTCGAAAGTCTTTCTCGTTGGCCATTCCATGGGCGGAGCCATTGTCCAGACGATGGCGTTGAGATATCCGGAGATGATCAAAGGCATTGTCCTGGTTGGAACCGGAGCGAAATTAAAAGTCCTTCCGATGATCTTAGATGGAATCAAGGAGAACTTTGAAGAGACGGTGAAAAAGATTAACCAATTTGCTTTTTCCCGTAAGACATCTACCGATTTGATTGAAAAGGGTTTGATGGGAATGCTTCGTTGCCGACCGGGAGTCCTTCACGGCGACTTTTCAGCTTGCGACCGATTTGATGTGACGAATGAGGTGGAGAAGGTCGATCTTCCCGCACTCATCCTCTGCGGGGATGAGGATGAACTGACACCCGTGAAGTATTCTCAATTTCTCCAGAATAGAATTAAAGGGTCGAGATTGGAGGTCATTCCAGATGCAGGCCATATGGTGATGATGGAGTCCGCGTTGGCCTTTAATGAGACGATCAGGGCATTTATTGTTCATCCCACCTTTTCTGAAAATAGTTAAACCAGATAAAAAAGAGGATCTCGAAAGGAATCGTCACCGCGGCCGGAATAGCTGCTCTCTCATTGAAGAGGACGATTGCAATTGCAGCAGCCAAGCCGAGGTTCTTAAAGGACCCAAAAAGGACATAACTCATCCTCCGCTCCCGGTCCACTCCTGCAAGCTTTGAGAAGAGGTTAATCAGGTGGCCACTCACAAAGGTTCTTAAAAAGGCGATGGAGGAGACAAGGATCAGAATATCGAAGTGGCTTAAAAAAGTGGAACGGTTCATTCCAATGACTGTGAAGATGATGAGGAAGAATGCGAGATTGACCAGGATACCCGTACTCTCTTTAACCCAATGAAAAGCCTTCCATTTCAGGAGCCCTCTCGAAACGAAAAAGGGGATGAGGATCATCTGAATCAGAATAGAGATCAGTTTGAGAGGTTCGATCCTGCCCACGTCCAAAAGATGGAACGAGATGAGGGGAGCCATCCCTAGTGCCAGAAGATAGAGGCTGGCGGAGCCGACCAGAGAGACCATCATCTCTCCCCTCAAGAGATAGGTGAAAGGCAATATGGCCACAGCCGAAGGTATGGCGGCCATGACCACAAAGCCCACATAGAGATCGTGGTCTTTGACAAGGAGTTGATTGGCCAACAGGATGAGGCCGCTTAAGAAGATGTAGTTGATCAAGAAGACGAAAAGGATATCACGAAAATAATTTTTAAAGTGGATGAGTTCAGAAAGGGTGATTTGTGTCGTGGAGAGGGACATGATCAGGACGAGGGCGGGCAGGATGAAACTTTTCAGAGAAGAGGCATAGTCGCCCAGAAGGAGGCCAAGGAGAAAGGCGACCAGAAAGGTGAGGTTGCTGTTTTTTAGCAGACGGTGAATGGATACGGACACCCTTTTGCTCCTATTGTTGGTTCAATAATTTATCCTCCTAAAGGATTAATATCAAGAGAAGAAATTGACAAGGAAGTAGGGCAATGATAGGTTTAGTTCCATGAAGCGCTGGTTGGCTCTTTCTCTGCTCATTCCCAAAGGGTTGGCAGAACCGATCTCCAACTTTCTGATGGAGCAGGGAGCCACAGGCATCGAAGAGGTTGAAGAAGACTTTGAACGGGAAAGATTGAAGGCCTATTTCCTTCAGGATGGAGGGGAGCAGAGGGCTTTACGATCACTCCGACGGTATTTAAAATCCCTCCAAGAGATTAACCAAAAACTCCCACACATTGAAATAGAGATCGCTTCGATTCCCGAGCAGGATTGGGGTGAGAACTGGAAGAGGTTCTTTAAACCCCTTCGGGTGGGATCGAGGTTTGTGGTGAAACCACCCTGGGCAAGAATCCGGTTGAAGAGAGGCGAGATTCCGATTGAGATGACTCCCGGGATGGCCTTTGGCACAGGCACCCATGCCACTACGAAACTCTGTATGGAGTCTTTGGAGAAGAGGCTCAAAAAGAGAGGCCTCTCCGTTCTGGATGTAGGGACGGGTTCAGGTATTCTCTCTATCGCCGCTGCCCGATTGGGCGGAGGTGAGATATGGGGAATCGATATCGACAAGATGGCTGTAGACATTGCAAAAGAGAATGTGAGTCGAAACAAGGTCTCCGGTACGGTTCGAATAAAACAGGGAAGGGTTGGGGATATTCGGAAGAGGTTTGATCTGGTAGTGGCCAATCTTGATTTCAGAAGTTTGAAGAGAGCGCGGACGGCTTTGATTCACCATCTCAAAAGACAGGGTGTTCTTATCCTCTCAGGGGTACTGGAAACAGAGGAAGAAAGGCTTCGTCAACATTATATTGAAACTAAGCTCTTGCAATGGGTTGAAACGGACTTAGAAGGGGAGTGGGTCTGTCTCACGTTTAGAAAGAAAGGATCATAAGACAGAGATAATTTATGCCGCGATTCTATATTCCTAATCCTCAAATTGAGAAAGATTTGTTGACCATTAAAGGCAATGAAGCGAGGCATATTCGGAGGGTGCTTCGCCTTAAGGCAGGGGATGAGATTGTTGTATTCGATGGTTCAGGAAAGGAGCATGAGGGAACAATCCTCGAAGAGGGGCCGACCTCAGTGTCGGTTAGGATTAAAAATGTCTTTCTATCAAAGAAGGAGCCTCTCCTTGAAATCACCCTGGCCCAGAGCCTTCTCAAGGGCGAAAAGATGGACTATCTGATACAGAAAGCCACGGAGTTGGGGGTCAGGGAGATTATCCCTTTTTTTTCATCTCGTTCAATTCCCCTTTTGGAGAAATCAAAGAGATTGGAGAGATATCGTCGGTGGGAAAGAATAGCCATCGAGGCATCCAAGCAATGCGGGAGAGGAGTGGTCCCAAAGATTAAACCCCTTCAAGACTATTCTGAAGTGATTTCCATCCCTTCCCGGGAATCGCTGCGTCTCATTCTCTGGGAAAAGGGAGGAAGAAGGTTAAGAGAGGTTTTAAAGGAATCGAAGGGGGGGGGAGAGGTCTTTTTCCTCGTGGGACCGGAAGGAGGGTTGAGTGAGGAAGAGGTGGAGGAGGCCAAAAGCAAGGGTTTTGTCCCAATCACCTTGGGAGAGAGAATATTGAGGGCAGAGACAGCAAGCCTCTGCCTGCTCAGCATTCTTCAATATGAATGGGGGGATATTGGATAAAAAAAGGGGCAATTCCAATAAAGGAATTGCCCCTTTCAGAAAGGAGGGGTATGAAGGGCCTGCCCACCTTCTACCCACAACAGGCAGAGGCAGACAGGGAGGTGTTAAGCAGCTTTTTTCTCAGAATTATCGACAAATTCCTTATATGTTTTACATTCGCTCAAAATTTTACACTTCCTCCGGCAAACTTCAATGTGAATTTTAGGACTACCTTTTCTCTTGTCACAAATCAGATAACTCATATCTTAAAATCCCCCTTCCGGTTAAAGTAGGTTGAATTCTACATATTGATTAGTCGATATTGTAGAACACAAAATATAGAAATGTCAAGAAAAAAAATCATAATTTTACTAATTTAATCTTCTATGATTTCAATAAGTTATAAAATCAAAGAAAGGTAAAACCATAAGTTTTTAAAATCATCTCAAAGAAATTATAGATTATTTCTTGTATGTAGACAAAAAATGGGTTATGCGGCTGTTTCCTGAGGAACCGTTTTCTTAAGGGTTGGGAGGGGGGGGATGTGGTTTTTCTTCAATGGCAATACCCAGTCTTTCAACACCTGAATTGTTTGCAACATCGAGGACTTGTACGACCCGGTCAAAGACAACGCTCTTGTCTGCCCTCACGATGACAGGTCTTGCCTTATTAAAGGCCATAAGGGCCTCCAGTTCTTTTTTCAATTCCCTGAGATTGGTGGGTTTGCTCATCAGAAAGACTTCATTTCGGCTGTTGATGTTGACGATGACGGGTTCCTTCTGGTCGGGAGGGGCTTTAATGTCAGCCTGTGGAAGTTTGACGATGATTCTGGATTCCCTCATCGGGTTGAAGGTGTAGATCAAACTGAATGCCGTGAAGAAGAAGATGAAGATGTTAAGGATGATGTCGGTGAAGGCAAGGGATTCCAAACTAACCCTGAACTCTCGACGGGCTTTAATTTTCATCGAACACCTCCCTCCCGGGTTTGGGATAGAAGATCAAGAAGCTCGTTCCCGTAATAGGTCATTTCCTGGGCATGGCTCTTGATCTTTCCCATGATGAGGTGATAGAGGATGAAACCAGGGATGGCGACGATGAGACCGGCCGCTGTTGTGATCATCGCCTGGTAGATGCCTGCAGCTAAGGCATTGACCGTGATATTGGTGCCCATCTGTTCCCAGGTCATAAAAGCCTGGATGAGTCCCACAATGGTTCCAAGAAATCCCATCATCGGCTCTACGCCGATGATAATGACGAGGGCGCCCAGATATCGCTCCAGATACTGAATCTGTTCGTCGCCCTCCCGTTCCATCATCGCCTCGACCTCATCACGCTTTAATGCTCTATTGATAATTCCCAGCTTGAAGACATCGCCGATCGGATGTCTCACCCTGGCACACCGTTCCAGGGCTTTCTGAGCCTGTCCTTTTTCGAGGTCATGAAAGATCTTCTGGGCAAAGCGCGGGATGTTGAGACGGATTTTCCAGAGGGTCCAGAATCTTTCGAGGATAATCGCAAGAGCAATGACCGACCCGAGGATGATGGGGACCATGATGGGTCCGCCTTTTATGATGAGTGAGACGAACATTGTATACCTCCTCGCCTGCCTACGGTAGGCAGGGATGAAAAAATAGGGCAATCGAAATTGCCCTGATGTAACAGCAAAGTGCCGGGTCGCGGAATCGAACCACGGACACGAGGATTTTCAGTCCTCTGCTCTACCGACTGAGCTAACCCGGCATCCTGATTTGACCCATTTATATTACAACCCCTCCGATGTGTCAAGAGTCAGTTTCTGAGGTCTCTGAAGAAAAGATCAGAGCCCTCTGATTACAGAGATTTTTTGAGATTCCACAGATAAACTAAAAAGTATAAGAGATCCCACCAATGAAATTCCGCTCTGGTGATGGATAATAATTGGGTCGTCCAAAAAAATCGAGAACCCCATATTCTGCATATTTACGGCTGGTGAGGTTGTTTACACCCACAAAGGCCTTTAACCCTTTCCAGGAGTAGGAGAGTTTCGCATCCAAGCTATAATATCCGTCCAGTCGCTCAACCTGATTGGCCCAGTCACTGATAAAATAGCGAGAGCCAACGATATTCAACCGGGTGTTAAAGAGAAATCCTTTTCCAATATCGAAATCCGCCCCGAGCGTCCCTTTGTGTCTGGGTACACTTGGAATGTCATTCCCCGAATATGAATCACCACGAAGGGTTGGTCTGGTATAAAAATAATTTCCCCCCACCAAAAGCCATGGAAACAGTCTTGCCTTTGTCCCTATTTCTATACCCTGGCGTCTGGTCTTAGGATAGTTTTTATTTTCCCCTATGTAAGGATTATAAAAAATTTCATTGCGGAGATCAGCCCAAAAGAGAGTCAGATTGGCCTCGATCTGATCGGTAAAAGCATGGCGAACCCCAGCCTCGTAATGGTAGCCGGTCTGGGGCTTTAGGTCAGGGTTGGCCCGGACATCGGTGACCTGCCAGGTGAAAGGATCGATGATATATTGGATCAATTCATCAGTCGTGGGGAAACGGAAACTTCGTTTTAGGCTGAGAAATGCAGAAGACCTTTTGGCGAAGAGATAATCAAGGCCCATATTCCATGCGGGTTCCCAATTCCTTGCCCTATCTCTTGAGCTCGGCACATCCTGGGAGAGATTGAAGGTTACCCATTCATGTCGGTAGCCGAGTGATAAGATCAAATTATCCATAATGGAAAATTCATCCAATAGGTAGAGACCTATGGATTTCTTTGAAACTTCAGATCGATTAGGCCCTGAGAAGTCGGACTCTGAGAAGAGATCTAATTCAGATGTATAGAAATCTAATCCCATGGTCAACTTGTTAGGGAACCTCCAAACGGGCTTTTCAAGGATATATTTTGGGGTTACTCCCCATGTATCCACATTTCTTTTACTTTGGTAGGAGAAAGAGGGGAAAAAATCTGTTACTTCTCGATGTCGATAAGAGAGTTCTGTCTCGATCCGGCCAAAATTCCATAGCTTAGCCTTGACTCCCAGATTGCCAAAACCATCATCCGTCTCGGCTTTATCATAGGGATAACGGGGAGAGCGCCTATCTATTTTGTAAGTGCTTTTGAGAAGGCCACCTGGCAACCCCGCATCATCTCGATGTAAATTCCCGCTGAAATTGAAACTTATATTCTCGTTCGCATCATAGATGATTTTCCCTCCGAGATCTTTATATCTTAAAAATCCATTCTCACGGTATCCTTCTGCGGAGCCGTAGTCAGCGTGGAGTATGGCTGAGAATAGACCCCATTTCCCACTAACAGACCCGCTCTCTTTGTGGTAAAGGTAACTTCCTCTTACAACCTCACCTTTGGCCGAAAAAGGCTTTTCAGGTTTCTTCGTGATAATGTTGATGACACCTCCAACGGCATTGTCTCCGTAGAGGACACTTCCCGGACCCCGAAGAATCTCAATTCGGTCAATCTGATCCAGAGGAATCTGAGTCCAATCCACGCCGCTGAGATCAATTTCGTTTACTCTCCTTCCATCAACAAGAACGAGTGTGTTAAGAGGGCCAGTTTCACCAAATCCCCGGATGTCCACCGTCGCGGTCTTTCCATTTCCTGTGTAGTCACGGATCACCACGCCCACTTCACCCCTCAACAGATCTACTGTCGATTTCGCATTTGATCTTTCGATCTCCTCTTTGGTAATGACCGTGACATTGGCAGGGACCTTTCTGATCTCCTGAACATCACGGGTGGCGGTGACGACTACTTTTTCGAGAGTGACTTCTTTTTCCTGTGCGGAGAGTGAGAAAGGGATCGAAATGAAAAGCATGAATAAAGTGATGAGCAGAACAGAACGTTTCATAAAGCGCCTCCTCCTTAAGGTATTTTGGCTTGGCCCGAACTGGAACCGTTCGGGGCCGGGGAGAAGGGTTCAAAAAAAATCCCCAGCCTTCTCATCGGAAGACCGGGGATTTTACCCGCATGCACCCTTCACAGTCTTATCCTCGAAGACCTTTTAGCGAAGAATACCCAGGCAGGTTTTCTGACTCTCCCGACCTTAACTCGCCTTCCCATCCTGAGCTTGTCGAAGGACAGTGGCTTTTTTGTTAAGGCACTTACCTCGCTGAACAGCGAGGTCGGGACTACAGCGGCGGGTCCGTCCCCGACTTTCTCCGTCTAAACGGAGATCACGGGGTTCCCTATGCCTGGATATCACCGATTCAATGGTTTCCCATTTAACAGATCGTAAAAGGAATTGTCAAGGTTTTTCACGAGATTTCTGAAAAAGCCCAGAAATCTCTGATTACATCGATTAGAAACAGATTACACAGACAAGAAACACATTGGGAAATCATAGGAATCTGTGTAATCATCTTTTGAAATCTGTGTAATCGAGAGAGCACGGAGTAATTTTTTTAGAGCTCTCTTCACAGAAAGCAAAGGTTAATTTTGTCTTAGGAATTTTTCAACTTCCTCTAACGTAGGGATTCCTTTTCTTCCGCCAAGGTCGAGGCATTTGAGGGCAGCCACGGCATTGGCAAACCTTAAAATTTCTACGACCTCCCAATTCTGAAGGAGGCCATAGATGAACCCCGCATGGAAGACATCGCCTGCTCCGGTCGTGTCCACTGCCTTTATCTTGAACCCTTTAACATATAAAATTTCTCCGTTAACTAACGCCATAGCGCCTTCGTGCCCCAACGTGGAGCAGAGAAATCCGGAAGTCTGCCTTTGAAGTTCGACCAGGGCCTTCTCACGATCCGGAATTCCGGTCATCAGAGTAGGAAATCGGGATGAGGTGATGACAAAGTCAATCTGTCCGATCAATTTCCCTGTAAGAGGTTCGACCTTATCTATATCGATGACCGTCGGGGTTCCTTCTTTTTTTGCCCATTGTGCAGATCGAATGGCAGCGCGAATATCATGTCCATCCAGGTGGAGAATCTTTCCGGAGCAGATATCATTTTTTTTGAGTTCTCCTTCACGATACATCAGTCGTTCATCCCGGTCCCAGAGGATGGTCCGCTCTCCAGAGACCCCATCCACAAGGATCATGGAAAACTGGTTATTAGCATGAGGTTCAATGGTGACCGAAGAAATATCAACCCCTTCCTCTCGAATCGTGTCTAAAGAGAAGGACCCGAGTTCATCTCCCCCCACTTTTCCAATGTATTTCGTTCTAACTCCCCATCGGCTCAGGGCGACCATGGCGGTTGCCACCTGGCCTCCTCCCTGTTTGGAGAACCGGAGGAGCTTCATCTTTGAGTTGATGGTGGGGAATTCAGGAGCCAGACCGATGAAGTCGACGGAGTTAAGCCCCATCCCCACCACCTCAAAAAGCCTATTTTGAAGATGGAGATTAAATTGCATAGCTTTCTTTTACAAACTTTTAGGTGATTTTTCAAGGTCTTCATCTGCTGGTATTTGGGCAGAGGCAGCTCAAAAAATTTTGGAATTATTCACAGACCATAATCGTTGGAGTCAATGAGGAGTTGCGATAGTGTACTAAGATTTCAGTTGTGGGATCATATCGTTTTTCATTCGGGTATCTCCTCCCATTCTGGAGTATCAGTATCCAAGGGTGAGCGTCTAATCCGAACACGTGTAGGATCAACAATAACAGTGCATCCTGAAAGGGGGGTCATATCTGTTTCTTTAACAAAATTGACGATGAAACGGTTCGTAGCGAGGGGGCCCATGCTTTGAGGCCGAAACAAAATAATACCCGGATGCGTTCCGGGGGGAAATTTCCGGAGGTCTGCAAATTCAAGGTCTAGGGTAAAAAGAATCATCCCTTCGGACTTTGCGGCAGCTCCGACTTCAACATCGGACTTTCCCAATAAGTCTTCGTCCGCAGCAGTGAAGACGTCATGGCCTGCCTGCTGAAGGTGTGGCTTCAAATGGCGCGAAATGTTTTCGTCGAGTTTGAGTTTCATTAAGCACTGATCTTCCAGACATTTTCCCGTGTAAGTTCTGCTGCATAGGCCACTGCCGCCCGAATGTCGTCAATAGTGAGGGAAGGATAGTGGTCGATGATTTCATCCAGGGTCAATCCCTCAGCCAGCGCATCCAGGATGATCGAAATGTAGATCCGAGTTCCCCGGATACAGGGTTTTCCAGTACAAATCTTAGGATCAACAGTCACCCGAGCCAGCAATTCTTCTCGTCTCATCGGCAGCCTCCTGTTTTTTTCTCCCGTCCCTCTCCCTTCACGGAAGAGAGTGCCCTCTAAATTACCCTCTCCCTTTGGGAGAGGGTAAGGAACTTCTCTATTCTTATCTTACCACAATTGTTGTTACTTTTGTAAGATATACGAAGGCAGCCTGGAAGTGGCCTGGCCTTCCTTCCCATTCTTATTATTTCTCTTTTTTCAACGAGTGCGTTCCCTCATTGAATCTCCATAGCAACTTACTGTATGGCCTCCCAAGCCTGATCATCAGGAGAGAGAGGGGGATCGGCCCGGGGTTCCATCTTAAATTGAACCGTGAGGTCCAATTTCTTAAGTTGCATGCGAGCCGCAGGCCCCGTGAAGCAACCATCGAACGTCAGGTAACGAACGCTTCTTCCCATTCTACCCCCCC
>Ga0315277_10006630_pt1 | contig 15103 bp, 16 predicted proteins | sample YL17G05_15_MG_FD_203695 | JGI IMG/M metagenome (GOLD analysis project Ga0315277, IMG submission 203695) | Sediment microbial communities from Yellowstone Lake, YNP, Wyoming, USA - YL17G05_15 | ecosystem: Environmental > Aquatic > Freshwater > Lake > Sediment | place: USA: Wyoming | collected...
GCATAAACAAAGAAAAGCTGGATGTTGTGATTAAAAAATTAAAGGAAGAATTATTATGAGATGCAATATAATTAATGAAGCATCTCAATTCAAAACTATAATTTGTGAGTTGTTTTGAAAATGTCAATCAAGATTGACTTTCCGAAACTACAATATACGAAGTATATTAGGTGTTTTGAAAATGAACGAAAGAAAAATTATTAATGAATTAAGTAGAATACTCAAAGTAGATGAAGAAGACCTACCCAAAACCATCCAGAGATTCAAAAAAGAAATAGAAGAATTACAGAAAGGTGTCAGAAACTAGAATTCGTATTATTGACTGAGGTATTGTTGGTCTCAAGACTTGCATTATTTTTGACTTCTGCAGAAACAGACTAAAATGACAAGAAGTCAGAAAGAAATCTACAAAGGGGTTTCATTTATAGTCTCGTTGCCTGATGTTATATTATTATTTGCAATTTCTGTTAAATTCATATTGGCAATCACGCATTCCAAAGGCGCACTAAGCAGTATATTGCAAAGCGACTTCTGTAGCTCTTCCTCTGTTATATTATATAATGTATCCTCTCCGTTAAGGCTCATTATTTTTATATAAGTCTCATTAGACTGTATTTTCTCAACGATTAACTGTATTTGATCGTCCGTTGTCTTGAACAAATCAGGCAATTGGTCAACAAAAGGGATAACATCATTCAGGTCTATATAATAAAACTTCACAAAGGTATAACCCAAATTATAATATTGAGCCTCAGTTTCAGGGCTGAGTTCGCCGTCAACAACGAAGTTATCCAGTATTTTAGCTTTTATTTCTGGCTGTTGCCCTGTAAATGATGTAATTACATAAGCTATGGAAGATAACCCAAAAATTAGTACTATGGCAATTGCCATTATTCTTTTTTGCGTGCTTTTCCTCGTAATTATCCCCTCATATACCTGTACGCAGACATAGCAGCTATAGCACCATCAGCAGAAGCAGTTATATCCTGCTTTAGCTGACCAGTACTTATGTCACCTGCTGCAAATATGCCTGCTATATTTGTCTTTTTTTCACAATCAGTCTTTATGAAGCCATTATTATCCAGCTCGAGACCAAGATCCCTAACCAGCTCTACAACAGGCACAGATCCAACCTCTATGAATATGCCATCCACCTTTATCTTTTTTGTTGTTTCTGTCTTAAGATTTTTTAATTTTATAGCCTCGACGAAGTTCGTGCCTGATATCTCTTCAGCTATGCTCTCAAGCTCTAATTTTATTTTATTTTCAGAAAGCTTATCTTGCAGGGCCTTCTCAGCCCTTAATTCATTCCTTCTGTGTATTAAATAAATATTATTAGCACCCATCTCTCTTAGTGCAAGCGCTCCTTTTAGAGCAGCATCACCCCCGCCAATAACAGCAACATCCCTGCCATTGAATAGCGGTCCATCGCAAACAATGCAGTAAGAAACCCCTTTGCCAAAAAACCTGTCTTCCCCTTTTATATTGCCCTTCCTGTGCTGCAAACCCATGGCAAGAATAAGCACCCTGGCTTCATATGTGCTTTTTTCAGTCTTTACAATAAATCCCTTATTCTTTGTCATCGAAACAGCTTTTTCATCGATTATTTTTACACCACTCTTTTTTACATGCTTTTTTATGCTATTCAAAAGTTCCAGCCCAGGTGTCTTTTCAATGCCTGGCCAATTCTCTACATGGTGCGTTATGGCAAGGTTGGAAAGCTGTTCTGGGTTATTAAGCACTACAACATCCAAACCCTGCCTCTTTGCAAATAACGCAGCTGTAAGGCCAGCAGGCCCAGCACCGATTATTATCATGTCGTACATATCTATCCCACTAAAAAGCCATAGTATCATTCTCAGCCAATAAATAAAAAACTAACACGTTGTATGAATTCTGGCAGCCACCTTTTTTCCGGCTTTTGCAAGCTCCTGAAAGCTTTTTAGTGCCTCAGGCGTCCGTAAAGCTATAAGCCCTATTTTATGTTTTTCTGCCTCTTGCTTGATTGCATCGCTTATCTTGACACAGCTGCTAAAGCCTGTTCCGAAGATTATTAACTCCGGCTCTCTTATTAGGATATCCTGGAATTCGTCTATTGATGGGTTATGGCTCTTCTCTGCTGCAACGCAGTCATTCCAGAAGAGAATAAAATCATCATTCGCAAAGGTTTTTTCATTTACCTGGATATTCCCAAACTCTACCTTCTTGATCTTTGGTATTTTCATAAAAATAGTAGAACAGCAATGCTTAAAGACATTACCTACCTGGAGAAAAGCCTCTTTATAGACAGGAACCTTGGCTCCTCAAAATCCTTTTCTGCCAGTTTCGATGCCAGGCGCTTAAATCCCATTGCTGATCTGGCATATGGATATAATTTTATTAGCGGCGTCTCATTGGCAATGCTCTTCCTGACATTCTCATCCTCTGCTATTTCTCCTATGACAGGCAGCTCGCATGTTAGCTCTATTTCCTCTGGCTTGACCTCATAATTCTTTTTGCCTATCCTGTTGACTATAATGCCGAGTATGTTTTTGTTAAGCCTCTTTGCAATCTTTGAGACCTTGATGGCATCAGCCACAGCAGGCATCTCAGGGTTGGTCACTATCAGCACATCATCTGCTAAATCCAGCACAGCTAATGCCTCTTCATTAAGCCCAGGCGGGCAGTCCAGTAAAACCCATCCCTTTAGTGTTTTCAACTCCTCTTTAAGCCTGGCTGGATTAGTTTGTACATTCGTGTATATGTCCTCTATGTACAAAGATGATGGTATTATGCAAAGCCCTGACGGATGAACAGATATTGCATCAAAAATAGGCACGTTGTTGTTTACTACATCCTGAAGCGTTTTATCAAACTTAAACGTGCCGAGCTGCATGCCTAAGTTCGAAACAGTCATGTCTATATCAACCACAATGACCTGCTCGCCAAGCTCCTGAAGCGCTAAGCCTAAATTTAATGCAGTCGTCGTTTTTCCTACGCCGCCTTTTCCAGAAACAATAGCTACGATCCTGTTATCTTTATTTTCTTTATCAGCATCCATGAAAAGTATTTAATGTGATAAGTTAAAAAAACCTCTAAAACCCTCCCTAGAAAACAATTGGCTGATAATCCTTAGTTAACCTATAGGTTAACTATTTATAATTTGTAATATATTTATTTTTGACTTCTACAGTGGCAGATTAGAACGAAATGAAGTCAGAAAGACATCAACAAAGGAGATGTCATTTTTTTATGGAAACGTCAACGGAAAAAATTATCAGGCTAATGTTAATCTATCCAAAGAAGCGCTGGAAACAGAAAGAGTTAGCTATCAAAGCGGGATGCTCCAAAGCCTTCCTAAGTAAATTCACAAAAAAATTATTAGCCCGGGGTATAATAACCAAGCTAGATAATCAGATAATTCTTTTAAGCCCAACCAAGACCTTGAATTATTGGCATGGCATAAGGGAATTGCCAAAACCCATTTATATTAAATCCATTATAAGCAAGGAAAGAATTTTGAAAATATTAGAAAAAAGCGACAATTATTGTCTTACCTTGTTCAGCGCAGCCTGGCTCAGGATAAAATACATGAAAACAGCTTCTGTAGAAGCCTATGTCCTGAAGAATAAGATAAATCCGTTGATAAAAAAAATTGGAAGAAGATCGATAAACCCCACTAATATTGTCTTATTCCCTTCTGATGAAAGTGTCTTTGAAGCTCTTGAGGTGGTGGATAAATTAAGAGTAGTTAATTTTATACAGAATTATGTTGATCTGATGGCTTACGGTGGCTCTGGAAGCAGAGTAGCCATGAAATTATCGGAAAAATATAAGTTGCTGGAATAGGTTAGTGCGAAAAAAAGGGTTTTATATGGACATATATAACAAGTCTCTGGAAACTCTGAAGAAACTTGTCAAAAATCAAAAAAAATATGACTATAAATTTTATCTTATCGGTGGTTGGGCAGTATGGGCTTATAACCCCTATATGAAATCAAAAGACCTTGACATCATAGTAGATAAAAGGGATTTATGGAAGCTTACCAATTTCTTGTTAGGGCTTGGCTTTAGAAAAACCTCAGATGTCCTGAAAAAGGAAGGCTTCGCCATGCTGATAGAAGACGATAAGATAGAGATAGATGTGTATGATGAAAAGATAGGCAAGTGGCGAGCAAACGAACTAATAAAAAATTCGATAAAAAAGAAGGTAAATGGTGAATATGTAAATGTTATTTCTGTATCACGCTTATTTTTATTAAAGGCTTATACTGCAATGGAAAGGTTGGGAACCCCTAAAGGCGAAAAGGACTTGTCTGACATCATGGCCTTGCTGGATTCGCACCACAATGACATAGACTTCCTAGCAATAAATAAAGAATTAGACCTGAAAGCATTGTTCAAAATCTTGTTGTCCAACTTTAAGCAAACCATAATAATATACCCATTAAGCTATGAAAAATATAAGGAAATAAAAACAGACCTGAAAAAATTACGTCTGGTCTGAGATGTCGTATAATTTATTAAGCATCTCAATTCAAAACAGTATGAATACCGTAGTATCAACTAATGGTGTTTTGAAAATGTCAATCACGATTGACTTTTCGAAACTACAATATACGAAGTATATTAGGTGTTTTGAAAATGACATACCATGCATGTTTGCTTTACCAGCAAGTCCATAAAAACTATTTACGATAAGCTAAAAAACGTTATGCTTTCGTTTTTCCATCATGCAAAAACCTAATATACAGAGCCTGCCAATATATTTTATATACGTGGTCAGAAAGATTTAGACTTTGATCGCATTCTGTTTCATAAAAAGAGCATAAAAATTGTTTAAAAATGATGAAAAGCCCTCTATCAATCCCCCTTTAAAGGTATATATAATATTAAAAACAAATTATTTTATGGCTGATGGGAATATAGAATTTGAAAAAATAATCCTCAAAAAGCACCACTACTGGAGAGACCTGCTTATTATACTTTTTGTTGCTCTTGTTGCAGTTGGTGTCTGGCAATATATGAGCAATTCTAATACAGTAGCACAGTCTTCACAAAAACAAAGCACAACAACTTCTACAATGCCAGGCACAACAATAACCACAGCGGTGCAAGGCTTACAAAATAGCCTGATAAATGATGAAAATTATGTGCAGGGGAAAATTAATGCTTACCTTAAGGATAATCCAAGAGCAACAGAAGACTATGCAAGGGATGTTGTATATCTGGATATAGCAAGAGCAGAAAAAAATGCCGCTATATGCGACAAGATAAAAGACAGCGAAATTAAGTATTTCTGCTCAAATGCTGTGCGGTGAATTAATGAAATATTTAAAATTATTATTCATTGCAGCTATTTTTACACTTGCGTTCCTCCTTCCTTGCTCATTTGCAGCACTTAACTGTGATATTGAAACAACCTGCAGTGACGCCGGCGAAGTAAGGCTCTTTAGAATATCAGCAATTACTAATGCCCATGCTGGCAATGTAAGTGGCTCAGTTTATACAAATTATGTATGTTGTAGGGGTGTGACAGGATTAGGAACCAATTGCCTTGTTGGGAATTGGGCACCTGTAATAAGAATTTCCGGATCAGACAACGCACATGCTGAAAACCCTGTTAATATAAATTATGCTAATCGTATATGTATTTCAGGTCCTCAGGCACCTGTAGATTGTCAGCTTAATACTACCGGATGTCCTTCAAACTATGCATGTGTAGCTAGAATCTCAGGAAATACAAACGCGCATGTTGCAAACTGCTCAGACACAACTTATTCAACCAGAATATGTTGTAGAGTTTCAGACTGTCAATGTTCAGTCGTAGACGCCTGCTGCGACGGTTGCAATTATCGTAGCACATCAACCCAGTGCAATGCAGCCTTTGCATGCTCTGCTGGCTCTGGTATTGGTAATTATGGTATAGGCGGTAATTATAGTTGCCAAGGATACTGCAACGGTGCTGGTGTATGCAACAACGCAGGCAACTGCAACAACTGCGGAAATGATGTTTGTGTAGACCCTGGCAACAACTGGAATATAACCCAGACTGTTACTGATAACAATACATGTTCAGGTGCTTCATGTCTCAGCGATAATGCCTACACTGACTATTGTTCTGGTGATACTGTATATGAGAGGACATGTTCAGGTAAAGACGTAGGTGCTGATCTTTCATTTAACTGCAACAATTATGACACATCTAGCTGCTTGTGTTCAGTGTCAACCTCAACCCTAAGACAGAACTGTGATAACTGGACATGCGGCAGTGGGAGATGCTTAGACTCAGGCTCTGACTGGACAATGAGCTCATGGTCATGCAGCTCAGCCAATGATTGCAGCTTACAGGCGTGTATTGGAACTAATTACAGATGCTACTTTACCAATGCAGGAGCATGGACATGGTCAAGCGGAGCTATGCCAATTGAGACTGCATGCAATGATGGTTTTGATAATGATTGTGAAGGTGTTATTAGGGAATGGGACTACGACACCATGGACAGAGGGCCTGCAGGCAATATACCTAACCGTGGAGATAGCAACTGCCCTGTCGGCATTACTGCTGTGGCTGTGAGCAATTCAACACCATGCCCAAACAGCGTTATTGACATCAACTGCACTGCAACAGTCGGCAGTGTTAACAGCATTATTGCCTTTGTAGATTCTAACAGAAACGGAAGATTGGATGCAGGTGACATCAACTGCGTATGGGTTGATGGTGTTTCTAACTGGACAGGCAACATAGCAAAATTCAAGAACTGCAGTGTCGGCCCTGCTGGCTTGAAGAATGTAACATGCGCTGTTAACACAAGCAAATCATACCAGTCAGGTGGCAATGTATCAATATCAATAACACCAACTGCTGTAGCAGGCTGCTGCTCAGGTTACCTTAACCCTGCAACATGCGAAGCAGACTCATCCTGCGACTGGTGCTATAAATGCAATGCAACCTATCCAAGAATGTCAAATCCATTTAATTCTGACATGTGCGTAGTTAGCAATAACTGCGCCTATAGCTGTAGCATGAGTGCTACATGTGGTGCAACATGCGATGGCTCTGTTGGCTGCCCTGTGCGTAATGACTCAACAACATGCTACTTCAACGGCGCCTGCGGAAGCACATCATGCAATTGCAGCTACAGCACATGCGCTATGACATGCGAAGGCAGCAGCTATTGTCGAAGTGGTGATTACTGCTACTTCAACTCAGCATGCAATGATGGCAGCGGCTGCACAGCAACAACAGGCCAGTATTGCCCAGCGCCAGGGACATGCGGGTTAGTTCCTTGCAGCACAGGAACCACATGCTACTATGGAAACCAATTATGCAACGCAACAGGGGCATGTAATTTATCAACATGTAGTCTTGGTTTTGGATACTCTTGCGACCCAGTCTTAGGTTGCAATTTAGCAGCGCCATTTGGCATTGCAATTACAGTGATCCATCCGTATGTTAAATACGGTATTGTGCCATTGACGCCGACAGGCGAACCGAACTTCACCAAGACCATGCCAATAGAATTCCTGGTAACTGCAGTTGTTACTCAAACTGGAGAGAAATGCAATAATAACAATTGCAATGCTTTCTATGATATAGATGGAATCAACTGGAAGCAGATGAAATGGGATGAATTTTCCAAGGCGTGGCATGAAGCGCCATCCAGCAATTCGCTTGGCTGCGATCAGTATCATGACCTTAGCATAAAGGTGGATAAAAAAGATGGATCAGCAACTAATACAACAACCAAAAGCTTCTTCATAAACTGCAGGGAGAAGATCACTGTTAATCCTATGGAAAAGCGCATTGCCTTAGGTGAATCAGGCATAGCTTTATTCAATGTAACTGTCTGGAACCCTAAAGACTTGCCTTATGACTATGAGCTTAAGATGGAAGTGCCAGAAGGTACAATAGAAGGTGTTTTAGAATGGCTTGAATTTATTGAATCAGGCGAAAATAATATCACATCCTTTAATGTTCCTGCTCTCAGCTCAAATTCAAGCATAGTTTATCTTAACGATGCAGGCAGAACAGGGATTTATCAAATCGTCTTCAGCGCCTTTGATGATGACAGAGGAATTGGGTTTGAATCAACAGGCACGCTATCAATATATTCTGAATCGCTGTATGAATTCGGTTTGCTGTATTTAGTAATATTGATGCTGATCTCTGCGGTAATATATTCAACAAATAAAAAAAGATGAAATCTTCTTTGCTACCACTGCCTAAAGGCAGTGGTTTCTTTGTGGATTTCTTTCTGACTTCTTGTCATTTTAGTCTGTTTCTGCAGAAGTCAAAAATAATTATTTTATTTCCTAAGCTTTCTTTCCAATTCTTCTATTCTCCTGTTAAGCTCAGCTATTGTTTTGTCCGAATCTTGCAATGCCTTCTTAAGCTCGATCATCTTTAGCTCGCGGCCAATGCTTAGCTTCCTGAATTTTTCAAGCTCTTCAACCTTTTCATTCAGCTCTTTTGTCCTTTCCTCGACCTTTTTTTCTAATTCAGCTTTGGCTTCTTCGAGCTCGTGTGTCCTTTCATTAACCTTTATATCCAATACCTCATTAAGCGCTTTTAGATCCTTTGTCTGTTTTCTAAGAATTTCCCAAAACACCTTAAAACGTAAATTTATAATGCCCATAATGATAATAACCATTAATAATTGAATAATTATAGGCCTTATCTGCCCTGCTTTCTGAAGCTTATCTAAAGGATAAGACGAATAAACAGGCGTTATGCCAAGGTATTCTAAAAGCCCGTAGAGCATCAAAGAGAAACATGCTAAAAAAAAGAAAAAGTATATATATTTTTTGTTTTCAAAGACAGGAAAAGCTGATATATTCCAAAGCGTAAAGACAAGGCCGAAAATAAAAATAACTCCTCCGCCTATGTAATAATTTATTATAGGGCCCAATAAGTAAAAAAGAATAAAAACTGATATTGTTTCTATTGCAAATATCATGGCAATAATTAAATAAATAGTTCTAGAACTAAGTGCATCAGCTTTCTTTTTTATAAAATAAATAACAGGAAATATTAATATTGAAACTAGGATCACGACAACATAAGTTATGTAAGCTGTCGGATAAGGCTTAAAAATAAAGTTTGAAAACATAATAAAAAATACAGCTACTAGTATCAACGATTTTCTCATGCTGATAATTTCATCTATCTTCATCATTATATCTGCTTTTCTTTCTGCTTCCTCGTTATACTCTAAATTATTTGCCATTTCAAACTCCTTTTAGTATTTCCTTCTCTTTTAATTTCTCTTCCAGTTCCCTTATCCTGTCTTTAAGCTCAATCATCCTTAATTCTCGACCAACCGCAAGCTTGGTAAATCTCTCCAGCTCATCTGTTCTCTTTCTTTCTTCCTCTTCTATATTCTTTCTTTCAGTGATGTCCCTGCTTACGGATATTACACCAACTGGCTTGCCATCTGCATCTTTTAAAAGGGTCAGGTTGACACTCACAGGAATTCTGCGCTTATCCTTTGCTACTTGAGTAATCTCGATGTCTCTGATAAACCCTTTTTCAACAACATCTTTTAGTAAAGAGGTTACCTTCTGCGTATCATCTTCAGATATGATCTTAGTCCCCATCATCCCTATTAATTCTTCTTTTGTATATCCTGTGTTTTCTGTTGCGTTTTTGTTTACCTTTTTTATTTGCCCTTCCAAATCAACTATCACGACACCGTCAATCATAGAATTAAAGATAGTTTCGCTAAATTCATTAGCATACTCGAGTTCAGATGTCCTTTTGCTTATCTTTTCTTCCAATATTTTCCTTTCAGTAATGTCTCTAACAGATACTATTATACCGACAACCTTGCCTTCTTTTTTCACAAGGCCTGTGCTAATTTCTGCAGGAAGTTTGACCCCATCTTTCCTTCTTACTTCAACCTCAAAGTTTTTGATTGTCTTACCAAAGTTTAAGGCATCTGCTGTTAGACTTAAAAACTTTGGTATATCGTTCGGATCTATTGCCCTTAGCTCTGTAAAATTTTTTTCTATTATTTCATCTAGTTTATAACCTGTAATCTCCTCTACTTTTTTATTTACTGCAAGAATTTTGCCTGATATATCCACATACAGAACAACATCATTAGTAGACTCAAATATAGACCTTAGTTTTTCCTCAGACTCTATAAGTGCCTCCTGTGCTTTTTTCCTTTCAGTGATGTCCCTGATTATTGTTGTAAGGCCTATGATCTTGCCCTCTTTCTTTATGACGTCAGTAGTAATTTCTGTTGGAATTTTTTTTCCGTCTTTCGATATTAAAGTCAATTCAAAATTTTTGATTAGTTTTCCGCCAGTTGTTGTATCTGCCATGATTTTTAAAATATTTGGAAGGTCCTTTGATTCAACTACCCCTAGCTCTGCAAAATTCTTTCCAACTACTTCTTTCTTGCTATACCCTAACATTTTTTCTATTATTTTATTTACGTCAAGTACGTTTCCATCTATGTCTATGTAGACAAAACCATCACTGACAGACTCGAATATCGATCTTAGCTTTTCCTCTGACTCTATGATTGCCTCTTCTGCTTTCTTCCTTTCGGTTATGTCTCTAACTATGGCAGAAAAACCAATAATCTTATTGTCTTTTTTTATGGGGGCGGCATTAATTTCTGTGGGGATTCTGTTTCCGTTCTTTCTAATCACTTCTAATTCAAAGTTTTTTACAGTTTCACCATGAGCTTGCATTTCCAAAAAACGCGGTATATCCTTTGGATCAAGTATCCCCACCTCTGCAAAGTTTTTTCCAATCAGTTCTTCCTTTTTATATCCAAGTATCTCTGATAATTTTTTATTAATCTGAATGAAATTTCCAGATGCATCTACATATAAAACACCATCAATAGCAGCCTCGAAGATAGCGCTTAACGTCTCTTCTGACTCACGCAAAGTATCTTCAAACATCTTGCGTTCGCTTATATCCCTTGAAACAGTAAATATAACCTGAACCTTGCCTTGAGCATCCTTTATAGTAGACATAGAAGTGCTGAGCAGTATCTCTCTTCCGTCCTTGGTAACTGATACTAACTCCGTAGGCCCTGCCTTGCCCTTTTCAACTGCCTCTTTAAGAAGCGTCATGCTTTTTTCTATTTCATCAGGCTTGCCTATATTGAAAGCAACTTCTCCAGCTAACTCTTCCTGCTTATAACCCATAAGCTCCTCTTCTGCCTTATTAATCCTAACTACCTCTGCCTGGGGATTCATTATTATCAAACCATCAGACATGGAATTCAAGATTCCTTCAGAAAAGTTTTTGGCATCCTGCAATTCCTTAATCAACTTCTTGGTCTGGGAGATATCCCGGCTCGCTGCAATTACCCCTATTGCTTTACCCCTTTCGTCCTTTAACAGCGTTAGGTTTATACTTATAGGAACCCTTCTCCTATCTTTTGTCAGACCAACTGACTCAATATCACTGACAACTCCCTTTTTCAGAACATCTTTTAACAGGAATGCTACCCTTGGTATAGCTTCTTCAGAAAGAAATATGGTTCCGTCCATTCCTATGAGTTCTTCTTCTGTATAGCCTGTCTGTTTTATTGCAGCATTATTTACCCTTTTTATTTTTCCATTCAAATCAACAACCACCACAGAATCAATAATAGAATTAAGGATATTCTCGCTGAATTCCTTGGTAGACTCCAGCTCAGAAATAATTTTTTTGCGCTCTGTTATATCTCTAATAATGCCTACCATGCCTATAGACTTTCCGTCCCTAATTAATGAAGAGGCAGATACCTCAATGGGAAAGGTGTGCCCATCTTTATGCACTGCCTCGAATTCAATATTCTCATAAAAGCCGGTCTTGCCTAAAATTAAATCCATGAATAGTTTTGCACCCTTTAATGCAGATTTTTTAGTTACATATTTGCTGAAATGCATACCAACAGAAACTGACGATGGTATATCAAACATCCTCTCTAGCGCCGGGCTTGCATAATTAATGATGCCCTTTCTGTCTGTTGTAAGGATTCCATCATAAGAGTTTTCAGCCAAGAGTCTGTATTTTTCCTCAGATTCTTTGATTTCATATTCTGCATTTTTTCTTTCCGTTATATCATCGATGCCTAAAAAATATCCAATAAAATTTCCTTCTTTATCTTCTCTTCTCGAAAGAAAAATACTTATTGGGATTTCTTCTCCGGTTTTTGAGATCATGGTTGTCTCATTTTTTTCAAGTGTTTTTTCTTTAGAAAGATTAGCTTCTGAATCCTTCCACCATTCCTTATATTTAAACAAGACCTCTGCTTGTTTTCCTACTATTTCTGTTTCATTATAATTGGTTAGTCTTGAAAAGGCTTTGTTAATGTTTGTAATAATACTGTTTGGGCTAAGTATACAAACAGCCAGGGGCAAGAATAACGAAAACTCTTCGATATAGCTCTCCAAGTCGATCAAATCTTCTTCAAAGCCCTTATTCTCGTGCTCCATAAATTATTCCCATCTTACTTTGAATTCATGAAAAGCGTCTCCTTTAAACATGCATTTGGTCTCTTCAATACCAATAATCTTTTCCTTACTACTGACACTAAGCTCAGCTGCCCTGAGGAAATAACCGGCATAATAAGGACAGAAGATAGGATGGATTTTGAAATCATAAACCCTTAAAATAATATATTTTTCTTTTTCAGTTTCATGAAATTCCGGTGTTTCCAATCTGCCTATGGTATAATGCTTTTTCCATACAGAAGAAGCCATTTGGTATGTTTTTTTTAATGTCAAAAAATACCTCATAACCAGTCTTAAAGTAAAGGAATATGCTGGAGCTGAATAGCCCATGTTTCTAATATCCTTTTCGTCCCAGCCAAAAACCTCTTTTACCGCTAGTAATGAAAGTAATCTTAATCCTACAGAATACCATCCCATGTTCTTGATATTTCTATAATCTATGTTATAGCCCCATTCCTTGATTTTTTCTTCAAGCCTTTTAAGGCCTTCTTCGCCTTTTTTCTGCAGAATATAATTCATATCAGTTACAAGAGCAGAGCCACGAACCTCTCCTTGGGTTTTTGCTATTCTTTCGATCTCTTGTTTTGTAATTGACATAATTATAGTTTTGTTTAGCCCTTCTTATAATTTTTATGGTAGCTGAACATAACCAGAATTACTGAGAAATCGGACATTAATTTTTGCCCTTTTCTTTTTCAATTATCTCTTTGGCAAGCTTAGGTATGCCCAGTAATGGAGTAGCCACCTTGTTGATATCAGCCCAGCTGCCCTTTTTCATCTTAAGCCTGCCTGTAGCCATAAGAATCATGCCGCCCTGCTCGCCTGTCATAAGGTCATAGTAATCCTTCTTGGAGATCTCAAACTCGAACTCCACATTATCAGCTATTCCAGGCAATATTTTGATTTCACCGTTGTCAACAGAGAAGGTAAAGGACTCAACAGGCGAGTCTTTAATGTCCATGCCAATAGTAACCTTTATGCCTGCTATCTTTTTCTTTATCTCTTCGCTTTGGTTTGCCTGATTCATTGCCTTTTTGGTTAATTCTATGACATCCATTTGATCACTCAACCTCAATTAATTTGTCAGCGAACATTTTTAAGTCTTTTATAGTGTCAGCATTTACATCATCCTTCATGCATGTAAAAATGCATCTGCTGCCATAAGTCCTGAATGCAGATATTATGGAATGCAAAAATTTGATAACAGTCATAGAACCCTCATAAGCAAGAAGAGTAGATAATGAATCAAATATAGTCAGTTGTATATCACCCGTATCGAGCAACTTATTCATTGTTATATTAAGCTCTGTGAGAGCCCTTGGAGAAGATACATAAAGCACATTCTTGCCAGTACTTATTTTTTCACTGACGCAGTCGATAAAGAAAAACTTCCCGGCATCTATATTGCTTTTTTTAAATTCATCCAGCAGTTTATCATATGGTTTATTTAACGAGGTATAACAAAGCTTACTGTAAGCAGAAGCTAACGCCTTGACAGTATCTTCTAAAACAACAGGATATTTTTTATTTGGTATTATTAAAATAATAATATTATTCTCGCTTATTTCTTTCTTTATATTCATCCTCATCAACTTAATCAATTAGAGTAGTTTCTTTATTCTTTTTATAAGGTCCTGATTATCAAAGGGCTTGGTAATATAATCCAGAACATTCATCTTCCTTAGTATTTCCTTTCCTGTTTCTGAAAATCTTGCAACGGTCAGGAATACAACCTTGATATCCTTTGTTTTCGGATCGCTTCTTATTTTTTCACATGTTTCTCGGCCACTCATGCCAGGCATCATCATATCCAACAGAACTAGGTCTGGCTTTGTGGTCTTTAGTTTATCCAAACACTCCTTTCCATTAGTAGCAGTTATAACATCAAAACCCTCTTCCATGAGGATCACGGACACCAGCTCTAGAAGATTCTCTTCGTCATCCACTACCATTATTTTTTTCTCGTCCATTCCACCACCTTAGCCATATATAAATTATTTTATTATCTTAATAAGTCTTTAGTAATCTCAATTTTCTTGTCAGCGAACATATTAAGGTCGTCAACAAGCATCCTGCTCTCTTCGCTGAGGGGATCCTCTTTTAGTACAATGAAGATCTTTTTAACGCCCTTGTTACCATCAGTCAGAAGCTTATGCGTAAAGCTTATGATGGAAGATGCATCCTGATAAACCAGTAAAGTGGAAACTGTATCCATTATAATTGCGTTGCAGCCAACCTTAATAGCATCCTTTAATTCATCTAAATTAGCTGGTGATTGTAAAAAAATACAGTTTTCGCATGGTTCCTGCTTTTTGTAATGGCTTGAAAGAACATCGATAAAAATAAATCTGCTGGTATCTATCTTTCTAGCTTTTAATTCGTTAGTAATGTCTTGGTATGGTTTGTTCAAGCAGACATAGCATATCTTTGTATGAGATTTTTCAACCGCTTTTACTATTTTCTCTAGCTGCTCTATGTACTGTTCCTCATTTATAAGCATCAGCAAGAATTCGTTTTCAGTCATTTCCTTTAGCAAATTCATTTTCAAAACGCCTCATAAACTTATATTTTGAAAAGAAATCCTTTTTTCCATTCTGATTTCATGTTTTTGCCCTATTGCCGTGATACTATTAATATCATTCTTTTGCTATAAATA
>Ga0315277_10006631_pt1 | contig 15103 bp, 14 predicted proteins | sample YL17G05_15_MG_FD_203695 | JGI IMG/M metagenome (GOLD analysis project Ga0315277, IMG submission 203695) | Sediment microbial communities from Yellowstone Lake, YNP, Wyoming, USA - YL17G05_15 | ecosystem: Environmental > Aquatic > Freshwater > Lake > Sediment | place: USA: Wyoming | collected...
GGCGTGCAGTCAAGAAGGAGTGCCTGAGTGTGGTTGACGAGGGCGTGGCATCGGTTGAAGACGTTGATGAGGCGTGGCAGGCCTTCCTTGGGACGTCTTACGGCCCGTTCTTCATGATGGATGTCGTCGGGTTGGATGTTGTTCACGACATCGAAATGTCATACTACCGGGAATCCGGTGACGCATCGGATACGCCACCCAGGATTCTTCTGGACAAGGTCGCCCGGGGCGAGCTGGGCGTCAAGTCCGGCAAAGGCTTCTACACCTATCAGAAGAATTCAGGTGAAAGGACCTGAGCTGAGTGGAAACCGTGCGATGGCAGTCTAGCCCAAGGCTGGGAGGGCCATGCGGGAGCCGATGAGGAAGGCGGCTGAACCCGGAAGGGCCTTCTTGCCCGCTCCGGATTCTCACGCATAGCGCCCGCAGCTAAAACCTTCGCCCAGTTTGCACCAGACGCAACTGCCCAGCATCTGGTCGGCGAGCATAAGCTGCGACTCGCACTTGCCGCAGAGGCGTTCCTCCCCAGTCTTCATGGGGCCGTCGCAGGGGGTGATGGTCATGGGGCAAAGCTGCATGCAGTTGCCGCACTGTTTGCAGAAATCGGGATGGACTCCGAACGGATAGTCCACGTGGCGGTCCTTGCCCCGTCCGACGAAGCCGATGGCCCGGGCCTTCCAGACCTCGGTGCAGACCCGCACGCAGCGCCCGCACAGGACGCAGTCCTCATTGCGGAACGGATACCGGACCTCCTTGACGCCGCACCGGAGAGCGATGTCCTGAATAGCCCTCGAGTTGGGAGCCTGGGCCACCAGAAGCTCCGCGAGGTTGCGCCGCAGCTTCCTTATCTTCTCGCTGTTGGCCCTGATCACCATGCCCTCCTGAACAGTCAGGGTGCACGAGGTGGTGGTCCTGGAGCGTCCGTTGGCCACGTGCTCGACAATGCACAGCCGGCACGCGCCGATGTCAGACAAATAGGGCACGTGGCACAGATGGGGAATGCAGATTCCGTATTCGATGGCGGCGTCGAGCACGCTGCGCCCCCTGGGCGCGCGGACGACCGCTCCGTCTATGCTGAGGCTGACGTATTGCAGCATCGCTTCACCTCGCTTGCTCAGGCGACCTGGATCGCTTCGAACTTGCACTCGCTCCGGCAGATGCCGCATTTCTGGCAGCGCCGGGCGTCGATCACGTGCACTTCCTTCTTAGCTCCGGTAACGGCCTGGTGCACACACCCGCGCAGGCACACGCCGCAGCCGTTGCACTTATCCGCATCAATCGAGTAGGTGATGAGGGCCTTGCACACCCCCGCGGGACACTTCTTGTTCCTTATGTGCTCCTCGTACTCCGCACGGAAGTGACGCAGAGTGGAGAGAACGGGATTGGCAGCGGTCTTGCCCAGGCCGCACAGGGCAGTCTCAGAGACCGTCTCCGCCAACTCTTCCACCAGGTCGAGTTGCTTGAGCGTGCCCCGGCCCTCGGTCACGTCCGTAATGATCTCGAGCATGCGGTCAATCCCCAGCCGGCAGGGCACGCACTTGCCGCACGACTCGTCCTGCAAAAAGGCCAGGAAGTACTTGGCCACATCCACCATGCAGGACTCCTCGTCCATCACCACCATGCCGCCGGAGCCGACCATGGAGCCGGCCTCATAGAGCACGTCGAAGTCCACCGGCAGGTCGAACTTGGAGACCGGCAGGCACCCGCCCGAAGGACCGCCAATCTGGACCGCCTTGACCGGCTTGCCGTTGAGGGCGCCGCCTCCGATGTCGAACACCACCGTGCGGATAAGCGTGCCCATGGCCACCTCGACCAGGCCGGTGTTCTTGATACGGCCCGTAAGCGCGAGTATCTTGGTGCCCTTGCTGCCCTTGGTCCCCTTCGAGGCAAACCAGGCTGAGCCTTTCTGGATGATGGCCGGAACGTTCGCCCAGGTTTCGACGTTGTTCAAGACCGTGGGCTTGTGATAAAGCCCGTCCACCACCGTGTGCACGTCTTTGGGGCGGGGCTCGCCGACCTTGCCCTCGATGGAGGCCATAAGCGCGGTTGACTCGCCGCAGACAAAGGCCCCGCCACCCCGGGCGATGTCCACGTCAAACGAGAAGGACGTGCCCAGGATGTTGTCGCCGAGGAGCCCTAGCTCACGCATCTGCTCGACCGCAATGCGGGAATGCTTGACCGCGAGCGGGTATTCGTTTCTGACGTAGATGTAGCCCTTGCGGGCGCCGACAGCCCACGCGCCGATCATCATGCCTTCCAGAACCAGGTGAGGGTTGCCTTCAAGCACGCAGCGGTCCATGTAGGCCCCGGGGTCGCCTTCGTCCGCGTTGCAGATCACATATCTCTCATCCCCGGGCGCCTCCCGGCACTCAGTCCACTTGCGCCCGGTCGGAAACCCGCCGCCGCCACGTCCCCGCAAACCGGAGGCCTTGATCTCCTTGATAATCTCCTCCGGGGCCACCCGGTCAAGCACGCCGGCCAGCGCCGAGTAGCCGCCGGCCGCGATGTAGTCCTCGATGGAGCAGGGATCAACCTGGCGGTTCAGGGAAAGGAGCTGCCGGTCCTGGCGCCTGTAAAAGGGGATCTCCGACTCGGTCCGGGCTTTCTCTCCCGAAACCGGGTCCGTATAGAGCAGTCGCTCGATCACCTCGCCTCTGGCCACGGTCTGGGAGACGATCTCGAAGGCATCGTCCGGCGCAACGTGGCAATAGAAGACATTGCCCGGCTCGATGACGGCGATCGGCCCTTGCTCGCAGAAACCATGGCAGCCGGTGACGCGCAGACGGACCTTCCCATCCAGTCCCTGCTGGGACAACTCGTGGCGCATTGCGTCAACGACGGCCCGGGACCGCGAGGCCTGACAGCCCGTCCCGCCGCACGTCATCACCGTTGTCGTGATGTTCTGGCGCTCCTCGCGAAGCCGCTTGCGCAGGTGCTCGAGTTCACGGGGACTATTGAGCCTGGACATGGCTGATTTCCTCCGTTCCCTGGCGGCGCAGGGCCTCGATCAGCTTGCGCACCTTTCCGGGCGTCATGTGGTGATGATAGGACCCGTTTTCCCTGACGATGGGTCCCAGAGCGCAGGCGCCCACACAGTTAACGTGTTCGATGGAGAACAGACCGTCGGGGGTGACTTCGCCCAGTTCGACCCCGAGCTGGCCCACAGCCTGCTCGAGGAGAACTCGAGCGCCCCGGACATGGCAGGCCGTGCCCATGCAGACGGTGAGCGGGTTCTTGCCGCGGGGTTTCAGCTTGAAGGCCTTATAGAAGGACGCCACCCGGTAGACTTCCATGAGCGGCACGCCAAGTCCCTGGGCCGCGGCCCGCATGGCCTCTTCGGAGACGTAGCCGTAGCGCTCCTGGACGTCCTGGAGCACCTCGATAAGTTGATGGGGCTGACTGCGACGTCCATCCAGAATTCGGTCGAGGGGCAGCGTCGGCATGTTCACTCCTTTCGTTCGCGTGGTGTTTGCTTGACACCTATGGAGTCTATCGTGTAGGATTGCTGCTGTAAATACGGAAAAAATGCCACCCTAATGCCTATGAAATATAGGCATTATCAGTGCCAAAATACTGCCAATATAGTGCCTATGGCTCATAGGCAGTAGGGGGGATGCCGCAAATGGACGATCCTAAGACTCCTGCTTCAGCCGCCAACGGTGCCAATACGGCCTTCCCGTCCAAAGAGCTGGCTGTCCTGTGGCGCATCCCGTTTTCCAGCGAAACGGAGCCTTCCAAGGTCGACCTCGCGCTGCGCGAACGCATCAAGGAATTAAACTGCCTCTATGGAGTGTCGCAACTGGCGGAGCGCCATCAGCATTCCCTTGACGATCTGTTGCAGGACCTTGTCAACTTCCTGCCACATTCCTGGCAGTATCCGGAGCTCGCCTGCGCCCGCATTCTCTTCAAGGGCAAGACTTTCAAGACTGACAGTTTCAGGGTGACCAACTGGCGGCAGTCGTCGCGTATCTACATGTATCACGAGGCCGTGGGTGAGGTGGCGATTCTCTACCTGGAGGAGTGTCCGGCCGCCGACGAGGGCCCTTTTCTCAAGGAGGAGCGGGCCTTGCTGGACGCAGTGGCCGAGCAGATAGGCACGATCGCGGCGCGCGTCTCGGCGGAACTGGAGTTGCAGGAGACCAACCGGCAACTGACCCTGGAACGCAAGGCGTTGCAGGAGTCCAACACCGCCCTACGGACCGTCCTGGCCCGGATCGAGGAGGAGAAACAGGAAATCCATCGCGACATCAAGATGAACGTTGAGAGAATCCTTAATCCGATTCTTCACGCCCTCGCCATGCAGTTGCCTGCGCCGCAGAGGAAATACGTGGAAATGCTCCAGACCAACCTCGACGAAATCGCCTCGCCGTTCATCAGCCAGTTGTCGTCCACTTATCAGTCGCTGACGCCGACCGAGGTCGCCATCTGCAACATGATCCGCATCGGGATGCGCACCAAGGAAATCGCCGGGGCCCGGGGCGTGTCCGAGGCCACCGTCAACCGCCACCGGGAGAAGATCCGTCGCAAACTCAGAATCAGCAACCAGGACGTAAATCTCGCGACCCTGCTGCAATCGAGCATGTGGAAGGGGAAATAGGAGAACCGGTGTAGTCCCGGCATTCAGCATTCAGGGTAGCCTGGGGCGGATGACACGACCTACCAGGTGTTCTGAGGCGATCTGAGTTGACGCGCGCTCCTCTGCAGCCTACTGCCTGTGACCGCGGCAGCCTTCGGCTTTCGGGGCTCGGTCAGCGGGGCCATTGAGCAAAGCGGAGAACCCGTGTCACGGCGTCTGCCGGACTTCGAGCCCGTCGGCGGGGAACCGCTCGTCCAGCGAGTAGACGACCTCGCTGCCAGCCGAGCGCGCCGCTGCCCACACCATCGCGTCGGCGAAGGACGTCCGCCCTGATGGCCGGCAGAGAAGCAGGGCCTGAAGCACCAGGCCCTTGTCCAGGGCGAAGGGCGAGATGTTCTTCTTCTGAAGGAGAGTTATCAGATGGTCAACGACCACTTCTCTCGGCACCCGGTACACCGATGTCAGAACGTATGCGGTCTCGGCCAGCACCACATCCGTGACCTTGAGGTCCCGCCCCCTGTCAACGATCCGGGCAGCTTGCTCCGCCAGGTCGGGTGGATCGCCGGTGAGGTAGCGCACCACGATGCTTGTGTCCAGAAAGCCGCTCACGACGCCCGCTTTCTCGCCCCGATCTTCTCGCGAGCAGCCTTGTCCCACGCGGCATCCCGGGCCTTGTCCCACGCCTCTCCAGCGGCGACACGGCCCTTGAGGTGAGCTGCCAGGCTGCCCTTCAGGGACCTGTCGTGTTCCGGCGGAAGGAAATAGACCTCGACATGGTCACCCACCACCCGCTGGAGCGCGATCCATCCGGCCTCAACGCCCAGCCGTTCTCGAATCTCCTTGGAAATGACGACTTGGCCCTTTTCTCCCACCACGTGCGCCACGGTATAACCTCCTGGCATTCTGTATGACAGATAGTACCACAATTATACCCTTGAGACAAGGGGATACATGAGGCGATGGGCGTCCAGTATCCGGCGGCCTATTTGTAGTCCACGTTGAAGTCGATATTGCCTTGCTGGTCGATCCCTATCAGCTTGGTGTAGTGGATGGAGAAAAGGTGCTCCGCCTTCTGCGGGTCGCCGTGGACGGCAACAACCTCGCCGTTGTACAGCGTGTGGTCGCCGCACTCAAGTCTGCCCACGACTTTGCACTCATATGCTACGGTGACCCCTTCAATGACCGGCGGCTTGACCGCCTTGGATGGCAAAGTGGTCAGCCCCGTCGCGGCGAACTTGTCCGTCTTCCGACCTGACTTGACCCCGCACTGCCAGGCAGCCTTGGCTTGTTCCTTTGACGGGAAGCACAGAACGAACTCCTTGTTGCCCTCAAGGCAATCGTGGGTGTACCGGGGGTGCCCCACGGAGATGGCTATCATGGGCGGCTGGAGAGATGTGAACGTCCACCACGACAAGCCCATGACGTTGGGCTTCCCCTTCTTGTCCATCGTGACGACCAGAGTGTACGGGTAGGGCGAGCCCAGTTGGATTGCAGTGTGCAGGTCTATCTCCTTCATGAACGCCTCCTTCTTGACGTCTGCCGTTCAGGGCCGTTCTCAGGCCAATTGCCCTTGCCAGACTGTCACCCTTCGCGCGGCTGGCAGGTGCCCATTCTACAGGGATACGTCAGTGGTGGCAACAGCGCGTGCCGGGCTGATTCCTCGACGCCTTGACAAGCAGGCGTCAGCGGGCATAATAGGGCCACCGTCGCTGGGACGGAAACGCAGTGCAAAGAAAGGTGGCGCCATGGCGACTTACATCATGCTGTCCCACTACACACAGCAGGGAGTGCAGAAGGTCAAGGATAGCCCGAAACGGGTGGTGGCCGCCAGGAAGGCTTTCAAGAGTCTGGGCGTGGACCTCAAGGCGTGGTACGCGCTGATGGGCCGGTACGACACCCTGGCCATTATCGAGGCGCCGGACGCCGAGACGGCGGGCAGGGCCGCTCTGGCTCTGGCCTCACTGGGCAATGTGAGCACCGAGACCATCCGCGCGTTCACGGAGGACGAGTTCAAGAAGCTGGTCGCCGGTTTGCCCTGAGGGGCCGCGCCTGACGTAGCGTCGTGACTCCTGTCAATCGCGCAAGTCCGTCGCCACAGGAGTGGCGACGCTACCCTCGGGGGTGTCATTCCCGCGCGGGCGGGAATCCAGGGCCCGTGGACTCCTGCTTCCTGAACGGGTCTGGAACAGGCTCCGCAGGAGTGACACACAGGCGCACGCCGCGGCAGGGGGCAGAGCCCCTGCCCTATGAAATCCCCCTTTTATCCCCCTTAGCGAAAGGGGGACAGAGCGTGGGGCTTTGCAGAGGGGGGAGAATGGCGCTGTCATTGCGAGACCATCGTTCTTTCCGAAGGGAAGGACGAGGCGCGGCAATCGTCCCGTACCGGGGCGCGGGGGCGAACCCATGTGCTGGCCCGCGTCCAGGCCCTCGGGCAGACACGTTGGTCTGCCCCTACTCCGTTCGGGGCCAGGGCCGTGGCTCGCGACGACGTGCAATGGCTACCGGGCGATTGCCACGGAGTCCGCCTCCGGCGGACTCCTCGCAAAGACAGGGACACAGGCGCACGCCGCGGCAGGGGGCAGAGCCCCTGCCCTATGAAATCCCCCTTTTATCCCCCTTAGCGAAAGGGGGAGAGGAAGAGCCGCTGGTGGGTTTCGCTTTGCTCCACCCACCCTACTGGAATGCGCAGTGCCTTTGTAGAATAATGGGGTTGCGGTAGGGGACAATGGCCAGTTACATCATTGCCCACGATGTGGGCACTAGCGGGAATAAGGCCGTGCTGGTGGACACCAGCGGCAACGTCCGCGGCAAGTGCTTCCAGCCCTACACTGTCCACTACCCGAGACCCGGGTGGGCGGAGCAGGAGCCCGAGGACTGGTGGGGCGCGGTCACCAGCACGACAAGGCAGCTCCTCCGTGACACGGGCGTGTCGCCTGCTGACATTCTCTGCGTCACTCACTGCACCCAGCTGCTGGGCATAGTTCCCATGGACTCGTCGGGCCGGCCCCTCAAGAGGGCCATCATCTGGCTGGACAACAGGGCTTGCGGGCAGGCCGACAGCGTGATGAGGAAGTTCATCAGTGCCCGCGTCTTCGCGCTCGTCGCCGGCGCCACGCTCTGCGGGAAGGACTGCATACCCAAGCTGCTCTGGCTCAAATCGGAGGAGCCCGAGACATACAGGAAGACGGAACGGATTCTGGACGCCAACGGCTATCTGATGTACCGCAGCACCGGCAACATGGTCATGGAGTGGACGGGCGCCTCCGTCTTCGGGATCGACCTCAAGAAGAAGACTTGGCTCAAGGGAGTATTCCGCTATGTCGGCCTCGATCCGGCCAAGTTCCCGCCCCTGGTGCGTTCCATAGACCGGGTTGGCGGCCTGACGAAAGAGGCGGCGACCGCGTGCGGGCTCCTCGAAGGCACGCCGGTCATCGCGGGCGCAGGGGACGCCCCCTGCGCCGCCGTCGGCTCCGGCGCCGTGGGTGAGGGCGAAGGGCACGTCTGCCTGGGAACGTCAGGCTGGGTGGGCGTGGTGACCGAACGAAGGCCGCGCGGCAAGTACGGCATGGCGACAATACAGTCGGCGGACCCTGACAAGACGTTTCTCATCGCTGAGACTGAGACTGCCGGCGCCTGCCTGCAATGGATGGGCGACGAGCTGTACAGGCCGGAGAAGGCACAGCCGCAGCCTGGCGACGTATACGCCTTTATGGATGAGAAGGTCGGCCAGGTCCCGGCGGGCTCCGACTATCTGCTGTTCACGCCGTGGATGTGCGGCGAACGGGCTCCGGTCGCCGACTGCTACGTGCGGTCCAGCTTCCTGAACCTGAGCGCCCGGCACTCCCGGGAGCACATGCTCCGGGCCGTCTACGAAGGCGTGGCCTATAATATGCGGTGGATCGTGGAGATCGTGGACAGGCATTTCGGCTTCGCTCTGCCCGCGCTGCGGGTCATAGGAGGGGGCGCGAAGAGCGGGCCGTGGATGCAGATTCTGGCCGACGTAACAAACCGAAGGGTCGAGGCCGTCCAGGACCCGCAGGAGGCGGGAGCGGTGGGCGCGGCGCTGGTCGCCGCAGTCGGCCTCGGCATATACCCCGGTTTCGAGGCCCTGAAGAACGTGGTGAGGGTGGCGAGGGTTTACGAGCCCGGAGAGGATAACCGAGAGGTCTACGATTCGCTCTTCCGTTCGTACCGCGAGTCATACGGGAGCCTGAAGCGTTTCTACAGGCGGCTCAATGAGAAGAGAATGGATGAAACGCATCCGTGCGTGGAGGTGCAGAGATGAATGCGGACGAAATCCTGGGCCAGCCCGTGGCGCTGCCGGACGGCATTGACTACGACGAGTACGTGATCGGCACGTACCTGGCCTCTTTCCCGGCGGAACTCCCTATCCCCCTGCTGTCCACGGCGCTCGCCATCGAGCAGAGCACGGGCACCTGGGTGCCCGTCCCCGGGGAGACTCCGGAGGTGCGCCGCAGGCACATCGCCAAGGTGCTCGGGGTATACGAGGTGCCCGACCACGAGTTCGAAGTGCCTAAGGGGCTGGAGACCAGGAACTGGGTGCTCCAGGTGGCGTTCCCCGAGGTCAACATCGGCGAACAGATACCCATGCTGCTGACAACGGTCATCGGCAACATCTCGATGGCCGGCAATATCAAGCTGTTGGATGTGCGCTTCCCCGAGAAGTACGTCGCAGGCTTCAAGGGGCCGAAGTTCGGCATCCAGGGCGTGAGGAGGATACTGGGGACCCCGAAGCGCCCGCTGCTCAACAACATGATCAAGCCGTGCACGGGCTACCCCCTGGAGGTCGGGGCCGACCTGTTCAGGCAGGCCGCTCTGGGCGGCTGCGACATCATCAAGGACGACGAGCTCATCGCCGACGCCTCGTTCAATTCAGCGGCGGGACGCGTCAAGCGCTACATGCAGATCGAGAAGGATGTCTACGAAAAGAAGGGCGAACACACCCTGTATACGGTGAACATAACGGACAGCGTGCCCAAGGTCTTCGAGAATGCCAGGCGCGCCGTGGAGCTCGGCTGTAACGCGCTGATGATAAACTACCTCGCCGTCGGGCTGCCGGTCATGCAGGCCCTGGCGGAAGACCCGGGCATCAACGTGCCTATCCTGGCCCACATGGACGTGGCGGGCGCGATGTACATGTCGCCGCTGCACGGCATGAGCTCACACCTCGTGCTGGGAAAGCTGCCGCGCCTTGCGGGCGCCGACGTGGTGGTGATACCCGCACCCTACGGGAAGGCCCCTGTGATTCCAGATAAGTTCAGAGCAGTCGCCAGGAACCTGACCTTCCCGCTGTATCAACTGAAGCCCACCTTCCCCATGCCCTCGGGCGGCATCACGCCATCCATGGTGCCGCAGGTGATGAGAGATCTGGGGACGGACATCGTCATCGGCTCGGGCGGCGGCATCCACGCGCACCCGAAGGGCCCCATCGCCGGGGGCAAGGCGTTCCGCCAGGCGATAGATGCGACGATGCAGGGGATTCCGCTGGAAGAGTACGCGCGGGAGCACCCCGAGCTCGACGTTGTGCTCAAGATGTGGGCCGACCCCTTCGGCAAGGGGGTCTCGGGGTAGGCCGGTCTCCCCCTTTAGCAAAGGGGGATGAAGGGGGATTTCATAGGGCAGGGGCTCTGTCCCTTGCCTGTCTCAGCGAGTCCGCCGCAGGCGGACGTGGCAATCGCCCGGTATGACAAGAGTAGGGGCGGGGTTGCCCCGCCCCATCCCAGGGCGCGGAGACCGCGCCCCTACAGGATGGTGCCAAGCGTCGCGTGGGCAGAGTAGGGGCAGACCAACGTGTCTGCCCGAGGGGTGGGGGGCGGGCGAACACATGGGTTCGCCCCTACGCCGCGATGCGGGGCGATTGCCGCGCCTCGTCCTTCCCGCTGGGAAGAACGATGGCTCGCAATGACAGCAACACTCCACCTCCCCCTTTCGCAAAGGGGGATGAAGGGGGATTTCATAGGGCAGGGGCTCTGTCCCCTGCCTGTCTTTGCGAGTCCGCCGCAGGCGGACGTGGCAATCGCCCGGTATGACGGAAGACGGGTGACCGGAGACCGGGGACGGCGGGGCGCCGGGGGAAAGGAGGCATTCATGTCGAAGGTTACTGTTCTGGGAGGCTGCGGAGTCGTCGGCACTATCGCGGCGCAGACGCTTGCTTCGAGCGGGCTCTTCTCGGCAGTGGCAATCGCCGACCGGGAGGTCGCGCAGGCCCGAAAGCTGGCAAGGAAGCTGGGACGGGGCAAGGCGTCCGCCATCGAACTCGATGCCGACAGCCCAAAGAGCATCAAGAAGGCTGTTGAGGGCTCGTCTGTTGTCCTGAACTGCGTCGGTCCGTTCTACAGGTATGCTCCAACAATTCTCAAGGCGGTGATCGAGTCGGGGATCAATTACGTTGACGTCTGTGACGATTTCGACGCCACGGAGAAGCTCCTCGAAATGGACAAGGACGCCCGCAAGGCGGGCGTCTCGGCGCTGATTGGAATGGGCAGCTCCCCCGGAGTGGCCAACGTCCTGGTCAGGTTCTGCGCCGACCACCTGCTCGACCGCATCGAGGCCGTTGACATCTACCACGCGCACGGCGGCGAGCCGCTGGAAGGGCCCGCAGTGGTGAAGCACAGGATTCACTCCATGAAGATGGGCATACCGATGTTCCTCAAGGGGAGGTTCACCACGGTCAGGATGTTCGAGGAGAGCGGCAGGGCCCTGGAAGAAGATGTTGACTTCGCCGACGTCGGCAGATACCGCGTCTATGCCTATCCGCATCCCGAGACCATCACGCTCCCGAAGCACCTCAAGGGCGTGAAGCGCGTAACGAACCTGGGCCTGGTCCTGCCGCCTGCCTACGCCGAGCTTATCAAGGCGATGGTCAGGCTGGGGATGGCGGATGAGGAGCCGATTGCGGTCGAGGGACGGAAGGTGGTCCCGCTCGAGTTCGCCGTCGCCTTCATCCTGTCCCGCAGGCAACAACTGATGGACGAGGCGGGGCTGAACGAGCCCATGGGCTGCCTCAAGATCGTGGTGAAGGGCTTCAAGGATGGAGAAAGCAGCACTTACGTCTTCTCCATGTCATCGAGGGGTCAGGGGATGGGCGAGGGCACGGGGGTCCCCGCCGCGCTGGGCACGATCCTCATGGCGACGGGCAAGATAACCCGGAAGGGCGTGAACCCGCCCGAGGCGTGCGTCAAGCCCATGGAGTTGCTGGAGCTTGCACGGTCCAGGGTCAGCCTCGGCGAAAAGAAGGGGCTGCCCATAGTCATCGAGCACATCGACAAGCGCGGGAAATCGCAGAGGCTGGACGTGTTCGGCTAGCGGTTCGGTCCTCAGGGTAGGTTGGAGCATCCGCTCCAACCGAGCCCCGAGCCTGGAGCCGATGCTCCAGGCTACCCGGGATCAGGCGCGCCCTGAGCGAGGGTCGAAGAGCGCCGTGGCTGCCGCCAGGTGACCTTTGCATGTCGTTGCGAGTCCGCTACAGGCGGACGTGGCAACCGCCCGGTACCGCACGCGCACCGCAATCGGGGAGATTGCCGCGCATCGTCCTTCCCGTTGGGAAGGACGATGGTCTCGCAATGACACGTGCTAGGCCGGCTGGTGGGTTCCGTTGCACTTCACCCACCCTACGCACGGCCCCTTTCCCCCTTTCGCAAAGGGGGATCAAGGGGGATTTCACAACCTGATCAACGCATCCACCGCGGCGGGCACGTCGGAAAGGGGGCCCTCGAAATCAGGCTTGGGGCTTGCGGCCCGCTCATCCGGCCATCCCTTCCGGCTCAACTCGATCCCCGACTCGTCTATCCGGCCCTCATCAGTCACCAGGAAGGTCTTCATGCCCATTGTCGCCACGCTCATGTCGTTCACCGGGTCGTTGCCAACCATCAGGCATGACTGCGGGCTCTCACCGATCTTGAGACAGGTCTCCTGGTAGTACTCAAGCCGGGGCTTGCAGTAGGACATGTTCTCCAGGCTGGTCACGAGGTCGAACTGCATGTCGCCCAGGTCGGCCCACGATAGGCGCTTCATCTGCACCTGCATGGGCCAGATGGGGTTCGAGGCGATCACGAGCTTGACGCCTTTCTGCTTCAGTTGCGCGAAGACCTCACGCCCTCCCTGAGGCACCGAGACCAACTCGCGGAACTGGTCGAACTGCGTGTCGTAGAACTCCGTGAAGCGTCTCCATATCTCCGCGCTACGCTCCTCGTAGCCGGTGGAGAAGTGCCTCATGAAGTACTGCATATTGGACATCTCACCGTTGTTGTTCAGGAGCGCGCGGACCGAGAACACCAGTCTTTCGAGGAAGGCCTCCGGCGGGATCATATCGGAGAACAGGGGCACCACCTTCACGATGTAGGCTTCGATGAACTTGCGCTCGCTGAAGCGGATCAGCGTGTTGTCGAGGTCGAAAAGAACAGCCTTAAGCATGGTGTTCGTTAACAGGTGTCATTGCCAGACGTCATTGCGAGGCGTCCGCCCCCGGCGGACTCGCAGCGACACGAGGGTCAACCTGTCATTGCGAGACCATCGTCGTTCCCAACGGGAAGGACGAGGCGTGGCAATCGCCCCGATTGCGGTGCGCGTGTTGTACCGGGCGGTTGCCACGTCCGCCTGCGGCGGACTCGCAAGGACAGGGAATGACCATCAGGCGGCTGCTTCGTCCCTCCCCGGAAGGACACGCGCCGGGGAAATCCCCCTTTGTCCCCCTTTGGCAAAGGGGGATAGAGGGGGATTCTGCCACAATGACCCCCTCACCCCATCTCACACCACCTCCACGCCCAGCGGGAACCTGGACATGGGCTCGCAGCCCTTTTCCGCTATCAGAATCGGGTTCTCGTATCGAAAACCTATGTTCTCCTCGGGACAGGCGTACTGCATGGCGCAGATGAGCATCTCCCCTTTCTGATACCTGTGATCGGGGTTCGTCCAGTAGGGGAACGGGCCGTCGTTGAGTCCGATGCGCCATTCGTCGCCCGTCACGCCGATACCGTGCTCGAAGCCCGGCACCATGTATTCGGCGAAGCCCCGCTCTTCGCAGAAGTCCTGCATCTCGTCGGCGAGCTGAGATGGGCTGATGCCAGGCCGGTACGTCCTGAGGCACAGCTTCACGATGTCAACGAAGTTGTTGGCGTGCCACTTCTGCCGCTTCGTGGCGCGACCCAGGAAGTAGTTGTGGGAGTGATCGCCCAGACCCAGCTTGAACATGGCGTGCAGGTCCACCATCAGCGCTTCGCCGGCTTTCAACGCTCTCCGCGATGCCGGCGTGCACGCCCCCGCCGCCAGGCCCGTCCTGTAGCCGGAGGCAATCTCGTTGCCACCCGTGAACGACCATTCCCACTCACTCCCCGCCTTCCTCATGGCGTAGGCGGCCAGCCCGCCGACCTCAGTCTCGGTCATTCCCCGATATCCGCCGTCCGCGATGGCTTTGAGGACCTCGCGGTGGCCGACGTCAACGATGCGCGATGCTTCCCTGAAGCGATTGACCGTCCCCTGGTCCTTGATGAGCGACAGCCGGTCAACGATGTCATGGGCGTTGCGGAACTCGGCCTTGGGCAGAGCAGCCTTCAGGCATTCGTACTCGTACTGTGTGAGATGGCCTTCGGGGAGATAGTTGCCCATACCGCTCTCGATGCCGACAACTCCCTTCCCGCCCTTGAGATGCGGCTCTATCAGACCGGTGAGCAGCGCAATCTGATCCTGACCTCCCATGGGGCCGTAGCCCTGTACGTGCTCCTCATCCAGCCAGGAGTCATCGGCCACCCTGGCGGCGTCGATCACGAAGGTTATCGCCGTGGGCAGGCCTTTGGGCGGTACTACGACATACGACCGCCAGGGACAGAATGCATCCAGAGTCCAGGAAAGCGTCCTCAGCCTTGACCCCAGATAGACGTCGATCCCCTGCCGGGCCATTGCGGCCTGTACGTCTTTGACTCTGCCCTTGCAGTCAACGAAGTAGGGATCCTTGTTCGAAATCGCCTTCCTAGGCATCGTACCCCCTCCTTTCACCCCCTAGAACTCGGTAGGTATGGTGGCGATCACCTCGTTCAGCCTGTCGACGAGAGGCGACAGCTTCAGCGCCTTCACCAGAGGCCCCTTCAGCTTCATCTTCCCCGACATGAGGGCCGACCTGGCCTTGACCTCCGCCCGCGAGATGCGGGCGAACAGCTGGTAGTCCGCGGTGATGGTGAACTCGGCCTTGGGCGGCTTGCCCTCTCTAATGGAGACCTCCGTGACCACGCCGTCGGCCATCTCATAGTAAACCGCGCGGTCTTTGCCATCGGGGCAGTTGGTGTTCACGGTGAGCATCGACGAGGTGATGTGCTTCATCTTCTCCGGCGTCAGCTTCTCTCCGGCGCGTTTCTGGACCTCCGCCGCCCACTCGGGGCTCAGGTACTTGAACTTCGTCCCCATAGCTTTTCCTCCCCTCGACTGATATACTCGGGCATGCAGTGACGGCCTCGCGAGAGGCACGCCTGGTCTCCCGCAGGGCTATTCTATCACAAAGAAGTGCCTGTGCATTTCGAG
>Ga0315277_10006632_pt1 | contig 15102 bp, 7 predicted proteins | sample YL17G05_15_MG_FD_203695 | JGI IMG/M metagenome (GOLD analysis project Ga0315277, IMG submission 203695) | Sediment microbial communities from Yellowstone Lake, YNP, Wyoming, USA - YL17G05_15 | ecosystem: Environmental > Aquatic > Freshwater > Lake > Sediment | place: USA: Wyoming | collected...
GCCTATCTGGAAGAAGTGGTCCGGCGCTACGCGGACACCATGCCGCGGTTCGAGTTCGTAATCCAGGAACGCGCCGACTTCCAACTGCGCCTGGACGGGCCGGACGCGGCCATCGCGAGCCTCAAGGCGCACATTACGTCGCACCCGGCGTTGGTGACGGTGGGCGACGCGGTGTCCGTCCTGAGCCGGGTGGTGATGAAAGCGCACGGTCCGGCGGCGGCGATCGCGGAGATGGAGGGGCTGGCCGCGGCGTACGGCCTTTACGCCGGCCGCCGCGCGCAGCACCTGCTGGTGGAATTGTGCGAGTATAATGCGGACGCCGATTCAGCGGTGAAGTATTGCCGGGAGTTTGTTGAGAAGTATCCGGACTCCCCGGTCGTGGAGAGTGTGCTCAACAAGGAATGCTACTACCTGTTCTGGGGTCACCGCTTTGAGGAAGCGGAAAAGGCGGCGGAAGCGCGCATCCTGGCCGCGAAGGGCGCTCCGACGCGGCGGGAGATCGTCCCCGTTTTCGTGCTTTGCGGCACGCGCGTCATGAAATGGTATAAGCTCGAGTCGGAACGGAAGAAAGAGGAGGCCGAGCAAGCGCATTCTTCCGCGCTGGAGGCTTTTGACACATACCTGAAGCTAGCTGGGGATGAGGATATTTGTCGCACGCTGCTTCTTTACTCGCTACTTCGCGAGAGGCCCAAGTGCTTGGAAGTTACCGCCCGATATCTTGAAACCCATCCGGATGAAGACGTTCAACGCAACCGAGTGAAGAATCTCTATGCGATAGAGTTGGCTTTCTCGGATAAGCGGCCGGAGTCGCTGGCCAGAGCGGCGAAACTGCTGGATGAGATTCGCGCGAGCGAGCGGAATCTAGCCGGACGCCTCGCTCTAGGGGATTGTGTGGATTATGACCCGTGTCTCTGGCGGGACGTTTTATCCAGCAGGATCATCTTGGCCCAGCGGATGCAGGATTGGGAAGCGGCGAGAGAGTGCCTTCTGGAGCTCCGGGACCAGGTTCCCGCCACGGTGGTTCGCCGAGGGGTTCTTAGAGAACACCAGGGCCTCTATGCCAAGCTGGGCATTGATCTTCCGCCGGATTTGCTGAGATAACAGTCTCTGAACTAAGGATACAATCTCGCCGGAGGATATGACCTCCACCCAAGGACACGTGAACATGGCCAGAAACTTTCAAAAAGCGTTTCTTTTGATTCTTGTTCTCGCCACCATTTGCGGATCGTGGGGGATTTACCGTTTCGCGCGCGCCTGCGGTGGTCCAGGCGGTCCCGGAGACTGCGATTGTGGGGGGCCGACCTGCACATGCGGAGCAAAGAATCCGGATGGGTCGAATCCGTGCGGTATGCCTCCGGGTTGTACCTGTACGTCCTTCGGATGTATCTGCGAGTGCACCGGCACAAGCGGATGCACAAGCGGAAGCGGAGGAGGGAACTGCACGGGATCGGGTTGAGACTGCACGGTCCAGGGGGAAGAGGACTGGTGCCCATGCAGGGAAGTCCAATGCGGGGGCAAGAAGCAATGCCCTGAGTGTTGCGGCGCCTCTGTGGCCGGGTGGTGCAGCTGGTGTCCCATCGGAGGGGCGCCAATCTTCTGTAACGGGTATGGTCCATGCACCTGCCTGAGCGACTCAAGCGCCTGCACGAAGTGCTCAAGCGCCAAATGCAACAACAAGATTTGTGCGCAGTGCACCTGCACGTGCGGACAGACGGGTTGTCCGCCGGCTGGCATTCGTTCCGGGTACGACCGCTGGCAAGTATGGCATCCCGGTGGGCCGTGCGGCTGCGCCCGGTACGGCTGCTATACATGTGACGGAACGGCGGGCAGCGCAGCTTATAACTGCTGCAGCGGATGCGGGAATCCTGGTGTTGGAACACTTGGGGTTGGCTGCTCCACGGGTTCGTGTGTGGTTCATTGTGGAAGCGCATTCTGTCCCTGTGTCACCCCGACGGTTCCGGCATGTGCTTGCGCGGGTACGCTGGGGTATTGTCAAAATCACAAGCCGAAAATACCGGGCTCATGTTTGCGCTGCCCCAAGCCGGGGAATTCCCTATGGTGCAAGGGGCCTAACGGTGGGGGGGGATTTGCGCCGTGCACTTATCTCACCTATCCATAAAGGACTTATCCAAATACTATCAGCGATTGCTCTTCATGACGGAAAGGAGATTCAAGATGAGACGAGTTACACTGTTAGCCATCGCGGGGCTTCTGTATATCCTCCCAAGGCCGGAAGCACAATCCCAATCTACAAACGCAGGGCCCGATCCGGATGCGGAATATGAACAGTTCGTCACGCCAGCTCTTGCGGCCACAGTGGCGTACGAACGGGGGAATTGGGACGTTGCGATCAAGTACTACACCAAGGCGATAGAAGACAAATCCACAGACGAGCATGCGGCTACCAACCATAGAGAAATGATAGCCAGATGCTATTTCCACAAAAAGGATACGGCAAAGGCGCTTTCTCTTCTGGAGGACCTGGAAAAAGGAGCGCGGGCCAGCACCACTGTGTATGAAAATGGCCAGAAACAGAGCACGACGGGGCTCTGTGGAGTCTATGGTCTGCGGGGCGAGATTATGTACTCGCTGAAGCGGTATAAGGAGGCCATTGAGTGCTACAAACAGGCCAGAGATCTCTTCTGCAGGATTCACGATGAACGCCGCCCTCGTCCCGAAGTGAACCGGGAGTTTCTCAAGGAAGCGCAGCGCCTCACTTATGATCTTCGGATCGCCAACTGTTCTCTGGAGGCCGGTCAGCCCGCCGAATCCGTTGCGGAAATGTTTCGTCAGCTTCAGGGCCGGTACGAGACGATCCAGAATGACAAGTCCGCAACGCAATACAAGGGTTATTACCAGTTTCTGAGCCGGGTGTATCTGAAGAAGCGGATTGGCGACTGTCTGCATGATAGATCCCACTATAAGGCAGCGCTGGAGAGCTACCCACAAGCGCCGGACGATTTTACAGGGAAGCTTTTGTCCGCAGATGGATATTTCTTTAAGAAGGAAACGCTCGATGCTTTGTCCAGGGGGATTCCAGAACCAAAGTCGAGCGATCAAGAAACCACGGGCACAAAGGACGTGACTACGAGCACACTCAAAGTGGTGGGCGGTTGTGGTTCGGGATGCGGCAGTGGCGCAGAGACGGCCAGCGCCCAACGGGCGGCGAAACCGGCGGAATCGTCGGCGAGCAGTAGTGGTTGCGGTTGCGGCTCGCCTCAACCCGCAGCGAAGCCGGCGGAATCATCGGCGGGCGGCGGGGGGTGCGGCTGCGCGTCGGCCCAACCGGCGGCGAATCCGGCGCCGCCGAAGGGTGTCGGCGGGCAACCGGCGCCTCGGCCGGGCGCAATCGCGCAGTAGCGCAATGCGGGAGCGCAACGCGGGCTGATCGGTAGAGTATCGGTATGTCATATCCCAAGGGGAATCAACAAGCCGCCTGGCCGAGGCCAGGGCGAAAGGAGGGGTGTTGTCATGAGCAAGCGAGCATTCACGTGTATTGAGCGGGGTTTCACCCTGATTGAGTTGTTGATTGTGGTGGCGATCATCGCGATTCTGGCGGCGATCGCGGTGCCGAATTTCCTGGAGGCGCAGGTGCGGTCCAAGGTGGCGCGGGTCCGCGCCGACATGCGGAGCATAGCCACTGCGCTCGAGATTTACTGCGTGGACAACAACATCTACCCGTGCCGGCCCACGTGCGAGGCCGACTGCGGATGCTGGCGGGGCGCCCTCACCACGCCCATCGCCTACACCTCGGGCGGTTTCGAGGACCCGTTCGCGAGCCGGGACAGCCCGGAGAACCGTTATTACCGCTACTCTATATGCTACAAGATGAAGAGTTGGATCTTCGTGAGCCTGGGTCCGGACCGCACGAGCGCTTTCGACCCCACGCTCTGGATGTGCGGGATGGCGCCGACCTACCCGATGCCCTACGACGCCACGAACGGGACGGTGAGCTTCGGCGACATCTACCGGGTGAACCGCGTGAGCGGCGAGGCGCTTATTCCCCCGCAATGAGACAAGAGAGGCGCGAGAGCGAGAAGGCGAGGCGCTTATTCCCCCGCAATGAGACAAGAGAGGCGCGAGAGCGAGAAGGCGAGGCGCTTATACTGAGTAGCGATCAAAGAGATACAATTCAAACCCTTGTTCAATCCATGAGCATTGCGGGAAGCGATCCATGAAGGGCACAGAGAAACCCCGAAAAACAACTCACCACAGAGACACAGAGGCACAGAGGAAAGCATGAAATGGAAAGGTGGAAAGAAACCCTCTTGTTCCCCGGATCTTTGTGTCTTCGTGGTTTTTGTGGTTGTTTCTCTGTGCCTCTGTGGTGAGTTCTTCCATATTGTGTCACCTTGAATGCATATTGGTATTACTGCCCCGCAATGAGACAAGAGGGAAGCGAGAGCGAGAAGGCGAGGCGAGACGATCATGTCACCTGGCAAAGCATTCATTCAGATATGTGCCGCTGTCATACTGTTGGCAGCGATGATCTGCTTCGCTTTAGTTTGCCTGGGCTTGGCGCGCTGACCCAGCTGGGTCGGCGGCACGGAAGAGGGAAAGGCAGTCTTCTGTCAGGGGGCTGGAGATGTCCTCTGGAGCTGCCTGGCAGGCGCATCTTGATGAAGCTACCACGAATCCAATCGTAGGATGGGCCTTGGCCCATCAATCGTCTCGCTGTTTCTCGCTGTTTCTCGCCGTTTCTCGCCGTTTCTCGCCGTTTCTCGCCGTTTCTCGCCATGTCACGCGGACTCATTCGGAAAAGGCACTGGAAACGACGGGCCAAGGCCCATCCTACGGCTTTTTGGCAGCTCCACCAAGATACACCTCCCTAGCCTTTTCAGCACTATTTCCTTGATTGAATCCCCCGGAATGCATAGAATTCCCTTGGTGGTTGAAGTTTGCAGATGTGGCGGGCCGCTGGGCCGGAACGGTTTTCCAGGCGCCGTTTCTCAATCCGACGAAATAACCACCGGTTTTCGGGTCCTCCCCGCATCTCTAACTGTTCCCACCAGGTTCCGCATCCCGCTGATCGGATGAGAGCCTTCCAGCTCGCGTTTTGGCAAGGTCTCCCCGCGTCGTGGCCAGGAAAACTCAGATCTCTGAACCCATGTTCTGGGGTTTGCCGTTGAGCAAATGGCGGGAGATCACTGCGTTTTGCCTGGGCTCGCTTTCCTTGATTCTCTTCCTGTCTCTCTTGAGCGAGAACCTGGGCCGCCTCTGGATGGGAGCATTCGGCGACGCCATTGCCCACGGAGCCGCCTTTGTTCTGGGGCGGTGGGCCGCATACGTCCTGCCGGCCCTTCTGCTGCTGGCCTCCATCCATGCCTTTCGCGGACGAATCCCGTTTCATCCCCTGCGCAAGCTCGTGGCGGGTACCCTGATCCTGCTGTCGGTGTGCGGACTGCTTGCTCTGCCTCCGGTATTGGGCGTCGTTTCCTCGGCGGATACGTTCTTTGAGGGAGGACTTCTGGGCAACTTCCTGGTTTCGAGTCCGGGCCTGAATCTGGCGCTGCGCCTGGGGCCGATGGGCGCGTATGTGATCTTCTCGGCGGCGTTCCTCCTGGGCGTGATGCTTTCCACCGACTTCCTGTTCGTCCCCCTGATCCAGAAAGCCGTAGGTGGCGTGCGTGCGCTGTGGGGCAAGCTGCGGCCGCGCAAACCGGTGGCCGTCTTGAGCTTCGGACGCGAGAGCGGCGGCCATACCCACCGCGTTTTCCCGCTCCTCGCGCCGCGTTCGGGGGCTGGCGAGACCTCCGCCGGCGCACTTCTGGAGATGCCGGCGGAACCGCGCGCTTCCTCCAAGGAGTCTGGCGAGGAAATGGAACAGCCCGACTTTCTGAGCCAAACGCTCTCCGAACCCGCCAAGGTGGAAGAACCTGGACAGAAGGCCGGGAAGAGCACCTCAACCCGTCCAGGGATCTTGCAGACCGAGCTCGATTTCACCTCCCATCCCTACGTGCCTCCCCCGCTGGATCTTCTTTCGCCGTCGCCCGGGCCGGTTCAGTCCATGGACCGCGAAGAGGTGCTTCAGACCAGCGGGGCGCTGGAGAAGGCTCTGGCGGACTTCAACATCTCGGCGCGCGTGGTCGCGGTCACGCAGGGACCCGTGGTTACGCAGTACGAGTTGCAGCCGGCTCCCGGCGTCAAAGTCAGCCGGATCATCAGCCTGGAGAACGATATCGCGCTTATCCTGCGCGCGAGGAGCGTCCGCATCCAGGCGCCGATTCCCGGCAAGGCGGCCATCGGCGTCGAGGTTCCCAACCGGAAGGTCAACCCCGTGTACTTCCGGGACCTGATTGACTCCAGCGATTTCGTCAACCATTCCTCGCCGCTTGCGTTCGTGCTGGGCAGGAACATATCCGGCGAACCGGTGATCTGCGACCTCGCTATCATGCCCCACCTTCTCATCGCCGGGACCACCGGCTCCGGGAAGAGCGTGTGCGTCAACTCGATCATCTCCTCGATGCTCTACCGGATGCCGCCGGACAGAATCAAGTTCATCATGGTTGATCCCAAGCGGGTGGAATTGAACGTTTACTCCGGCATTCCGCACCTGCTGGCGCCGGTGGTGAACGAGCCGCGGCAGGCCGCCGCCGCGCTTCTGTGGGCCGTGCAGCAGATGGAGGAGCGGCTGCGGGTTTTTTCCGAGATGCGGGTGCGGAACATAGACGGCTACAACTCGGTGGTCACCGGGAAGCGGGCCTCGTCGCGCGGGGTGGAGATTGCCGATCGCTCCTATCTGCCCCATATCGTGATCGTGATTGACGAGTTGGCCGACCTGATGCTCATTGCCAAGAACGAGGTGGAGGATTTTGTTGTCCGCCTCGCGCAGATGAGCCGTGCCGCGGGGATTCACCTGATCATCGCCACCCAGCGCCCGTCCGTGAACGTTCTCACCGGCATCATCAAGGCCAACTTCCCTTCACGCATCGCTTTCCGCGTCTCGGCCAAGGTGGACTCGCGCACGATCCTCGACATGAACGGCGCGGAGACGCTGCTGGGCCGGGGAGACATGCTGTTCTCGCCGGGCGGCACCAAGCCGATGCGCATCCAGGGGGCCTTCCTGAGCGATGCCGACGTCGAGCGGCTGGCGGACTACGTCCGGGCGCAAGTGCCCGCCGTTTACGAGAAACAGGATTTCGCCTCTACGTTGCCCGAGCCGTTGCCGGGAGAAGAAGCCCGCCTCGAATCGGGGATTCTGAAGCCGGAAGTTCGCAGCGAGGAGGACGAAGTGGACGAGATGGACGAAGTGCACGAGGAAGAGGAGAAGGAAGAGACGGACGATACTGGTCCTGCGAGAGGTTCCGCGCGCCCGCGCCAGAGCATGCCCGGCCCACCTTTCCCCTCGCGCATTCCGAGCGGCCAAGTCGAGTTCCCCTCGCTCCAACTCCGAGGGGACTCCGAGGAGGACGAGGTGCTGTACGACCGGGCGCTGCGCATGGTGCTGGAGTCGCGCAAGCCGAGCGTCTCGATGATCCAACGCCGCCTGAAGCTCGGGTTTGCCCGCGCGGGGCGGCTGATGGACCTGATGGAGGAGCGCGGGATTGTGGGGCCCTATCTGGGCAGCAAGCCTCGCGATCTGATCATAGATGACCCCGACGGACTCCTGCGCCGTCTCGGCGAGATCGAGCGGGAGGGTTAGAGGAGGGCGGCGAAGCCATCCGGAGTCTTTCTGAAACACACACTCTTACATCGGATTTACGGAGACGCCACATGATGCCGACGATTACGTTGCCTTTCTCTTGCCCCGTCTGGGGGCGCCGGAAGAACCATCTCATCTGCGCGGTGATGCTGTCGCTGGTTGTGCTGGTTGCGTTCACCGGCTGCTCCGCCGTCCAGCAGGGATCCACGCCGTTCTGGGAGGAGGAATACCAGCGGAAATACAACGAGAGCCGGGTCCAGAAATACGGCCCGGCGGCCATCGAAAAGACGGAGGTTGGCATCCCCGCGTCCGTGTACGCCGAGCGGATCAACGGCTGGCCGCTCTTCTACCGGCTCGGCGACACCATGAGCATCCTCTGGCCGCTCTTCATGAAGACTCCGCTTGGCAACGCCGTGTTTCCCGTCTATGAATACATCAAGGAACCCATGCGCCTTTCCCTGTTCCTCTACACCGTGGGATTCTACGCCGACAAGACCCAGGACCGCTCCGGCAACTACGTCTTCCCCGTGTGGTTCTATGACCGCAAAGGGGAAAAGAAGGCGGCCCACCTTCTCGTTCTTGGGGGCTGGCACTCTTCCCCCACCCGATGGGGGAACTACCTGATTCCGGTCTGGTACTACCGGGGGGCGGACGGTGGAAAGGACAAGTTGTTCAACCTGCTGGTACTCGCCTATGCAGAGTCCACATCGGATACCCTAGAGCATGGCGTGTTCCCGGTCTGGGCGTACCGATCAAACAGGGAGGCGAAGTACAAGAAGTTCCATTATCTTCTGTTTGGATGGATTGAGTCCACTCCCACGCGCGTCTCCAACAACCTCTTCCCCGTGTGGTTCTATGAGAGCACGAAGGATTCCAAGGATCAGCGGCACCGCAGCCTCTTTGTTCTTCCCTTGCCCGCCGGGTTTGCCAGCGGTCCCGACGAACTCAGACACGGGTGTTTCCCCTTGTATTACTACAAGCGGGACAAGGACTCTTCGTCTTTCCTCTCGCTTCCCATGTACGTGTCCAAGGAGCCGGATAGCAAAGACCTGGTCCTGGGCGGCATTCTCTACTGGGATCTTCAGAATGGAAAGGACCGGTACCGCTCGCTCCTCTGGCCTTTCACGCACATCTGGAGCAACGAACGTTCCCAGGGCCACGCCGTCGCGCCGCTCTATGCATGGACGGGCTACGCCGACGGGGGATGGATGTTCAACTCCTTGCTCCTCAACCGCGCCAAGGGGAAGACCAACGTTCTGAACTTCGGCGGACCTCTTTTCTTCCACGCCACGCGCGGGGAGAGCTGGTACACGAACCTCTTCTGGCCCATCTATCAGGGCTGGGGCTCCAAGGATTCCGCCAGCCATCTCCTGCTTCCCGTGGGATACTACCGCGAGGACAAGGAGAAGGGGCGCTTCCTCGACGTGGTCGGCCCGTTGCTCTATCACAGCAAGAGCCAGGACAAGTGGCACACGAGTTTCCTTTTCCCGCTCTATAACGGCTGGGGCGACAAAACCGACCAGAGGCATTTGCTCCTACCCGTAGGCTACTATGGCAAGACCCCGCAGAAACAGGCGGTCATTTCCCCACTGGTGAGCTACGGCAAGAACAATCAGGGAGAAGGCTTCTTCAATGTGTTGGGTCTGCTCTTTCACCGGGGATGGGACAAGGAGGGGTTCTGGACCTGGCTCACGCCGCTGCTGGGGTTGCAGAAGGACAAATCCGGCCACACCTGTTGGGCTTTCCCTCTCTTCATCCAGCACACAGGAAAGAACGAGAGCGGGTTCTACTCGCCCGTTTTCAGCTACAACAAGAGCAAGGACGACTTCTGGTGGAACGCGTTCCTGGCCGGCCCGACCTATTACTCTACCCCCGGCACCAAGTCCTATTCCTGCCTCATCGGGATAATCCACTACTTCGTGGACAAGGACAAGGGCCGCTGCTTCAACATGTCCTGCATCCTTCCCATCCTGAAGGTGGATCGCTATGGTTTCAGCTCGATTCCGGCGGGTTACTCCAACGAGATACCTTCCGAGCGGGAAACGGAGAAGGAGTTGCAGACGGCGTTGGACGGCGTGAACCGCCGCGCCAAGGAGTGGGAAGAGCAGGAACGCAAACGGGTCGAGGAACCGGCGCAGACAAAGGATGAGAAGGCCGAGCCTCGCAAAATGCCATCCTGGTGCTCCACAACGCACTGGGCCAAGAAGAAGCTGGGCCATCTCCTTCCGGTGGTGCTTGGATCGAAGACCGTTGAGTACACCGTGAAATATGGGGATTCATTGGACAAGGTCAAGGACAGCAGGAAGGTCCGCAGCTTCTTTACGATCTTCCCGCTGTATTTCCTGTGGAGCAGCGAAGACGTCCGGGGCGAGAAGGAGAGCGGCGCGAACCTGCTTGGAATTCTCTACATGGGCAGCAAGAAACGCGTGGAGAAAGACGGAGTCGCCCAGACCCACGTGCGTCGCCGCGTCCTCTACAAGTTCGTGGACTATCGCCGCCAGGACAAGATGACCGTGACGGACATTTTTCCGTTCATGACGTGGGATCGCGACCCCGACCGCAGCTACAAGCGGTTCTCGTTCATCGGCCCCGTGTTGCGGAGAACCGTGGCGGGCGAGAAGACGCAATGGCAGATCCTGGGGATCAAGAGCGGCGACGACATGGCTGTTGCTCCTCATGCGCCTCAATGAGAAGGCAGCGCGGGCGAGACAGCAATCTCAACCGCCATGCAGAGGGCTTCACGAATCAGCCCCGATGGGGATTGCCAACGCTAGCGATAGTGCGGCCAGTCCTGTGCTTCGGCGGGTGTCAACCGCACGGGTGGCTTCCAAAAGCCTCCGTTTAGCGTGAAAGGCCCGCCCGTCAGTCTGCCCGCGTCCGGCTGGCCGATGGTGCCGCTGAGGGTGTAGCCGCCTCCGGTCATGCCCTGCGCGCCACCGCTATCGGCGCTCCACCACGGGATCTCAAACAGCTCGGCGGCAAGCCCCGCGGAGACCATAGCGGCCACGATGAGTAGAGCCAGGAGGACGATGCGTTTTTTGCGTGTAGTCTTTTTCATTGCTGGATTCCCCTTTCGCTCTTTACTGCAACGTGACCAGGACTGGAATAGCGCCGGTACCCGTTTCGAGAGATCCCAACGCTTTGCCCACTATTGTGCCCGGAACGAGGGCGGATGCTTTCATGGCGAATCCAGCTCGCGGGGACGCGGTGAGCCGGTCGCCGGGGTGGATCGGGCCCGCGGAGGCGTCCACTTTGATCGCTTTGAACGAACCGAGCGTAACCATCGAGCAATACCCGCCGGGAGGGACGGGGCCGTTGCTGTAAACAGCCGTTGTCTTCGGCGCCGCCTGATTGTTCTTGCGGGCTTTGATCGCCGCGGCGCCGGCCACCGGCTCCCCGCTTTTCGGCTCGGGTCGGTAAGCCTGGTCAACCACGCCCGCCACCGCGCCGGCTTCCTGCGCCGTCGCGCGGCGCACCTTGACGACGGGGATCTGGCCCACTACCGGCGCGCCCGCTCCGCTGATGACCACAACGTCGCCCGCTTCCAGCGCAGTTGTGTCGTCGTTCTGGGCGATGTCAACAACATAACCGGTTTTGCTTCCGCTGACCGAGAGGTTGCCTGAGATCGAGAGGTTGCCCGCAATCGTTGTGTCGCCACTCTCCCACGCCGTGAACATGGCGCTATCGTTCCCAGCGAGGATGGCAAAGCAGGCATCAGAGTCGTTGTTGTCGTCGTCCAGATCCACAATGACATTGCCGTTGGAGAACAGGTCCATGGCGAAACCGAATGTGAAGATCTCGCCCCGTTCGCCACCCAGGAGAATGTCCCCGACCTCATCGTAACTGGCGGAGTCATTCCCGATGGCCACAATACCGAAGCCGTTGGCGCTTTCTCCGGTTACCCCGTCGCCGCCGGCGGCGCTGTCGTTATTGCCATAGACGCCGCTTAGCCCCGCGCCATGGCTGACGCCGACTACGCCGTCATTGGCTTCACTTCTGCCAAAGACGCCTACGCCGGCGATCGAGTGTCCGAAGACGCCGCTCTTGCCGGCGTCGGCGGTCTCTCCCTCCACGCCGTCGCCACTCCCATTACTTATCCCCAGCACCCCCTGCCCATTCGACGAAGACCCGTAGACCCCGGTTCCCGCGCCGTTGCAGGCGCCGTAAAATGCCGCGTAATCATACGCAGTGGCATTGGTGTAGGATCGAATCCCATCGCCGGTGGAGGTATTCTCCACCCGAATGCCGAAGCCGGTGGAGCTGGTTAACATATCGGCGTCGCCGCCGGTGAGTCCCGCCCACGGCGTGGAGCCGCTCTTCGCGGCATACACCGCGTTGGGCGCGGGCTTCAGTTCCTGGCGCGGCGAGAGCGCGGTATAGGTTGGTCCGCCCGCGGACTTGACGTCTATCTGAAGGAACCGGGCCGAGCCGTCGAATGCCGTGTCGCCGAAGTCGAGACTAACCGTGAAGATGCCATTGGCAACCTGAACCGTGGTCGTTGTCGCGTTGCCAATCTGAGTACCTGCGGCGGGCGCGTCATAGAGACGGAACCAAAAGTCGTAGGAGCCGTTCGCGACGCTCGTCCCGTCGTTCAGTTGGCCCTGATACGTGAATGCCGAACCCATCGGGAGGGCCATCAACGGCGCCGTGATGACAAAGAGGCAGAGGACCAGTGCCCAGGCAAAAACCCGTGTAGAAACATTTCGTGTAGACATAGTTGGAATACTCTCCTTTTCGTGTTTTGCGATCGGCTCTACGAAGGACCGCTCCAAGGCGTCTTCCCTAGTATTGGGCGGGCGGATCTTCTGAGTAAGGGACAATCGCACAATTCCCCGCTGTAGAACAAGAAAAATAGGGTTTCCCAAAGAATCTCAGGATGACAAGACAGTGCAAGAGAATTTCAAAGTCCTCTCACTGTTCCCTCACTATTCTGTGGCGGGTGCGGTTCTGGAATGCGCAAGTTATGATGTGCGTTGCCGGCATGACGCTCCAGGGCTGGAGCTCACTCGCTTCGCTCGCCTGCTAGAGTATAGAGAAAACAGCGTCCCTCTCCTCTATTGAGTCCGCGCCAACCGAAACCCGTAGAGGGAGTTCGAGGAGGCCGGGAGGAGGTTGCTGCGGGTGGCGGCGCGGCAGAAGGAGAAGGCGTAGTTCCAGCTGCCCCCTCGCACCACCCGGTAAGAACTCGTAGGCGACAGCCATGCGCTTCCGTCGGAAGGCGCACCCGTGTAGTTGTCGTGCCAATAGTCCTGACACCATTCCCACACATTGCCGCTCATGTCATAGAGTCCCCAGGCGTTGGCCATCTTCAGGCCTGCCACGTGGGCGTAATTCTCGTTGACGTTCGCGGCGTTGCTGTCAAACCATGCGTAATTGCCGATCTGGGTAAGGTACGGATCGTCGCCCCAGTAGAAACGCGTCGTCGTTCCACCGCGGCAGGCGTACTCCCACTCCGCCTCGCTCGGGAGGCGGAAGGTGGCCGGGCCTTGGCCGGTGTTCGTGAGGTGCAGGTTGAGCGCCGTCAGGAAAGCCTGCGCGTCGTCCCACGACACATACACCGCCGGGCTGTCCGGGTCGTCCAGCACGCTGGACTGCCCCGACCATGGCGTCGTGCCCATCACCGCCTGCCACTGCCGCTTGGTCAGCTCGCACGTGCCCATGTAAAAGTTGGCGCCGATCGTTACGGTGTGTTTTGGGTCTTCGAAGGAGATACTTCCCTGCTCGCCGGAATAGCGGCCCATCTGGAAACTCCCCAACGGGATGCCCGCCAGTGCGAGGGGCACACCACCGGGGAGGGAAAGGATGATGTTTCTTATGTTCACCTCCCCATCGATTTTGACGATGTCCTCGGCATCCAGGTCGCTCCTGAACTCGACGGAGAAGGCTCGCGCAGTGAGATCGGTTGCCGTGATCGTGACGTCCGTATTATTCCCCGTGGCTTGCGAAGGCACAACCGTGATGCCTGGGTCAGAGCACGCTGCGGTCCAGGACAGCGTAAATGCACCCGTGTTCGTTACCGTCACCACCGCGTGAGGATCCGCGCTGGTTAATCGAAGGACCATGGGGCTGACTTGGAGCTTGGGCTCGGGAGGTTGTGTCCAACCCTCAACTTCGAAGGACTGACCACCGGTCTGCGCATAGATCGTGTTGTCAACTGCGATCTGTTGGAACAACTCGCCGCTTACCCCCGCTGGCAGTTCCGTGAAGTCAAAGCGCAGTAGGTTGCCGAAGGCGCCGTAAGGAATAGCGGTATAGGGATTCTGCGGGTTCGAACTGGCCAGTTCGACCCAATATTCATCTTCGCCGCCTGCCGCTGTTTTGGTCGCCGGCGGCCACCCGCCACACAGGCCGCCGCTGGCGCTCGGGACAGACGAAACCGTGAAGGAGTAGGAAGTCCGGACATACAGACGGATCCGGCGGACATAACGCGGCACATACACGGCCCTCAGGTAGACAGGGGCCGAGTGGGATTCCTGGTTGATGCCGTGGGTGTAATCGGGAATCCGCAGCCGTCCATGCAGGACATCGCCGGCGTGGTCGGTCGGCCGATAGGGTGGTCCGCTCTGTGAAACGGAGGCGGTTTTGTATGAAATGTCGAACGATGGGGTGAAGCTGGAAGAAGTTCGTCTCAGAGTTGACCAGCGCAGGGTGTATTGGCCGCCCAGATCCAACACAAGTTCCTCGAAGCGGGTGGCGAGGTCGCCCACGCTTTTCGCCTTGTAGTACTGTCCCGCTGTCCGGGTGGTGATCTCCTCAAGAGCGTCGGGACTGAGTTCGGCGCCGAAGCCGATGCAGTAGACGTTCACGTTGCGGCTGTTGGCGGCGCTGATGATATTGCTCGGCGTCTGGGTGCTCGATTCGTCCCTGCCGTCCGACAGGAAAACCACGAATCGCTGTTCGTCGTTTGTACTGCTCGTGGGGAATTCCATGACCGCGGCATAGACGGCGTCCCAGCAACGCGACGAGGCAGGGAACCACTTGACGTAGTCGGTCCAGATGGCGTCAATGCGGTCCTGCAAGTAGCCCTTGTCGGTGGTGAAGTCGGCGACCTTTCCGGTGGTGGCGGGGTCCTGGTCCTCACGGTGAAACTCAAAAATACCCAATTGGGCGTCCGGATTCAGAACGCTGATGAATCCCTTGGCGGCTTGTTCCATGGCTTCGACTGCGTCGGAGATACCGTCGCCGTCGCTATCCCCGTTCACGGCCGGATCGGCCATGCTGTTGGTATAGTCGAGCACGAGGAAGCTCTTGAGTTGCTTGTTCGCCGCGCCGGCCAAGATGAAAGCGCTCTCGGTCAGGCTGATGGTGGTATCATCTTCCATGGCCGTGACGCCGAGGTCGCGGGGAGGGACGACAAGGGCATGGTTGTTCTGATCGCGAAGAGAAAAGGTAAAATCGAGCAGGTAGGGAGATGAGTAGTCGGAGACCATGCCGGAGATAGTGGGGGTGGTGACCGAGAC
>Ga0315277_10006633_pt1 | contig 15101 bp, 12 predicted proteins | sample YL17G05_15_MG_FD_203695 | JGI IMG/M metagenome (GOLD analysis project Ga0315277, IMG submission 203695) | Sediment microbial communities from Yellowstone Lake, YNP, Wyoming, USA - YL17G05_15 | ecosystem: Environmental > Aquatic > Freshwater > Lake > Sediment | place: USA: Wyoming | collected...
GAGAGGGAAAGCCTGACGGCTCGCCTTCTTGACCTTCCCTCGATGGGCGTTGGCGTAGAGGCCGTAGTACCGCACCGTGACCTGTCCCTTATCAGGGATATGGGAAGTCACTCGGGCGATGAACTCCAGGTAGTCCATGTGCTCCACCTCTTGGGCGTCGTTCCCATGCCGGTAGCCGACCAGGGCTTCCCCTTCATCCAGGGAGAGGCGCTCCAGGGAGAGAAGCGGCCGGATCATGTATTTTCCGACCCGCTCGGCCTCTTTCTTGGTTTTGGCCCGGACGCGGCTGTGGACATGGAAGCCCGTGTGCCTCCAGGAGAGAAGGCGTTGTGCCCATTCGGGGCTGAGAAGCTCCTTGCGGACAAGATCGGCCAGGACCTCGCGGGCAAAGAGTGAGGCCAGCCGCGCGTCGTCTATCCGGGGGATCTTGTGAAAGACCCCGGCCTCATCCACTCCGCCCTCGGTCACCATAAAATGGAGGTGGGGGTGAAGGTTGATCCGGTCGCCAAATGTCTGAATGGCCGCGATGACCCCGGGCATCAGCTCGCTGCCGGCCGCGATTTCGAAATAACGAATCAATGAGCGGAGAGCCGAGCGGCAGAGCTCCCCCAGGAGCTTCCGGTTGTACTTGAAGAAGATGCGCAGCATCCTGGGGATGGTGAAGACAACCTGGCGGTGAGGGACATCCAGGAGGAGTGTCTCTCTCATCCACTCTCCCCACTCTTCCAACCTCTTGGCATGACAGGAGGGACAGAACCCCCGCGTGCGGCAGGAGAACATCAGGAGGTGCTCCGCCTGGCAGTCCGGACAGCGGATGCGGGCAAAGCCACAGCGCGGGTTGCCGCAGTCCAAGTAGCGCTCCACGACTTCCTTGACGATCGGGCGGAAGAAGCCATATTCCTTCTCAAAACGTCCCTCATACTCCGCCAGGAAACGGTCGAAGTAATGAAATAAAACCCGATAAAGGACAGTCCGCTCGGGATGTCGGGGACGATATACTCCCGTCATGGCGGGAGAATGGCCTCAAGAAACGGGCCATGGCCATGGATAGGACCTCATCCTTCCGAAAGAACGGAAAGAACTGTGGCCCGGAAGCCCGAATCAAGGCCGGAAAACGTCAACCGGAGTTATCGTCCGGTGGAGGGAAATGGAAACGGCAGGCGACGAGAAGAGCGTAATGTGTAAGCCGGCCCTTATTCTTCGAGAAGCCCCCTCAAAATCTCCCGCGCCACCTGTTTGGCCTGCCTCCCCGTCTCCCGGGACGGGCCCACGCATGAGGGGCAGCCTTCCTGGCAGGGACAGACGTTGATCGTCTTCAGGCCGTGCCTGATCAGGTCGGGTTGCCTTCCGACTGGATCCGGAAGGGATCATGTCTCGGTGTTGGTACGTGGTCCCACTTTTATACAATCGGCGTTTCAAACAGGCATGGGAAGTTATTGATCGGTGGTGCCGTGACATGCCGGAACATGTTTGGGCGCATGGAGTGCTCTCCTTCTACTATGCGATGCACGGCCAAAAGCCAGAGAGCCTGAATCTGATAACCGATGCGGTGCTGTCCATTTATAGGAAGGACGCGTCTGCGATTTTATTCTTAGCGTCTATCTATGCCATGAACGGCGAAACAGACGAAGCTCTGAAGTGGCTTGGGTATTGCTTGGACATCGGTTGCATCAACTATCCGTTCCAATCTAGGCTCGATCCGTACCTCGAGAGCATCCGTGGCGACCCACGCTTTCAGAATCTCATAGAGCGCGTCAAATATGAATGGGAGCATTTCGAGGTGTGAGGACGCCGACCCCGGCCTGCCCGAAGTCGCAGATGCCAGGAAGAGACTGGCGGGGCTGTAGGATTAGGTTGACTATTCTCTCTAATTATTGATACCCTTTAGCCACACTCGATAAAGGGGTCAGCCATGGCCGTCAAGTGCCCGAAATGTAAGTTTGAAAATCCCGACGATACTTCGTATTGCGGCAAATGCGCTACTCCGTTTGCTTCTCCCGATGAGGCACTTGGCTCTCTTACCAGGATCATTGATGCGGCTGGCCGTGATTTGGCCAACGGAACGCTTATTGCCGGAAAATACCGAATCCTAGACAAGCTTGGTGCTGGCGGAATGGGGGAGGTCTATCGAGCTGAAGACCTCAGCCTAAATCGTCAGGTCGCAATCAAAGTGCTGCCTGCTGTGTTCGCCATGGACCGAGAGAGGCTAGCCAGATTCGAGCGCGAAGCCAAAGTCCTGGCCTCTCTTAATATAAATTCGACGCCAAGGGAAAGTTCTTGAGGAACCTGATTAAAAAGGGTGAAGGACCGGGCGAAGTCCGGGAATATGGGGACGTTCTACTGGCGAAGGATAACCTTGTCTTCCTCGACACGATGTCCAACAAGATCATCACGATGGATTTCAATGGGAGACTGCTCGACGAATTCGGACTCGGCCCGAAGCGCTTCTCCCGTCTGATCGCCGTTTATGACAACAGATATTATCTCGTGGATTATGTCCGGAAAGATTTCGAACGGAAGAACGGCCTGAAGGAAACCGGGCACGACCTCTACGTCGTTTCCAGAAAGGGTGAGGCGACGAAAACCCCATGGGGCTTTCCAACCGTGGCCGCTTACTATTTCGGCGAAAGGTCTACGAGTTCGGGGACGGTCACGTGGATTCAGAAGGCCCAGGCCCAGGAGCACTTCGTCTATCTCAGCAGTACCCAGGACTATCTCGTGAAGCTGCTGGACCTGGATAAAGCGGACATCGTGCGCGCGTTTCGAAGGGCCTATATGCCGGTGAAGTTCGAGCCGCCGGCCCGGGAAAAACAATGGTATCGGGAAAGAGGGTTTCCAGACCGCTTAAACGACGTCCAGAAGCTCCTCGTTCATGGAGATCATCTCTGGGTTCTCGCGTCAACGATCGAGAAAGACCGGGGCATATTGACCGACGTCTTTGACCGGGAAGGGAAGTATATCGACTGCTTTTACTTGCCGCTTCCAAGGCTGAAACAGAATTGGGTAGGATATCCGCCCATGGCCGTCAGCGGTTCCTTTCTTTACACGGTCGAGTGGAACAAGGAGGGAGATATATTTATTGTCCAGTATCAGATCGGCGGGCTGAATTAGGGGACGCTACGAAGACAATCCGGACTATGGAAAGCGCGTTATTTTGAAAAAGGTCCTCCTCATTCTGACCATGGCGGCGTCGCTCTATGTCGCCTCCTGCCGGCCCAAGTTGGCGAACGTCGAAAAGCGTGTCGAAAACGGCGTGGAGGTCGTCATCAACCATGTGACTCACGAGACCGTGCGCAAACTTCACCCTCCCCTCCGCCTGGACGAGCTCTTCGTTATCGACACCGAGAACGCCGAAATCGCACGGCTGGGGATTTCGGACATCTGGGGATTCGACGTCAATTCCGCGGGGGAGATCTTCGTGTTCAAATCGCCGCTGAGCCAGGGCGACTTCATCTATAAGTTTGACGCGGCCGGCCGCTTCCTGTCCTCGTTCGGACGAAAGGGTGAAGGGCCGGGAGAGCTTCAGGTCCCGATTTTCCAAAAGCTCTCCGCAAACGGCGAGCTCTGCATTCCGGATTCAGGCAAAAGAAAGATGTTCGTGTTCGACCGCGAAGGAAAACTCCTGAGGGAAATGCCCATCAAGCCGCGGCTTCGCCCTGCTACCGACCTGCTGGTCCCTCTGGATAACACCCGCTTTCTTTATCGGAGGGTCGAGTTTGACGCCACGCGCCCCGTCGCCAAGATCGCCTACGTTTTCTCCATCGTCGATCGCGAGTACTCGGAAATCAAGGAACTGGACCGGATCGCGGTCGAAGACGCCGATACGGTCGCCAAGGTCCGCTATCCTTTTCCATTCATCAGGTGGGCACTCTCCGGAGATAGAATCTTCCTCGCCAACGACGAGCGGGGATATGAAGTACGGGCCTATGATTTCAATGGAGAATTGGTCAGGAGAATCAGGAAAGAGGGTCCCCCCGTCAAGTATCCAGAGAACATGAAACAGGATGTGCTGAAGAATATCGATACCTCTTCGCTCGCCTTTCTTAAAACGAAGATCAAGTTCGCGGATCCGGCTCCGCCGTGCCAGCACTTCTGGGTCGACGACGAGGGGAGGCTCTTTGTCGTGACCTACGAGCAAGGGGTCAGGCCGGGAGAATTCCTGATCGATATTTTCGACAATGGCGGCGTTTTCATGGGTCAGATGAGCTTGAATATCCAAGCCGGCATGAAACTCTTCGAGCAGGCGCCGCGTCTCGACTCTTGGACGACTATGAAGAATGGCCGGTTGCATTGCCTCCGGGAAAAAGATACCGGCTACCTCCAGCTGGTGGTTTATCGCGTGAACTGGGTGAACTAGGCCGCGCCTGGCGTGCCTATCTTGAGGAGCGCACCACGATGCGCAGGCTGGTGAGTGATATTCTCGGGTCCGACGGCCCTTCGCGCGTTATTGCCATATCATGCGATAGACCGCGAGCCGCTTGAATCCGCTGGGCTTTTCCTGGACGACGTATAGACGGTCTCCCCGGACCCTAGCCAGGATCCGGCCTAAACCAGGCCGCACGACGTTCAGGCTCGTCCGGCCGATGAAGGCTCCATCCGTGTCGATGATATCGAAAATGAACTCTCCGGGCGCTTTGCCCGGTTCGTAGGTCATGACCAACAAGCGGCCCGCTTCGTCGGCTATAAACGACTGGAAGGCGTGCCAGTTCTCAGGAAAATACATCTTCGCGGCATATTCCGGGATCCCTTCTTCGTATATCTTTAGAGTCCTCTTTCGGAATTCGTCCGGGACCGGGACAGGCTTGTACTCCTTCCGAATCTTATGGAGGAGCTTCCCTTCAAGGTCGAAAACCACTATTTCGTAGTCGCGGTCCGAATTCCCAGTAAAAATCCGATCCGCTGAGGTCTTGGCCAAAAATACGTAGTCAATCCCGCTGACATACTTTTCTGGAACCTTATCTAATATCAACTTGTTGGGATAAGACGCGAACCTGTCGATCTCGTGGCGGAAGCGGAAATCCTTGCCGGCAATGCCGGTCACCAGGGAGAGGTACTTCCCCTTGAGGTCTCCTTTCTCCATCCGCGAGACGAGAAAAGTCCCATTATTAAGTTGGACAATATCCTCGAATCCACCCTCGGGACCGCCCTCGGTCAACGACCTTCCAGAGCCATCATAAATGTGGTACTTGTTCTTCGGGCTCTCCAGCACCCAGACCCGGTCCATTGCGTCGATATGAACTCCGCCCGGGTATTCGAGCTCAAACGGTCCCTGTCCCATGGGGCCGAATGAAAGGAGCGGTTTGCCCTCGGGCGAGAGCTTGAAGACGATGTTTCCCGGGTGGGTGGGAGGCACTATAACGTAGATGTTCCCCTGGGAATCCACGTCGAAAAGATAAATGTCCGTCACGCCGGCCTTGGCCACCATGTTGCTTTCCGTGTCGACGGCCAAGATTTCCTGAAGATTGAGAGACGAAGGCCGGCCAGGCATGCGGTAGGGCTCGAGGTGGTTCATGACAACCTCGACACCGTTTTCCGTGATACGCTCGATCTTGCCGCGCTTCCCCCCGCACCCGATTATGCAGGGGCAAGTGAGGATTAACGCGAGTGCCAGGACGGATGTGCCAAATTGTTTCTTCATGAAAGCCCCTTTTGCCTCGGGCGTTGCATAGCGCGAATCTATCATGTCGGGCATGACGCACCACCGCCGCGAATTATACTTCGAGCCTCGGTACTTGGCAAAAAGACCACCATCGTGGAGCCTCCACTTTAATCCATTTGGATCACGTATTTGATTATTCTGCTGACGTCATCCTTGTCCCTTTCGATCTTCCAAAAGTACCCGTGCTGAATAATCGTCCCGCTGAAAGGGTATTCAGCCGGGGGTGAAATCTCGACCCTGCCGATATATTTCCCATCTTTGGCAAATGCGTCGAAGAACCTTTTTTCCGCTTCTCTGTTGACCTGATAAGGGTGAACCCAGATGTTTCCCTCCGAGTCCACCGTGATGCCGTCAAAGGCGGGCTTAAGTTGGGGGAAAGTTGTGTTCTTGATAATAAAGTCAGGGGCGCCCTTCCTTATCGTCCTCGTCCCGTCTGCCGCCAAAACAGCGACATTCATGGCCGAGAAATAGCTCTGTTTGTCTTCTTCGGTCACCCTGATCGGCGAATATTCGTGCCGGAAGGCGAACACCTTCCCTTTCGCGGGATCATAGACCGCAATCTCATACGTCTCGGAGAAGCCGATGACTATGTTCCCGTCAGGAGTCACGTCCCAATAAACCCGGGGATTATACGGCTGGTGGACTTCCGCCATACCAGGATCATAGATTCGCCTGAAACGGAAGAGCGGCTTCGCATAGAGTGTCTTGACGAATTCCATTTAAAATATAAGAACTTGGTTTTTCGGGTCCGCCGGCTGCGGCCGCATTTTCGCCATTATTATCCCCTCTAACCATCGTGTGGAAGCATAAGAGATGACCAACAAAGATGTCAAGCACAGCTTGGCCGTGCGGATGAGGTAGACAAGCCGCTCCTGTGAGCCAAAGCGCCGGAAATCAGCCGAACCTCCCCTCCTAAGCCAACAGAGAATCACGAAGAATATTCAGCCGGGGTCTCCGCCGCCATCAGAACTTCCTGGTAGGCCAGGTGCGCCGGCGGAGGTCTCTCGGCGACGAAGGTCAACTTTAGGTGGTCAATGATCCTGTCCACCACGGCATAATCGGTGAGGAAAGAGATGACGCGCATCTGTCCGCCGCACTGAGGACAGACCATCGGGTCAACCTCATAGACCTTGCGGATCATCTCCGCCCAGCCCTTGGAGGGAACGGGCCGGAGCTGGTCCTCCACCATCCGGAGAGGGAAAGCCTGACGGCTCGCCTTCTTGACCTTCCCTCGATGGGCGTTGGCGTAGAGGCCGTAGTACCGCACCGTGACCTGTCCCTTATCAGGGATATGGGAAGTCACTCGGGCGATGAACTCCCGGTAGTCCATCCGTTCGACCTCTCCGCGCTCTTTCCCATAGCGGTAGCAGACTTGGCCTTCCTGTTCATCGAGGGAGAGGCGCTCCAGGGAAAGGAGCGGCCGGATCATGTATTTTCCCACCCGCTCGGCCTCTCTTTTTGTCCTGGCCCGGACCCGGCTGTGGACATTGAAACCCGTGTGCCTCCAGGAGAGAAGGCGTTCCGCCCATCCCGGGCTCAAGAGTTCCTTATGGACTAAAAATCCAAGAACCTCGCGCGCAAAGAGCTCGGCCAGCCGCGAGTCGTCGATCCGTTGGATCTTATGGAAGCGGCCCGCCTCGTCCACTCCACCCTCGGTCACCAGGAAATGGAGATGGGGGTGAAGATTTATCCGGTTTCCAAAGGTCTGAATGGCCGCGATAACCCCGGGCATCAGCTCGCTCCCGGTTGTCACCTCGAAATACCGAGTCAATGAGCGAAGGGCACAGCGGCAGAGCTCCCCCAGCAGCCGGCGGTTGTACTTGAAGAATATCCGCAGCATCCTGCTGAAAGAACGGGAATAACTCCGGCCCGGAAGCCCGAATCAAGGCCGGAAAGCGACAACCGGAGTTACCGCCCGATGGGCCTTCCTTGATATTTTTTTAGTCGTGATTTACTATTCCTTGCGATGCTTGGATGGGAAAATCGAGGCAAAGACTCACAATCGTACTACACTTGTGAGAAGGAATTTATTATAGGGAATTAAAGTTCATCTGATTTGTATATTATCTTGGAAGAACATATGATAATTTTCGCTCGCCAATCTGTCGGTTTGGTCTGAAACCCGAGGTTTTCCTTGGGAGGGGAAGCGAAAAATCATGACCAATTTTTTCCGCTTCCGCAGGAATGTTCTCTTCTATAAGGTCTTTTTGGGCTTCCTGCTGCTCCGCTTTTTGGTATTTGCTGCTTCAGCGAAAGGACAAAGCGCCGACGCGGGGCAAAAATTTCTTAATATCACATTCAAAGAAGACCTTTCCATTGCCCAGGAGGCCTGGTTTCCTACACAAATCTACGTCGATCATGAGAGTAATATCTACGTCCTCCTTTCGGGGAAGGAGCGGGAGTTCATCAGATTCGATCCTCAGGGTAAGGAAATCTCACGTCGGCAGATTGTCGAGGGACAAGGCCCAGGCGAATTTCAGGGCTTTGATCCGGTCTTCACTGATGATGGCCGAGTGTTCATAGCGGACTGGTCTCAGCGGCGATTGACTGTCATGAACAAGTCTTTCCAGGTCGAAAAAATAACCAAGCTTGACTTGAACGGCGATCGTCTTGCCATGGATTCTAAGAGCAACATGTACTTCCTGGCCTATAAAGCGGCGAAAATGAGAAGCCGCAACAAAGTCGTTTTGACAAAATGCGATCCGAATGGAAAGATTCTCAGGGAGTATGCCGAATACGAATGGGGTCCGCGGGAAACCGCAAGCGGGATATACGAAGATGACCTCTTCAGGACACAGATGAAGTTCGCAATTGATTCAAGAGATAATCTCTATTTTTCTCTATCCAGCAAATATGATATTCAGGTCATTGGCGCGGACGGACTTCCCAAGAGAAAAATCGTCAGCGATGTCAAACCACGGAAGGTTGCTCAGGAGGACCTGGACAAGCTGCTGCCAAATAAACCGAGGAGAGTATCCTATAAATATATTATCCCCGAACACGTTCCTTATATTGCTGATATCTTCCCCCTGAAACACAGCTATCTTCTGGCCATCACCTTCGAAAAAGCTGACGATGGCGGCTTCTTAGCCGGCGATCTCATCGATATTAATGGGAACTTTGTGGCTCGCGTGAAAGTCCCTAAATATCATAATTGGGATTTTCTATTGGCACCGGTGGGGAGCAGGGCGCTATGCCGGGAAGACAATTTCTATGCGATCAAATCAGACGCGGACGAAGAGAAATTCTGGGTCAAGCGGTATAAGATTGTTTGGGAATAGAAGAGAATCTGTGATGGTCAGCCTTTGATATAATCTGAATAATGGAGTCTCTATGCTTGAACTCAGGGGAATAACAAAAAAATTCTTGGTTTTCCCCGCAGTCCGGGAAGTCAGCTTTTCCCTGAAACCCGGCGAGATCACCGGCTATCTCGGTCCCAACGGCGCCGGCAAGACCACGACCATCAAAATGATGGCGGGATTACTTGAGCCCACGGAGGGCGACATTTTATATCGCGGAGCTCCTATCCGTAAAACCTTGTTCGAGTACAAGAAAATCGTCGGCTATGTTCCGGAACAGGCCGAGGTCTACAGACATCTGAGCGCCTGGGATTATCTTTTTCTGATCGGACGTCTGCGGGACCTCCCGGACCACATCCTGAAGATCAAAGTCACAGAGCTTATGAAACTCTTGGGCTTATCCTCCGACATGGACATGTCCATGGCTTCTTACTCAAAGGGAATGGTCCAAAAAGTCCTGATTTCCTCAGCCCTCCTCCATAACCCTGAAGTGCTCCTCCTGGATGAACCTCTGTCCGGGCTGGATGTCTCAACGGTTCTGGTCGTTAAAGACCTGCTTGCCATTTTTTCTCGTGAGGGAAAAATCATCATGTATTCGTCTCACGTTCTGGAGGTCGTCGAAAAAATCTGCTCGAGGGTCATCATCATCGACAAGGGATCACTGGCCGCTGACGACTCTGTCGAGAACCTCAGACACCTGATGAATCTTCCCTCACTCGAAGAGATATTCAGTCGGCTCGTCGTCGACGTGGACACACAGGAGACGGCCCGGAACATCGCGGAGGTCATCAAGTTCGGGAGCTAAAATATCATGGCCGCTGGATCCGGGGTCCTCTCTTCCGTCCTGTTCGAAGCTCGACAATTCAAGATCCTTACCCGTCACTTCTTCCTCCGGCTTTTCCGGAACGATCTCGTGGACTTCGAGGATCAGATGAAGGAACGGGTCATTGGGATTCTCGCCCTCCTGGCCGTCTTCAGCGGCCTCCTTGCTTATGTGGGTCTGGAGAAATATCTCTACACTCCCGATGAGGGTCGATCCTGGATCGAAAAACTCTACATCATCACGTTTTTTATGCTGATCATGGGGCTCGTATCCATCCTCGAGTGGGAGGTTATTTACCCTGACAGACGGGACCTGAGCAACCTCGGCCCTCTTCCCTTGAAGCCGAGAACGTTCCTCGCGGCAAAATTCGGGAGCCTTATCATCTTCGTCGGCTTGTTCGCTCTGAGCCTGAATCTTCTCTCGTCGCCCTTTTTCGTACTACTTCTTCCGCAGTGGCGGTCTTCCAGTATATTTTTCTTTCTCGGTCACGCCATAGTCCATTTCCTCGTCATGTTTCTGGCTTGCTTTTTTGGCTTTCTCGTCCCCATCTTCATACTCGGCTTTCTCCAGAAACTCATGGGTCCGCGTCTTTTCTCCAGGGTTTCGAGCTATCTTCGTTCGCTCCTTCTCATCGGCCAGACATTTCTCATTCTCACCTACCTCAGAATTCTCGTCTACGGCCTGAACAATCTGACAGTCATCAAACAACTCCGGTCGGATTTTTCTAAAGCGGGCCGGTTCTTCGATTATTTCCCACCCTTCTGGTTCACGGATCTTTACGAAACGGTTTTGGGCCGCCCCCGGCTACCCTTTCACGGACGCTATATGTATGCCCTTGCCGGACTGGTGCTCATGATGGCAGTATTCATCCTGACAATGGGTATCACTTACGGACGATCGCTTCGGAGAATCGAGGTCGTCGGAAGGCCCCGGCTACGGAGTCTTCATCGGCTCCTGGAAACCGTCTTCAATGGTCTCTTCCTCAGGAATCCCGTCGAGAGTGCAGTCTTCCATTTCTTCAGAAAAACACTGAAGCTTAGTCCATTCCACAAGACGCGCCTGGCCTCTTTCCTGGCCTGCGGCATAGCCCTTGTCCCTTTTTTGATCACCATAAAGACCGTCCAAAAGGACGATCTTTTCGCCCTCAATACAACGATGCTGTCCATTCCTCTGATCCTCTCTTTCGCCCTTCTCCTTGGCCTTCGAGCAGTGATCAACGTACCGGTTTCCCTGGAGGCAAACTGGGCATTCCGGCTGACTGAAAAATATGCGACCCGTCCCTATTTCAGCGGCCTCAGAAAGGCGGTCTTTCTTCTCTACCTTGTGCCTTTGTTCGTACTTCTTTTCGCTTTGTACGTCGTGCTTTGGGATCCCCTCACTGCGATCCGGCATTGCCTTTATGGCCTGACGGTCTCGGTCTTGGTCATGGAAGTCTTCTTCTTCCGTTTTCTCAAGATCCCCTTTGCCTGCGCCTACCTTCCAGGAAAAGAGAAGATTCAATCGTATTGGTTCATCTATCTGATAGGGTTCATTGCCTATCTGAAGATCGCGAGCCGTATTGAGCTAGAGTTGCTCCGTTCGCCTTCAGATTTCATCTATTTCTATGGAGTGGCATTTCTTGTTTTCATAGGGATCCGGACCTATCAAGTCTTTTTCCTTTATAAGCGAAACCGCATCCAGTATGAAGAGCAGCTTGAACCCGTGATGATAGGCCTTGATTATAAGGCGCCACCGCACAAAGATTCTCCTCTCAACGACTTCCCCTCGACAAAAGATATCTAAATTATGAAGAATGAGCTGTCCTCTTGCCATCTTTGCATCTTTTGGTGGCGGTGTTTTTTTAGCAGCCTTTGATAAGACGGGCTGTCACTATTGCGTGCGATTCCACGCAATCCTCGAGATCATACGAAGAAGATTTCAAACTCATTTCCATTCGAGGCTGTAGCGTTTGGCTACGGGATTGCCCTCTTCGTCCACTTCAACCAGGCAGTAGACCTTATGATTTGGCTTTCCACGCCGGGATTATCGCGTTTTTTCAGGGAGAAGTGATCCTATCCCTGACCCTGGCCCGGAAGTCCGAATCAAGGCCGGAAAGCGTCAACCGGAGTTACCGCCCGATGGAGGGAAATGGAAACGGCAGGCGATGAGAGCAGCGTAATCCATGCCCAGGTGAGGTCGAAATGCATGGGGGATGAGAAGATGCTGGATAAGATGATGGCTTCCTGAGCCGGACCCCTATTCTTCGAGAAGCCCCCTCAAAATCTCCTGCGCCACCTGTTTGGCCTGCCTCCCCGTCTCCCGGGACGGGCCCACGCACGAGGGGCAGCCTTCCTGGCAGGGACAGACGTTGATCGTCTTCAGGCCGTGCCTGAGGAGGTCCTTCTCCAGGTCGAACAGGGCGGGGCTCAGCCCGATGCCGCCCGGATAGTTGTCGTAGATAAAAATATTGGGCTCGAAGTCGGGTTCGACAAAAACGGGATTCTCGTCGAAGGTCGCGACCCGGGGAAGGATGTCCCGCGGCGGCACGGACTCGCCCGTCAGGTTGTCTCCGACGGAGACGCCGACGTCGTGAAGGTCGCACATCATGAACAGCGGCGAGACGTGGTGGAGAAGGTAGGCCAGTCCGAACAGGCCGTTGATCTTCTCCTCCGAGGAGAAGGGCAAGGACTGGAGGAGGGGGGAGGGGATGGTCAGCCAGTAGGCGGTCGTGTGCATCTCGTTCTGGGGGAGGCTGAGGTTTCCGGAGCCGACGTTCTCCTGGGTAAAGAGCTTAATTTTTTTGAACCCGACGACCTGGGTGGCGACATGGACCTCGCCGTGGGAGATCAGACAGCGCTCCAGTTTTTTCTTGTTGAAGACATCCAATATCTTGATCTTAGTGTAATCGATGGCGTCGGTGAAGTAATCGACGTCGGTCTTCTTGACGTAAGCCTTCCGCTCTTCGAAGTCGAGCTTTTCGACAAAGTACTGCTCGCCCTCGCACAGGTAGATGGCCTTGGGATGGAGCGTCGTCAGGGCCGAGGTGAAATCGACCTCGGCGATGACTTTAGTTTCGTCTGTCGCGTCCACGACTACAAAATTGTCCGAGCTGATGCTGCGCAGGCTGACGCCGTCGGCCGGGTAGGCGTCCGAGGTCCAGTACCACTTGTCCTGGGAATGGTGGAGGAGCTTCTCCTCCTCCAGGAACTTGAGGACTCCGGCGATGTCCAGCTTCCCGAACATCTCTCCGTCCCCGAAGGGAAGCTCGAAGGCGGCACATTCGACGTGGCTGACCAGGATGGAGAGGTTGTCGGGATTGATCAGGGCCCTCTCCGGGCTTTTGGTGAAGAAATAGTCGGGGTGGTTGACGATGAACTGGTCGAGGGGTGAGCTCGAGGCGACCAGGACGGCCGCCGATTTCCCGGTTTTCCTGCCGGCCCGGCCCGCCCTCTGCCAGGTGCTCGTGATCGTCCCCGGGTAGCCGGCCAGGACGGCCACGTCGAGACTTCCGATGTCGATCCCGAGCTCCAGCGCATTCGTGGAGACGACCCCCAGGATATTTCCCTCCCGCAGGCCCTTTTCAATCTCCCGCCGCTTGAGGGGAAGATAGCCTCCCCGGTATCCCCGGATCAGCCCTTTATTCCGGATCGTGGTTTCGATGTCCTCCTTGAGATAGGTGAGGAGGACTTCGGTATTGAGGCGGCTCTGAGCGAAGACGATCGTCTGGAGGTTGTTCCGCAGGAAGACACCGGCCACGCGTCGAGCTTCGTTGATGTAGGACCGGCGGATGCCCAGGAACTTGTTGACAACCGGCGGGGTGTAAAAAATAAAGAACTTCTCGCCCCGGGGCGCGCCGTTGTCGTCGATTAAGACGACGGGCTCCTCGATCATCCGCTCGGCCACTTCCACCGGGTTGGCGATGGTCGCCGTGCAGAGGACGAACTGGGGGCTGGCTCCATAAAACCGGGCGACTCTCTTGAGCCTCCTTAGGACGTTGGCCAGGTGGCTGCCGAAGATGCCGCGGTAATTATGCAGCTCGTCAACGACAACGTACTTGAGGTTTTTGAAGAGGTTGATCCACTTGGTGTGGTGCGGCAGGATTCCGGCGTGGAGCATATCGGGATTAGTGAGGATGATCTGACCAATTGAGCGGATGGCCTTGCGGGCGTCCTGAGGCGTGTCTCCGTCATAGGTGTGGATCCGGACGCCCTCGGGAAGAAGCCCGATGACTTCGTCGAGCTCGGCCCTCTGGTCCTGGGCGAGGGCCTTGGTGGGGAAAAGGTAGATGGCCCGGCTGGCCGGGTCGTTGAGGATGGCGTTGAGCACGGGAAGGTTGTAGCAAAGCGTCTTGCCTGAAGCCGTCGGCGTTACGACGACGATATGCCCTCCGCCCTGGAGGACCTCCCAGCTCGACCTCTGGTGGGAGTAGAGTTTCTGATAGCCCTTCTGCTTAAGGGCGGCGAGGAGTCCGGGGTGGACACCGGGCGGGTACTCGGCAAAGCGGCCTTCCTGGGCCGGGATGTGCTTGACCGCAGTGATGGAGTCTTCTTTAAGCCCCATCTCCTGGAGGTCCTTCAGTGACTTGAGGAGGCTCTCTTCACGCGTCATGGCCAAACCTCAATCCATCCTACATGAATGAATTCCGCGGGTCAATTTTAATGCCAGTTCTAAATTTTTTTAGGAAAGTTAAAAAAAAGTGCTAATTTTTTGGCCTCTCGCGCATCTTTATATTATAGAGGGCAAGGCAGTCGTCTGGTTTGAGCCTCGAGTGGGAGGAACCATGGAAAAAGATGATCGGCTAGATTCCTGGAAAGATATAGCCAAGTATGTAGCCAGAAGCAAAAAGACCTGCGCTGAGTGGGAGGCTAGATTACGGTTTCCCGTGCATCGGATCGACAAAAAGTCCAACAGGTCGCGAGTCTTTGCCTTCAAGTCTGAAATCGACGAGTGGTTCAAGGGCAGATAGGCGGCCAAAAAATCCCTTCTCGCCCATTTCGAATGAAAAATCCAGTCTATGACGAAGCATCAGTAACAGCTTCAAATAACCGACGGTATTCCGGCTCCTTGGCCTGAAGACTTTTAGGAGTTCCCTCAAGAATGAGCCGACCTTCATCTAGAACAAAAATCCTCTCCATCCATGAGATACTTTCCAGGTTATGGCTTATGATGATGCATGTCTGGTCTTTAAATAAATCCCGAATCGAGGCGATTAGGTTTCTCGCCGCAATCGAATCTAGATGCGTCGTCGGCTCGTCAAAAATAACTAAATCCGGATTCTTGAGCAGGCACCGGGCAATAGAAATCCGCTGTTTCTCCCCTCCGGACAGTCTCTTCCCGACTT
>Ga0315277_10006634_pt1 | contig 15101 bp, 12 predicted proteins | sample YL17G05_15_MG_FD_203695 | JGI IMG/M metagenome (GOLD analysis project Ga0315277, IMG submission 203695) | Sediment microbial communities from Yellowstone Lake, YNP, Wyoming, USA - YL17G05_15 | ecosystem: Environmental > Aquatic > Freshwater > Lake > Sediment | place: USA: Wyoming | collected...
GGATGTCCGGCTTGGTCTCGAACAGGTACTTGTCCAGGTAATACCGGCTCCGCTTGCCGCTGCGAAGGACGAAGTCGCCCTCCAGATACGCCGTCTCCTTGATTCGCTTGATGAGTTCCTTCCTGGTCACGTTCGGATCTCCCTTCACAGGCACCACTGTCGCCGCGCTCTATCCCATGTCAGTCCCGCGAAAGCGGGAATCCAGGAATCCCTCGCACTGCTCTGGACCCCCGCCTGCGCGGGGGTGACATATGGAGAACAAGCCCGGTATCATGCGGATGCCGTACAAGTCAGACTTTCAATTCTACTTTTCGGTTCAGCTCATTGCTGTACTTTTTTCGGATCGGGGCCACGACGGCCCGGATGAATTCGTCGACCTGCTGGGGGGCGCGGCCGACGTAGGCGGCGGGGGCCAGGACCTTGTCGAAGTCGAGGTTCTCGAAGGAGATGTCCGCCCGCAGGCGGCCGATCAGGTCGTTGGGCCGGCCGAACTGCTTCACCTCGTTGGCCGCCGCTTGGGAATTCAGGCGGATCTTCTCATGCAGCTCCTGGCGATTGCCGCCGGCCTTGACCGCGGCCATCAGGATATTCTCAGTCGCCATAAACGGCAGCTCGGCGGCGACATGGGCCGCGATCACCTTCGGATACACGACCAGCCCATCGAAGACATTCAGCAGGATCTCCAGGATGCCGTCAACGGCCAGGAAGGGCTCCGGGATCGACACCCGCTTGTTGGAGGAATCGTCAAGCGTCCGCTCGAACCACTGCTCCGAGGCGGTCATAGCCGGACTGGTCGCCAGGCTCAGCACGAGCCGGCTCAGGCCCGTCACCCGCTCGCACCGCATCGGATTTCGCTTGTAGGCCATTGCGGAGGAGCCGATCTGTGATTTCTCGAACGGCTCTTCCATCTCCTTCAGGTGCGCCAGCAGGCGAAGGTCGTTGCAGATTTTGTGCGCCGACTGGGCGATCAGGGCCAGCGTATTGACGACGAGCGTGTCGATCTTTCGCGGGTAGGTCTGGCCGGTGACGGGACAGACCTTTTTGAACCCGAACGCCGCCGCCACGTCCTTATCGAGCTGCCGCACCTTGGCGTGATTGCCCTCGAAGAGCTCCAGGAACGACGCCTGGGTTCCGGTGGTGCCCTTGACGCCCCGGAACGGCAGGGTCTCGATGCGGTGCTCGACTTCCTGCAGGTCCATCACGAATTCCTGGCACCAGAGCGTGGCTCGTTTGCCGACCGTGGTGAGCTGCGCCGGCTGAAAGTGCGTGAAACCGAGCGTGGGCAGGTCGCGATACTGCTCGGCGAATTTCGCCAGTAGGTCGATCACGGCGGCGAGCTTGCCCGCGATCAGCCGCAGTCCTTCCCGCATGACGATCAGGTCCGCGTTGTCGCCCACGTAGCAACTGGTCGCGCCGAGGTGAATGATCGGCGCCGCCTTCGGGGCGACCTCGCCGAACGCGTAAATGTGGGCCATCACGTCGTGGCGGAACTTCTTCTCATACGCCGCCGCCTTCTCGAAATTGACATCGTCGAGGTGCCGGGCCATCTGGTCGATCTGGCTCTGCTTGATCTTCAGCCCGAGCCTCTTCTCGGCCCTGGCCAGCTCCAGCCAGAGCCGCCGCCACGTGCTGAACTTCTTCTGCGCCCCGAACAGCTCCGCCATCTCCCGCGAAGCATTCCGCTCCACCAGCGGACTCGTGTAAATATTCCTGTCTTCTGCCATCCCTTATCGATCTCCTGACTGCCTCTTGTAGGCAAGAATGATCGCATTCTTGACGTCCACAGGTCGAACCTCACAAGGCATATACTCTGCTATGTTGTCCCTGTTCAAATGCAGTTGACCCTCGCCGACATTTCCTCGGTGTTGTCCTTTTGAATAGTACTTGTTGTTGAGGACTTCATTACTGGATAACACCCAGTACCTGATCTTGTCCCGTCAGACTCCGATCCAGACAAAGACGTCCGCACACGCCGGCTTTATCTGTTGAAAATTCATATCAAATGGTCTGGCTGAGTCGGAGGCCAGGGCCTTGAGGTAGAGTGGCAGCTCGGGCTTCTCACAATCAACGGCCCTTGATGTCTTCACCTCAATCCGAATGCCGTGATTTCTGTTGGCCGTGTCCGTCCAATCCAGCCAGAAGTCATATTCACCCGACCATCTCGGGTCTAGCTTCTTGCTTGGCCTTCTCAATTCCGGAACCAGTTGCTTCAATTGCCCGTACGCCCATCTTTCTCCAAAGCCTCGTGGCGCCGAGATCTCGAACACGTACAGGTACAGGTTTCTCTCGATGTAGGAGTCCCTCATCTCGTGATATTCTTCGATGCTTAGCTTTCTTGCGGCCAGAAGGTGCGAAAGGACGTACTCGTATTCGTTGAAGGGATAGACGGAAACCAGGCTCTCCAAGCGAGTTCGGAAATCCGATGCGCGTTCAAGTTTGTTGATCAGATTGTCCAATTCCGCCTTGAGCTTTTCCATGCATGATCCTATGGATTCCCAACATCGATGTAATCGAACAAATTCCGTGGCTTCGTTTTCTCGCCAGGCGCACATTGCCCGTCGGCGTCGTCCCGTTCGCGAATGGCAGCGACTTCCGGGAACGGGCTGTCCGATTGCCACCCGGTCTTCTCTGTCTCTCTATATCGCTCCAATCTTCGAATGGTAATCTCCGCGAAGATTGGGTCGACATCGCAAATGAAGCATCGTCTCTTGAGTCTCTCGCAGCCCAGGAGGGTAGTGCCGGAATGCGCGAAGAAGTCAACGACAAGGTCACCCACAGCCGAACTTGCCCTGATGATTCTCTCTATCGCTTTGAGAGGCTTCTGGGCATAACAACCTGGGACATTCTCCTCCATTCTGTAAAACACTTGCTGAACGTCGACCCAGACGTTGCCCGCCCTGATATTCTCGGACTTGCTTCGTTCGAGATTCTCGGTCATCCGTCCGTTGACGTTTTTGTAGTACCCTCTCAGGATTTTGGGAATATCCGTGTATTCGGCATCGACGTTGAATTTCGGCTGGCCCCTTGTGTAGTAAAGGAGTTCCTGTCTAACCGCCATCCAGTTGCTTTGTGTACCGTACCCACGCTGGTTTCTCATCGTGATCAGGCTGCGGGTCTTGAATTCTGTGAAAGCTCTCATCATAAGGATGAAGTCAGCAAGAGGTTGAAATCCCGCATTCTGATCTGCACCAAGCCAAACATACAGACTCGCATCTGCGGTCAGAATACTGCTCGTGTTCGAAATCCATCTCCTGCTCCATTGGATGTAGTCTTCAACCGGGAAGCGACCCAAGTTGTCGCTGTTGACATTGCCCACGGCAACATTGTAGGGAGGATCCTGGATCGCCAGGGCAGCCCTGTCCTCACCGAGGAGGAGTTCTACATCCGTCTCGTTGACTGCGTCCAGGCATGCCACTCTGTGCCCACATATCGGGTCTTCCCAGATCTGCCCGCATTTCACTCTGCAATAAGGGAGTAATTTCTTCCTTAGTACATCATTGCCGTCGATCCGCTCTAGTTTCTCTTGAAGCATGACAACTTGTCTCTTTCAATCATTTCTTGATCTGATTCTGTCCATCCGTTTGAATCCCTCGTCTTGGCTATCCTCCGGACAGTTTCTGCTCTCGTTCGGTCAGGAGTTTTTCGATTTCTTCGATGTCTTCGCGGCTGAGGGTCCAGTCGGAGGCCTTGACGGTCTCAGTGATCTGGTCGGGCCTTCGGGCGCCGACGATGGCGGCGGTGACCTCGGGCCGGCGCAGGACCCAACTGATGGCCAACTGGGCGGCCGTGCGCCCGTGGCGCCTGGCAATCTTCTTCAGTTGGTCGACCATGACGAGCGTGGCGGAGAACTGCGGGTCCTGGAACTCGGGCATCCGCCGGCGGTGGTCGCCGGCCGCCAGGCCGACCAGCCGCTCATGACTGAATTTACCCGTCAGCAGTCCCCGCTGCATGGGGCTGTAGGCGACGACGCCGATCTCATGCTGTGCACAGTGGCCGAGGGTCTCCGCCTCGACCTCGCGGTGCAGCATACTGTAGGGCGGCTGAAGCGAGGAGACCGGGTGAATCTTCGCGAGGCGTTCCATCTGCCGGGTGTTGAAGTTCGACACACCGAGGTAGCGAACCTTGCCCTCCTCGACCAGCCGGGCCATTTCCTCCCAGGCCTCCTCGATATCCTGCTCCGGATCGGGCCAGTGCATCTGATAGAGGTCGATCACCTCCACACCCAGGCGGCGCAGACTCTCCTGGCATTCCTTTCGGATGCTCTGGTTTTTGAGATTGGCCACCTTCTCTCGCTTGTTGTTCCAGAGCAGGCCGCACTTGGTGGCGATGTACGGCTTATGCTTCGTCTGCCGCAAGGCCCGGCCTACCAGCTCCTCAGAATGGCCAAGGCCGTACACTGGGGCCGTATCGAGCCAGTTGACCCCCTTATCCAACGCCGCCAGAATCGCGGCGATGGCGTCATCGTCATCCTGCGGACCCCACCCATACTGCCAGGGACCGCCCATCGCCCACGTGCCCAGGCCCACCGTCGTCAGGAGCAGGTCCGTGTGCCCGAGTCTTCTTGTCTGCATAGGTGCATTCTCCGGCAGGTTCCCAGTTCGATCCGGTCTCCATTCTGCGGAATTCCTGTTCGGGTATAGAATATAGGGGGTCTTGCCGCATATCAATAATCGATTTGAATCGTTGCCACAAAGCCGCACATCGGGTACCATAACGAGTCTTCCCATTTGCCAGTTGGTCATGGTGGTGTTTTGGAGTCGTCAGTTTGGCACGATCCGAGTGGAAACTTGGGCAAACGCTGAAGAATCTGGTCATCGGCAAATCGCGCGACCCGCGCGATGCCACCGTCTTTCACCGATTGTCGCTGGTGGCGTTCTTCGCATGGATCGGCCTGGGTGCGGACGGCCTGTCGTCCTCAAACTACGGTCCCCAGGAGGCATTTCTGGCGCTGGGGGGGCACCCGTACCTGGGCATTTTCGTCGGTCTGATCACCGTAATCACGATTTTCATCATCGCCGCCAGCTATTCCCAGATCGTCGAGTTGTTCCCGACGGGCGGCGGCGGGTACTTCGTGGCTACCAAGCTGTTATCGCCCTCGCTGGGCATGGTTTCCGGCTGCGCGTTGCTGATCGACTACATACTGACGATTGCGGTTTCCGTCGCCAGCGGCGCCGACGCCGTGTTCAGCTTCCTGCCCCCAACCCCGGCGTGGCAGGAGTATAAGCTCGACTTAGCCATCGTCGTCGTGGTCCTGATGATGCTGCTGAATATGAGGGGCGTACGGGAATCGGTGATTCCCCTGGCCCCGATTTTCCTGACCTTTCTGGCGACCCACGCATTTATCATTCTCTACGCATTGTTCACTCACCTGCCCCAGGTCCACTCAGTGGCCGGCTCGTTGCGGGCCGATGTGCACGATACCATCTCCACCGTCGGCATCTGGGGCCTGGTCTTCCTGGTGCTGCACTCCTATAGCATGGGGGCCGGCACGTACACGGGAATTGAGGCCGTCAGCAACGGACTGCCCGTGCTGAGAGAGCCGAGGGTCCAGACCGCCCGCATGACGATGCGGTACATGGCCCTGTCGCTGGCCTTCATGGTCATGGGCCTGATCCTGGGCTACCTGCTGTATAACGTCGGACCGGAGCCGGGCAAGACCTTCAACGCTGTCCTGTTTGACAGAGCCACGGCAGGTTGGGGAGACAACAGTGCTCGCGTGTTTATCTTCATCAGCCTCCTGTCTGAAGCGACCCTCCTGTTCGTCGCCGCCCAGACCGGATTTCTCGGCGGCCCCAGAGTGCTCGCCAATATGTCGCTCGACCGCTGGTTTCCCACGCGGTTCTCCGTTCTGAGCGACCGGCTGGTCATCCAGAACGGCATCCTGATCATGGGCGGACTGTCGCTCGTGGTCATGATCTTCACGCACGGCTCGGTCAGGCTGCTGGTGGTCCTCTACAGCATCAACGTCTTTATCACGTTCCTGCTCTCACAAGTGGGCATGGTCCGCCACTGGTGGCAGAATCGCGGCCAGGCAGGGCGCTGGTTGCGCAAGTTGCTCGTCAGCGGCGTCGGCATGGTCCTCACCGCGTTCATCCTGATTTCCATGGTGGTCGTCAAGTTCTTCGAGGGCGGCTGGGTCACCCTGTTGATCACCGGGACGCTGATCGTGCTGGCGATCCTGGTGAAGCGGCACTACCGGGGCGTCTCCGTGCAGCTCCGGCGGCTCGACGAGCTGGCCGAGCGCGCGGAATCCTACGTTCGCCAATCCGCGCCCAAAGGTGGCGAGGGAGGAGTGGGGCCGGTGTATGACCCTAAGGCCAAGACCGCCGTCCTGCTCGTCAGCGGCTTCAACGGCACCGGCCTGCATACCCTGCTGGCCATCATGCGATTGTTCGGCGGCGTCTTCCGCAACTTCGTCTTCATCGAGATCGGACAGCTCGACGTCGGCAACTTCAAGGGACCCCGGGAGGTCCAACGCCTGCAAACCCAGGCCCAAAGCGACGTCAATCGCTACGTCGAGCTGCTGAAGAAGGAAGGGTTCTACGCGGAGGCCATTACGGATATCGGCGTCGACGTGGCCGAGCAGATCACGCGAATCGTGCCCACCATCATCCAGCGGTACCCCGGCGCCGTATTCTTCGGCGGCAAGCTGTTCTTCCTCAATGAGACCCTCCTCAACCGGCTGCTCCACAACCAGATCGTCTTCACGATCCAGAAGCGGCTGCACCGCATGGGCATCCCCTTCGTCATCCTGCCCATCTACGTCTGATCGCCGGCAGTGCGTCCGCCATTACGGTAACGACGGCCACGGGCAACGGTGCGGACAGGGCCCTGGAGAATGACGGGCCATCGGGCAATCACGGCCCCGCGTCCGGCGATCCGGTATATGGCCAGGGACTGACCGGCTACGGCAAGGCGCTGGGCTTCGATGGAGTCAACGACTATGTAGACCTGCCCATCGGCTCGCTGCTGAGCACGCTGAACAGCTCGAGCTTCGCCGTGTGGGTGTACTTCAATAGCGTCGGCAACGCCTGGCAGCGGATCTTCGACTTCGGCAATCCCGGCGTCGGCACCGCGAGTCCGAACGTGTACATGTTCCTGACATCGCACAATGGATCGCGGATTGTGCGATTTGCCATCCGCAACGCGACGTCGGGCGAGCAGGTCGTGAACGGCCTGGCCGCCCCGACGACCGGCTGGCATCATGTGGCGGTCGTCATCGACAGCGCGAGCATGACCTTGCGGCTGTACCAGGACGGCATCCTGGTCCGCGGCGGCGCAACGACCGTGCTGCCCAAGGACATGGGAGTCACGACCCAGAACTGGCTGGGCCGATCCCAGTACACTATCGATCCGTACTTTGGCGGAGCGCTCGACGAGTTTCGGATCTACAACCGGGCCCTGTCCGAGTCCGAGGTCCGCTACCTCGCCGGCGACCGGTAGCGTAGTTTCCGCATACATTCAGGGACAGCCGCCGGCCCATGATTGGCGGCTGTCCCCTGTCTGAGCCGGCCCCGTCGAAGTTGTCATGCGGACTAGCGCTGACCAGACCCCTCTTGTACGGGCGGCCGGATCACGAAGTCGCAGCCGGCGGCGTAAAATCTCATGAGATGGTCCATCGCTTCGACCCCGAAACCGACGCCCAGCGATATCCCGATCCCCTGCCACATCAACGGCACACCCGGCAATACCAGGCGCACAAAGGACTGGTCCCCGAACAGGTTGATCCCGTTGAACTCGGCGATCCTGTACCTCCCGTCATAGACGTGTACGTCCCGTACGAAGGCATCGGCCGAGCCGGTCTCGAAGCAGAGCATGACCGAGTCAGCCTGCATGCGCACGTCGTTGATGATCACCGGCGTGGGGACGGCAAAGTGAAACCAGTTGATGGTGCCGGGCAGGCCTTCGATGTCGGTTCCCCATCCGTTGCGCTCGTGCCTGGCGATCCGCTCCGGATACTCGACCTGCATACTGTGGCCGTGAATCCACGAGGCGTAGGGGATCTTGATCGGCTCCAGTGCGGCCTGGGCCTTCGAGGTCAGACCGGCGGCCGCCACGCCGCCGAGTACGCCCATCCCCGACAGCTTCAACATCTCACGCCGATTGGTTCTTTCGGTGACCCTTTGCTCTTTCATGACGCATCTCCTCATGCAGGCTGATATGAATAGACTGACCGCGGCCGGCCACAGTGCCGGGCCGGGGATCTCTATACCAGCGACTCTCCGGTATTCAAAAGACAGCGACTTGATGCCGGGTGGCAGCGCCAAGGCAGAAGGGCTTGCCGATGGCTTCGCGTGAGGTCCCGCGAGACCATCGGCAAGCTGGCGCTTGCCTCTGCCACCCAAGTTCATAGACTGTTTACTTGAGAATCGATGAACGCCGGGAAACGTCCTCCGGAGGACCTGTCGAGTGGACCAACCCTCGTTTGCGGCGCCCAACACTCTACCCACGTATCCGTTACCGGAGATTGGAGCAGAGCCGCACGGCAATGTCAAGTGCTATCAGCCGTATCGCACACCGGGGTAGAGCAGGCTCAGAGCGACGGTGAACACCGGGCTGAGGACGAAGTCCATGAGATTCCAGGCGATGATTATGCCGATGAGGCCGACTCCCGGCTGGGCCATGAATTCCCGGTAGCGCTCGGCCGTGTGGTCGTCGAGGAACAGCGAGACCACCTCGCTGCCGTCCAGCGGCGGCAGCGGCAGCAGATTGAAGACCAGCAGGATCAGGTTCAGCGAAAAGAGAATGCTGATGACGATGGCGGCGGCGGTGGCGACGCCGGGCGTTGTCGCCATGGCCGTATGTGTCCAGTTGACCTGCTCGGGTAGCGAAAAGATGCCGAGGAGCATGCCGCCGCGGATGAGCAGGCCAGCCAGGAGCACCAGTGCGAGATTCGCCGCCGGGCCCGCCAGGGACATCAGGGCCGCCTGCCGGCGGTTGTACTGTGCCCAGTAAGGATCGTAGGGGGTGCTTGCCCAGCCGATCATCCAGCCGCTCATGAGGAATGAAAGGATCGGCACGAGGATCATGCCGATGGGCGACCGCTGCATGTGTGGGATCGGATCGAGCGTCACCAGGCCCGCCGAGTATGCTGTCGTGTCGCCGAGCTTCAGGGCGGCGTAGCCGTGAGCCGCCTCGTGGAAAGTCGTCGAGACGATGAACACGACAAACCACACAATCCCCAGCCCTATCTCCACGGGCGTTATTCCCATCTGTCGACCTTTCAGACTACCATCGTGCGTGGTTTGGATGGAGCACACGACCTTATCGGGTGGCACCGCCAAACTCGTTTGACGGTGCTGTTTCGGTCGGGTTTGTTCATTCGAAACCCCACGGGCAAACGAGTTTGCCCGTGCCACCCGTTCTTGTGTCTGACTACGCCAAACGCATGTTTTGGCCTTGCCGCTGCCGTCTGCCCCTTCCATAGGCATGTCAGAACTCTCACTAACTGCCGGCGGCATCGAGCGTGTAGCTTCGGCCGGCCTGCGTCTCGAACTCGATGACTCCTTTCTCGGGCTCGCTCACGGGTACAGGTGAGCCGTCGAGACTTACGCGGACAGGCGTGCCGGCTCGGACGCGGCATTTGTTGCCGGCCTTGGAGAAAATGACGCTCCTGTCGAGCCTGCCGTCGCGCCAATGGATGTCCACCTGAAATCCGCCGCGGGCGCAGAGGCCGGTGACATGTCCCTGCGGCCAGGCCGACGGCAGGGCGGGCAACAGGTGAATCTCTCCGGCGTGGCTCTGGAGGAGCATCTCGGCGATGCCGGCGGCGCCGCCGAAGTTGCCGTCGATTTGGAACGGCGGGTGATTGTCGAACAGGTTCGGCAGAGTCGATTTCTCCAGGAGCTTGACAACGTTGTCATACGCTTTGTCGCCTTCCTGCAGTCGGGCCCACAGGTTGATCATCCAGGCCCGGCTCCAGCCGGTGTGGCCGCCGCCGTGCGAGAGCCGGTACTCCAGGGATTTTCTCGCGGCTTGGGCGAGTTGCGGCGTGCCCTGCAGGGTGATCTGGCGGCCCGGATGCAGGCCGAACAGGTGCGACACGTGGCGGTGCCCGGGCTCCGGCTCGTCGTAGTCCTCCACCCACTCCTGCAGCCGGCCGGTCTTGGCGCTGACCTGCAGAGGCGCCAGGCGATTCAGGGCCGAGGCGAGCTGTTCCCGGAACGCGGCATCGGTGTCCAGGACCTTGGCTGTCTCGATGCAATTCGTGAACAGGTCGTGGATGATCTCCAGGTCCATTGTGGCGGCGTAGGTGAACATCGAGGTAGTCCCGTCTGCCTTGCGGAAGCTGTTCTCCGGCGAGTGCGACGGGCACGGCACGAGCTTGCCGGCGACCGGCGTGCCCGGCGGGGCCTCCACGAGGTAGCCGAGCATGAACTCGGCGGCGCCTTTCATCAGCGGATACGCCGTATCGCGGAGAAAAGCCTTGTCCTGAGTGAACAGGTAATGCTCGTAGGGCCCCTGGCACAGCCATGCGGCGCCCATGGGCCAGACGCCCCAGACCCCGTCGGCAGGCGTGGTGAAGCCCCAGACGTCCGAGAGGTGGTGGACGACCCAGCCGTCGCAGCCGTAGTGAACCTTCGCCGTGCGACGCCCCGACTCGACGAGGCACTGCCGCATGTAGTCGAACAGCGGCAGGTGACATTCGGACAGGTTCGCCACCTCGGCCGGCCAGTAATTCATTTGCAGGTTGATGTTCGTGTGGTAGTCGGCGCCCCACGGGGCGTTCATGTGCTCGTTCCAGAGGCCCTGGAGGTTGGCGGGCATGTCCCCCGGGCGCGAGCTGCCCATCAGCAGGTAACGTCCGAACTGGAAGTACATGGCGATGAGCCCTGGGTCGGCCTGGCCCTGCCCGATGGCCGCCAGCCGCCGGTCCGTCGGCAGGCTCTTGTTATCGGTCCGACCGAGATCAAGGCTGACCCGGCGAAAAAGTCTTTGATGGTCGGCCACGTGTCTCCGGTACAACTGCTCGTAGGGACTATTCGCGGCGCGGAGATGCGTTTCGCACAGCTTGGCGGGATCGCCGCCCCGATAATTCGTCGCCGCCGCGAGGACCAGCAGCAGCTCGTCGGCCTTGTCGATCCGGAGCCTGCCGTCGCCGCTGGACATAGTCCCGCCCCTGGCCCTGGCAGGCCCCTGTGCCTGGAAGATCATGCCCACGTTCTGCTTCGTTTCGTGGTGCAATCGTTTGATGCGGCCTTGCAGGATGATTCGATTATCGCCCGCGCTGATGCAGTTTGCATCCTGCTGGCGGGTGATCGTCGCGGTGCAGGTAATGCTTGCAGGTTTGTCCGCGGCAATGTGGATGACGAGGACATTATCGGGCGCGGAGGAGAAAACGTCACGGGTGAAGCGTACGCCGTCGGCGACATAGGTGGTGGAGACGACGCCGGTGTCGAGATCGAGGCCGTGGCGGTACTCCGTAACGGCGCCGCCGGCGGGAAATTGCAGATGCAGGTCGCCGAGGGACTGATACGATTTGACGCCTTGCGGCCGGCCCATCATTTTCTCGCCGGCCAGTTTCGTCGCCTCGGCGTTTTTGCCCTCGAAGAGCAGTCGCCGGACCTCCGGCAGGGCGGCCAGCGCCTCCGGATTCGTCGTGTCGCGCGGGTAGCCGTCCCAGAGCGTGTCCTCATTGAGCCCGATGCGCTCGTCGGAGACGTTGCCGAAGACCATGGCGCCGAGCCTGCCGTTTCCGACGGGCAGCGCCTCGGTCCATTGCGTCGCCGGCTGCGCGTACCAGAGCTTCAGCCGGCTCCATTGTCCGGCGGCATCGCCGGTATCAGCCTCCCGGGCCGACAGATTCCCGGGCGCTGCAAGCAGCGCCGCCGTGGTCATCAGCCATGTAAGTCGCCTGTTCATATCGTGTTTTCCGTCAAAGTCCAGCCTGAATCCGGCCCGATAATGCCGCATACGCCCGGGCACAGGGACTCCACATTACCCGATCTTCCGGTCCCGGGCAACCTCCCTTGCCTTCGCGAGGATCAGCCGTCACACGACGCCTTTGCGGACCTTCCGTCGGCATCGCAAATCCGCCCGGAAATGTGCCCACTTTTATCGAAGCTATTTTTGGCGATGGACGATTTACATGTTATGGTTTCATAGGCGATATCTGGGGCCAAGCCTGTCGCCCGGTGTCTGGTTGGTTGTTTTTCGTTCGGGGCAGGGCGTTGCAACCCTTGACGAGCGGTTAAATCCTGGACGTGGGCAAGGGGGATTGTCATGAGTGAAATCGTCATCCTGGAAGGGCAGGAATCTCGCACGGTACTTCAGACGGTGGTCGAGCAGCAATCGCCGGCCATCATGTCGTATCTATCCAAAGACAAGTGGCACGTGGCCAAAGTGACTCTGAAGTCACTGACGGACAACGGGCTGTACGTCGAAGGCTGCCACGCGTCGGGCAAGCCGCACCCGATCAACATCCAGGTCCATCAGCCGGTGGGACTGAACTTCAAGCATTCGTACGGCAAGTTCGTCTTCGACACGGTCGTCGTGGCCCTCGAGCCGTCGGCCGACCCGGACGCCGGCGGAACCATCGTGCTGGCCACCCCGGATCGAATCGGCGTCGTGCAGAGGCGAAGCTACTTCCGCGTCAATGTCCCCGAATCGCTGAAAGTCACGGTGGTGCTCTGGCACCGCGCCGGCGGCCGCCAGGCTCAGGACCCCATGCACAACTACTTCGAGGCGAGACTGGTGGATATCTCCGCCGGCGGGGCCCAGGTAATCATGCCGATGAGCAACGGCCGCGTCGAAAGCGGGCCGGGCACCCCCACATTCGACTTCCACAAGGGCCAGTTCGTGGGCGTGCGGTTCACGCCGATGCCGTTTGAGACGCCCCTGATCTTCAACGCGCAGATTCGCAACATGTTGCCGACGGCGGATCACACCGCCTTGTGCCTGGGTCTGCAGATCGTCGGCCTCGAAGCCAGCGACGAGGGACGCGAGGTCCTGGCCCGTCTGGCCGGCGTGGTGGAGCGCTACTACGACATGAACCAGGCCAGCGGCACGCGACAGAGCACGCAAGTCGTCGTCCGAGAGGAAGACAAGCCCTTCCACGTTGCGGCCGAGGCCATGGATTAGAGCGGGACTTCCGCACCACGGCGAATTCGCTTTCGTGTGCGTTGCTTGTCATCCTGAGCGCAGCGAAGGATCTTCACTGGGAATAGTGGAATCCTTCGTCTGGAGGCCAGATCCTTCGGCGTCGCCTCACGATGACAGAGTCTGTGTCACGCCGGGATTCATCGGAATGCGCCTCATTTCTCCATCGCCGGGGTATCTGTAGCGTCGGCGGCGAGACCGTTCTCTTCCTCAGCCAGTTGACCCTTCCTGTGGGCCACTATGCAATACAGCCACTTCAGAAAGCTGCCGCCCGCGTACACGCTGAAGATCAGCACCAGGGCCGTTTCATGCCTCATGCAGGCCATCAGGCCAAGCAGAAGAAGGACGCCGATCAAATAGCTGAAGGGCTGTTTGCCCTTGAGGTAGAAATTCAGGACGTGGGGGTAGCGGATGCGGCTGACCATGAGGATGCCCACGCCCAGGGCGATGAACGGCAGCGCGTAGACCAGCAGAGTCACGCTCGGCATCTGCTCCTGCTGGAAGATCACCAGACTGATGATCACGCCCGCCGCCGCCGGGCTGGGCAGACCGGCAAAGCTCATGTGCGCCGCCTCGTTCTCATCGTTCTCGACGTTGAACCGGGCCAGGCGGATCGCCGCACAACTGATGTAGGCCAGTGCCGCCAGCCAGATGAAGCGATGCAGGAAGCCGCCGCTCAGGATGCCTGCGGCGACCAGCTTGGCCTCGGTCAGTTGGAGCATGAGGAACGCCGGCGCGACGCCGAAGCTGATCAGGTCGCACAAGCTGTCCAACTGGCCGCCGAAGCTGGAGGTCGACTGGCTCATCCTCGCCAGCCGTCCGTCGAGCATGTCGGCGAACATGGCGAGCAGGATCATGTAGCCTGCGACGGCAAAATAGGGGAACCGTTCGACGCCGACCTGGGCCCCCTTGCTGGCCAGCGCGATGGCCGTAAAGCCGAACAGACCGTTGAGAATGGTGATCAGCGAGGGCAGCACCGTAATGTACTTGACTCGCTGCTTGCGGACGCGCCGAAACAGCCGGGGCCGGCCGGCCTTATGCTTGAACTTTCCCATCGTGATGACCTCTGAGAACATATCTCACCAGCGGACTGACGCCCGCCTTGACCTTATCCCCGATTCGGACCGCACATTGTATATCTTCGCTCGCCGGCACGTAGAGTTCGGTGCGGGAGCCGAATTTAATCATACCGAACTGCTCTCCGGCGGCAAGCTGCTGTCCCTCAGAGGCCGCACAGACGATCCGCCGGGCGATGGCCCCGCTGACCTGGCGCACGATCAGGCGCTCGCCGTCGTGCGTCGGACTGGCGGGCGACGGCCCGGCCCCCGGTCTGGCCTCCGGGGTCCGTAAGCCGTACCTGCGGACCACATATATGTCGTTCGACTCATTGACCTTGCCGGCTAGCGGATTCATCGCATTGACGAACCTGCCCCGATGGTACGTGATTTTCTCGATCTTCGCATCGCACGGGGACCGGTTGATATGGACGTTGAAAATGCTCAAAAAGATGCCGATGCGCAGGGCCGGGCCGCCGATGAACTGCTTCTCATCCACGGTCTCAATGTCCCTCACCGTACCGTCGGCGGGCGCCAGCAGCAGTTTCTCGTCCCCGGGTATCTCTCGCCAAGGGTCGCGAAAGAAGCTCAGCGACCATGCCAGAATCGCCAGCAGCGCCAACTCGACGGCCCAGAAGGTCAAAATCGCCCACGGCGTCCCAATTGCCCACTCGGGGAACCATCGCAGGGCGATCACAAGGCACAGAATCATCGCCGCCACGACAGCCAGTGGATAGATGATCACCTGGGGCAATCCATATCTGGTCAAAGGAATTCGCATAGGACCCTCACTGTAGCCCAAAACCGCCGCAGAATCAACCATGAAAAGCCCCAGGGGTGCGGTCGTGTCTGTGCAGATTCTAGGGCAATGTCCTGGGTGGCACGGGCAAACTCGTTTTGCCCGTGGGGTCTCGCGGGAGCAGGCTTTGCTGAGATAACACCGTCAAA
>Ga0315277_10006636_pt1 | contig 15101 bp, 20 predicted proteins | sample YL17G05_15_MG_FD_203695 | JGI IMG/M metagenome (GOLD analysis project Ga0315277, IMG submission 203695) | Sediment microbial communities from Yellowstone Lake, YNP, Wyoming, USA - YL17G05_15 | ecosystem: Environmental > Aquatic > Freshwater > Lake > Sediment | place: USA: Wyoming | collected...
GCAAACTGGGGGAGCAGGGCTCGAATAGGATATAGTTGTGTCGTATTCCCGACAATCTAGACCACTATTCGAATATCACTACTGCTACCAAAATGGTTATAGCTCGTCTTTCATTTCATTCTGATTTCTTTAGGGGACTCTGCTTCTCATGCGATGTTCGAGGTGCGGAAAGTGTTGTGAAAAAACGGAGATGGAGCTTTCAAACAGGGATGTGGAGAGGCTGGAGGAAACTGGCTATAGCCGAGACGAGTTCGCAGTCATAGATGATGGGGTGGCTCGGCTCAGGAACGTTGGCGGATACTGCTATTTCTACGGTCCTGTTGATAGGAGATGCCGAGCCTATGGAAACAGACCGCTAGGATGTTATCTCTATCCTGTTGTGTATCTGATAAATGAACGTGCCATAGTTGATGAACTATGCCCTATGGGGTATACAGTTTCAGCAAAGGAATTGGGAAGAAAAGGCAAAGTTCTTGGCAGACTCCTGAAAAGGATAGATAGTGAGAGAAAGTGAACATTCACTTATGCAGTGGTTCTAGGCCTTCAAACCTTCTTCTGTGCTGTTAGCCGTCAAGCCATCTTTGTCAAGGACTTTCAGTGTGCTGGTTCTCCCCATTTTCAGCTGAAGCTCTCCTCTGAACAAAACGACGCTGGCGTTTTCTATCTGAACAACATCGTTAACCGAGACAGTTTCTATTCGACCGTTCCACAAGGTTAACTTGATAGTGCTAGTCTTGTCTGAGAGTATCGCATTCGCAAACATAACGTAGTCGTTGAACCTAGTGAGCGCCATCTTAGGTTCAGAAATCTCTACAATCCTCGCTTTTAAACCGACTCGTTTCATTCCTACTGCCAAATCCTTAATTTGAAGGCATGCTGGCTCAGAGCCTGTTCCTTCTTTCAGTGGGACATGCTTCGCGTGTCTCACAACATATTCAAATTCCCTGAGCGGGTCGGTCTCCTTGAGAAGATACTCAGGTATCGGAAACTGGGCAACCACTCTGTGATCGGCGGTTATGAGAAAAATCGCAGATTCGCTCTTTTTTCTGCGGCATTCAATTATCAGTTTATTGCAGGTTGATTTTCGACTTTCCCAGGCTTCCACAAACTTGTCGAAGAATTCGTCCAAGTCAATTTCATATCTGACAGCAATCACTGCAAGATACTCAAGGAGCCTTGTGTCATAATACGAGTGGAATCTGCCTCGTGGGCGGCCTCGGAATGTCCACCCTCGCTCGGCGCGTGCACGTGCCAGAGTATTAATCTGCGTTCAATCAACTCCTGTTCGCCGTTTAATCTTCCATGTTGCTTCTACGTGGTGAGGTAACCATGGCTTCTCAGCCATTCAGTTTGATTCTTTCTGTATCGCCAGAAGATGTCGCCTCGTTTGTCCGGCTGAAAATCCCAAGGGGAAACCAAAACTACGTCTCCTTCTCTGATCCATACTCGTCTCTTCAGTTTGCCTCGAACTCCGCACAATCGTTCCTTGCCGTCTTGGCACCTCATAAGGATCCTGTCAAAACCTAGCTTTCGTATAGAGATGCCCAGCGTGTCGGTCGCAGTTGGCAAGACAATGTTTTCCAAGGCTTCTTCATTAATGGCCTTTCTTTCTCCCAATTCTCCACTTTCCAAACTATTAATTCAGTCAGAAAGAACAAGAGAAAAAGTGAAGCGCACGTGGCGTCGATCTGTTTCTTTCTCTCGAAAATCCTAACCGCTGTACCTAGTTGCGTTGCCAACTATATTAGTCTAGCGTACAGAAGAATCTGGGATCTCCACGTGCAAGTCCGTTCTTGGAGTCTCACACATGCCGCGCTCGCTCTTGGACTGAGCGTTTTCCAGCAATAGACGCTATCTATAAAAGGCGAGCGTTCCATTCTATACTATTGCATAAGCTTGGAAGAACATGAACGGAGAATCTGAAAATAAAGAGTTGACTTCGCCGGCGAAGCTCTTGATCGATAATTCATCTAACTTTCAATTTCATGCTGCATATCTCACCTACTCTGATATTTATGAAAAGGCAAGCAGTCTCGAAACCAAGAAACTTCTAAACCAGAACATTATTGCTCTCCAACAGAATCAGATGGATTATGCAACTTTCTACGAGAATATAGATCAGTTCCGGGGAGGAGAGGTTACTCAGCGCGGTTATGGTAGGGCTTTCATAAAAACACAGAAGAAGAGAGAATGGCGCAGGAAGGCGCAAAAGCACGACAGAATTGAGCGGCATAGAAAATAAGCGGGCACGTATTCACCTAGATCGTTTCACAATAGTCAAAGAACCAATCTACTTGGAAAGAGGCGCATTGTGAACATCGATGCGCATGCGTTTGCGATTGGTTTTGACATTTTATAGTTCTTTCAGAAGATCTAGAAGCTGATCTTTCTTGTCGAAGTCTTTGTTCTTTTCTGCTTCTAGTATGGCCCGTTGTAGCCAAGTTCTCAGTTCAGAATAGTACTCTACTTTAGGCGAGTGCCTTCTCGCTGCTCTTCTGCTCCATGATTGTGATGAACTGCCTAAGGGCTTGTTCACTAATTCCATAGTTTTCACCTCACGTTTTTTAGTAGAATAATCAAGAAAAACGACAAAATCTGTGATGGCTCTTTTGTCAGTCTTTTTCTTTGCCAGAATTCTACCTATGATACAGTACACGTGGTCGCATATTAAGATATGTATGCAAGCGCACAACAGACCTTGAACACGTCGCATTCTTGAGTCAAGATTGCCGTGCAGGGTATGAGCCTGATTAGGTTGTGCTTTTTTCAATGGCAAGTCTTATAAGCGACGCGTTCGTGGATAATTGCACAGTGTAAAAAAGCCGTTTTTTGCACGTAAAGCACGAAGGAGTTGAAATATAGATGTACGAGAAAGAGATGCATAAGGCAGTTTGTGCTGATTGTGGGAAAGAATGTGAAGTCCCATTTAAGCCTGACGGAAGTAGACCCGTGTACTGCCGAGAGTGCTATTCAAAGAGACGACCACCGAGAAGATTCTAAATCAAGTTAACAACCTTAATTTAGAAGCATATTCATTCTTTTTTTTATTTCATCGTGACTTGTTTTGTCTAAAGGCGTGCGCTCACTTCCCTTGGAAAAGGGTAACTCATGAGCATTCAGATCGTCTGTTTGTGCCACTCTAGCATGGCAGAGCGATAGTAGTGGTTTTATTTATCGCAAAGCGATTCGATAGTAGGACTACGCGCACTATGGGCGCTTGTGTTTTTGGTTTTGGTTGTTTGGCATGTTTGGATTGTTGGCTGGTCCATGTTTGGCTAGGCCTGCTTGTGAGTCACCACTTTCCCTGTGGCAATAGTTGCTACTATTCGGGAGTGGCCGCGTTTGGGTGGCGATGTTGAAGGTTCACTCGTTTCAGATGATCCGGAGGTTCGGGAGGCGCGGGATAGAGTCACAGTGTTGCTTTGCGCCATGTTGTTTTCTTCTTTGCAAGAACATGCGGTGCCGCAGCTCCAGCATTCCGGTGACTATCGCTAATGTTGGCTTTCCTGGGAATGGGGCTGCCGTTCCACTCTTTTCCTATTCATGAACAGCGCGCGCTAACACTGATATTCCAAAAAGAAATGGGGTCATACTTCTCATTGTTGTTTTTCTCTGTCTTCTACTCGTCTTCTGGCTGCGCTACTGTTTATTGAAGCTAATGCTCCCAAGTCTCCTATGCTTGCGTACTTCAATGTTTCTAACGGTAACGCCATGATTATTGTGTTTGCAGCTTCTTTGCTTGCTTCGCTTACTGCCGTTAGGATTCTTAGTTGCATAGCGTTTGGGTCTTTCATGTTATCAGCAGCTTGCTTAAGAATGCTCGATGCTTTCAGTTCGGCGTCTGCTCTGATTAAGATTGCTTGTGCTTCTCTATCTGCTTCTGCTTTTACCGCCAGCGCTCTTTTCATGTCCGCAGGCAGTGATATGTCTTGTATCTCTGCTTTTGTAATGTCTACGCCCCATACCTTGGACAATTCGTCAACTTTATCTTTGAAGGCATCTGCCACTTCTTCACGTTTCATAAGCAAGTCGTCTAGACTGTATTTTCCCATTATGTCTCTGATAGATGTTTGCGCATATTTGGCCACGGCGTCTTTGTAGTCTTCGATTTGCAGTATGACTTTCTCAGGGTCGTCGACTCTAGCGAAAACAACTGTGTCTATGCTGACTGAAATGTTGTCTTTCGTGATTGTTGTCTGCCCCTTTAGCTGAATCGTTTGCATTCTCATGTCAACAACATAGAGCTTATCGATTAGGGGTATTTTGAAATGTATTCCAGCTTTGGCTTCTATTTTCACTATTCTGCCCAGACGTATCAGTGCTACCTTCTCCCATTGTTTGACGATGAAATAGCTGAAGAGGAGTATGACTACAACAACGAACGCTCCAAGAACAAGGGCAACCGCGCCTACAGCCCAATCCTCAAACGTTTTCCTCACCCCCTCTTCCTTCCTTCTTAGTTCGACCTGGTATTTATCATTGGTTACATAACGGGCACTATGGTCAAGTTCCACAAGTTGCTCTTTCACAAGTCATGAAATTTGTGCTTCATAGGCTTCAAGAGTCTTAAATGCTTGATGATGTGACAAGGTTAAGGGGGATCAGCCATGCCAACAAGGGAGACAAAGATTTCGGGTTTAGAGTTTTATCCGTTAACGCGGGACCGTTGGGTTGATTTCGAGAAGCTGTTCGGCCGGCATGGAGCATGCGGCGGTTGCTGGTGTATGTGGTGGAGGTTGAGCCAGTCAGAGTTTATGCGGCAGCGAGGCGAAGCAAACAAGAAGGCTTTGAAGGGCGTAGTGGATTCCGGCGTGGTTCCGGGCATTCTTGCTTATGTAAAAGGGCAGCCGGTTGGATGGTGTGCCGTAGCCTTGAGAGAGACGTTACCTAGGTTAGAGCGGTCGCGGATACTCAGACGGGTTGATGACAAGCCTGTATGGTCAGTTGTTTGCTTTTTCGTTGCTAAAACATATAGGGGCAAGGAGGTCAGCGTGAGGCTGTTGGAAGCAGCTGTAGATTACGTGAGAAAGCAAGGCGGTAGGATCGTTGAAGGATACCCAGTTGAACCCAAGAAAGGCTGGGCACCAGATCCGTTCGTCTATACTGGTTTGGCTTCGGCTTTTCGCAAAGTTGGATTTGCAGAAGTCATTCGCCGCTCAGAAACTCGTCCCATCATGAGATACATAATCAAAGGACACTAGAACGCTTGCGACTAGATGCCAGCAGAGAAGGCTTCTGCAGATTTATTTCTGAGTTGAAAGCTTGCTTCTATGATCGGTTTAGTCTGGCGCGCTATGGTTTTTGCCATCAATCAGCGTTGCAGTGGGCAACGTGAGCTTTGGAAGTGGAAAAACGTCATGTTTAAATCTGGGCAGACTCCATGACATTTTCTCAAGACTTCTAGGGAAGGCTACTTAGTTTGGCGAAAAAGAAGGAGCCTATTTGGATAGCCAGAGACCTTTCGAAGTGTAGCGGATGTCGCAAGTGTGAGATTGCCTGTTCGCTTCATCATGAGAACAGGATCTGGCCTGAAGCATCAAGAGTGAGGGTCTTCATGTTGGTTCCAGGCGCTGATTTTCCGCATCTGTGTGCCCAGTGCGAAGACTATCCATGCGTTGAAGCTTGCCCGTTTAAGGCCTTGTCTGTGAGCAGAAGAACCAGCGCTGTCTTGGTCAACGATAAGAAGTGCACTGGGTGCGGAAAATGCATTGAGGCTTGTCCTGGAAGAATTCCACACATGCATCCGGCAAACAAGAAGATTGTGATTTGTGACTTATGCAGTGGTAATCCTCAATGCGTGAAGGTCTGCCAAGAAGGAGGATGGAACGTTTTGAAAACGGTTACGAGGAGAGAACATCCCTACGGGCTCTACGCGCGCAAGCCTGAGGAGCAGACTCGGGATCTTGCGGTTAAGTTGTATGGAGAGAAGGCGGAAGAGTTCATTTGATTTTGGGTTATGCAGGAAAATTCTTGGAGATTGATCTTTCAGACGGTACATTCAAGGACGTCAGGTTCGACGAGGCGTTGCTTAAGGATTATGTGGGGGGCAGGGGGCTTGCAGCAAAAATCCTTTGTGACAGACTGATCGGCGAATGGGAGGAGCTTGACCCGCTTGGCCCTAACAACATCCTGCTTTTTCTGCCTGGACCGCTTACAGGGTTTTTCCCAGGTGGAAGAATCTGCGTGTCTGGGAAATCTCCTCAGAGTAATGGTGTTGTAGGTTCAACCGTTGGCGGCGAATTCGGAGTTGAATTGCGTTGTGCCGGGTATGACGGCGTAATTGTTACGGGCCAGGCTAAGAAACCCGTTTACGTGTTCATTAAGGACTCGGATGTTGAGATCAGAAATGCGAGCCACATTTGGGGAAAGAATGGCAAGGAAACCAACACGTTGCTTAACAAGGAATGCAGACGATTGTTGAGTGAGCGTTATCCGCGTTATGGTGAGTGGAAGGAGCCCGCTACACTATATATCGGTCCAGCCGGCGAGAATAGGGTTCGGACTGCGGTGGTTTTGGCTAAATGGACGCACGCAGCAGGCTATGGGGGTTACGGAGCGGTTATGGGTTCGAAGAAGCTTAAGGCGATCGCCGTTAAGGGCACCGGCCCGTTGCCTGAAGTTGCCGACCTTAGAAAAGTCAAGCGGTTGATTAACGCAGTAAACGCGAATGCTTATGAAAATGTGCTGTGGAGACGGTGGGGAACAGGCGGTGGCGGCTACTCGTTTGCTGCAAATACCAGCTCCGAGCCTATCAGGAATTGGCAGGAAGAATGGCACAATGAGAGAAGCTATGGAGTCGACCAATTTGAAAATAGGGTCTGGGTGAAGCAATCTTGGAGCGACTTCGGCTGCCCCACAAACTGTATGAAAATCGCGTTTGTCAAGTCTGGCAAGTTCAAAGGGGCGATAACTGATAATCCCGATTACGAGTTGCAGGCATATCTTGGTCCCAACTTAGGGTTGTTTACTCCTGAAGAAAACGTGTTTATGTCTTCGCTGATTGATGATTTGGGTTTGTGTGGCATTCAGACTGGTAACGTGTTAGGCTTTGCTGCTGAACTGTTTCAGAGAGGCATATTGTCTAAGAAGGATTTAGACGGCACAGAATTGAAATGGGGAGACGCTGAAGCCTTTGCGAATTTGGCAAAAAAGATTGCTCTGAGAGAAGGCGTGGGTGACTTGTTGGCCGAAGGCACCTATCGCGCAGCGTTGAAAATAGGCAAGATGAAAGGCAAGGACGTGCTGCGGTACGCTGTTCAAAGCAAAGGCATCGGCATTGGCGCCCATGGCATTCGAAGCGGTAAAGACTTTTCGACTGATATAGGATACGCATGTTCGGTTCAATGTGGAGATCACACGTCAATAACCGACTTGGCTGAAGACGGCTCTGTAGGTGAAGTGTGGGGAATATTCAATGATTCTGCGGTCATATGCAATTTCAACGGTTTTGGTTTGCGTAGAAATTTCAAGTTTGACTTTTACAATGCAGTCACAGGTCTAGATTTGACGCGGGAAGCGTGGGGAAAAGGCGGCGGACTAAAGACGCTGCAGATACAAAGGGCATTGTTGCTTTTAGGGGGACCAGATTTGAAGTGGGACCCTAGAGTTCATGATGATAACCCGAGCAGATTCTATGAGCCTTTGCCTTCGGGGCCCTACAAGGGGAAAACTGTTGATAGAGCCAGCGTGAGAGAAAGCGTTCAGAAGTATTATGAGGAAGCTGGTTGGGACGAAAACGGAGTACCGAAGTCGGAGATTCTCAAGAAGCTAGGATTGAGAAATGTTGACCAGGTTCTGAGGAAGCTACGCAAACAACCTGCGGAAGCATAACAATTACACCTGCTTCTGTGAACATGGCCTTTCCGAATTCGACCATTGAACAAATAGCGCGCGCTACTGAAGAGAAGCTTTCAAACATAGAAAAGCTGACGCAAGAACTAAAGAAAGAAACAGTATAATAGTCATGCTGAACTTAGCAAGTTCAATCACGTGGCCATCACTTTTTGCCAGATACTGTCAAGTCTTTTGTCGCGCGCGCCTCAACATCGTTTCCGCCGTTAAATCCGTGCTCCCAAACGCGTGCTCCTTAAACTATGCCCCTCTAGACTCGTGCGCAAAAGGTCTCCAAAAGTGACTTCAATTGTCACTAAAATATGATTCAAATAGGCTCCGAGAAGAAGTCAGATGGGTTGATGAAGGCACGCGTTGGTGAGTTCGAAGCTCGTCTCTAGGAATACGTTCTGAGGTAGCTACGGGTTTAGGCGCATCGTAGAGGCAGCTCGTGTGAGTTGTATTTCTGTAAGCATTCAAGCTGTTTTGAACAGGCGTTGCATATGATGATGTGTTGTCTAAGCGTCCCAAAACAGCTGGGTTCTCTCATGTGAAGGGAAGGCGGTTCAAGCTGCCTTTCTCGTCGCGATTCTTCACGCATAACGATCCTAAAGGAGAATTATTCTGTATTTAACGCAATTAAAGCCTTGTGGTAACGCGCGATGAAGTGGGGCTTTCGGGTATTCGCTGTTGAATTTGAGTGCTCTTTGCCAAGCATCTTTGGCAGGGTCAGGCTTGTGGCTTTCTCTTGCGTTGTTGAAGAACCTATGTGGAGCGTCCAAGGTAAGTTTTGATGTCGAAGGTCTTTCCTTGCTTTGGCAGAATCTAGCGCGCCCGGGTTCCGTAAGGGCGCGTGAAATAGGAAAATTAGCAAGGAAACATAGAAATAGATATTCTTTACAACAAGTCTACGAAATTGTTAGAGATATATGGTAAATAGAACGTGATGCGATGACAACTAAAAGAAAGAAAGAAAGGATGAAAGAAGAAAAAGAGAAGAAAGAAGCAATGAAGTAGAAAAGATGCCTATTGTACCACAGCTTCCCATCGCGCTCGCGGTTCCGTAAGGGCCGTGCTATCATGGTTTCACCCTGAGCGCAGAACCACCCAGAAAACCCCGATTTCATGGTTTCCTCTCGAACAAACCCCAAAAAACACAGAAAAACCCCCATTAACAATGCAAATCATCGTTATCTGGGAGGGGTAGAGGAGTAACTGATAGAAAATAGAACTTTACCCCCAAACCCAACGCAATCTTATATTTGTTGAATCGTAACTGTAGTGATGAGGTCTACTGAGTGGGAATCATTCAAAAGAAATGTTCAATTTGCGGAAAAGTCTTTACGACATTAGATAACAAAAACAAATATTGCAGTACCCAATGCGCTGGAAAAGCAAATAAGAAAAAATGAAGACGTCTCAAAAAAGATACAGCCATCCTATGATAGATTTTTGAAAAGGAGTTGACGCGACCGTATACTCGATTACGATACCCCCATACCCTATACTGATACTGACTAATACTGCAGCCTAAACTCAGTATATTGCCCTGTTCGCAGTTGCCTTTTCCTGAAGCTGTCCAGTCTCCAAGTCACGTATATTTGGTTTGGTTTGGGGTAAAGTTTTATCTTTTTCTCTCTCTCTAAAAAACAAAAATAAAAAAAACACACACGCGCACACACAGACAGACAAACAGACAAAGACAGACAGAAAGAACAGACAAACATAGAAGAGTGAAACGTCCTCGTTTCCAACCAAAAAACATCTATTCTACACTATTGACTAACGCAAAATAGATTAAGTGAACATAAAAGATGGATTTAGAGGAAGCAATTTCGTGGAGATAAAAAGCGACAGACACAAAGCGGAAGAATTCTTCAAAGAAGCGATGTCTAAGTGGAGCCGCTTCTTGATCTTATGGAATGAGGCGATGCGCGATCCATATCTTTTCAAACGCAAGGAAGCTGATGACATACTGATATGGTTTCAGACCTACTATCCAAAATACAAAGAATGGTCTAACTTTGAAATGCACCGTACAACTCCAGAAGGAAAAACAAGAAGAATAGACCCTCTGTTTGATGTGCTGTTTGCGGGCGGCAATTTTTGGAATTTGCGTCGAAATTCCTCCGACTATTTGGATGAGTTAAATCAGGTGATGCCTCAACTGCGTGCAATGGCTTCCAGCTTAAAAGATGAGCTTGAACTGCACAAAGAAAGACTTGAATTACCTCTCGAAGAAGCCTTAAGAATAATCAGTAGATTTCATTTTGCGGTTTCTCCTCTAAAGAATAGACGGAAAGGAAAAATGCCCTTTCAATTAGAGGACGAATATGATGTACAGGATTTGCTGCAAGCTTTCTTGAGATTGGAATTTGATGACGTTCGGAAAGAAGAACCTACCCCAAGCTACGCAGGGGCTACCTCAAGAATAGACATAGTCTTGAAAAACGAGAAAATATCCATCGAAACCAAGAAGACAAGGAAAAACCTTACCGAAAAGGAAATCGGCGATCAGTTGATAAATGATATTGCAAGATACAAGAACTATCCTGAGATAAACGCTGTCGTGTTCTTCGTTTATGACCCAGATCTTCTCATTGAAAACCCAGATGGTCTCAAATCTGATCTCGAAAAATCATCAACAGAAAAGCTAAAAGTGATAGTTGTAGTCAGTCCAAGAGGAAAGTAAGGAAACTAGGGACATGCTTTTCTAAGGTTTCCTGATGAAACGACCCGTCTTAAGGTTTCTGTATCGATCTTGAGAGCAACCTCTCACACTTATGACTTCATGTCTCCATGTTACAGTTTTTCTCTCAGAAACATGGGGAACTCCTCTCCCAGCAACAGGTCTCCCTTCAACAGAAATGGGAATTCCAAGTTTTTTTGGCTTCAACTTTCAACGCTAGATTCTGTCTATATGTAAATCGCCTTTTTCGTCCCGCACTTCAATTATTATCAGTGGTTGAAGGTTGTCGGCTAGTTCCATCTTAACTAGTTCCTTTCCCTTGACGGAGATTATCCCGTTAGTTCCAATGAACCGATTGCTTCCAAAAGTTATATTGATAGGTTTGTTCGAACAAGCCATTCCAAACCCTCACGTTTCTAGTTTGAAAGTGTCGTCGGTTAAGGTTTTCCCTTTTCTTTATTGTTCTTCCTACCTTTCGGTTCTGGATGCGGTCCGTGAACAGTTTTTCCATTCTTTATTACTTCATGGAAAACATCGGTTACTGGTATTCCTTTGAGGCGTTTTGACCTATCTATCATAATTTTGGTTTCAGTTCCCCTTTCCACTCTTCTCCTTTCTTCTCTGATGGGTTTTCCTCTCTCGTCCTTTTGTCCACTCTTCATTTTCAACCCAAGAGATGTAGAAATGCCAACTGTTGCGGGAATAGCTATGATATGAGTGCGTTTTGTGCTTCCACATTTTGGGCACTTTTTCCTTTCCTCAGTCAACGGTTCTCCACAATCCGAGCATTCAACGCTCATTGAACCACCAGTGAGACAGACAGCAACCTCAAAATTAAACTTTTAACGGAATAGAAAAGGCTCTAGTCAAGGTGGAAGAGGAATATGAGAAACAAGGAAAAACCTGTTCAACCTCAAAGAGAGAAATCTTAAATCTGCACAGTAACAGAAGACAAACAAGAGATTCGAATTTGTCTCAGCAACCGTCATCTATTGGATGGGACGTAGTTATTACGCTACTAATCGCAATCTATGGAGCAGTAGTCTCAACATACTCAATATATGCTTCAAGGCAAGAGCATAAACGTGAGATAAAAGTTGAGCTATCTTACGGTTTCATGAGAAATGTCCTCGGAGAAGTGAGTCCACCGTTGCTTATTTTGTCGGCAATGAACACGGGAGTGAAAACCGTCACACTAACTTCGACAGGATTGGTTTTGCCAAGAAAGAAGTATCTTTTCTTCGCCCAACCAGAATCCAATGTCACTTTTCCTCACGAGCTTACGGAAGGAAAAAGCTGTAGTGTTTGGATTGCAAACAAAGAACTTGCAGAAGACCTTAGACGTGAAGGATATTCAGGCAAAATTAAATTGAAAGGATACTACAAGGATGCTGTAGGTGGCGATTACCAAAGCAAACAGAAAAAATTCAATATAGAGAAGCCGTGACCGACACCTGTCCAAAAGGCTCTAGTCAAGTTGAAAGCGTAATATGAAAAACGAAAAAATGAAGAGTCACACCAAGAAGAGAGAGAGAAAAAGGGTAAAGTTTTATCCCCAAACCCAAACCACTGAACTCAACGGATGCGAATTAGATCGTAGGGAAAGAACAAAAGGAAGCAGCAAATGAGGGCAACTATGAGAATCGTGAATAGCGTCTCTGGAATTCGAGATGGACATTTTATTGGAAACATGAAGGGGACATCTCGTTTGTATTGGCGAAAGCTCTCTCCAAATCGTTTCAGAAGATGCATTTCTTCATACCTTGCTATACCGATGTAGCCAAGAACCTGTATCAGCCACAACCCTGTGATTTGGAGCTGATTCCCGCCCAACGTCAGAACCATTACGGTTAGCCCCATAGTAATGATGATTATCCCCGCAAACTGGGGGTGCCTAACGATGGAATACGTGCCTGTTTGAATTGGTCCTTCACCCTTGGTGAGGTTCCAAAGGAGCTGCGTTCCTGCGAGCAAGAACACCAAGAACCCAAGTAAAGCGATTATCCGACCAACCATAAACGTCTTATCAAAAAACAGCACCTGAATTTCGCGCTCAAGATATGCTTGCCCCTTCAAAAGATAAACCAAATAAGGCAGCAACGGAATGGACATTACGCTGATGAACCAGCCAGCGTTGAGTATCGTTTGGGTGCCTAGCAATAGAGCTGTAATCATGGCTTCAAGCAAATGTCTGATTTTTTCCTTAAGCGTCGAATTTCCCATGCTATCCCAAAAAAACGATAATCTTTGCCTGCTTATAATTCCACCCTTTGGAACATACCCAACTACAACTGACTCTCTCTCTAAGAAGAAACACAGACACAGGCCCATCGAATGCAAAGCGCGCACATCGGTTGTAAAACTTCCTTCATAAAAACACTTTTTACTCTTCAAGACATCGGAGAAAGATGAGGAAGGACTCTACAATTGACAAAGGAAGAGAACAGCGAAGAGTCATACTCTCTCATTTTCACATCTCTCAAGCATCCCATCCGACGGAAAATCCTCAGGATGTTACGAGATAATGAAATGACCTTTTCGCAGATCTTGGAAATCGTGTCAATAGACAGCGGACATCTAAGCTATCACTTAGAGAATCTAGGAGACCTCATCACGCATTCGCAAGATGGAAAGTACAGATTATCAAGCTTGGGAAGTGCGGCCACCAGACTTATGAGAGGTGTGGAAGAACACCAACCACCAACTGCCCCGAAAACCAGGGGCAAAGTGGAGACCACTGTCAAAATCTTCTCCATTGTTCTGGCGGCAACCTTACTATGGGTAAGCCTCTTTTCCATCGGTTTGACGGAGCGAACATACGGTTCCTTTGTTCGTGTGCCCAAGACAGATCAGAGAATAGCTTTCACCCTAGCTCCGAATCAAACGTATCAATACAACATAACTATGGTTTACGAAGGTCTAGGACTCATTTCCACAGAACCAAACGGGCTTCGCATAGTTACACAACAATCTCCAAACACTTTCAGTGAATGGAAGGAATACTTCCTGCAACTCGAGCTGAAGTTTGACCAAACAGCAAATGTCTCCATGACAATTCGCGATCCATCTTCAACCATAATCAGCGAAAGTGCATTGGGAGGCTATGGTGCGATGACGATAGGTCCTAACGTCTACATCACTCAACCTGGCACCTATCAGGTTGAAATCCGAAATCTGCATACAGATCAGCTAGACGGAGAAGTAGCATTTGAGATCATGTGGGAGCAATTCACAAGACCGCTCCTCTATTATGGGATTACCGGAGCCATAGTAGTATCCCTATTTTCGCTAGTGGTACTCGTGACCTGGATTTGGGCGAAGAAATCAGATAAGTAGCGCGCGCGATGCCTTAGACTTCGCTATAGAAGTTCCTCAGGATGATCCACCCAGCTGTACTTCTCTTTCCGCAAAAGCTTGGCAGTTTGATTCCAGAGTCTAGACAATTTGTCTGTTTCAGGCTGTTTCAGAATGTTCTCCAAATGCTTTTGAAGGTTCTTTGGCTTCGCTTGAAGTAGGTGAATCTCCCTGAAAGCCCACTGAAGTCTTGGAGCCCATAAATGATTGAAGTTGAATAACAGTCGAATCAATTCTTGAACAGCAAGCGCAGCATATATTCTCGCTCCCCAGTTATTTCCGTGTTCAATGCAACTCCATGAGCTTAGAGTGTTCTCCCAGTACGCGCAGTAATATCTTCTCAACCTGTCTATTCGCGAAGCTTCATCGTATCTAGTGATTTCATTCAGGATTTCTTGAAGAGTTCGAGTTCTGTCAAACAAGACAATGGAATTCTGATAGTTCCAGTGATCCTCATCCTTATCAGAATCCTTGATTTGTCCAAGTTTGTCAATCGTAGTGAAGATCAAGTCATACTCTTCAGTATGAATGATTTTCTGAGAATTCACCACAAGTGCAGCATACTTCTCTTCAGTGACGACCACTTCAAGATCAACATCGGAATGCTCATCGTCATAACCTTTTGCTGTAGACCCAACTTGAACAACTGCCCAAACTAGCTCGTCAGCACTGTACTCGTCCAGCAGTTTTTTGATCAGTTCTTTCCTTAGCTCCATGTCTATCCCTCCTCACGCCCCAGCAGAATCATAAACTCAAAAAGGTCATCACGATAACCCACATCTCTGTGTTCTAGACTCATACTTATCATTTCCCAGAGGTCTGATCAGATTCAAAAGAGGCAGAAGCCAAAGCGATTTCACTTGCACGCGCGCTAGAAACCATACAGTTATTAATTTTGAATATCCCCGATAAGGCTATATTGACCTTTCTCGGAAGCCATTGTCTTATGAGCGCTCTTATCAGCAGATATTTCACGTTATTAATCGTGGTTCTGAGCATAGTCTTAGGTTTGTTTTTTCCACAAGTTGGGTTGATCTGGAAGCCGTACTTGTCTATTTTGCTGATGCTCTTGATGTTCTTTGTCGCGCTCAGCATAGAACCCAGCGAAATCGCACGTGCAATAAAGAATTATCCAGTCATGGCAACGGGCGTATTCACAGCATTTGTCCTCGTACCCGTACTGGCGCTTTCCGCAAAACCCTTCTTCTCACCCATAATCTACGCCGGG
>Ga0315277_10006637_pt1 | contig 15100 bp, 12 predicted proteins | sample YL17G05_15_MG_FD_203695 | JGI IMG/M metagenome (GOLD analysis project Ga0315277, IMG submission 203695) | Sediment microbial communities from Yellowstone Lake, YNP, Wyoming, USA - YL17G05_15 | ecosystem: Environmental > Aquatic > Freshwater > Lake > Sediment | place: USA: Wyoming | collected...
GCCCGCACCGGCCAGTTCCCGCCACGGCTTCATCCCGGCGGTTCAGGATAAATCGGTGACAGTAGAACTACTACCGCGCCAGGTACTACAACCCCTACATCGGCCGATTCCTCCAAACCGATCCGGTCGGTTACGATGGCGGGATGAACCTATATGCCTACTGTATGAATGATCCGATTAACTGGACAGACGCGTTGGGCCTAGACCCCTGTGGAACTGATTGCCAGAGTGAACGAGAACGCGTCGAGGCGCTGAGAAAAGTTGTTGCTGATCTTGAGGGTCAGGTGGGGCAGGCACTGCAGGACTACCTGGCGGCAGATACTGCTTACTCCACCGCACAAAAAGCTTCGGAAGCTGCGTCGGCAGCAGTAGCGAAGGCCCACAGAAGAGCTATCCGAACGCAAAGGGAGGGGCGAAGAGAGCTCACGGACGCGTGCCGAGACCCTATCAGCGTAATCGGCATCCCCGGCATAGTGGATGATCTACCTGATAGAGTAAAGGATTACTGCGATAGGCTGTATGAGGCGAGGCGCGACCTGCAGGACGCCCGTGTCGCGCATCGCGCTGCAAAAAACGCAGAGCGCGCAGCACTCAAGGCACTGGAAGGCGCCCAAAAGGGCCTGGAATTTGTCCAGGTGACACTTGGCCTTGCGAGGGACGATTTGGGTAGGGCTGAGGATGCCTTAGCCGCCTGCAGAGCGCAAAAGAATGCCGAATGAGGAACAGAAGTAGTATCAGGAGAGCCTTTCATCGTAGGCAAAGAGCAGCGACGCCTTCTCGTTCCCAATCCGGCATTGATCGGCCCACACTCTAGCAGGGGTGTTCGGGCTTGAAATCCTACGGCCGGTGCACTATTCTGATACTGGAATGTCTATGTGGTGTGGTGGAACATCCCTAAATGGGAAGTGTCAGCCTGTCATAATCTGGTGAGGTTCAGGAAGTCGTTCAACAGGTTCATCTGCAAAGGAGTCAACCATAAGAATTTTGAATCTACCTATATCCAAGGAGCGAGTTTAGGCGTGTTATAGGGTGAAGAGTTAACGTTCTTCTGGCAGGCGTGCACGGTGATAGAAGATAGGCTACTGATTCTGAGGCTCAAGCGGGGCTGTCCGGAGGCCCTGCGACGGATCTACGATAAGTACGAAGTCGGGCTGCTGCGGTACGCTCTCACGCTGGTCGGCAATTTGCACGCAGCCGAAGATATCGTTCAGGATGTGTTCGTCAGCTTCGCACAGTCAGCCAAGCGCATTGGACTGACCGGTAGTCTCAAGGGTTACTTGGTTGCTAGTGTGCTCAACCGCGTTCGGGATCACGTGCGGGACGGCAATCGACACAGCATGGGGCCACTCGATGGACTGGACTTGGTCCCATGTGCGCAACGAGAGCCCCAGCAGTGGGCGATCCTCAGTGAACAACTATCGCTGCTCAACGAGGCGCTGCAGCAGTTGCCGTACGAGCAGCGCGAAGTGATCTGCTCACATATCGAAATGGATCTGACGTTTTCACAAATAGCTGCGTTGCAGAAGGCATCGTCGAGTACGGTCAAAGGCCGATATCGATATGGCATTGAGAAGTTGCGATCTGTTCTGAATGCGAAGGTGAAGGTGCATGAATGAACTCTGCGGACGACATTCGGAGACTGTTCAAGAAAGCTGAGCTGAGCATCCAGTCGGATGCTCGTGAGCGAGTCTTTCAGAATATGCTCCAAGCTTGGCAGAATACCCAAGAGAACTCAACGCTCCCGTGGAGTCGATGGAGAATGACAATGAGAAATCCAACCACAAAACTCGCCGCCGCCGCAATTATTACAGTTGCGGCGATTGCGGGTATTGTCATGTGGACGGGCACGGGTTCGGGCATCACCCTGGCCAATGTGCTGGCCCAGGTCCAACAGATCACCGCCTACAGGTTTCGGGCAACCGGGACCGTCAGTCGCAAGGACGCCACCAGCGAGAATAGAAGTCGGATCAAGGAAAGCGTCTTGCTGATCTCACGGGACTACGGCATGAAGGTAACCATGGATACGCTGGACCCCAACGGTGCAAGAACGCGGGGCATGGAAGCATGCGTCCTGTTCCAGGAAAAGGCGATCATCATACTACGCCCTGACTCCAAAGACTATATCCATATAGATCTCGATGACGCTGAGATTGAGAAGATGCGCCACCAATACTACGATCCCAGCAGCATGCTCAAGGAGATCTTGGGCAGTAAGTATGAGAGTTTGGGGCGGTCGATGGTCGACGGCCTGGAAGTCGAAGGGTTCCGAGCAGCCAGTCGGGACTACAAAGGTGAAGTGGTGGATTCGCCGGATGTGGCGGTCTGGGTCGACGTCAAGACGCAGCTTCCGGTGCGCCTGGAGATGAACAGGGAAACGGACGCTGCGCAGGTGCATGTTGTAGTCCACAACTTCCAGTGGAACTATCCGGTTAACGTGGACACGTTTAAGCTAGTTATCCCAGCCGACTACACAAGCATCGACGAACTCGCAGGGTCGGAGATGATGGATGGCGAGGGCGATATCGCAGGACCGAAGTCGTTTGAGAGGGACGAAGAGGGCGCTATCGCAGGTTTGAAGGTGGGTGTCGATCTGACTGGACGATACCCAGAGAAGCTGGATCTCCAGACCTTCAGCTCATTGCATAGTACTGCAATGAAGGCCGATCCGGTCTACAAGCGCCTGCAAGAAGATGAGGATGTCGCTCGGGGCGTGGAACAACTGCTCACCGACAAGGAGCTTCCGATAGAAGAGAGGACCAAGCGGGTACACGAACTGATCAGCAAGAAGCGAGAACAACTTGAGAAGGCAATGGGAGTGCATGCCGGCGAGACGACGGACAAGGTCGAGCCCTTTCTATATACATTGCGGTTTTACGAAATGCTTGCCAAGGAAAAGAAGGACCCAGCTTACTACGGGAACGTCGTCACACCGCAGGATGCAGATGAAGTCCTGATGCGGTGGAAGGTCACGGACAATCAGTACCGCGTGATCTTCGGCAGCCTGCACGCCGAGACCGTCGATGCCGAAACACTGGCCGAACTCGAAAGGAACCTGCCGAAGTAGGCACGTGGACATAAGGCAACTCGCCTTTGAATGGTCGCCTGCTTCTTTGCCGGTGGGACTTCTGGGGATCAGATTTTTGGTGACGGACCGTCGATTAAGAGTCAGCGGGTGGGGACTACCCTTTGTGGGGTGCCGGACCTTTTGTCCGTGGTAATCGATTATCAGGGATGATCGTCAATGGCAGCGAGTGGGAGAAAAGCCGGTCCCCATCGTGGAAGCAAGGAGAACCACGGCGGTTCAATCGCGTTGGCTCAGACGTTGAGCTTCTGGGGGAGGCACTTCTGGGTGTTGGCTTGTGGTGTGGTGGCCATCTCGGTTGTTACGCGGGTGTTCGATTTCAGTATTGTCCCGCCGGGGTACGGTGGTCTTGTCATCACTGAGCCATTCTGTGGATTGCATAGCTGGGACCTGGCCGACCGTACGTGGGGGGCTCGCAGCCATGTCAAGTACGGCTTGGGCTATACCAAGGGCTTTCGTACGCTGGTGGTGGGCGATCCGCCGGCTGTGCAGCCGCAGTACGATGTGAGCGAACCTCCTTTGGAGACCTGGATTCTGGCGGTCGGGATGCTGCTCTTGGGCACCGAGGACTGGTCGGTCCGGCTGTTCGAGGTGCTCTTCGCTGTACCTTGTTTGTTCTTGATCCTGCTTTTGTTGCGGAGGCTCTACGGCTGTGCCTGTGCCCTGCTGACGGGTCTGCTGCTGGTCCTGATGCCCCTGTCGGGCTACTTCGGGTGCAATCCCCTGATGGTCCTGCTGGGCTTGTGGGCATTGTACGAGTACCTGCGGCTGACGGGCCGGCTCGGTGAAGAGCCCGCCGCCAGAGGGCGGCACCTGCTCGGATTGGCGGTCGCCCTGTTCGTGCTCGTGCAGGGGGATTCCGCAACAATATCGCAGTGGAGGCCGCGTCTTCATTCTTCACCGTTCTGGGCCGGTTCGGACCAGACTGACCCATTTCTGCAAGGTTGAGACTGGCGAGAGGTAAGGCAGTGCACGCGGAATCGGGAGCGGCTTTGCGTTCTTGGGGGGAGTGTGTTATGCTCGTGCCCGACAATTGGGAATGGTATCCTGTTGAAAGGGGATTTCCATGGAGCGTAAGACAGATGGCTGGCTTGCGAACTGGGGGCGGTGGGCGGTTGTTTTTGTTGTCGTTCTGCTGTTGGCTGTGAGCACGCGGACGCAGGAGTCCGGCGGCTCGGCGAAAATGAGCACGCCGCAGGGGGTACATATTCTTCAGAACAAGAGTTTCGATGACAGCGACGCGGCACGGAAAGAGATTCTGGACCTTTACCGGGACCTGCGGCTGACCGACGTCTGCGACGGGATGGATTTGATCGGTTTGCAGGATATGGGGCTGATGAACAACCGGATCCGGCCGCTGTGGCGGGATGTGGAGAAGTTCACACATCGCTTCGTGGGATTCGCCGTCACGGTCCGCCACGTGCCGACCGACGTTCGCGTAGGGCAGAACTCGTTCCCGACGCTGGAGGGGTTCCAGAAGTTCAAGTCCGAGCAGTACGGGCGGGCCCCGGACGCCTGGCTCAAGGTCGCACGGCGCGGGGACGTGGCGGTGATCGATGCCGGCGGCGTCGAGGAGTGCGGCTTCATCGGCTCGAACAACAGCCTCGGCTGGGCCGAGAAGGGCGTTATTGGCGTGGTCACTAACGCCGGCGCCCGGGATACCGACGAGATCATCAGGACGAAGAAGATTCCGGTCTATTGCGAAAACGCGTACAGCACGCGGGGGGTTCGGCCGGGCAGGCTGATCGCCGAGTCGTACAATTTCCCGATCAACTGCGGCGGCGTGCTCGTCTTCCCCGGAGACGTGATCGTGGCCGACGGCGATGGGGTCGTCGTCGTTCCGCGAGAGCACGCACTGACCATCGGCCGGCTTGCCCGCGAGATCAACGTCGGGGATGAGAAGAGCAGAGGGCAGCGGTATCAGAAACTCGGCATACCTTTGGATGAGACGGTGAACGTCAAATGAGCGGCAGATGTAGAATGTGTCCGGAGCATTCCTTCGTCGGCGGGTGCGTGCGTAGGGGTATGCGGCGGAGGGCGGTGGATCGTATAGTGATTTGCGTATGAAAATCATCACAGTCCATAACGTCAGCAAGACCTTCGCCGGCAGGGCGTCGGGGAAGGTCTATGCGGTGTGCGACTTGAGCTTCGAGGTCGAGGAGGGGACTTGCTTCGGGCTTCTGGGGCCGAATGGGGCGGGCAAGACGACCATGATGAAGATGATTTACGGCCGGAGCATGCGGGATAATCACGATGGCGGGATCATCGACGTTCTCGGCTACGACCCCGCACGCAACGAGCTGGCGATCAAGTCGCTGTCGGGCGTCGTGCCGCAGGAGAACAACCTCGACGAGGAGCTCAACGTCATCCAGAACCTGATGATCTACTCGAAATTCTACGGCCTGCCCGGCAGGGTGGCACGCGAGCGGATCGAAGTCTTGCTCGATTTCCTGGAGCTGTCCGAAAAAATCCATGCGAGGATCAAGGAGCTATCGGGCGGCATGCAGAGGCGGCTGGTCGTCGCCCGCGCGCTGCTGAACAATCCCAGGCTGCTGATCCTCGACGAGCCGACCACCGGCCTGGACCCGCAGGTTCGCCACCTGATCTGGGGCAAGCTCAGGCAGCTCCAGGCCCAGGGGACCACCATCCTGCTGACCACCCACTACATGGAGGAGGCGTTCCAGATCTGCGACCGGGTCCTCATCATGCACAAGGGCCGGAAGGTCATGGAGGACAACCCGCGCAAGCTGCTGGCGGACCATATCGAGGCGTACGTTTTGGAGGTGCCGATCGTCAACCACACGCCGGCGTTCCGCGAGTCCGACCTGCCCGCGGACGTTCGGCTGGACCGCGCGGAGGGGACCCTGCGGTTCTATGCACAGGACATCGACCGGCTCAAGAGTTTCGCCGATCGGTTGTCGGGCAACCAGTACTACCTCAGGCAGTCCACCCTGGAGGACGTGTTCCTCCGGGCGACGGGGAGGGCCCTCGGTGAGAAGCAGTGATCCGTTGGCATTCCCGTCGCTCGCCCAGCGGCTGTTCAGCGTCTGGTACCGCCACGTCCGCGTGTACACGAAGAACCTGCTCAGCAACGGCCTGCCGCCGTTCCTGGAGCCGCTGCTGTTTCTGCTTGGTGTCGGGCTGGGCCTCGGGCAATACATCAAACAGGAGATGGACGGGCTTGCGTACATCGAGTTCCTCGGGACTGGCCTGCTGGTCACCGCCGCGATGTTCACCTCCGCATTCGAGTGCACGTACGGCACGTTCATCCGGCTCGAATTCGAAAAAATCTACGATGGAATGCTGGCCGCGCCCATCACCGTCAACAATCTCATCGTCGGCGAGATTCTCTGGGCGGGGACCAAGGGCTTCTTCTTCTCGTTCGCCGTGCTGTGCGTGCTGACGGCGTTTCGGATCATCCACCTGCCCCAGGGCCTGCTGGCGCCGTTCGTGGGCTTTCTCACCGGCGTCATGTTCGCCACCCTGTCGCTGCTGGTCACGTCTTTCGTCAAGACGATCAACCACTTCAACTTCTACATGACGGGCTTCATCTCCCCGATGTTTTTCTTCTCGGGCGTGGTTTTTCCGGTGAGCAAGCTGCCGTCGTCGGTGCGGTTCATCGCGGAGATCGTGCCGCTGACGCACGCCGTGCGCCTGGTGCGGGCCACGTGCACCGGCCGGTATCAACTGAACCTGGCGGCGGATTTGGCGTATGTCGCGGTGTTCATTCTTGTCATTGGTGTGCTGGCGATCCGAAGGATTCGAGGCCGATTGATCAGTTGAGTCGGACCTTTGTTCGGGGGCCGGCAGCGAGGTAGCAGCATGGGGCAGATCGTCATATCCGGCGAGGAGGTCGTCAGCACCCTCCATGCCAATGCCCTGATCCCGCATCAGGTCATGAACGTCGGCATCAACGGCGAGGAGATCAAAATCCGGGTCCGGACCCAGTGGCCCGTGCTCAAGTCGGTCCCCGTGACGATGCGGTTCGCGGGCTTCTGTGATGGGCGGTTGGTCCTGCAATTAGCCACGAGCCGCCTGACCGACAAGCTCAGTTGGCTGATCGACAAGATGCTGGAGTCATTCGATCTGGAGGCCTCCGGGGGCCGGTGGGAGTACCCGCGACTGTACATCGACATCAACCGGCTGGTCCAGGGCCAGCTTCGCGGCGTGGCAATTGCGGACATCGTCGTGCGCGACGGGCTGTTCCATATCACCACAATGCACAATAACGGCCTCCTTGGCGGACCCGATTCGCCGAAGCAGGAAGACGCCGATGCCAGCGAAGAACCGGCCCAGTGACGCCGCCGCCGGCCGGTCGTCGGGACGCACCTTCACAAACGAACGTGGGCGGATAAGGGCCAGACCCGAAAGTCCGTCCCTTACCCGTCCACGAATTGATCGCGCCAAGAACCTGCCAACTGCCGCAGCCCCGCCCGAATTGAGCGAAGGCTGCTACTGAGGCTGGACCCTGACCGTCACAGTGGCCACGTGCACATTCGTGGTGCCGCCGGGTACGCCGGTGAGATTGGCGTTTGTCAGCGTCGCACACAGCGTGGAGGTCCCGCTGGGAGGGGCCACGGAGGCGTTTTGAATCGAGGCGGTGTACGTGCCCGCGATGGCGCCCGTCGGAGCGATCGTACAACTCAGGATCAACGGGAAGTTGGTCCTGACCCTGAGGTCGATGCACCCCTCGTACCGCGTCACCGTGACTTGGTGCAGTTTGATGACGTCGCCCTGATTGATGATCTGCATCCAGAAACCGACGTCCATGACCACCGGGAACGACGCCACTTCGACAGGCACGAATTGGGTAGGCCACTGATGAATCTTGATGTCCCCGGCCCGTGCAAACGGGGCCAGGAGAACGACCAGTGTGACAATAGAAAGTCTTGCTCGTAGCATGTTCACTCCTTTCGCTGTCTGACCTTCACTCCTTAAAAGCCAGTGTGGCTTGTCAAGCCCTGCTACCCGTCGTGGTGTTCCGCCCGGGGCTCATCGTGAGCCTGGTAGATCCTTCTCCGCGCCGGCATCCTGCTACAGCGCGCCTGGGGCGGTCCCGTAGGGGATAACAGATGAAAACGCTCGGACCCCGCACCTCCTTTCCTCCAGCCATGGGAGCCAATGAATCAACGGCGATACCAGGGGGGCGATACACCCCCCCTGGTATCAATCTCCATGAGCCATTCAGCCCTCCATGACTGTTCGACCCATTTCGACGCGAGCGGCAGAAAACGGAATTGGAAGATGTCGACTGCCTTGTGGGAACAGGAAACGCAGGTGACAGTCGCCGCAACGTGCGGATAGGAGACGTTGCTTGCTCTTCCTCCATGGTGCTCGCGCACCGCAATTGTGAACCGGACGCATCCGGTTCGTAACCACCGTAACCTCCATGCATACAGTCTTTCCGCCCGGATTCTGCACATCCGGTGGCGCGAATGCCTCCGGACAACGGCAGCAAGGCTTGGTTTGCACGATGTCCTGCGCAGCGTTCAGCGTGCGCGTGCCGTCGGACCGCGAAACCGGAAGATGAGCCGGTTTCCCGGCGCACGACAAGGTGCTGAAATCGTACAGGCAGGCCAGTTCATGTGCTTCGACCGCGATCACCCCCATAGCAAGCGGCGGGTAGGCCGTCGCTGGTGTGCCATAGTCACGCGGCGCCCCGCGCACATCCCTGCGTACCCTCGGCAAATCCATAGCCCAACCTCCTTGCACAGTCCTGATAGATGCTGCAGACACCCAGCAAGGCTGCATCGGGTGCAGATTCCAAACGCACCTTCATCCGTGAGAAGCGCACCGTCCCACCGGTGGCTCTTTGGCTTGGCCCTCCTCCTGAGGGGTCGCCAATTACGGCTTGTTCATACCTGGATGGCGTCCGATTGTCAAGAAGAAACCGGGAAAAATCGCGGAAAAACTTCAGGACGGGTGGACTTTGGGACATGACAAACGCCGGCGTCACTCGCCGGGCTTGTCACAGGCCGGATGATATCGTCCATCGCCGCCTGGCGACGGCCGTGCTGCGGGCATCCTGGGCGCGATCCGAAGGCGAGGCACCTTCGACACGGTCTTTGACGATCCCACTTGGCGCCTATTACAGAGTCCGGCGGTCGGGGCTCTGCACGCGCACGGGCAGCCGCACGAGGAATCGCCGCTCCGTCTGGCCAAAGATGCCTACGCTTATCCGCAATATCTGGAGCTCGACCGTGTCGCCCTCGGTGATCTTCTCCATCTCCAGGGAGAACTCCTCCATATTGCGCACCGTCGCATCGTTGACCTGGAGGATGAGGTCTCCACCTCGCAGTCCGATCTGTGCGGCGATCCCCTGAGACGCGACGTCGGTGACGATCAGGATCGGGTAGGCATTCTGGAAATCGAAACGGCGGGCGACGGCGGCTGTCAGCTCGGAGACATCCATTTGGAAGTACGTGCGTGCGAGGGCTTGCCCGTCCGGGAGGGGACGCGGCAGCAGCGACAGTTGGGTCTGGCGGGTGCGGGCCCCGTCGCCGGGCCGGACGTACGTCAGGCGGATCGGCTCTCCGACGGCCTTATTCATCATCCTGACGTAGAAGTCGATGACGCTGGTCAGCTTGTGGCCGTCCACCTCCACGATGAGGTCGCCCGGGGCGAGGCCCTTGCCGTCGGCGGGGCTGCCCTTGCTGACGGCGTCGACGGCCAGGCCGGTGAGCTGGCCGACAGTCTGCATGCGTCCGACGGTCAGGCCGAGGCGGACACGCCGCAGTTGCTCGGGCATGAGCATGTGGCTGAGGTTCTCCACGAGCGAATCGACGGGAATCGCGAAGCCGATATTCTGGGCTTCGGCCCGGATGGCGGTGGTGACGCCGATGAGCTCACCGTTGACGTTGAGTAAGGGGCCGCCGCTGTTGCCTGGGTTGATCGGCGCGTCGGTCTGGATCAGGCCGCGCAGCCAGTAGTCCTCGGTGACCTTGATATCGCGTCCGACGGCGCTGACGACGCCGCTTGTCACCGTGTTCGAATAGCCGTAAGGGTTGCCGATGGCGATCACCGTTTCTCCGATCATCAGATCGTTGCTGCGGCCCAGCTCGATGGCGGGCAGTTTCTCATTGGCTTTGACCGCCAGCACGGCCAGGTCCTTGCTGGTGTCCACGGAGACGACATTGGCCTGGAATTCCCGGCCGTCGCTGAAGACGACCTTGATGCGTTTGACCCCCTCGACGACGTGGGCGTTGGTGACGATGAACCCGTCCTCATGCACGACGAATCCCGATCCGAGGACCGGCACCTGCTGCTCAAATCGCGGTCCCCACGGGTCGAACTGCCCGAACTCCGGCCAGACGCGTCGGGAAACCGTCTGCTGGCCGGAGACGTTGACAACAGCCTTGTGCGTCCGCTCGTAAACCCTGACGACGGGCGTCTGTCGATCGAATTGAAGCTTCTCCAGGCCGCAAGCAGGCCCCGCCAGTCCGGTCAGCAGAACCAGACATGCCATCATCGAAAGCACTGACTTGGTCATAGGCTCCGAATCTCCACTATGCAAGAGTTCTCTGAAACCGCCTGCATCTTCTCCAACCAGCGATTCTTCTACGGAACTATGCATTGTACCGGCGGGATGTTCGCTTGCCGAGGATAGAACCCCGTGATGGGCGGGGCTGGTGGTGAGCCGAAACCAGGCAAGGGGACTGGTGTGTTCATCACCTTGCGATTGCCGGCGGGACCGGTGCTGGTCAATGCCTGTGGGACATGTGGTCATCCGGCCTTCGGCCTCCTCTTGGCGAGGGCCTCCTCTGCTGCGGGCGTGTTTTCTCCGGAATTTCTTTGATCTCGAACTTGCCGCCCCTGGGTCTGGGCCGGCCGGGTCGTCTGGCGGCCGATTTTCCTTTCTTCAGAGTCATCAGGGCATTGCGGCAGATTTCCGCCGTCCGGTTATCCGGGAGACGGAGGCCCTCCATGAGCACTTCTTCAGCCTTCTTGCGCATGCGTCCCCGCATCTTCCTCAATCCGTACGCCGCCGCACTCTTGACTCGCCGGGGCGTATCCTCCAACAGCGCTTCCTTGAGTATGTCCAGCCCGTCTTCCTGCATCCAGGAGAGGTTGAAGGCGCTCTGGCGAACCGTGGAGATGTTGGAGGAGTACAGTTGCTCCCGCAACTTGGCCAGAAGTTTTATCGAGGCTTCGTCCTTCTCCCGTCCTGATGGTTGCCTTTTCTCCAATCTCATGAAGCCACCTCCCTGCAAGTATCGGCACACACGGCCAAGTTGCTGAACGCGGCCTCGGGCTTGGCTCGTGGAGACGATACGAAGTTCCCTCGGAGGCGATGGGAAACAGGGACCCAACGAGATACCGGACACACCCCCCACAAATCACGCGCGTGTGATCGGCCGTCACTCACTCCATGCTTGGACATCAGCATCCTTGCCTATCCTCCATCACTGGGTGCACGCTGCTTGGGCCTATCGACAGTCAATCCCGCAAGTTCCAGGAGGAACTCGAACATACGGCGCCAACAGATGCCAGAATCGCACTGATTGTCACAACGGCTGTTATAGTTGTCAACCTTATTTTTGGGCAGGGTTTTTCCTATTCTTTGTGGGTTTTCCGCGCCGGCTCACAGGAATCGGGATGGAAGGAGGGGTGGGCCGACCTGAACTCAACGATGCGCGGCGCCCCGGCGCAGGTCTCACGTCCCCGGCCGGACGACCAAAAATCGATTTTTCTGTAACAAACGGGGGTTTCCAAGCGTCTGATTATCCAGTAGAGAGAACCTGCGCATGGAAAGGCGCCGGCACAGGGTCCGCAGCATTCGGTGGGTGCCATGCAACCTGGCTGAGGATTTGTCCGGGTCCACCGTGCGGGCCGGCATGCTCGCGTGGGTGAAGATGCGTCGGCAAAAGCGATGACAGGGTCGCGTCCGGCAGCCAGGCAGAGGAGCCTGCTTGACCCGGGCTGCCGTTTTCTGTAGAGTAGGGCAAGAGTGAGCTTTCTTCTCGTTGAGGTGATGGGATCCCGATGGACTTGCACGGCGGTGGTATCAAGAAGAAAAGACTAGGTGAACTGCTCTGTGAAAGGGCATACCTGGATGAGTCCAGCTTGGAGGTTGCCCTTGCCGAACAGAAGGTCAAGCATAAGCGGCTCGGGCAGATTCTCCTTGATTTGGGCTATATCACGCAGGCGCAACTGAACGAAGCCCTGGCGTGCCAGGCGGGGATCGAGAGAATCGATCTGTCGGAAGTGTCCGTGGGCGGCGATGTTATCGGGCTTGTGCCGGCCGACCTGGTGAGTAAGTACAACATTCTGCCTCTGTGGCGAGAGGATGGCCGCCTGGCTGTGGCCATGAGCGACCCATTCCAGCCTCAGGTGATGGAGGACCTGCGGCTGGTCACCGGCTGCCTGATCCAGCGGTATTACGCCGAGCCTTCCCAACTGGAGAACGCCATCCTGAGATTCTACGGCAGCAACGTGGCCCGCATGCTGGACGACCTGGCGCCGGCGGAGGTGCGGGGCGATGACGATCTGGGCAACGGCGATTTCTCGCCCGCCAAGCTGCATGAGCTGGCCCGCGAGCCGTCCCTGGTCAACCTCGTCAATCTGGTGATCCTCGAGGCGATCGACGCTCGGGCAAGCGATATCCACATCGAGCCGTTCGAGCGCGAGGTCAAGATCAAGTACCGGATCGACGGCATGCTGGTGGAAAAGACGCCGTCGTCCAAGCGGCTTCAGGCCGCCATCATCTCACGCATCAAGATCATGGCGAATATGAACATCGCTGAGCGATTCGTCCCCCAGGATGGTCACATCGAGTTCAATGGCAAGACCGGCAGGATCGATATCCGCGTCTCGACGGTGCCCACGGTCTTCGGGGAAGCAGTGGAGCTGCGATTGCTCGACAAATCCGCCTCGCTGATGAACCTCACCGATCTCGGCATGAATGACCAGACGCTCGAAGGGTTTTCCAAGTGCCTGCGGAAGACGCACGGCATCGTCCTGGTGACGGGGCCGACGGGGTCCGGCAAGACCACCACCCTGTACGCCGCCTTGAACAGGATCTATTCGCCTTCGGTCAAGATGATCACGATCGAAGACCCGGTCGAGTACCAACTCGATGGGATCAACCAGATTCCGGTGAATCCCAAGAGAGGTCTGACGTTCGCCACCGGGCTGCGGCATATCCTCCGTCACGACCCGGATATCATCATGGTCGGTGAGATTCGCGACCGGGAAACCGCCGATATTGCCATCCGGGCGGCCCTGACCGGGCACCTGGTGTTTTCCACGTTGCACACGAACGATGCCGCCGGCGCAGTGACCCGGCTGATCGATATGGGTGTCGAGCCGTTTCTGCTGGCCAGCTCCCTGGAGGGGATTCTCGCCCAGCGCCTGGTGCGGAACATCTGCCCCCGCTGCAAGGAGCTATACCGGCCCGATGAGAACCTTCTGAGAAACCTCAACGGATCGGTCAAGCTGGGGCCGGATGCGCAATTCTACCACGGCGCCGGATGCAGCCAGTGCAGCGAGACGGGGATGACCGGGCGCTCCGGGATCTTTGAAATGCTCCGCATTACCGGGCGACTGAGAGAATTGATCGCCACTCGACCGACCACGGAGCAGATCGTCCGAGAGGCCCCGGCAGACCACATCACCATGGTGCACGACGGCATCGGAAAGGTCCTCCAGGGTGCCACCACGCTGGAGGAGGTCTTCCGGGTGGCAAAGAGCATCGGGGATGATGAATGACGGGCCTCACGCGGTGACGGGGCTTCACAACGGCGGCCGCAACTGAGGTCTACGCGGGGTGAACTTTGGGTCAGTATTCCTATAAGGCGGTGGATCAGGCGGGCGGACACGTTGCAGGCGTGGTGGAGGCAACCGACCGCAGGAGCGCGGTGGCGGCGCTGGCCACTCGCGGGCACCTGGTCACCGAGCTGATGGAACAGGCGCAGCCCGGCCAGGTAGCCGCGCCTCGCCGTTCGGCTCTTACGCTGCCGGCGTTGCCCGCGCTGGGGGGCCGCCGGGTGACAAGCCGGGAAATTCTGGCGATGACGACGCAGCTCAGCACCGCCGTGCGGGCGGGCCTGCCTCTGTTGAATAGCCTGGAACTCATTCGCAAGCAGCAGCGCAGGCCGGGCATGCGGCGGCTCTTCAACGACCTGGTCGAGTCCGTCAACGGCGGTAAGTCGCTCTCGGAGGCCCTGGGGGAACACTCGGAGATCTTCAGCCCGCTCTATGTCTCCATGATCCGCGTGGGCGAGACCGGCGGCATCCTGGAGCAGACCAGCACGCAGTTGGCGATGATCCTGGCCCGCGAAGAGAAAGTCAAAACGAACATGAAGAACGCCGCGGCCTATCCGATCTTCGTGCTGGCGATCGGCCTGATCTCCGCCACGGTGATTGTCACGGTGATCCTGCCGAGAATTCTCCTGACGGTCGGCGTCGGCGGCGCGGCGCTTCCCTTGCCCACGCGAATTCTGATGAGCATCAGCAGTTTCCTGCATGCCCTGTTCACGAGCGTGCCGGGGTGGTTCGTGCTCCTGGCGACGATCGCCGCCCTATATGCCTTCCGCCGATGGACAAAAGCGGCGGGCCGTTTCGCATGGGACGGCTTCAGGCTGAGGATTCCCGTGCTCGGGTCGGTGCTGCGGACCATCGCCGTCGGCCGGTTCGCCCGGACGCTCGGGGCCTTGACGCAGGGCGGCGTGACCATCCTGGAGGCCCTCGGAGTCGTGCGCGACACCCTGGGCAACGAGGTGCTGGCGAGGGAGATCGACGAGGTGGCCGAGAAGGTCAAGCGGGGGGAGTCGCTCGCGGATCCGCTGGAGGCGTCCGGCTGCTTCCCGCCCCTGCTGGTCCAGATCGTGGCCGTCGGGGAGCAAACGGGCAAGCTGGACGACCTGCTGCTGAATGCGGCGGAGACCTTCGATACCGACGCCGACGCGGCGATCAACCGGTTCATGGCGATTTTCCCCGCCATATTGATTCTTTTGCTGGCCCTGATTGTCGGGTTCATCATCGCGGCGGCGCTGCTGCCCATCGTGATGATGTCCCTCG
>Ga0315277_10006638_pt1 | contig 15097 bp, 31 predicted proteins | sample YL17G05_15_MG_FD_203695 | JGI IMG/M metagenome (GOLD analysis project Ga0315277, IMG submission 203695) | Sediment microbial communities from Yellowstone Lake, YNP, Wyoming, USA - YL17G05_15 | ecosystem: Environmental > Aquatic > Freshwater > Lake > Sediment | place: USA: Wyoming | collected...
TCCGGATGTACTTGGCTGCCGGTCTCAACATCGCGCTCGCGGCTCCCACGGGCAAGGCAGCGCGGCGCATCGAAGAGGTCGCGGATCATCCGGCGCTCACGATTCACCGGCTCCTCGAATACGGCGTCGGGGGGAAGTCGGCCTTCGCTCGGAACGAAGGCAATCCGATCGAGGCTGACGTGCTCATCGTCGATGAGGTGTCGATGCTGGATGTCTACCTAGCCGAATCGCTCTTTAGGGCCGTCAGCCTCGGACGAACAGCGATCGTGCTGGTAGGAGATCCGAATCAGCTCCCGCCGGTTGGGCCGGGGAATGTTCTCCGCGATCTCCTTCAGAGGCGTCTCGCTCGCACGGTGAAGCTGGACAAGATCATCCGGCAGGCGGGATTGCTCCGAGAGAACAGTGCGAGGATTCTGAAAGGGGAGATCGCCGCTTCAGCTCCGGAGACTGAAGATGGCACTCACCCGTGGACCTTGGCGCGTTCGAGCACGTTCAAGGACGGGCTCCGAGCACACCGCTACATCCTGGGTCTCTTCGAGAAGACGCTTCACGAGAAGCTAGGATTCGATCTCCTCAATGACGTGCAGGTGCTCACACCGAAACACCAGGGAGTGCTCGGGACGCGGGCACTCAATTTTGCCATTCAAGCGCTCGTGCAAAAGAAGCTCTGGGGCGTGACCGTCGCTCCGCAAAACCCCGAGCGTAGGGCGAAGCTGTACGTTCAGGACCGTGTGATTCAGACGCGCAACGATTACGACTCGGGGATCATGAATGGCACGGTCGGAAACGTCGTGGGCGTTGCAGCGGACGAGAAGAGCGTGACCGTCGATTTTGACGGTGAAGAGGTGCAGTACGATCGCAAGACGATGCAGGATCTCGATCTGGCCTACGCTCTCACGATCCACAAATCGCAAGGCTCGGAGTTTCCGTGCGTCGTGCTCGTGATCCAGTCCGAACACGTCTTCATGCACCATCGAAATCTCTTCTACACGGGCGTCACGAGGGCTCGGAAGAGCGTGGTGATCGTGGGAGATCCTGAAGGGATGGCCCGGTGCGTGAAGCGGGGCGAGATCGACCGGCGGCGGACGTTCCTTTCGGTGCTCCCATGAGCCTCACTGGCCCTCGCCTCTCTTGGCCTTCCGATCGCTCCGCGTACACTCGGATAGGCTTCCACCTCCTACGCTTTGGCGCGAGGACATGACGCTCGCCGAGTTTCGAGAGATCAGAGCGAAGCAAGAAAGTAGCTTGAAAGAGAGATCATGATGGGAACCAAGAACAATCCAGGCGATTACGACTGCTACCAGCACGCGCGCCCTGACGAACCGATGTTCGTGCTCCTCGGGCGAGATCCTTTCGCTGGCCTTCTCGTGCGGCTCTGGGCGGAAGCTCGGGCGGAGCTGGGCACGACGAGCGAAGAGAAGCTCGCGGAGGCGTACCGCTGCGCTGACGCGATGGGTTCGTGGGCCATCGACGAGAGGAAGAGCGTCGCCGTCGCGAAGGCCGCGCTCCACAAGATCATGGTGAAGCGCGCGACTGTGGGCGATGAGGCGCGCGGCGTTGCGTCTGATCGCGCGGTGGAGGGGATGGCCCCCGCGAAGTGGCCTCCAACGAGCTGCGAGCATCCTATCGCGCATCGTCGGGTACATCCCGCGACCGCTGATAGGACTGAAAAAAAGGAGGCTTGTGGCGTGTGTCTCTCGTACCGCTGGCGCGATCCCTTCGTAGACGGTGGCGAGTGGTCGGGGTGGCGCAAGTCTAAGCCTCGCCCCGAGATCAAACTCAAGGACAGTGAGGTCAACGACACGCTCGGCGAAGCGCTCCCGCGCGAAATGGCTCGCGTGCGCGATCACGTCATCCCGGCTTACATCGAGATCGGTCAGAGTGGAGCGTTCGCAGTCGCCATGATGCGCTGCGATCTGGACGAAGCCGCTCGCGCACTCGCGGAAGGCGACGTGGCAGCCATGATCCGCGTCTACCAGTCGCTCAAGGAGACAAATTCGTGAAGGTGAAGCCCTCGAAGCTCTCGAAGCCCTCGAAGCCCTCGAAGCCCTCGAAGCCCCGGAAGCCCTCGAAGCCCTCGAAGTCTTCCAAGCCGAGCCCCGAGGTGGTGGAGCACGGCCCGTACATCGTCTGCTACGTCGGAGGCCCAGGCGAGCCGTACTACAAGCCCCACATTCAGTGCCTTTGCCGCTGGCACACCGAGAACGGCGGCCCCCATACATGGGAGGAAGCGGGAGCCGAATTCGACGAGCACCTTGCTGGGGCGAAGTAGGGAGCATGTTCGTCCTCGAAGAACCGATCTTTTGTGAAGTCGCCAAGAACGCGCCAACCCCAAGAAAGAGAGCAAGTAACAGCATGGAAATCAAAACCGGCGTAGATCCCCTCTGGATCGCAGACTCGCGAGCCTCGTTCACGGAGCTGATCCGTCTCGACAGACTCACCAAGCTGGGAGAAGAGGAGACGCCCGAATCCCTAGCAGCAACCGCCGCCGCCTACGCAGACGCGATGGCGGCGGAACGGGCAAAGCGGGGCGGGGTTCGGGATCCGAGCGACCCTCGCGCCATGATTGCGCTCGTGCAGGAAGTCATGCCCGCCGTGATCGCGTTCTTCGAGAACCTCGACAAGATGGCGGCCAAGCGGCGGCGGGAGCGCGGGCGTGAGCGGGATCGCGACGGGGGAGAGGACGGCGGCGGAGAATGACGATCTGGGAATGGCTCGGTGAAGACGCTTCACGCAGGTTTGAGATCACCTCTGAAGAGGTGCTTCTGCGTGATAGCGATGACGAGGGGCGCCACATGAGTCTGTCTTACGACAGGCCCGAGGAGATCCCACGTCTCCTTGCAGAGCTGGTGATCGATATGAAGATTTGGGAGCTGGAGAATTGGGAGTACGACGACGACGGCAGCCTCGAAGCGATCTTCGGAGTGAAGCCGGTGGCGGAGTCAGGGGCGGAGCCGGGGGAGGAGTCGTGAAGATCGTCTACATCGCGCACGCGCTCTCGGCTCCTACTCGCGAGGGGATCGAAGAGAACCGTCGCCGAGCGTCGCTCTGGGCGGCCTGGGCGGCCGTGTCGGAGGGCGTCTCGCCCTCGTGCTCGTGGATCGTGCTCACGGGAGTCCTCGAAGAGACTCCCGAGAACCGCGAGCGCGGCCTCGCGTGCGATCTCGCCCAGGTGGCGCGCTGCGATGAGGTGTGGCTTGTGGGAGGTCGCGTCTCGTCAGGGATGCGGCACGAAGCCGACCACGCGATCACGCTCGCGATCCCGGTCATCGACTTGATCGCGCTAGGCGAGCTACCTCCTCCTCTGAAGGGCAGGACGCTCGCGGAGGTGTTTCGCGATGAGGAGTGCCCTCCGCTATTTCGCGATGAGGACTGCCCACCGTGAGCGACGAGTGCGAGCGCGAGCGTGAGGGCGTCCGTCTCGGCCGCTCTTGCGCCACTCCAGGGTGCGGGAGGGGCGCCCGCCACTGGATCGAGTGGCTTTCCACTCCGAACGATCAAGTCATGCTCGCGCCCTTCTGTACGCGCTGCCGAAACGTGATCCTTGCGAACGACGGAGCTATTCATTGAAAAAACTCGAAAGCAGGCGGGGCGATTCGGACGCTCCGAGCGCTCTCCCGATCAGAGTCGGCGACTTCGTTCGCCCGCTCTGGGGCTCGCCCGAAGAGAAGGCTCGGATCTACGAGGTCGTAACCGTGGGCGAGCGTTACCGCTCTGCGGGGAAGCTCGAAGCGGCAGCGCTCGATTCGGCCGGAAAAGGCTACCCGTTCAGTCAGCTTGAAGTCGTGGCGCGGAAGCGCTAGAGGATCGATTCAGTGAAGCAAAAAAGCGCACAAGCTAAGAAGGCTCGCCCCCTTCGCGTCAGCTCCCGCTCGCCCGCTCTCTTGCCCAAGACCGCGAAGCAGCGCGAAAGCGAAACCCTGGGCGAGCGCGTCTACCGGCTCCGACACCTGCGCCCGCTCACACTCCGAGCGCTCGCCACCTCCGCCAAAATCTCAGCTCCGTTTCTCTCCGATATCGAGCACGACCGGCGCCGCCCTGGCGATACGGTGCTCCACGCGCTCGCGGCGGCGCTCGGGGTGGAGCCCGCAACGCTCGAATCGCGCACGCTCAACCGGGACACGCTCGGGCAGATTAACGCCGACCCTGAGCTGGTCACGCTCATCCGGCTCGTCATGCGGGATCGGAAGAGCCGGGCGCTCGTGCTCGACGCGGCGGGGATCGGAGGGAGGTCATGATCGGCTTGCTCGTCGGCTTCGTAGTATTCTTGTTTGTGAGTGCAGTCTTGCGTTCCTACTTTGAGGCCCACCTGGCGAACGTCGCTGGCTGGGAGATAAGGCAGTACGAGGAGTCGCTCCGGAAGTGCGAAGAGGATCTGAGGCTCGCTCGCCTCCCGATAGACAAAGACGTTGCTCGTGACGGGATCAAGTTCTGGAACGAGAGGATCGCCGAGTGCAGAGGGAGGCAATCATGAAGCAGCGGGGCTTCGCCTGGGGTCACGAGAGCGCTCAGGACGGCGCCGAGGCGCGAGATACGGCCATCGCGGCGGTCGGTGAGGCGACGCTCGAATGGCAGGCTCGCGCGCTCGCAGCGATCCGCGTTGTCGCCACCTCTCAGGACGAGTTCACGACTGACGACGTGTGGCGCGTGCTCGGGCGCGAGCCTGAGATCGAGGGGCGCGCGATGGGGGCGGCGATGATCACGGCCGCTCGCCTGGGGCTGATCGCGCGGACGGATCGCACGGTGAAGAGTCTTCGCGCCTCGTGCCATCGCAGGGATCTGCGCGTGTGGCGCTCTCTCGTCTTCGTAGAGAGGGTGGAGGGGGGATCGTGAAGGGCGAACGGAGGGCCGTCTCGCTCCGGCTGAATCCTCCCCAAGAGGTTGTCCTCGCCATGCGCGAGGCGTTCGAGAAGCTCGTGAGGCCGTGCTCTTCCGGGTGCTGGGAGTGGACTGGCGTGACCATCACCGAGGACGGGGCTGGCACTTGGCTCTTCAATCATGGCCTCAAGCGCTACCGCGTAGCAGCTCATCGAGCCTCGCTCATGCTCCAGGGCGTGACGCTCGACAAGGACGATATCGTGTTTCGATCATGCAGGAACCTGCTTTGCGTGAACCCTGAGCATCTTCGCGTCGGCGATCACTCCGACAACATCGCGTCCCGAGACGCGGCAGGGAACGCGGTCAAAGGGGTAGACAACGGGCGAGCGAAGCTCACGGAGAGCGACGTGTCTCAGATCAAGAAGTCGCTGGCTTCTGGATCTTCGAGGGTCGCACTGGCTCAGAAGTACGACGTGGACAGAAGAGCTATCTGGGGGATCGAGCGCGGCAAGACGTGGAAGCACGTCAAGGCGGCCAAGTGAGCGCCGGAGGTTCGCGCATCGGCTCACGCCTCTACCTCATCGAGAAGCGCACGGGCTACTCCGCTCAGAGCGAGACGTGGGCCACGCACGAGGTCCACACCGATCTTGCGAAAGCCACGAAGAGCTGCCGGAAGCGCGCGGGCGAGGGAGGGAGCTACCGCGTCGCGGAGTACGTCTACAACCGTGTCGCCATCACCGTTCATAACGTCGGCGTGCGCAGGTAAAAAGGCATGGCGATGATCTACCTCTCTCACGCGCTCGCGTTCGTCATCGGAGTCGTCTCGGTGCGCATCCTCGCGCACTACTACTTCAAGATCGCGCTCATGTTCCGTACCGATATCGAACGGGCTCAGATCGCGGTGAGGCTCACCATCGGGGTGCTTCAGCGGCTCAAACCCGACGCGAGCTTGACGGTGGCCTCGCTCCTTCAGCTCGCAGCCGAGATCGTGCGCAACGTGGAAGAGGGGAAGCGCGTGGACTTCGAGGAGCGAGCCACGCTCGCGTGGAAGGGGCTCGAAGCGCGCGAAGCGCTCGAACGGGAAGCGGAGCGGAAGAGTTTGTAGTCGCGGAGCAACAAGGCAGAGCAGAGCAGAGCAGAGCAAAAAGGGAGAAGCATCATGAGCGAAAAAATCGGGAGTGAAGTCGGGAGCAAGAGCGAGAGCGAGAGCAAAGCCTCGTACTGGCCGGGGATAGTGGCTGGCATGGGCATGATGGGGGCGGCGGCCTACGCGATGGCCTCGTCGCTCGCCGCTGGCAAGAAGGCGAAGAAGACGCCCGAAGAGTACGAGAGCGAGATCGAGAAGTGGGAGAAGCAGACTCGGATGGCGCACACGGCGCTCCTCGATCTCTCAGTCGCGCTTTCTGAGAAGTGCCGCGCGCTCGCGGACGCGGAAGAGACGGCGAGACTGAACGGGCTCGCGACGGATCGCGCCGTGAAAGAATTCTCGGAAGAGCACGAGAAGCTGAAGAAAGAGGCTGCCGGGCTGAAGGCGGGCCTTGCCAGGGCGGAAGAGGATCTCATGGCGGAGATCGTCCGGCTGAAGAGCGCTCTCGCAGCGGCGGAGAGCGCTCTCGCAGTCAAAGGGGAGGGGGTGTGAGAAACATCGCCACCGTCATCGACGCGCTCCTTCTGATCATTCCGGAGGGCGAAGAGCACGTTCGTCGGTGCTTCAAGGCCATCCTCGAAGATCGCTGGAATTCCCCGGAAGCCCTCTGGTACAAAGGCGCGCTCGTTTTCTTCGATCGCTTCGGCGAGATCCTTCCCGAGAGCGGCTGGGGCAAGGCGGCGGTCGATCTCTGGGTGGGGCGCGAGCGGGAGGGCGGGCGCGAGCGCGAGGGCGAGGGCGAGGGCGAGGGCGAGCGCGAGGGCGAGCGCGTGGGCGAGCGCGAGGGCGATGCCGACGACGGCGGGCTCGGAAGCGCCGTCATCGAGAACGCTCCACCGACAAAGCGCGTCTCGTTCTTCGAGCGCGTCCGTACTTTCTTCCGAGGACTTTCACGACGGAGTTTCCAATGAGCTACAGCTACCACATCATCCTCCCTGCCCCTCCCCCGCTCGTCTCCCGAGGCGACGATCCCGGCATCCCGTTCCGCCAGGCGCTTCGCTACCGCATCGGGAGGCCGAACCGTCTCAACGTCCAGGTGGGGATCTACTGGATCGTCATCCACTCGGCCGAGTGCTCGGAGACGAAGAGCGCGGCCGAAGCGCTTCAAGCCTACGCGGCGACCATGCCGCCCGAGCGCCCCGCGTCGTGGCACTACGCCGTGGACGTGGACTCGACGACGCAGAGCGTGCGCGAGTACGACACGGCCTGGCACGCGCCGCCCTTGAATCCGTATTCGATCGGCATCGAGTCGGCCGGGCGTGCGAAGCAGCTCGAAAGCGACTGGGCCGATCCGTATTCGCTCGCGATGGTGGACGGGCAGCTCGTGCCGCTCGTGGCGCGTCTCTGCCGTCGTCACCGCATCCTGCCCAGGCTCGTCTCGGACGATCTTCTGAAGGAAGCTCTCGCCGAGGTCGAGAAGGCGGGGACCAACGCCGCCGCTCGCGACATGGCTCGGAGGATCTACTCGGGGATCGTCACGCACTCGCAGGTGTCGCGCGTGTTCAAGAAGAGCGACCATTCAGATCCAGGGCTGCACTTCCCGCTCGAAGGCGTCGTGCTCCAGGTGGAACAGCTCATCCCGCCCGTCGAGCTGATGGCGATGGGCTCGCTTGCGCACGTCGGAGGTGGATGATGGCTGCCGCCAAGGGGTTCGATCTCGGATCGATTTTCAAAGGTGCCGTCGAGAGCGCGCTCTCTGGAGCCATTTCGTCAGCGAAGGGCGACGCCCTCAAGAACGTCATGTTCGCGCTCAACCAGGCGCGCGAGGGCTCGCTTCGGCTCCTTCTCATCTTCCGGACTCCGGACGGCAAGATCGAGCACGTCCGCATCCTCATGAGCCCCGAGGAAGCGATGGCAGCCTGCAAGAGCGTCTTTCGCTCGCTCAAGTCGGAGGCGGACTCGCAGGGGCAGACGAAGGGAGGCCGCCAGTGACGCTAGCGAAACCTGAGCCCTGCAAGGCGTGCGGCTCGTCTTCGCACACCGATTGCTCCGATCCGCGAGGAGCTTTCGACTACGACTTCACGGGAGAATTTGGTGGCGCCGCTCATTCTCCTCATCGTCCGCGTATGCCGACGATCAAGCGAGCCGTTGCGTGCGGAGTCCTCCGCATCCAAGCTGACTACGCAGACGGAGGCAACGCGCGACGGGGCGACGCGGGAGCGGTCATCCTCTCCGTCAGGTGCGAGCACGAGGTGCTCAAGGTCGATGGGATCTCGTGCCCCGCCTCGCTCGAAGAGTCGCTCGCGCTCGAAGGTATCAGCGCGGACGGCGACGATCGGCTGGCGATGCTCTTCGCTCCGAACCCGCCGCCGCTCTGGGCGCTCCGAACGACGCGCCTGGACGTGCCCGTAGCGCAGCTCGGGTGTCTCTTTGAGGTGCGGCTCCGGCTTTTGAAGCCGTGTGTCCCCGAGATCGCTCTCACCGGGAGGATCCTCCGATGAGCGGCCTCACGAAAGATCGGATACGGGAGATCGAGGAAGAGATCGAAGAGCTGATCGAAGAGCGCGACGATACGAACGCGCTCCTTCAAGAGCTTCTGAACGAAGTGAAGCGGCTTCAAGGCGTCATGGCGCTCGCGAGCGAGATCAAGCGGGACTTCGCGCCACCCTGGCTCCGCGATCTTTCTGAAGCGCTCACGGACCCAAAGAAGATCACTCCGACCCTGAACTGGAAGCAGGCGCTTCAGGAAGCTCGAAGGCTCCGCTCTCGGCTCACGAAGCTGGTCGATCTGCTTCGAGAGATCGGCGTCGTCGCCGAGGAAGACGAGTCGTAATGCCCAGGCTCTATTACCGCATCGAGCCTAGCGGGAGTCGGATCTCTCGCCAGTCAGCTACAACGCTTGGGAAGCTGCCCAAGGGCTTTGTCTTTGCGTTCGATGCTCCTCACCTCGTTTTTGCCAGCGACACGTTCGATGGGGCGAAACGCGAGCATGGGAACTTCTACGTCGTGGTCGAGTTCTACGGAAGCGGAGCCTACAATCCAGGCGATATCGAGGGCGTCGCTGTGAAGCCCACGTCCGTCGTGCGCCGAGTGAGTCTCTACGAGTGGACGAAGCGGCAGGCTGCTGGGCGAGCCGGAAGCGCTCGCGAGTACGCGCGGAGCGCGCTCGAAAAGATGGATCCGTGAAGAAAGGGAAGCCATGAAGAAGCCGAGTATCGAAGAGATTCGCGAACGCGCTCGCCGCGAGGGCAAAGAACGCGAAGAGCGTGAAGAGCGTGAAGAGGAAGAACGCAAAAAGGAGCCTCCGTACAAGATAGACGAGAGCGCGATCGAGTGTTGCTTTTGCAATCGTGTGCTCTCCGGACGTGCGCTCAGGCTCTACCTCGTCGATGAGCTTGAGACTGCGGAAACCTTCGATAAAAAACCTCGCGAGCCGAAGCTCTCTACCTGGATCGAGGAGCAGGGATTCGTTATCGAGTGGCGCCGCGTAGCGCTTCACCACGGCGTCACCCTGGAGGAGAAGTTTCCGGATCGGAAGGACGCGAGAGGGTGGCTCGAAGTCGCTCGCGGGCACGAAGGACATTCGGAAGGGGCCTGCGAATGGGTTGCGACGCACTACGAAAATCGTTCGAGGCCGCGCGATGGGGTGCCCGTCGCGGAGTGGCCTCCGGAGTGGGACAACGCGCTCAGGCTTCCGTACTGTGCTGAGTGCGGCGTCGTCGGCCCTCTCCCCGACTACTTCGTAGCTCGCGCGCTCGTGTGGTTGAATTCTCCCCCTGGCTGGTTCCACGAATCCGATTACGAGAGGACTATGCTTTGCGCCGGGTGCGTAGAGAAGCTCCCCTCCCCCGACCGTCTCCCGACCGTCTCCCGAGAGGGTGAGTAGATGGCTCAGACCCGAACATGCGACTCGTGCGGCCACCTGAACGATGATCGTTCCTTCTACTCCCCGGGCTGGGGCGCGCTCACCGGCACGGACTCGCTCGGGCAGCAAGTCACGAAGGATCTCTGCCCTCGGTGCTCGGCCATGCTCCAGGTAATGCTCGGGGAGCTGCGGCGGCGGTTCACTACCACCTCCGTCCCCATCCCCGCCCCCACCCCCGCACCCTCCACACCCTCCCCAGGGGCCGCTTCGCCCGCCGGGCTACGGGCGCCCGCCCTCCCCCTCAGTAGCTCCTCCGGCTCTTCTGGGGGCTCCGCCGGGCCTCGTGGGGGTCGCAAGTGACGCGCCCCCTCGCGTGCGCGGCGTCGGGCAAGGATCTCCCGACCTACATTCAGATCGACGTACTCAGACGACTTGCGGAAACGGGGGAGCGTCTGATCCGCGCTCCCCGAACAATCCTCTGGACGATAGAGAGTTACGAGTGCTGCGAGCGGTGCGGCAAACCGAAAATTTGGTCCGTTGTCATGGGAACGGTGAAGGCGCTCGACGCTCGCAGCTACATCGTGGGCTCGACAGACGGGCACTACGCCCCTCGGAGGATCACAGAAGCAGGGCGCGAGATCGTTCGAGTGACTTCGAGCCTCAAGATGAGAGGCTTGTTGCCTCTCGTCCCCGTTCACGGAGTCCACAAGTGAAGCGCTTCCTCGCGTGCGCGGCGTGCCAGAAGACGGAGCCGTTTCAGGTTCACGCCACGGCCGACTTGACCGAGTGGGAGGTCTACCCGCCCGGTTGGTTCCTTTGGAACCGGAACGGCGTCCTCATCCCGGCGTGTTCGGAGGCGTGCTCAGAAGAGTGCATCGCGGCGACGTTCGAGAACCGGCCCGTCTCCGTCCAGAAGCCCGGGAGTCCCTGAGTATGATGATGCACAAGGGCTCCGCGCTCGCATGGCTCCGGCTCGTGCGCGTCGATTGCAAGCGAGCGCTGGGCGCGCACGATATCTACTCGAAGATCGCGCGCTGCCCTCAGTACGTCCGCCCTCGGAACGCGGGCGGCGAGGGCGTCTACCTGCCGTGGTATTCGTCGCTCGCCTGGAAGAAGCGGAGGAGTCGGCTGCCAAAGGCTCTGGCTCGGAGACTCCGGAAGCTCGAACGGTGGCTTGCGAGGCTCGAAATGCTCGCAGCCCGGCGGCGCGCTCGGAAGATCGCGCTCCTCGGCAGGCTCGAAGGGCTCGAAGAGGGATATCGCGAGCGGGCTCATTCGACCTTTCTCGGGTGGACCCGAGAAGAGATCGATCGAGAGCTTGCTCCCTGGTCCACGACGGAGAAGGCGTCGTGAGGCGCTCCACGTCGAGCTACGGGCACAAGATTGTGCTGATCGGGGATGGGTACTGGCTCTGGTGGAAGGCCGATCGCTTCTACGCCAGCTCGCGGCTCCGGTATCCGCACTCGTACTCGCGCGAGACGGACGAGAAGGGCGCGCTCCGCTTCGCGAAGAAGTGGAAGATCGCGATGCCTTCATGAGCCCTCGGCGCCGGGGCGGCTCGTGCAGCGGCGTGAGAGCCTCAGCGAAATCCTTGAGCCAGGATTTATGGTAGAATCATCCCGATGCCACTCCTTTTACTCCTCCTCGGAGGATTTGCTCTTGTCGCCGCCTTGAACGCGCGTCCGGAACGGCCCGTCACTCCCCCGCGAAAAGGCGAGTCTTGGACCTTCTTGTTCGAGTTCTCAAGAACCCTCAGCGAAAAGGAGTTTGAGGTGTTCCGCGGCCTTGTCGGGAGTCGAAAATATACGGAGCCATTCGCGAGCTTCCTTTCGGCAGAGATGAGTGCTCACCGCCTGATGCCGCTTCCTGTCACCATGACGACCCGGTTTGCCTTCGTGGGCCTGTTCTACATGACCGATTCGCCAGTACCTCCGATTGGTCAGATAGTCACCATTCCACTGACTCCTCCGGCAACGGCAACCCTCATCCAAGCCAAGAGTGATGATGATGGGCGAGCATTCCAGTAGGCCGTCCGAAGCCGCTCGCCGATGGAAACGCGAGGATGATTCATGAGCGCGGCGGAATTGCTGGTCGGTTTTCTTTCCGTCCTCGCGGTGAGCGGGACGATCGCTTTGCTCGGCACGCTCTCTTTCGCGTCGAAGCGTCTCGGCGCACTGGAGGACGAGGAGCGTTGTCCGGAGGTAGTTAGGTGGCGGAAGCTGGGAGACAGGGCGATGACCATAATGGGTGTGACTCGCTGCACGCTGCGAGAGGGACACCGGGGGCCGCATCACACAAAACGCCCCGACGACTCCAGCAGAGATCATTGGTGGGAACCTCCCACCCCTGCGACTAAACCGGAGCCCGAGTCAGAAGAGAAAGGGCGGAGCGATGACGCTCGCGAAGTGTCTTGAGTGCGGCGGGCGAGGTTGGCACGTCGGCGAGTGTCACCCTCGCGAGACGTGCGGGGTGTGTGAAGGCTCGGGAACGCTTTCCCCGGAACGCCGCGAATTTGTCCGCCGGGAGTACCTCGTGCAATACGATCTTCTCAAGAACGGCACCGATTCGGGCATCGACGTGCGCTGCCGTCTCTGCGGACGCGCGTGGTGGAAGAACGAGGCGGAGTGCCATCGAACGGATTGCGTTGCGGCTCCCTTGAACGCTGAAGAGGATCTCCCATCATGAAGCTCGCCGACAAGTATCCTGACGACTTCTGGGGGCGCAAAGCTCGCGACCTTGCTCGCAAGGAGGCCGCTCTCATGCGCTCGAAGCGCTCGAAGCGCTCGAAGCTCTCGAAGCGCTCGAAGCTCTCGAAGCGCTCGGAGACGGCTCAACGTCCGAACGGAGGAAGCGGAGGTGTTGATCTCAACGGGCACGATCAAAAAAGCCAGGACGGAAGACTTGCGGCGCCTGGCAGCGTACCTCGGGCTCGCCATCGCGAGGCTCCCCGGCAGCCGTGAGGACTTGATCCTCTGGGTGTCGATCTCGCTCGAAGATCGGAGGATCAGAACGGGACTTCCGCCAGCTCGGCGCGAGTAGCGCGCTTCTTCAGTTTGTGGCCGCACTTGCCGCCGCACGCTGAGAGCGCCTGCTCGGCGCGGAGCGCAGCCTTCCGCGCGCTCTCGGCTTCGCGGTGCGCTTCATGCTCCGCCTTCAGAAGCTCGCGCACCTGGCGAGCGGCGTCGGCTTCGCGCATCTGCCAAATCTCGTCGGGGTTCTCTTCGACCCATTGAAGAAACGCTTCGGTGCGCGAGATATGCGGCGAGCCCTTTATCACCCGTCGCACCTGATCGAAGATCGGGATGAGGCCAGGGTCGAGGTTGCTTCGCACCTCATCGTCGCTCTCCTCGGAGCGCTCGCGAGCGGTAGTGCGAGCCTTCGCTCGCGTGACGAGTGCCTTGCCCGCGCGCACCTCGCTCTCCTTCTCGGCGATCCTCCGAGCCTCGCCGCGGAGCTTGTCCGCGGCCAGGCGCGTCCCGAGGGAAGTCTTGACCCTGCGAGCCAGGCAACGGTTCCTCTCGGCTTGCTTCGCCTCTTTCACTTCCTGGCGGAGCTTCGCCGTCTCGATGCGGAGCCGCTCGCGAGCGGAGGCGAGGGCGCGCTCTCGGGACACCTTGCACGCCGCGTTCACGCGCTTCATGAGCGCGGACTTGCGAGCGCGGATCGCAGTCAAGTCGCGGCGTATGGCCTTGAGCCTTGCCACGCGCCTTTGGTGTCCCCTACGGAGCACGTCACGTTCAAGTCGAGCCTTGATCACGCGAGCTGATTCGGCCATGCGAGGAGGCTACTACACCCCGGCGCCGCGCTCACGGCTTGCGGCAAGCCGAGAGCTTTCCAGCGTAAATTCCGAGGCGGCGCGCGAGTGCTTGCCAGCGGCGCGGGAGGCTCCTAGTCTCTCTTTGCGAGCTTCTCTCGATGAGAACCGCAAGACCCTCGAAAGGATCGCGACATGGCTGACGCCCCGTATGCTCTCGTCTCCCTCATCGACAACGATCAACGGCTTTACCGGATGCGGCAGCACGCCGACAAACAGCTCGCGCTCAAGAAGGCGCGAGGCGTGTACGATCGAGAGCGAGCGCGGAGCGCGTACACGGGACTCGTGGAACTACTGGCGAGGGACGCCGAGAAGGCGCTCGCGGACTACGAAGAGCGGCAGCCGCACCCGTGGCACGTCGCGTGGTCGAAAGCTGAGAGGACGGCGACTGAGAAGGAGCTGGTCGCGAGGTTCGAGAACGCCTGGGCGAACCCGAAGAGTGCGGAGCACACGGAGCTTCTGAAGGCGCTCCCGAAGAAGTTCCAGGGCGGAGCGTTCGCAGAACAGCTCTCGGATGATGACGTGAAGGCTCGGAGGAAGGGAGCGTTCACGCTCGCGCAGCTCGAAGCGCTCCCAGCGATCAGCGAAGGACACACGAGCGATCTGAAGTGGGACACGGGCAGAACGCGCGTGTGGCTCTCGCGAATGTCGAAAGAAGACGGGATGCCCTACGACAATCAGGTGATCGTCGAGACGCGGCAGCACGCGACAGGTAAGGCTCCGCTCTGGAAGACGACTCTGAAGTATCAGGCCAAGGGTCGGCCGCTCTCGGCACTCCTCCTCCCGAAGCTCGAAGCGGAGGCGGCATACGTCAAGGCTTTGAAGAAGTACCACGGCAAGCAGGTGTCGATTGGTCGGAGTGAGCATCCGGGTCAGGCGCTCCTTCAGAGTACACAGCTCACCCGGAATCAGCTCCTCGCCCTCGTGAGCGCCGGTCGCGGCGAGGTGGGCGCGCTTCGGCGGGGCATGGCAGCGGGGAAGGCGAAGGCGGCGAGGCACGAGAGCGGAGGGAACCCTCGCACGACGCGGTATCGCGGCGTGGAGATCGAGGCCACGAGCGGAGGATGGTACGTCGCTTTCATTCCCGACCTTGGCTATCTGAAGTCGGACACGTTGGCGGGCGCCCGCGAGCTTGTCCGTAACGCCCTGGCGAAGCCCGGTGCGGCGAAGCACGAGAGCGGTAACAATCCGCGCACCAAGAAGCACCCGCTCGACGCGGCGGACGTCCAGCGCATCGAACGGGCGGCGGCGCGAAAGCACATTCCCAGCTCGGTCAAGCCGATCACAAAGGCTCTCTACGCTACGATGCGTGCAACAAGGAAGCGCTGGCCCCAGGGGGCGAGCGCGGCGGACGTGGGGCTCAAGGCTCGCGTGGACGCGCTCGTCGGGCGCTCGAAGAAGTGAGGCAAGAGAAGAACATGGCAACCAAGATCCCCGTCCTCCCCGTCATCTTTCGCGCCGAGAAGAGCGGCGACTCCAAAGGCGAAGTCACCGCAGTCTTCCCGACGCTTGG
>Ga0315277_10006639_pt1 | contig 15094 bp, 17 predicted proteins | sample YL17G05_15_MG_FD_203695 | JGI IMG/M metagenome (GOLD analysis project Ga0315277, IMG submission 203695) | Sediment microbial communities from Yellowstone Lake, YNP, Wyoming, USA - YL17G05_15 | ecosystem: Environmental > Aquatic > Freshwater > Lake > Sediment | place: USA: Wyoming | collected...
TTCCATACCTTCAAATTGTGCCTTTAAGATTAGGTCCTGGAGGGCGTCTTCAGAATCAACGCTAACAACAATCTTCGTAAATGATCCTGATAACCAAGATGCCTCGGCGGGCGACAATTTCACAAACATCTCCATTCCACCTTTAGACTCATCGTTGTCAACCAAGAACTTCATGGAAGCGTGTGCAACCTGCGCAGCCAATTTTCCCTTCCTCATGTTTAAATCTTTACGAACCACAATGACCATTTTGACGTCGTCCATTTTAACAGTCCTTTCGAGCACAATCATATATCTGTACCCAACATCGGAATCGAACCGATGGCCTCCTTGCGTCTACAAGGTACTCTGCAACTGAGCTAGTTGGGTATGAGAAGAAACTGTGCTGATTTATCATTACGGCTTCTTCTTTAAGTATCGGCTCAGCGTTTCAACCAGCCCGAGCTGGTTTATCACGCTTTGGTTTCTTCAATTTCTTTTCATCAACAACGTCTGTTAAAGAAACAATTTTCTGTTGAACCTGTTCTTGTACTTGAACCTTGCCCAACTTCAACTGAAGCCTTGCTCGTTGTTTCACAGCACCTACTCCGTTACCCAAACGCTTGTCAAGGTCGGTCAATTGCTGTGTTGGACTAAGTTTTCTCCAGGCGGCCTCGCGCTCTTTTGCTTCTTCGCATTTAAAGTCACTATGATCTGGACGAGCTCCACCACGAAATTTACGAACGTTGCTCTTTTTACCTTTAATTGTATCCATTATCTTCACTTCAACTTTCTTTGTTGATCAGACACTATTGTATTTGACGTGGATGCGTCGGTATAGGCTTATTCCTACACGTTGGCATCACGTATACGTATTTGTTTTCTCTCATGCGTGTACAAGGATCAGTACGAGGAACCCGTGGATAATCAAACTCCGCATAACACCCATTCATTGCCAGTATACACATGAGAAAAAACAAACATTTCATTTTCATACATTATTACTTGTTATAGAAAACGTACACTTTGCGCCCCTTGTAGGAGTCGAACCTACATGTGTCCAATTACGATTTCAACTGCTTCGAAGGCAGAGTCGATAAAGGGGCAAAATAGTATAATTTTCACTTTCTGGTATATACAACCAACTTGATCTTGCGATTCAAGTCGTATAGGATTTACACCCATAACTAATGTTACTTATTTCTACTGGTGTTCCTGGAGTGAATTGCACACTCGACATCCAATTTAGGAAATTGGCGTTCTTTCTACTGAACTACAGGAACAATGATTTCACTTACTATCCGGCTGGATTTGAACCAACAATCTCTCAATACATTGAGTGAGCTCCATTACTCTACGGCGTCCTAATGATTATCATTTCATTAGTTATGTTACTTTCATATTTTATGTCATCAAGATGACGTAAACGATATAATTATGTGCTATGAAAACTAAAATTGGAACACTTCGAAAACTTGTTCGAGAAGCATACAAAGCTTATAAAGAGTCATATAATGGTCCTCTAACGCTAGAGGCAATTCCACAACAATTATTTGATGTCCCAGAACCAGATATGAGCAACATGACACCTAATGAGGCGCGTGATGCATTAAATGACATTCGTGACAATTTTATTGATATGATTCGTTCAATCCAGCGTCAAGCAGGAGGTAACAGTAATCCAAAACCTGGTGAACTTGGAATTGTAAGAACAGAACGAGGTAAAGGCTCCATTGGAGTTGATCATGATCCAAATCCTGAACTAGCAGAATTCATGAAAAAGTCTAAAAAGGCTGAAAATGAATTCTACAGAAGAACAAAAGAATATGATCTCGCTTTAAAACGTGAGGGTGATTCTAGATGGAATGCTTTGTCGCCTGAGGAACAAAAGAAACGTAAATTAGCCCAGGCTGAACAAGATGCAGTATATGGTGGATCAGATCGTCGTAATCGTGGTTATGGACTAGGAACCTGATTCTTCTTTTCTTATCTCATCACGAATTTCTTCAAGAATTTTTCCAAGCCAATTTGTACCGCGGCCTTTGCACACGCCCCAAAACGTGTCATTCCATGTATTTCCTTCAATCAGTTCTGCGTCATCAGTCGCAAGTAACAACGGTCTCATAAATGGATTTTCAAATTTTTTTCTTACAAAAGTTCTCATGAGATCAATCTTAATAGACTCCCAATCAGGTCTCATTTTGACAGATCGGCCGAGTTTCTTAGCTATGCTAGGCGTTTTTGCTTCTCTAATGAGTTTGTGAGAATCAGGATCCAATGTCTTATGAGCTTGATATGCGTGTTCAACACTAGCATATTTTTTTCCATCGACGTAAATTGGTGCCTCATAAAAATTTGATAGAAATCCAAAATCATTTGTGAAAGTATTAATCACTGTTTTTTGATGTTTCTTGTCGTCGTTCATTTTCATCCTTTGGCATAACTGTTTTAATTGCGTGCCAATATAAATGGCGCATGTTTTTAACGTAAGAATCTTCAACGTTTGGATTGTAATAATTGCAACGTTTAAATGCATGAGCTGCTTCTTCAGGATCACCGATTTTAAATGCCTGCCATGCAGCATAACAATGTCTAGCAACCATCCAATATGCAGTCGCTCCATCTTTAAACGTTGGAAATGAAACATATTTTCCGCCGCCCGATGTTAAAAAGTATTCATATTTGATGTCTTGTTTTCTTGGACCGGTGTTACCAAAATTTTTATTAAACATCAATGTTCCATGACCTGTTTCAAGAGCTGTTTGTGCCCAGGCCATTGCTAAAACATTTTTTGTCGGTTCTTTATGATATAGTTCAACGTATGAACTCTTTAAAACTCGCAACATTTCTGTTTCAGAAATCTGTGTTTTTGTTCGAGGAACTTGACATGTTAGGCTTTGTTGTGCCATCACTGGCTGTGACATTATAATGGGTTGCAAAAAGCAAATACCTGACACAATGCAAATCGCTAGTTTTTTAACTGGTGACATTCACATATCTTACAACAAATAACACAAATGTTTCAAGTAAGTCATTTACGAATTAAAGTGAAGCCGGCGTTCTACCAATTAAACTAGATTAGAAAGACGTTATAATCATTGATCAGATGATTATCAAAGGTTTCGATTCATTGATCAGATGTTTCTTGCCTTTTAATCTTTAAATGGGACTCGAACCCACATTTCCGGCGGCGCCTCTAGAAGGACTCGAACCTTCATCTACGGTTTCGTAGACCGTTGCTCTGATCCATTGAGCTATAGGGGCAGTTGTGACATTTAGTCGTGATGGACGGACTTGCACCGACTACGAGGTGCTTATGAAACACCCGCCTATCTACTTCGGCCTCACCACGTCATTATTTGTGCACATAGAGGGATTCGAACCCCCATGCCTTGCGGCGCCAGATTCTAAGTCTGGTGCGTCTCGCCAGTTTCGCCATATGTGCATATTTAGTACCCTTGAGAGTACACGAGACAATTCTTTTAAAGCTTTTTGGTATAACTCACCATTATGCTTTAACTACTTTTCTATCAAGGCATGGTGCCTTGGTGCCGCCGGTAGGACTCGAACCTACAACCTAGGTGGTAGAAACACCTTGCTCTAGTCCATTAAGCTACGGAGGCATGAAATCAGTCGATCTTAGATTTGAGAGATTGAGATTTGAAAAATTTCTTAATATCAACTGGAAGGATATCGTGTAATCGAGCTTCTTCCCACTTGTCTAAACTCAGTTCCCAAATGAGCAGTTCATCAAAGGTCAATTTAATCTCGATCTTTACTTTCTCGAGTCTAAGTTGACATAAATTGAAACATTTCGATTTCTCAACGAGAGCATCGTATGTTGCAAGTTCTTCTACAAACTCACGCGGATATTCGTGGAATAGATCAAAGTATCTCTTGTGATCGATCTTCCATGGATGCTTTCGTTGTACGCTTTCTGCGATCACTTCGATGAGTGACTGTTTATTCATTTTATCATTGATTTGACTTTCAAAAAATTGCTGCTGGGTTATTCATCCCCTTGAAAAGGGCACGCAGCTATGCCCAGTGTCATCGACGGGACTCGAACCCGCGTCCATTAAAGGATCAGTCTCTCAAACTGACGTGTATTCCAATTTCACCACGATGACAAACTAGTGACCCCAAGGAGAATCGGACTCCTATTCAGAGATTGAAAAGCTCTTGTCCTAACCACTAGACGATGGGGCCATATGAATGTTTCATTCTGATGCAGAATCCTCACTTATGATATCACCTAAGAACTTATTGTAAATAACATAACTGATAGCAACAACACCAACAGCAATTAGAAACTTGATTTTCTTTGACATGATTATATTATATCCTCTACATCACATATTGTACACTTTGTGCCTAAGGTGGGACTCGAACCCACACGTCTGTGAAGACAGGGGATTTTAAATCCCCCTCGTATTCCATTCCGGCACTTAGGCATAAAAACTTAATCAAAACAGAGCCGAATGTCGGAATCGGACCGACGTGATCGCGTTACAAGGGCGATATAATACCACTATATGAATTCGGCGGAGTGCCTTAGGCGGGATTCGAACCCGCAATCCCTTCCGGGCGTCCGATTTTAAGTCGGAAATGTATACCAGTTCCATCACCAAGGCATAAAAAACTTTTTCACTTTCGTCATCGACTCGAACGTTATCCTCCCATTTTTGGATGGTTGTGCTACCCGTTACACCAACCTCTAGAGTTACTTAAGTTTCGAGCCGATGATGCGAATCGAACGCATGATTTCTCCTTACCAAAGAGATGTGTTACCACTATCACCACACCGGCAATGCAATCTTTTGTTTTCAATTTCTCAGGCGGGACTCGAACCCGCACTCCCTTTCGAGAAGGCCCTTTTATGGGGCTTATGTCTGCCAAATTCCATCACTGATATTTATTATTTACTAACGTTCGTGTTCAACCGAACAAGATGCAGAGACAAAGGTGAGATTCGAACTCACAAATAGTAGATTTGCAATCTACACCGTTTACCATTCCGGCACCTTGTCATTATTTTAAAGTGTGACTACCGGGAATCGAACCCGAGTACACTGATTCACAGTCAGCCACCTTACCACTAGGTTATAGTCACCACAAGTCTAAACATAAAGATTTTTATAATTTTCTTCAGTGAAAAAAGTGTCATTTCTCATGACGCTATGCCAAATAAATTTGCTTGCGATCCAATCAACAATTGATGCAAATAAACTAAGAATGTAGTTCATAATCGATAAGTATCAAGTCGTCATCAAGTGTAGAAGATGGGAATTGAACCCATTTTTTACACTCTCAACTTGAATAAATTTCTTCATTCAAGCGGATAATCCGGTCCATCCGGCCCTTCCACAAAACACTAATATGTGGTAGTTGACTATGTGTCCTTCAAGTCGGGATCGAACCGACGTCTCTTGCTCTTCAGGCAAGCGCTTTCACCAGGTTAGCTTTTGAAGGATAAATTAGATACGCACTAGGAATTGAACCTAAATTTCTGCCCCGTGAAACAAATTTGAAATTGTTTGCAAGACTCGAACTTGCCAGTGAGCCGTCGCTCTTGTGCCACTACATACGTATCCAATTGTCTGAGTGGTGAGATTCGAACTCACAATTTCTCGGGTCCAGACCGAGTGGGGCTCCACATCCCCTTCACCCAGATGAATTCATTTTGTAGCCCGGCAGGGAATCGAACCCTTAATTTTTCCTTGTAAAAGAAATATGATACCATTTCAACAACGGGCCATAGGAACATAAATTGTCAATGATCATAGGCAATTTCTTACCTTTATCGTCGAGATGGGGTGAATCGAACACCCGAAATCCTGTACCCAAAACAGGCGACCTACCACTGGCCTACACCTCGGTTAGTATCTTCGCTTCTTTTCTGCCGGTTGTCTCTACCGGCTTGCCGCTTATTCAACCCTTTTAGGGGAGCGGCTTACAAAGAGATAATGTTGTAAACACGACGGAAAATAATGGATGTAGTACGCTTTCACGTCTTTCCATGTTTTCTCTATTTCCGCCTAACGTTGCCATATTATTCTCGTTTTATGATTTATCTCGTGACCCCTAGGGGATTCGAACCCCTGTTTCTTGGTTGAGAACCAAAAGTCCTTACCTTTAGACGAAGGGGCCAGTATCAATACTATATCTTAGTCGCAACAAGCTGTACACAAAAAAACGTATTTAGTTCATTATATTGTATCTGTACCAGGTATTACCCTCATCATAATCAAACACATGACTCTTACCAAAATCGCCCCAATCAATTATGATTTTCCATGTACGAGTTTCAAACTGAAATACAACACCTTCAACTCGAGAATCTATTTCAACATGACCGCACACAACAATCCGTTCACCTATTGAAATTGGGGGTTTTGGCATGATATTACACTTCAATACGTTTTAAAAATGCGCCATATGTCCAACCAGTTCCTGTCGGTCCTACAACATAAACACTTCGTCCATCACTAGAGTCAAGCGCAATTACTATTGCTGTCTGTCCATTTTTTAATTTTGCTGTTGCGATTAATTCAGTCCAGTTATTTGGACGAGGTGGTCTGTCAAACAATTCAACAGACTCCAATAACGTAATAACCATGTTGCCAGCACTTAACTTCACATTATATGTAGGCAACACTTATCTCATTCGTGATCGTAGTCGGAAATCTTAAATCCTTCTTTTGTAGCAGTTACAATAACATGATCACCTAAGATCGTTTCAAGAATCTCTGGAATTTGATGACATGACGATTCTAGTTCTTTAAAGTCTTCGAGCATATTTTTTTCTTCTTTGGTTAAATCGCGCAATGTAACGCCATCATAACGCTCTTTATTCCATGAATCTTGGCTAAGTAATTTTTTACGATTCTCGGGCGTGTTTTCAATGCTTTTTAGAGCATAACTAAAACATGATTCACCATGATTATGATCATCTTCATCTTCAGAGGAATAGAATTTCTTGACATCGTCAGATAGTAAGTTAGGATTAACCTTAAGCTCAAACTCATGCACACTAAATCGGCATGTGTCGCCATCATTGAAATATGGCGTGCATTGTGACCAAACAATCTTTGTTGCAATTGGATATGCATTAAAAAAATCAGCAAATGCATCCGTTAATGCAAATTGCCCTTCTTTTTTTATTTTGACTTGAAGTTCTTTAACTTGTTTGACAAGTTCGGTTAGTTTATTATTTTCTTTTTTCATGTTTTATTCTACTTTCAATCAATTTTTTCTTCGTTATAGGCGATGAATTTTTCACCTTGAGTCTTACATCTCGAGCCCAACATCCAATCTTCAATAGGAAGATTTTTTAGCCAACGCTCAACAGATGGGATAAAACCCAAATCTTGAATAACATGGTCCTCACCAATGTCCCTAACACAAACCTTCTTTCCACTTGAATTTGTAATCGTTGTTCCAAATACTCTTTCAAGGAGAAAAATGCCGAATGCCGAATGCAAAATTGCCCTATGTCGCATGTCGGCCATCGTCTGTTTTGATGAATCAAAAAAATCATGAAGGTGTTGATAATCTTCAGCACAACCACCATATTTTTTTGCAGAGATTCTAGCGTGTTGAAATGGTTTCATTTTTTATATGTTTCAACGGCATTCACCATGATGCGTGTTAATGCCCACATGATTGCAACTATCACACATGTTGTAATTCCAAATGGTTTCTTGAGCAATACACCAATAATCCCAAATAATACACAGATTGCCCAAGCTCTTGCTGTATAGTCGTCAAAAGTAAGCTTTTTCATTTTATCGCCAAGCACCAGACATTTGCTTTTCCTTTGTGAGGAAAATCTGAATTTCAGATGACGTCCAGTCAAGTTTGCAACCTTGTCCAAGAATCCATCCACGTTTTGCACGAACAGTCTCTGGCTGAGGAGCATATCCATCAGTCATAATCAACATTCCATCCCACCGTCCTCGGTTTTTTGGATCATTGAACAATCGACTAGGTGCATTAAAATCAGTTCCTCCACAACGCGTTCTTTTCGCTTGAAGTGATTGACCCTTCTTCCACTCATAAAGATCGCTTTCATTACAATGACTATCAAATGGTAGAATTGTGATATCAACTTTCTTTGTTAGAGATCCAAGTTCAGCGAAAAATTCCTCAAGCATTGCATCATAAATAGATCCTGATTGATCCATTGCAATCAGAAGTTTTGCCTGCCATCCACGCTTGGAACCTGGGTGAATATAAGGATAACGACGATTGATTCTCTTGATTGACGTCGTCTTTTTTCCTCGCACAAGCGTTCCAACAAATTGCCTCAGGACTGCACGCCAATTGATGATATTCGAGACTGAACGTCTAATATCTTCTCTAATTTCCTGTGGAATGCTACCCCATCCTGTGGATGTGGCATCTGCTTCATGAACGGCCTTTTCAATAATTGACTTTATTTTTCCTTCAATGTATTCACGGTGTTCATCTGGAACGTCGTCCCATGACCCATGGTCATCGATTGAATTAATCCAATCTTCACCACCTTCTCCTTGTCCACCCCCACCTTCTTCATTTTGAGAAAATTCCTGAAGCTTGTTAAAGTACCATTCTGATGCCTGCATTACAGGAAAACTAGCGATTAGTGCAGCCAATTTCGCACCATCCTTTTCCTCTTTTGACATCTCACGGCCGTCAGGTTTCACTGGCCATGAACCTGGAACAAGGGCGAATCTAGGCAAAGGTCGAGAATCGCCACCTTCAGTCGTGGCGTCATGTGAACGTCCGGCATTTTTGATGATGATTGAATTAATTGCAAGATCAGTTGCAACGTTCCACATTTTCGGCGGATTCTTACGTCTAGCTGCAAGATGTCCGAAAACAAGATGATAAAATTCATGTGTGAGAACACCACGAATTTCCCAATTGGAAAGCGATGCAAAAAAATCAGGATTCCAAAACAATGTAATCTGGTCAGATCTTATATCGTAAGAAACGGCTGCAGTAGGCATATCTTTCGTTGGAGATTTATGAAGCTGCCTAGAAATTGATGCAAAAAATGAGCAATCCTGAAGAAATGGAATCAGGTGTCGCTCAAGGTTAAAGTCTGTATCACAACTGTTAAACATATCTTGATATTATCATCATTTGATTGTTACTTACACTACCTTCAAACAACATATTCATTGTCTAGATGTCTGTTCTCAAAATGACAAAAATGCCAAATTGCAGCCCACGATTAAGCCCAGGAGCATCCTTCAAGAAGAATATGATGTGGTACCATTGGTCGAGAAAAACAATCTCGAGGGTCAACCGTGGGTAACAATATAAGTGTAATTATATCTCTAGCAATGTTTCATCAATGATGCGAAGTAACTTCATAACATCATCATGTGTAACGCTCAGATTTGGACGAAGTCTCATACTGTGAGAGCCAGCAGACATTAATAATGTGCTATGTTTATCAAATGCAATATTGATAAAATCATTTCTAATTTTTGAATCGTAGAAAGAAATCCCTTGATACAAGCCCAAACCTCTAACATTATAAATCTTTTTGTTATGTTTCTCTACTAAAATTTTGAGACCCGTTTCAAGTCGTAAAGCGACACGATGTGATTTTTCAATTAATTGTTCATTTTCTATGATTGACCACTCTTTAACGAATCTAACCATATCTGTTAGACTCCCACTCCACGTAGAATCTAACCAATCTTCTTCTTTTACGTGTTTAAGCAAATACACAACACCACATCCAAATTTCTTTGCAGAGGCGACAACATGAGGCTGAAAAGCTAAATTAAATTGATCACATGTAAACACGTCACCAGTTGGACCACCAGCAGTTTGAACCTCATCAAAGCAAACAGGGATTTCATGTCTATTTGCAACTATGCTAAGCTCCCTAAAAAATCCATCAACCGGGACACAATGCCCGCCCGTGCCCTGCATTGGTTCAACGACTATTCCTGCTATTCTAGCACCATTATTTGTAAGCGCTTCATCAAGTTCTTTGATGCAATGTTTCATTAATTCATCGTTCCATTCTTGAGAACGATCGTTATTTCTCGCCGGAAATGGAACCATTATATTCGAAACTGTTAATCCATGATAATCACGTGTTGCCGCATTATTGTGAGGCATATCACTGACATTTAACGTATAAATTGTTCTACCATGAAAACCGTTTTGGAAAAAAACGAAACAAGGAACATCAGAATTTTTTGGAATCTTTCGTTGGACGTCTTTATTTTTATAAATGCTAATGAGATATTTCATCGCATTTTCCATTGCCTCTGCTCCAGAATTCAACGTAAAAACTTGTCCATCAAATTTATCATGATTTCTCATGCATTTGGGAGCGATTCTATGCAATAACCTATAATATTCAATAAGTTCCATTGTGACAAAATCAGGATTTGAAACTTTATTGTTTGCAGCACGAACAAGTTTTTTTATGTATTTTGGTTCGTATAGTGCTGGATGATTATGCGCAATTAATTTTGAAGCATAATAATTGATCCAATCGAAAATCTTTTGACCATCGATTGTTACAAGATACATTCCTTCGCATGACTCAAGATCAACGATAAATTGACGTGGTTCCATTGTACCATAACGACGGAATTCGTCCAAAAGATTCTTACTATTATTACTTAAGTCCATGAGTTGATTATAACACAAACATCAAAATAAAGACTTCCAGACTTGTAACCCATCTGGATTGATATGAAATGTTTTTATATTACAAAAATCACTTTTTCCAAATTGAATCATCAAAATGTTCCATCCGTTCGGCGGCGCAGTTTTTTTTGAATGCCGCCGCCATACTGTTTCTTCAACTGAAACAATCATCCATGGTAATATGGTTGTGATCAAACGATATTGGCCATTTACATCATAATCATAATTTGCAACTTTTTGTGTTATTATACGTCCTGGTACGAGCGACTTCGGTTTCATCCTTTCTTCTTTCGAAGAAGGTATCCCTCACCCACTCTTTTCAAGATCACGCGACCGATCTCATCGCTCCAACGCTCTTTGATGGGTCTCACGACGAAGCCCTCACGTATGTTGTCGGCGAGTTGAATTGTGGCAATGTCACCGACGTTCTCTGTGACTGTCGTCTTTCCCTCGCTCATTGGATTGATCCTTTCTGGATCCCACGGACTTACGCCGAGCACTGGGACCCAATCGAGCCCGACGTCTCTCACGAGAAGAAAAGCGTCTGAATAATCGAGATACTTCATCGCTGCAACATCGTACACGTCAAACACGCGGAAACGTGAACCGCTCTTGATGCCGTATTTCAAATCTTGTACCTGACCATACGTTTCACCGAAGAACACGTGCATCGGTGCTTTCGCAAGCTTCTCCTCGAGATTGTTCGCGTGCGCAACTTGCCACCACAAGTTTTTCTCGTCGTATTTTTTGATCTGTGTATGAGAACCGACCCAGAGCCTGTTCCCGTCATGGCAGAAACGCGAGTTGCACCCGTGGATCTTCTCAGTCACAACGACTATCTCACCTGGGATCAAGACATTTGGATAACGTTTAATTCCCTCGATGTCAGTGTATACGGGAAATACCCATCCTTTTGGTGCTGCTTCACACTCACCATTCATCGAAGAAGGTATAGGCGGTTCGTATTTTGTGATGCCCGTCGCCTCACGTACGTCGTCACCCTCTTTCGTCCATTTCGAGGGATCACCTGCAAGATCGTTTCTCATAAATGGAACCGGCGCGAGCATGCCCTGGCTGAAGATGCCACGAATTTTCTTCGCCTCGATGACTCTGTATTTCTCTGGAACTTGTCCGACTGGGAAACGATGATTTCCGTCAGAATCGAGTGGACACAAAAAGTGCCATTCTTCCGTGTCAGGAACGATGCTGTCTACTGGAACGTAAACAACGAGGTCTCCCTCTTTGAAACCATCTTTCTTCGTGATTACTGGGTAATCGAACACCTTCGTAATGTTGAGCGTGTCTGCGTTTGGGTGTGAGACCATCGGTCCCAACTTAACAATATTCACATGAAATTCGCTCATTCGAATCCTCTTTCTTTGATGCCCCTACGTTTCAATAAACATACAACAAGATTGCATAACTGATTATGACTCATCTCATTGATATTTCCCCTAAGATGCAACCACTTCGCAAGTCTGAGCACATCTGTATGTTTAGACTTGCGAAGTTGACTATTTTTCAGAATTGTCTTGTGTTCATCAAGCACGACGTCACCATATGTGCGTAGAGAGCTGGAAATCAGATTTGAACTGACTCGGTCCCGATTACGAAACGGGCGCTCTGTCCTTACGAGCATTACCAGCAAATAGTGTCTAAGTAAATATTATATTATCTGAATAGATTGTTTCACTTAAATTTACGCATGTTTTAATATCATATATTTCCACCACGTCCACGTAAGCATCAATATTGCCGTATTTTTAATAAAAATATCGAACATTTTTTTCGTAATTTTGTATGACAAAATGTTTATATTTTGAGGCAATATCATCTCAAATGTAGCGTAACTAATATTACGAAGATCGCTTAGTATGAAATTAATAATCCAAATTATTCCTATTGCGTTAACACATGTCAACGTTGGTAACAATGGAAATTTTGAAAGAATAAACCAAAGCCACATTTTCGATAAAATGTAACCTTCAAATACAAGGTTAAACCAGGTTAAACAAACAAAAAGAGGTAACCTAAAAAGCATATTACCTGTGCTTTCTTTATTTTGTTCTACTTTTACAGAAGTATCTTTATCGTCAATCATGTTTAATTCTACTTCTCTGCGTTCATTTTTTTCAAAAAGTTATCTGTTAATCTTACAATAGCGATAACGTGACGTTTTGGTGCTCTATTCATTTCTGCTTTAAGAGTGCGTTCGACTGGATATCCTGGATTTCCAAACACAAGAGTAACGTTGTTATTTTTATCAACACCTGACACAAATAACGAGTGATAATGCATTTCTTTTTCATGATCCCAAGGAGCTCGGCCACGTATAAAAATTATGTCACCATATTGTGCACCTTTAAGATTCAACCATTCTTGTAAGGCTAATGTGTTTCCAGTGTTTGGACCTTCGCCTTCTAGGTTATCAAGAATTATGTTAAATTTGTCTGGATTTGCATGAAAATATGTCATCAAATCAGGCACACGTTCTGGGATTAATTTTGATGCCTTCATTTCACTACGCATGTCAAAATGACCAATATTTCTTTTTGGATATTTTAACGATGCGGCGTACCAAGTACCAGCAGTTCTGTCAATCGTATCAACAATAAAATCAGCACAAACCTGTGGAACGAACGGAGCAGAGTTCTTCGTTACGGTATAATACCAATCGCCATTGAACCCAAAGCGTTGTTTGTGATGAAAATATGCATACTCCCATCTTGGACGAAGTTTTCCATCTAATTGCCAACCATATTCGTGAATTGGTTCATCAAACGGAAGCTTTTCTTCGTTTTCTTTTTTCATCGTTGCGAACAACGATGTTAGCAATTCACGTCTATTATTTTCTAATTCTGTTAAACTCACTATAATGTGAACATCAGGAATAGTAACAACTTCGTGACGTTGTACAATACCTTTATCGTGTTCAGCAACGTTGCATGTTGCACACAATAGAATCAATGTTAAAATTGGCGTTAAATGAAAACGCATTTGTATGTGTCTAAAATTACTTATTAAGGTCCCTAAACGCTTTCATAACTTTTGGATCAACATCACCTGGATCTCTAAATCTACAGAACACAGGAAATCGTGCTTTTCCATCATTTGTTAGGCCATCAGCCGTCATTGGATCTGGTTGTGCTTCAAGTTCAACAATTTTTCCAATATAAGAAATAGGATCGAGCTGGATTTCTGCTTTTAGCACATCACTAAATCCACCACCCAATCGTGTGATTTTGCCATTTGGCAACACAACTTCGAACCCTCCAAACAAACCTTCTCGTTTCGTTCCCCTACGACCTTCATATGAGTCAATGATAACACCTTCATATGTAACACATGGCTTCAACTTTAGAATATTGTCTGAACGTTTGAACTTGTATGGCGTATCAAGCGTCTTCAACATCACACCCTCATATTCCTCATCCATACATTTTGCAAAATACTCCTTGAGTTCTTTTTCATTTTTTGCCATGATATGAGGAACCTGTCTAACCGGAGCGCCTTGTGGGAGGGCAGCAATCACTCTTGCAACAAGCTCACAACGATCGACATATTTTGATGTACATTCTTGAGAAACCCATTGTGTTAGAGTCATTGCATCAAAAACATTAAGAATGATATTACTATCGTCTTTATGAGTCTTATGTGCCATCAACACTGATGCAGACTCATTCCAGTCATTTCCTAGTGCCTCACCATCAAGTACAACGTCATCGTAATCGCCCGCTTCAAGCACAGCCTTAATTGTTGGCAATGTTTCAAGCACGCTTCCGTTACGTGTATAAAATGTAACAACACCAGCCTGCTTGACTGCGATACACCTGAGACCATCCAACTTTGGCTCAACCCTCACAGGATAATTCACCTTGTCAAGAATACGAATTCCCTCACCTTTTATAAAATCACTTTTCAGTGTGTCTGCAAGGGCCACTGTGAAGCTTTTAATTGCATCGGGCCAAATCTTATTAACGGTTGATTCTTGTACACCACAACGCAAGTTCTTCAAGATAATGCGCTGACACCATTTTTGTTCACGAAAAGTCATCTTTGAAAACATATGCACAACAAGATCTTTTGCAGCATTACCCGTGACATTACGAGTTGATAGTTTTTCATTAAGGATATCAAGAAAAACAGTGACAGTTATGTCTTCAGAATCTGAACTCAAAACACCTTTGGGCATCTTGAACTTATTCACATAATACACAATATAAGGATCTTGTGCAGCGACAAAAACACGTTTGAGAAGCTTATTTTCTTTGTGATTATTAAGGATTTCTTTCTTTGCGTTGCTTCCTGCAATCGCTTCAAGCTCCTCAAAAATATCAATAATAGATTTGTTCATTTTCATTTGCTTTCGTTTGTTTCTAAAGCGTCCCTACGTACCCAAGTGTAACATCGGCATAAAATGCGTATTTTGTATTAACTTTAGGATCTGATGACA
>Ga0315277_10006642_pt1 | contig 15092 bp, 8 predicted proteins | sample YL17G05_15_MG_FD_203695 | JGI IMG/M metagenome (GOLD analysis project Ga0315277, IMG submission 203695) | Sediment microbial communities from Yellowstone Lake, YNP, Wyoming, USA - YL17G05_15 | ecosystem: Environmental > Aquatic > Freshwater > Lake > Sediment | place: USA: Wyoming | collected...
TTTTTCCTCTCAAAAAAAGGAACGTATTCACGCCATCACGATGTTCTTGGCCCTCTTCGCGGCCCTCTTCGCGGCCACCTCGACGATGTTGGGCGTCTTCTTCGGGTCCTCGGGCTTGGCCTTGAGCTCGTCGGCGTGCTTGGGGATGAAGCCCGTGTCGACGTTGCCAGCCACGAAGTCGGGCACGTCGAGGATCAGCAGGTGGTAGGCCGTGGTCGTGGGCACCCCGGAGATCACAGTCTCCCTGAGCGCGCGCTTCATGCGCGTGATAGCCTGCGTGCGGTCCTCGCCCCAGACGATCAGCTTGCCGAGCAGCGAGTCGTAGTTCGGCGGCACGAGGTAGTCCGGGTACAGGTGCGAGTCCATGCGGACGTGGGGCCCCCCGGGGGGCAGGTAGCCGATGACGCGGCCGGGCCCGGGGCGGAAGTTCTTGAAGGGGTCTTCGGCGTTGATGCGGCACTCGATCGCGTGGCCCTTGATCTGGATGTCCTCCTGCTTGTAGCGGAGCGGGAAGCCCTGCGCGGCGCGGATCTGCTCCTGGATGAGGTCGACGCCGGTGATCATTTCGGTGACGGGGTGCTCGACCTGGGAGTCGTAGTTTCGGTTTGAGGAGGGAGCGAAAGAGAGAAAGAGAGAAAGAAAAAGGTCAGAGGCGAGCGAAAGAAAAAAAAACGACATTAGACAAAAAACTATCTTTGTCTCTCTGTCTCTCTCTCTCTTCCCCTCTTACCTGGATGCGCGTGTTCATCTCCATGAAGTAGAACCCCGTCTTCTCCCACAGGAACTCGATAGTGCCCACGCCGATGTAGCCGATAGACTTGGCCGCGGCAGTCGCGGCGTCGCCCATCGCCTTGCGCACCTCGGGCGTCAGCGCGGGGGACGGCGCCTCCTCGAGCAGCTTCTGGTTGCGCCGCTGGATCGAGCAGTCGCGCTCGCCCAGGTGGATCACGTTGCCGTGCTTGTCGGCCAGCACCTGGAACTCGATGTGGCGCGGGTTCTGCACGTAGCGCTCGAGGTAGACCGCGCCGTTGCCGAACGCCGCCTCGGCCTCCTGCTGCGCCTGCTGCAGCAGCGGCACAAACTCGCCCTCAGTCATCGCGAGGCGCATGCCGCGGCCGCCGCCGCCGGCGGTCGCCTTGATCATCACGGGGAAGCCGACCTCCTTCGCGACCCTCACGGCCTCCTCCTCGGAGTTAACCAGGCCGTCCGAGCCCGGAACCGTCGGGACTCCCGCGGCCTTCATCGTGTCGCGCGCCGTCGACTTGTCGCCCATCGTGCGGATGTGCTCCGAGCGCGGCCCGATGAACTCGATCCCGTGGTCGGCGCAGATATCGACGAACGTGGCGTTCTCGGAGAGGAAGCCGTACCCGGGGTGGATGGCGTCGGCTCCTCGAGAGATGGCCGCGGCGATGATGTTGGGCATCGAGAGGTACGACTCGCTCGACGGCGGGGCGCCGATGCAGACGGCCTCGTCGGCAAGCTGCACGTGGAGGCAGTCCTCGTCGGCGGTGGAGTAGACGGCGACGGTGGCGAGGCCGAGCTCCTTGCAGGCGCGGATGACGCGGACGGCGATCTCGCCGCGGTTGGCGATGAGGACCTGAGAGAAGTTGAGAGAGAAGAGGTATTGAGAGATTGAGAGGTTTGGGTTTTTTGGAGGTTGAGGTCGAGAGAGGAAAAAGAAAAGAAAAGAAAGAAAGAAAAAGCCGCTCTCGATCCAGAGCGGCGATGAGAATTTTCGGCATCGAGTCCACAAAAACGACGTTTGTTTCAGCTTCTCTCCGCCGCAGAGCCTCACAAACACCCGATCGTAACCCTCAAGATGAGAATTTGACTAGATAAACTCCTTCACTCACCTTGGTAAACGGCTTCTTCTCGGCAACAGCGGCGACCGAAGCGGCGCGCGAAGCGACGTTGCGGGCCGGAGTCGAGACGGCCTTAATGGCGCGGGTCGACTGCACGGAGCCGAGGGAAAGGCGCTGGACCTGAGCCGAGAGGCTGATCGGGACCTTAGCGGCGCTGGGAGCCGCGGCGCGGCAAGACGCCGGGGCGGAGCGCGCGATCTGTTGTTGTTTTTTTGGTGAAGGGTGATCGAGTTTTTTTTTTCGTCGACCAACGTGAGCGTGAGATAGGCTGACAAGCATCAGCTTCTCGTGGAGCACCGCGGGCCTCTCTTTGTACGCCAAAGCTTCCAGGAAGGGGTGCAACAGATGCGAATGCGCGATCCCGTCCTCGAAGAACAAAGTATCGAGGCTCCGAAAAGGGAGAAAAGCAAACGCGCCCGATCAAGAGCAAGGGCGCTCCTCCGAGGAGCGCCTGGGCGCTCGGTCGCCGCTAGTTTTTTTGTGTTTTACTCAATCGATAAACGTCTTCGTCGTCTTCGGGACGGGGCTCGCTCTCCAACCACCGCCGCACCTGGCGACCGACGCGCATGTTCGTAGCAGAAGCCTGCATGGCTGTTTAAGGGGTCGAAAAGGGGCCCTGCGAGGGAAAAGTCGCGAGACGTCTCTGAAGAAAAAAAGGGAAAGTGAGAGAAAGTGTGAGGACGAAAAAGCAGCCGCTTGCGGTTCTCCTGTCTCTTCAAAAAAACACGAAGAGCGCCCCTCTCAGGGAGAGACTTGCACTTCCTCTTTTATCTCCTCTTTCTCTTCTCTTCACAGGGGGGAGAGGAGCGAGTCCGGGCTTGCTACAACGCTCGCGCAGCAAAGCAGCGGACTCTCAGCGAAGCGATCAAAGCTCCACTCGAGCCTCCACCGCTGTGCTCGCGTAGACGAGGTAAGGGAAGAACAAGGGCGAGGGAAGGACCAAGCGAGCAAGCAAAAGGCTGGATCTTTGGTCGTCGTCGAGCCCATCAATCCCTGCTTTCCCGCCCGCAATCCGGCTTCGGTTCCCTCTTATCTTATATCTCACGCACCCCCTTGGACCCTTCTTGACGCAATGCACACAGCAAAAGTACAAAAAATGGCAGCGCAGCTCCGCCCACGGGCGCTGCAAGCGACGGCTTTTTCAGTGGCGTCGACGTCGACATCGGCGGCGGCAACTCCGGCGTCGACGATCGCCCCTCTTCATCAACAGAGGCGCACGCGTTTTTCTACCGCAGCGCGGGCATCAATCCCGATCGCCTCCATCTCCGGAGCACGAAGTCGATCGACGCTGAGCCCCCTGAGCCATTGCCAGAGGCAATGTCGCTCGCGACGCGTCCCTCCGACTGCTGCTGTTCCCATGATGTCGACTCACTCGAGCGATGACGACTTTTCGCCGGGCCCCGGCGAGGAGGAACCGAAGCAGAAGAAGTTTAGCCACCGCTGGCAGGTCGTCGGCATGATGGCGCTTGCTTTCGTGCTATGCAACATGGACAAGGTACGGGAGAGAGAAAAAAAGAGGCAACTCGTGTTTCGTTCTTTCTTCTCTCGCTCAATTTCCACCAAAAAAAACTCAACCTCAACCTCCCTCTCTCCTTCTCACCTCAGGTCAACATGTCCGTCGCCGTCATCCCGATGGCCCGCGACCTGGGCTGGTCCGCGACCGACCGGGGCCTCGTTTCCTCCGCGTTCTTCTGGGGCTACTCCGCTACGCAGATCCCGGCCGGCTGGGTCTCGACCCGCCTCGGCGGGGCCAAGGTCCTCTTTGCCGGCGTCTGCCTCTGGTCGCTCGGCACGCTGCTGGCCCCGCCGGCGGCCCACGTCAGCCTCCTCGCCCTGTGCGCCAGCCGCGTCATCGTGGGCCTGGGCGAAGGGCTCGCCCCCTCCTCGGCCACCAACGTGCTCGCCCGCATCATCCCGGAGAGGGAGCGCGCGCGCGCCGTCACGACGGTGTTCGGCTCGCTCGACGTCGGCAGCGCTGTCGGCCTCATCGTCTGCGGCCCGCTGATCAAGGCGTTCGGCTGGCCGTCGGTTTTCTACCTGTTCGCGCTGCTCGGGCTCGGGTGGTGCGCCTGCTGGCCGCTGGTCAGGCCGGAGAAGCGCGAGGCGAAGGCGGGCGGCGCGGCCCCGGCCCCGCCTGTCGTCGCCGTCGAGGCCGGCGGCACTGGCCGCGCCGACGAGGCGTCGGGCCCTGAGAACGCCGGCGGCGTCATGGCCGGCGCCGGCGCCGTGCCGTGGTCCAAGTTCCTGCGGTGCCGGGCCGTGTGGGCCATCATCGCGGCGCACTTCTGCTACAACTGGGGGTACTACACACTGCTTGCCTGGCTGCCCTCGTACTTCGAGCTGTCCCTGGGCCTCAACGTCGAGTCGTCGTCGCTGCTGACGCTGATTCCCTACCTCGCAATGACCGCGATGACGCCGCTCGTGGGGCCCGTGGCCGACGGGCTGGTCGCAGGGGGGTGGTCGGTGACGTCAGTGCGCAAGCTCTGCCAGGGCGTCTCGTTCGCGGGCCCCGCGCTGTGCATGCTGGCGTGCGCGGTGCTGACGCCGCTCGCGCAGGGAGGCGCCGGCGCGGCCGCGGGGTCGGCGGCGGCCTCGGCGGCCGGGCCGGCGACCAAGGCCATCGTCGCGCTGCTGTCGCTGGCGTTCGCGCTGGGCGCCTGGGCCCGCGCAGGGCTCTACTGCAACCACCAGGACCTGAGCCCGAAGTACGCCGGGGCGCTGCTGGGACTCTCGAACACCGCGGGCGCGCTGCCGGGCATCCTGGGCGTCACCGCCGTCGGCTTCTTGCTCGACAAGACCTCGAGCTGGGGCGCGTCGCTGTTCTACCCCACGGCCGCGTGCCAGCTCATCGGGTTGGCCGTCTACACTGCCTTCGCGAGCAGCGAGAGGAAGGACTGGGCCTGAGAAGCGAGGATGTGTTTTCAGAGAGTTGGAGAGAGAGAGGGAGCGAGAGAGAAAAATAAAACAAAAATTCAGCGGGGAGAGAGACAAGGGAAGATAAATAAATTTCTGAGTGCAATTCTTTCATTATTTTCCTTTCTTCGTTTTCCAAGAGCACTCGGCCTTTCCCTCTTCTTCGACATGCAGCGCCCTCCCTGGAGCTACGGCGGTGAACGCGGAGACGGAAGCGCCAACCCTTCGATGCAGCAGCAACAGCAGCAGCAGCAGCAGAAGTGGTGGTGAGTGTGTGAGGGAGAGAGCAAACAAGCGAGAAGGCTTCGTTTTCTGCGTTCCGTCCTTCATCTATCTCTCCTTCTCCTTCTCCCTTTCCAAATCATCACAGGAACAACGCTTTTCCCCCTCAGCAGAGCTTCCAGCGCGCCTACGACCCCTACGAGGTCGTCCAAGACGAAAACGAGGCGGGCTATTTCGCATCAGGAGGGAGTTTCGCCCAAGCGACGTCGGCGGCGAGCGGCGGCGGCGCTCTCGGCACTCCCAACTGCCGCAGCAACGCCCTCGCTGCCGCCTCGTTCGACCCCCCGCCACCGCCCGAGCGCGGCATCGTCGCGACCTCTGAGCTCCCCGCGCAGCTCCGCACGGCCTTCCCCTTCCGCTACTTCAACCTGGTGCAGTCGGAGTGCTTCGATGCCGCCTTCACCTCCTCGAGCCCGCTCGTCGTCGTCGCGCCGACTGGCGCCGGCAAGACCGGCGTGCTCGACCTGGCCCTGGCGAGGCTGCTGCTCGAGTCCGCGGGCGGGTTCGGGAGCACCGGATTGGGAGGGGGGACGACCCACGCCAAGGCGCTGTACATCGCCCCCTCGCGTGCCCTCGTGCAGGAGCGCGTCGCGGACTGGAGGCGCCGCTTCGGCGCGCTGGGCGCCGCCTGCGCCGAGCTGACGGGCGACGGCGGCGGCGGGGAGGGCGACGGCGACTTTGGTGCTGCTGCTTCTGCCTCCGCCGCCGCCCTCCTTGACGCGGCGACCATCATCTGCGCCACTCCGGAGAAGCTCGACGCGACCACGCGCCACCGCGGGACCCGCGCCGGAGGAGGCGGCGGCGGAGGCGCCGCGGGAGCAGGGGGCTTCAGCCGCTCGGCGGCCTTCATCGGCGACGTCGGGCTCGTCCTGCTCGACGAGGTGCACCTGCTGAGCGAGGCCCCCCGCGGCGCGACGCTCGAGGCCGTCGTCGCCCGCCTGCGCGTCCTGGGAACCTCGCCGGAGCTCTCCGGCCGCCCGCTGGCGAGGGTGCGCTTCGTGGCCGTGAGCGCGACGATGCCCAACCCGGGCGACGTCGGGGCCTGGCTCGGCGGGCGCGGCTCCCCTGCGGCCGTGCGCACCTTTGGGGACGAGGTCCGGCCCGTCCCTCTCAGGACGCTCGTCGCGGCCTACCCGGACACCAGGACCGACTTCCTCTTCGAGAGGTCGCTCAACAGGCCGCTTCTGGACGTCCTGAGCGAGCACGGCGCGGGCAGGCCCGCACTGGTCTTTTGCGCCTCCCGCAACGGGGCCTCGGACGCGGCCAAGTTCGTCGCCGCTGCCTGGAAGATCGCGGGCAGGATCGGCACCGGGGCTGGCCCGTCGTCGTCGGCCTCCTCTTCTGCCGCTCCTTTCGACCGCCGCACACTCGACTCCCTGGCCTCCTCCCTGTCCTCCAGGCCGCTCGCCGACTGCGTGCGCTGCGGCGTCGGCTTCCACCACGCCGGGCTCGAGCCGCGCGACCGGAGCCTCCTCGAGGCGGCCTTTGCCTCTCGGCAGCTGCCTTGCCTGTGCACGACGTCGACGCTGGCCGTCGGCGTCAACCTCCCGGCGTACCTGGTGGTGATCAAGGGCACGAGGAGGTGGTGCTCGGCCGGGGAGGCCGCGACTTCCTGTGGAGGGGCCGGGGGCGCCGCCGGCGGAGGGGGCCGAGGGGGCGGAGGGGGCGGCGGAGGAGCAGGACGAGGAGTGAGCTCGACGGCGCCGACGGCCAACGGCAAATCCGTTCCCGCCAGAACGACGCCCGCTTCCTCCGGCTTCGTGGAGTACGACGCGACGACGATCCTCCAGATGGTCGGCCGCGCAGGGCGCCCGCAGTTCGACACGACGGGCGTCGCCGTCGTCATGACGCAGTCCTCGGCCGCGGCGCGCTTCCTCGAGCTGGTGCGCGGCTCCAGGCCGCTCGACTCGCAGCTTGAGGAGCGCCTGCCCGAGCACCTCAACGCCGAGATCGTGCTGAGGACCGTCCCGGACGTCCCGGCCGCGGTCCGCTGGCTGAAGCTGACGTTCCTGTGGGCGCGCGTGAGGTCCGACCCGGCCTCGCGCGGGTTCCCCAGGGCGCTTGCTGCCGGCGGCGGTGACGGTTCGCCGTCGCCCTCGGCGGCGGCGGCGGCGGCCTCTTCTTCCTCCTCTTCCTCGACGCTCGAGCGCCTCGCCACGCAGCGCTACATCTCCTCCACCGTCAACGCCCTCGTCTCCGGAGGCTTCGCCACGGCGGACCCGGACGACGGCTACGCCCTTTCCCCGACGCTCGCGGGCCAGCTCGCGGCGAGGCACTACGTCCGCCTGCCCACGCTGGCCGCCGCGAGGGCCGCGCCGAGCCACGCGAGCCTGCCCGACCTGCTCGAGCGCCTCTGCGGCGCCGCCGAGTTCTCCGGGGTCGCGCTGCGCCGCTCCGAGAAAAGGCAGCTGGCCGAGATGAACAAGAGGGCCGCGGCGGAGGGCAGGCCGTTCGTCGTCGCGCCGCAGAGCTTGGCTGCCGCTGCCGCGGCCGCAGCCGGGAACCCCAAGCCGAAAAAGACGATCTCGACACCGCAGGAGAAGCTGCTCGTGCTTGTCTCTGACGCTCTGGGGGAGCAGCCCACTGAGGCGCTCGACTACTCGATGCGCGCGGAGCTTGACGGTGTGCTGAAGACGGGGAAGAGGATCGCGGCCTGCATCGCGGCGCTGTTTGCCGCCGAGGCGGCGAGCGGCTCCGGAGGGGGAAACGGCGGCGGGGACGGCGGCGCCCCGGCTTCTTCTGCCCTCAGCAACGTTCCTCGCCTCGCGGCCACGGCCAACGCCCACCGCCTCGCCCGCTCCCTCCGAGCAGGCTGCTGGGACGGCACGGGGGCCGAGGCTCGCCAGCTCCCCGGAGTCGGCAGGACCCTCGGCGCGAGGCTGGCGGCGGCGGGCCTCGGCACGATGCGCGCGCTGCTGCGGGCCGACGGCCGCGACGTCGAGCGCGCGACGGGGAGGCCCTTCCCGTTCGGGCACCAGCTGGTGGCTGAGGCCGCGGCGATGGCTCACCCGAGCGGGGTTTCGGTCGCGTTCTCGAGGCCCGAGCTGAGGCGCGGCGGAGGGGAAGGTGGAGGTGGAGAGGGAGCGGGAGCGGGGACGAGTTTCGCTCGCTGGGAGTTTTCGGTAACGCTGACGCGCGGCGACGACGGCGACGACGACGGCGGCGGCGGAGGGGAGAAAGAAAACGAGAGCGCTCTCCCGCCGCGCACCAACATTTTTTCTTCTTCTTCGAGCTTCTACGCCAAGCTCGTCGTGGGCACCCCGGAGAACGACTCCTTGCTCCTCTGCGAGACGGTCTCTCTGGGGACGTTCAGGTCCCCCTACTCGGTCCGCCTCTCGGCCCCGGCCGGAGGCGGAGGCAGCCGCGCTCTCTCGGCCGACGCCGCGAGGCCCCCGGCGGTCGTCGCGGCGGTGCTCCACGACCGCGTCGTCGGCCTCGACGTCGTCGCTGCTGCACCCCATACTTCCGCGTCTGCTTCCTCTGCTCGCGCAAACAATAAGCCCGCTGCTGCGCCTCCGAAGTCTCGCCCCGCTCCTCCTCCTTCTGAAGTGCCTCCGGCGAAGAAGGCGGCGACGTCGGCGGCAGCAGCGGCAAACACAGTCGCGGGGAGGCAGACGAACCTTTTCGAGTCCTTCAAGGTCGTCCCTGTCGCCGCCGCCGCCGCGGGGCAGCAGCTGCTGCGTTGGGAGTCTCCTAAAGAGGGCGCGTGCGTGCCCGAGGGAGGCGGGGAGGAGGAGGGTTCTGCGGCTGCGGCGGGGAAGCAGAAAGAGAAAGGGAAGGAAAAGGCGGCAGAGATCGCTCCTGCTGCTCCGGCGCCCGACGACGACGACGACGAGTTTGCCGACGTTTTTGGTTTCCTCTGAGCTCGACTGTGTTTTTTCGCTTTCTTCTTATTCTTGTCATTCGTATTCAAAACAGAGAGAGGGAGCATGGGACGTGATTCAAAAAAAGGAAAAGAGTAACTACAAAAAGACGGGAAAGTAAAACAGTGTGATTTTAATTTATTTTCTTCTCGATCAGTGCACATCGGCCGGTGCGAGCGCCGCTTGCGGAGGAGGAGGAGGAGGACGAGGAGGAGGAGGAGGAAGAGGAGGCAGAGCCGTTTCCGGCTTGGCGTCTTCCAGCGCCGGCGCGCGGGGCTCGATGACCGCATCCGGAGCAGCAGCAGCAGCTGCTGCGGCCTCGACCGGCACGGCCGGAGCAGGAGCGGCTGCCCTGGCCGCCGGTCCGCCATCTCTTCCCCCGCCTGCTCCTCCACCGCCTCCGCTCCCGACCACCCCCAGCGCCCGCTCGATCAGCGCGGCCTTGTTCCCTCCGACCGTCTTCCCGGCGCTCTTCAGGAAGGCCTTGAGCTCGTCGTTGGTCAGCTTCGTCGCCTGCTCCCCCGCGGCCAAGGCGGCGCGGACCTTGGCGACGGCCGCGGCGACGGCGGCGGGGTCCTCGACGGCGGCGACCCTTTTGGGCGCCATGGACTTTTTCGCCGGAGCGTCCGAGGTCTCTCCGCCGTCATTTGCGACCACAGCAGCAGCAGCAGGGGCCTTGCGCTTCGAAGCTCCAGCAGGTGCCTTCCCACCAGCGCCGCCGCCCTTCTTCGTGCTCATCCCTCCAGCAAATATCCCCCCCCAAAACCCTCCCACACGCACCCCGACGAGCGTCACTCCCTTGCGCCTGAACGCGGCGAGGTTCGAGGGGACGGGCAGGCGCATGGGGCCCAGCTTCTTCTTCGCCGGCTTCGAAGTCTGTGTCGATGCCGTCGGCGCCGTCGGTGCTGCAGCAGCCGCTTTCATGGGCCGCTGCTGGAACTCGCGGCGCTGCCTCGTTTCTGCCGCTGCAGCCGCGGCGGCCTTTACAGCTGCGGCGAGCGCAAATCGCAGGGCCAGGCTGGGCTCGACAGCGCGGCGGCGCGGCTTCCTCTTCCCGGTCGCCGTGGTCTCGGAGGAGGGCGCACCTGTGTCGCCGGCGGCGGCGGAGAGGAGCGTTGAGGGGTCGACCGCCTCCGCGGGGACGTCGAAGGGGAGAGGAGAGACCTTGTATTCGCCGAGGTCGACGGGAAAGGCCGCAGGCAAAGGAGCAGCAGCGGGAGTAGAAGCAGAGCTCGCGGCGACGGCCGCCGACGACGAAGTAGAAGACGAAGCCCAGGAGAACGATGCGGCGAAGGTGCTCCCCGCGGCGGCGGCGCCCTGTGCGGCAGACGCGGCACCAAAAGAAGGCCGGCCAAGGAGCGGCGCGGAGGGCCGAGGAGCCAGCCTCGCCGTCCCTTCGACAGCGAGAGGCTGCCCTCCCCACAGCTCGGAGAAGGCTGGGGAAATCAGCGCGCTCAGGAACGCGCCCAGCAAGGAGGTGCCGCCGCCGCCGCCGCCGCCGCCGCCGCCGCCCGCGCGGCCCGCCGCCGCCAGCGGGAGCGAGCTCAGTGCCGGCGCCGCCAGGAGCGCCGCCGGGGGGACAAGCTTCCCTTCCCTTTTTCCCTTGTGGGACGTCGCAAAGCTGAGCTCCTCTTCGTCCCCGCAGTCGTCCTCGACCTCGATGCGCGGGATAGCGCGCAGCCAGAAGCGCGAGGAGGCGAACGAGGAAAAACAGGCAGGAGTCGAGTGTCCTCCATTTCCGTTTTTGTTTCTGCCGCCGCTGCCGATGGCTTCCGCCCACGCCGAGACCAGAACGCCGTCACCCTCCATCCTGGGCACCGCATCGACCAGAAGCACCTCTTCGAGCGTCGGCATTACGTACGCGACCTGGCCTCGCACGGAAGCGGAAATCCTGGAGAGGTCGATCTCGTTGTCGCCGTTGTCGCCGCCGCTGCCGCCGTCGTAGCCGCCGCCAGCGAAAGAGGCACGGCGGAAGCGCGAGACCGAGACGCTGCAGCGCATGAGCATGGCGTCGGGAGCCGCTGCCGAGGCGCCGTCGTCGAGCACGCGGGCAATGACGCAGTCTCCAGGAGAAGAGGCAGAAGAAGAAGAAGAAGAAGAGGAGCAGGAAGCGATCGGGTCTAGCGAGAGGAAGGTGCTCCGGTTGAGAGCGTGCCAGCCCGCCGCGGCCGCCGCCTGCGCAAAGGCCGCCGAGGAGAAGAGCGAGAGCTCGAAGCTCGAGAGGGGAGCGGTGCAGATCGAATCCTTGACAGCTCCGACGGTGACCTCGGCCAGGGCCTTGCCCTGTGACAGCAGTGTCTTGTAGACGCGGGCCGCTTTCGCCTGTTGAAGAGAAAGGAGAAGGGGCGAGAAGGAGGTTGAGAAGAAGAGAGAGCAGTTGGAGAGAGAGAGAGAAAAAAAAACTCGCTCGCTCCGTGGCCTCTTTCTCCTTCTCTTCTCTCTCCTTTTCGTTCTTGACACCTTGTGAACAAACACCAGCAGCTCTGTGTAGCCCACCGGGACGGCCACGGCGACGCGAGAGAAAAGCGGCGAGGCGTTGAGCTCGGAAGCAGCGACTGCCGCCGCCGATTTCAGCGGAGGGAGCAGCGTCGGCGCCTCGTTCCCTTCGAGCGCGGCCTTGGCGAGCTCCGCCGCCTCGCTCGCGCGCGTTTCCGCCGCCTTGGCGGCCTCGGGCGTGACCGACGCGGCGATGCGGAGGATCCCCGGGAAGAGAGAGCCGCCCGGGGAGCGGAGGAGGAAGAGACTCATTTTGTTTGTTTTCTTTTTAAGTGAAAAATGATATCACTCTTCTCTTTCTTTTTCTCTTCTCTCTCTCCGCAATGCCTCCCCGACAGAAATACAACAGCAACGCCCAGCAGCAGAGGGAGGCTGTCGCGTCTGAGTTCTCTCCGAGTCCTCCTCCTCTCCTCGAGAAAGACGCGCCAGCTGCTGCTGCTGCTGCTGCTGCTGCTGACGCTGCTGCTCCTTCGCCTTCTCCCTCTCCTCCTGCTCCTCCTGCCGCCGCCGCCCCTGTCGTCGACGGCGCTGCCCGCAACTTCATCACCTCCCCGGGCTACCGCTTCCTCGCCAACTTCCAGGACCTCTTCAACAGCGTTGGCGTCCGCGTCGTGCCCGCCTTTCAGGACTTCGAGGCGGAGCTGAGCGTACGAAAGGGGGGGGGGGGTGAACGTGTTTCTTTCTTGTTCTCCATTTTTTTGGTTTTCCTCCTATTTCCCTCGCTCACTCACCTCTCTCTTTCTCTATTCCCTCTCCACCCAAACAAAACGACCGCCAGTCGGAGCTCTCGTCCCTCGCTGAGCTCACAGGAGAGCTCCGCGCTGCGCGCGCCGCATCCGAGGCGAAGCTCAGGCTCGGGAGGCGCTGGCTGAAGGATCTGAAGAGCGTCATCCTCGAGGAGATCGACGGCGACGACGGCGACGTCGACGGGGGCGGCGAGGGCGACGGGGGAGGGAGCGGCCACCCTTTCGGGGACGCGGACACCGTCGCCGGGCGCAGCTCGGGCGTCTTCTCGGACCCTGCGCTGAGCCTCTAAGAAACACGAATGAAGAGAGAAATAAACCTTTTGATTCGCACTTGTTAAAAAAGAAAAAAGAAACTCTCATTTCCACTATTTTTTGTTCTTCTTCTTTGTTCGCCTCCTCTCTTTGTCTCCTCGTTCCTCGACCTCCACCACCACGCCGGCCTCCAGCAGCGCCCCCAGAGCCTCCCGCACCGCGGAAGCGGTCTCGCCATCATCATCATCATCATCATCAAATCCGGGCAAATCGGAGACGCGAACGGCGTCGACCCCGGGGCGGGCGGAGTGGACCCCGAGCAGCAGCTCGAGCGCCGGCGCGGCCTCGAGGGCGAGCTCTATGCGGCCGCCTGCAGAGTGAGCAGCAGGCTCACCGTCTCCGGCTCCGGCGGCGTGCGCCTCGCTCTCGTTGGCCAGGCAGTGGTAGACGACGGCGCTGTCTCCCTCAACGCAGAGCCTCGCTGCCGTGCCGCCGCAGGCGGGGCGGACGAGCGACGGGAGACTTCCCTTCCGCTTCTGCTTCTGCTTCTGCTGCCTCTCTCGCGCCTTTCCGTCCGTCGACGGCGCCGGTGGCGGCGCTGTCGGCCGCATCCGCGAGAGCAGGAAGTCGGCGCCGATCCTGTCCGCCGCGGCGTCGACGGGCAGGGCAGCCACCACGGCCTGCGCGGCCTGATTGATGATTTCGAGGGCGCTCTCCCGGTTCCGGGCCCTGTGGGCGTACTCGCCTCGCGGCGCGGTCCCGCCGGGGACGACCGGTGAAGAAGCCCCCTCTCCTCCGCCGTCGGCGGCCCTCTCCGCCGCGTCCTCGCGCGCGACGCCCAGGCTCGTCGCCAGCAGGCCCCTGGGCAGCGACCTCCGAAGCTCCACGTTTCGCGCCGCGGCGAGCTCCACGGCTCGGGGCAGGGCCACGGCCAGGAGGTCGGCCCAGGTCGTGCGCTGGCAGACGGAGATCGTGAGGTGGAGCGACGGGAGCAGCGCGCCGCCGTCGAGGTCGGAGGAGGTGGAGCCATCGTCTTCTTCGTCGGAGCCTCCTCCTCTTTCCCCGTCCCTTCTTCCACCTTTTCCCTCTCCTCCTTTGCCTTGATCAGACTCGTCGTCGCCATCGCCGTCGTCGTCGTCGTCGTCGTCGTCGCCCCTTTCCCTCTCGTCTGCGACAGTCGCGGCACAGTGGACAGTCCCGCGAGGCAGATAGAGGACGTCGCCCCTCCTCAGGACGGCATCCAGCACCAAGGGGCCCAGCTCCTCCATTTTGAAATCGTCGCTCGGCCAGCGCGGCAAAACCTCGTCCTCGGTCCTGGGACCAAAGACCCTCCACCTCTTCCGGCCGCAGAGCTGCACTATGAAGACGTCGACGTCGTCGTAGTGCGGCGCGAACCCCTGGTGCCCCAGCGGAGGCGAGATGTACGCGTTGGAGCCGACGGCGCAGCCCCAGAAGCCCTCGAGCGCGGCGACGACGGAGCGCAGGGGACCGTGGTGGCGCTGCGGGTGGAGGATCCGCGCCGAGGCTCCCCGGAGCAGGGCGTCGCGGAGGTCGGCGGGGCGGACGCACGAGGCGGCAGAAGAAGGCGCCTCGGCGCCGGCGTTCAGCGTCCTGCGGACCCCGGCCCCGGGGTCGAACCGCACGACGTCGACGCCCGTCCCGAGAGGGAAGTCGTTGTCCTGCAGGAGGTCGAAGAGGTCGGCGGACGAGAAGAGCGCCTCGACGACCGCGCGTCCCTGCCGGCTGCTGGCGCGCCTCCGCACGAGGACGGGCCGCTCCTCGAAGCAGGTGTCGAAGAAGGCGCGCAGGGGGAGGGGCGCGAGAAGGGCAGAGAGCACCGCGGCCCCGGCGGCCTCGGAGCCCGGCGGCGTGCTGCCGTCTGGGCTCGCTGCCGCGGCCTCGACGACGCTTTGCACCTGCGGGGCTGGGCGGTCGTCGTCGACGAAAAAGGGCACGGGCTGCTGGGGCAGAGCAAGGTGGCTTCCGCAGTCCCCGACGGAGGGGCGATGGTGGCGGCGGTGGTCGTCGTGCAGCTGCTGCTGCTGCTGCTGCTGGTCGAGGTCGCTCTCGCTCTCGCTCTCGTCGGCGTCGGAAGAAGAGCAAGCCAAAGCCGTCGCCGCCGCCGTCGCCGCCGCCGTTGGCGGCGCTCGCATGCGCGGCGTCTTTGGAGCCGCTTTCGTCGCCATCTCCTTCCTCGCGCCCGAGGGATGCGAAGCTTCTCCTTGCGGCAGAGCCGTCCTCTTGGCAGTCTTCGTGCGCGTCATTGAAGGCTGCAGAAGTAGAACGAACTGTTCTTCTCTCTTTCCAAATGCGAGAGAGGAAAAAAGTGTCCTGGCAAGTTTTGGGCGAGCTCGATAAAACTTTTCACACAAAAAGAAAAAACCAATGCCTCTGTCGTCGGCACTCCGGAGCGTCGCCTCCGCGGCGGCAGCGGCGCAGCCAACGCCTCGAAGGCAGGGATCTCGAGCGTCAAAGAGTGACATCGCCGCGCCGAGAGGCAGGCAAAGGCCCACGCAGACGACGGAGTTGGCGACTTCATCTTCGGCAGCGGCGTCGAGCTCGTCGAGCCAACAGCGACCCGCGATTCCTCGACGGCACCGACCTCCTCCGCCGACGCCCAGGCCCGCGGCGACCAGGACCTCGGAGATACTCGCCTTCTTCGACGCCGCGTGCTACCG
>Ga0315277_10006643_pt1 | contig 15089 bp, 15 predicted proteins | sample YL17G05_15_MG_FD_203695 | JGI IMG/M metagenome (GOLD analysis project Ga0315277, IMG submission 203695) | Sediment microbial communities from Yellowstone Lake, YNP, Wyoming, USA - YL17G05_15 | ecosystem: Environmental > Aquatic > Freshwater > Lake > Sediment | place: USA: Wyoming | collected...
ACCCTGCAAGCATGGTGCCCGCCTTCGGGCCGTTCCGGCAAATTGGACCTGTCCCCTTTTTCCCGGAATCACGCCAGGGCATCTAGCGGCTCAGATCAACCCGCCGTGCGTCCGATACGGCGTCATGTGATCGGGTGCATCCAGCATCCAGAGCCGCTCCCACTCGTCCAGGAGCAGACGGAGGTTTTCGGACGTGAAGATCAATTGTTGCGTCCGGCGGGCCGGGTCGGCCGAATAGGCCGGGAGAATGCACCCGGTGGTCGTGCCCACCAACAGGCCAAGTGCCAAAGCCAACAGCAGTCTGCGCATGAGACAGCTCCTCCTTCAGACGGATCACATCGCACTCCGGACCAATCGCGTCCGGTCATCGGCTGGATTCTGCTGGCCGACTACCTGGCGGACCAGAGCGGTGAAACTGGCGAAAAGTGTGTTCTCTTAGGGTCTGCGCCGAAATAAGTTGTGCCAATCACAGAGTTGTAGGAGGCGACTCCAGTCGCCGACAAAGGCGGCAATCCGGGAACAAATCGGCGTCTGGAGACGCCTCCTACATCGCCACAATTGACCAAGTTATTTCCGAACAACGCCTTAAACGCGGGACAGCCGTCGGCGGCCGTGTCGGAGACAATGTTTCCCAGCAGGCCGGAGAGTTGCGGGGCCCTCCGACGCCCAAAAGGCAACCTAGCGGAGTCCTGCCGCCAGTAGCGTGGCGGGCCGCCCCTGGTGCGCGAGAAAAGTCGGGCCGGCAGATCTACCCCGAACCAGTCGTCATGACTCGGTCCTGCCTGTGCCGTAACCCGTTGACGCGGCTAGTGTTTCGGGAACATGCCCGGGAGAGGCGTTTCTCTGGGCCGCCTCGGCTCGACCCGCCCGCGCCGCCGCCGCAGCCTGCCGCTCCAACTCCCGAACTCGTTCTTCCATTTCCTTGCCCGGCTTGAAGGTAACGACGAATTTTGCCGGCACGTCGACCGGTGCGCTGGTGCGAGGATTACGAGCCCTGCGAGGCGCACGTCGCTTGACCTCGAAGACGCCGAAGTTGCGAAGCTCGATCCGCCTGTCTTTCACCAGGGTGTCTACGATGGCGTTGAAGGTCTTTTGAACGATCTCCTTGGTCTGCAACTGTGTCAGCCCGATTTCTTCGGAAATGGTCCGAACGATCTCTTTCTTGGTCACGACTCGATTCTCCTGTGAGAAGAGGCCGTCGCAGGCTCAGGATGGGAGTTCACGGAGCGTCCACGAATGCTCCAAGTGTAGGCCCTGCAACGACTAGAGTCAAGATCAATCGATCGCGCTGATTTGGTGGATGGGGCTGTCACGGTCGGTGATGCCTCGTTATTCGGTCGGTGCCACCGGACCGACCGAATCGTCGTAAGTGCTCATTTTCAAAGAGCTTAACCCGTATCGGGCCAGCCGCCGCGGGGAACCTGCCTCCGCAAGTCCTTTGCTGACAAGGACTAACGAACGAGAACCTCCGCGTCCTCCCCGGTTGTTCCCTGGCCACAACAGCGCAGCAACACCGGCGATTCCCCCAGGCTGCAACCCTATATCGGCCGCCCGATCAGAAAACTCCAGCCAGACCCTACAATCCGCACAACCCGATCTAGACGTGTATCACACCCGACTGGGCCCGGATCTCCTGTAATGGCACCAACCGCCCGCGGTTGGTGCCCGGACAGTTGCGGCAGGTCTGCTGCCAGGTCTCGGGCGTGCGGAGGTTCGACGCCCAGAAGGGCCAGGTGCGGCACTGGCGGGGGCGGACTTCGTAGACCTGGCAGCCGCGGGTCTTGGCGTCGAAGAAGACACAGTCGCCATTGCGAAACTCAATCAGGCTCTTGCGGACGCCGACCAATCGCACGTACCGCTTCTCGAAATGCTCGACATCCAGCCGTATCGCCGTGGCCAACGCCTTGATTTCGGCCTTGTTGACCCAGACGTGCCCCGGCGCGCCGGTGCAGCAACAACCGCAGCCGGTGCACTGGAAATTCAGCCCGTGGTGATACCAGGGTGTGGCGTCCATATTCAGCATTCAGCATGCCGTCAGCCCCCAATCTGATACATCGACCGATCGGAGCGGACGAACTCCCCCTCATCGGTTCCGTGGGCCTTCTTCTTGGCGTCCACGGCCGCACGGATCAAGTGGGCCAATTGCTGGCTGCCGCCGCCGGCCCGCAGAATGGCTCGGGCGTCCCACTGCCGGGCCGAAAACAGGCAGTCCCGCAGCTTGCCGTCGGCCGTCAGACGCAGCCGGTTGCACTGACCGCAGAACGGCCGAGTAACCGAAGGAACCAGCCCGATGCGACTGCCACCGTCGCGGAAGCGATACTCGGCGGCGGGGGCGAGGCCGCCGTCTGTTTCCACCGGGTCGAGCGGGCCAATCGCGCGGGAAAGGATACAGAGGATTTCCTCGCCCGGCAGGACCCGCTGGCTGCTCCACTGCCGGTCGGCGTCCAGCGGCATGAACTCGATGAAGCGGAGCTGAAGGCCGTGCTCCCGGGCGAACAGTGCCAGCGGCACGACCTCCTCTTCGCTGAAGGCCCGGATGGCCAGGCTGTTGAGCTTGATCTGCTCGAAGCCGGCCTGCCGGGCCGCGGCGATTCCCTCCAGCACCTCCGCGAGCTGGTCGCAGCCGGTAATCTGCCGGAACTTGTCCGGGTCGAGTGTGTCGAGGCTGACGTTCAGCCGGCCCAGCCCGGCGGCCTTCAGGGTAGCAGCGTGCCTGGCCAGGAGGATGCCGTTGGTGGTCATGGCCAGGTCGACGATTCCGGGCACGGCGGCCAACATCGCCACCAGCCTCGGGAGGTCCTTGCGCAACAGCGGCTCTCCGCCGGTCAGCCGGAGCTTGCGGATTCCCAACCCGGCCGCCACCCGGACGAAACGCTCGATCTCCTCGAACGAGAGGATCTCGCGGCGCGGCTGAAACTGGGCACCACCGGCCGGCATGCAGTAGCGACAGCGGATGTTGCAGCGGTCGGTGACCGAGATCCGCAGATCGGTGTGCACGCGTCCGTAGGGGTCGACCAGTGGGCCGGCGGTACTCAAGGGCTCATCACTCCTGGTTAAATGGACTTGCACGATTCCAGCAGGCAAGTGGCACCGGCGTCCCGCCGGTGGAACACAAGGGCGGGCACATAGTGGCCGGAAAACACCGGCGAGACGCCGGTGCCACTACTTCGTCTGCACATTGGTGAGTTCCCGGAATCATGCAAGGTCAGTCGGCATCGGCGCGGTCCGCTGCCGGGTGGACCCAATCGCTGGAGCCGTCGACGTAGTTTTCCTTCTTCCAGATGGGCACCACTTCTTTGATGCGATCGATCAGCCACTGGCCGGCCTCGAAAGCCGGGCGGCGATGTGCCGCGCTCAGGGCAATGGCGACGCTGGCCTGGCCGACGGGCAAGTGTCCCAGCCGATGGACGATCGTGCATGCCTCCAGCGGCCAGCGTCTCCGGGCCTCCGCCTCCAGCTCGACGAGCTGTTTCTCTGCCATTTCCGCGTAGCAATCGTACTGGAGCGAGCTGGTTTTCCGTCCGCCGGTCGCCTCGCGGACGGTCCCCAGGAACAACACGACGGCCCCTGCCGCCGGGCGGCGGACGCCGTCGACCACGGCGGCCACGTCGATCGGATTATCGGTCAGTTGAATCACGTCTGCCGGGTCTGTACTGAAGGAGAGCGAAGACAGCCGATTGTCACATGTGCTAAGCGAGCGCTCAGTAGTAACCTGTTCAATCCCAGTGTAGTAGGCACACTCCGTGTGCCGTAACCCGCGGACGGCACACGGAGTGTGCCTGCTACAACTTGTCCAGGTTGTTTCTGAGCGCGCCCTAAGCCGCAAGCGGCTGCCAGATGAAGCAAATCCGAAATCCCAAATCCGAAATCTGAAATCTATTCTACCCGCCGCTGACCGGGGGGATACAGGCCACGTCGGCGCCGGGGCGGATTTCGACCCGATCGCTGACATATTCCGCCTCGACGGCAAACATCGCCTGCCCGACCAGGCCGGAAAGCTGGGGGAACTCCCCCGCCAGCCGGCGGCGCAACTGGCCTATGGTGGCTCCCGCGGGCAGCTCCAGCTCGACGCTGGCAGAGCCGGCCGCCTGCCTGGCCGCGGCAAACAATCGTACCTGCACCTTCACGTCACGATCAGCTCCTCGCCCGGGGTGGTCAACAGCGGGGCGACCTCGGGCATCAGACCGTAGGCCCAGGCCAGCAGCTTGATCGGATGGATGGTGGGCTTGGTGGTGCCCTGCTCCATCTGGATCTTGCAGGCGCTGCACTCGGTGACTCCGGCCTGGATCTCCGGATCTCGCAGCCGGGAAATCAACCTCCAGCCGGCCCGCAAGCTGCTGCGGTAGTTGACGCGCTTCAGGCCGAAGGTCCCCGCCATGCCCGAGCAGCCCACCTCGATGTGCTGGATCCTCAGCCCCGGAATCAACCGCAACAGGTTCTCGCCGGGGGCACCTACCTGGAGCGCCTTCAGGTGGCAGGGCATGTGATAGGCCAGGGTGGCGTGGATCGGCCGCAGGTCGAGCTGCAGCTTGCCCGTGGTGTGCATCTTCCAAAGGTAGCTGCACGCCTCGCTGCTGTGCTGGGCGACCAGCCGGGCCTCGTCGTCGTCGATCAGGTCGGGATACTCTCGGACCAGGCACAAGGCCGCAGCGGGTTCGCTGGCCACCACCTCGTATCCCTGCCGGACCGCTTCGGCCAGCAGCGAGACGTTATGGTGGGCCAGCCGGCGGGCGTGGTCCAACGCGCCGCAAGCGACCGACGCCATCCCGGCCTGCCTCTGCTGCGGCGGAACGTAGACGCCCACCCCGTTGTGCTCCAGCACGGCGACCAGGGCCTCGGCCAGTTGCGGGTCGTGGTAGTTGGCATAGACGTCGACGAAGTAGAGCACTTTGCGGCCGCTGTGGCGGGTGGGGCGGGTAAGCCGCCGGCGGGCCGCCCGGCGGAGGAAGCTCCGCGAACTCACCCGCGGCAGCTTGCGCCTCTGGGCAATCCCCAGCGTCTTCTCCAGCAGCCACCGCATGCGACGATTGCCGATGGCCCAATTCGTCACCGGGCTCACCAGCCCCCCTAGTGCGCCGAGCAGCTCCAACCGCGTCATCGCCCAGTCGGCCAGGCGCAGCCCGTTGACCGTCACGTACGCCCCCTTCGCCTCGCGGATCAACTTGGGGACGTCGACCTTGGCCGGGCATTCCAGCCGGCACATCTGGCAGTAGATGCACAGATCGGCCAGCTCCTTGAATTCGCTGCTGGTGAGCGTGCTCAGCTCGACGTCGCCGGTCAGCACGCCCCGGATCAGGTTGGCCTTCGCCCGCGGCGAAGACTCTTCGGCCGGCGCGAAGCGGAAGACGGGACACGTCCGCAGGTCGGCCGCCTGCGAGCGGCAGTCGCCGCAGCGGCTGCACTCCGCCGCGTCGCCCGAGACCCACGACGGATCCCAATTCAACTGCAGCTCGACCAGGTCTCGCAGCCCCGGGGATTGCGCCTGGGGATCTGGCTGCTGGGTGGCTTCAGCGCGGGTGATCACCGGCGGGCTGAGGTTGCGGGTCAATAGGTCCGGATCGTCGCCGACGATCTTGCCAGGGTTCAGCGTCCCCGCCGGATCGAAGATCTGCTTCACCTGGCGGAACACGTCGTACAGCTCGCCGGCCTGGCGGCGGACGTAGGCGGTGCGACTGAGCCCGCAGGCCTGCTCGCCGCTGATCGTTCCCCCCGCTTCGCACACCTCCCCGTACAGGTCCTCGGCCAGTTCGCGCATCCGCCGGACGTCGCCGGGGTCGGCCAGATCCAGAAACGGCTGGATGTGGAGCTGGCCTTGGCCGGCATGACAAAACAGCGAAGCGGTGACCTGGTGGCGCTTCAGCACGTTCTGCGTCCGGACCAGGAAGTCGGGCAGGATCTCCGGGGGGACTGCCACGTCCTCGACCACGGGCACCGGCCGGCTGGGACCCTTCATCACCCACAGCGGCTGGTACTTGTTGGCAAGCTGCCAGAACAACTCCGTTTCGGCCGGGTCGAAGGTCTGCCGGGCGCCGAACGCCAGGCGCTGGCGTTGCCAGATCTCGTCGACCAGATGGTGCATCCGGTCGCGGACCTCCAGCGGGTCGTCCCCCTCGTGCTCGACCAGCAGCACAGCTTCCGCCTCCGGCGGGATCAGCACGTCGAACCGCACCTCGGCTTCCCGGGCCAGGCCCAGGTGGCGGCGGTCCATCAGATCGCAGGCGGTGGGCCGCCAGGGCAGAATCTGCAGCGCCGCCCGCGACGCCTTCTCCAGACTCTCGAACAACAGCAGGGCCACCCCGCGATGCCGCGGCAGCGTCTGAGTGGCCAGACTGGCCTCGGTGATCAGGGCCAGGGTCCCCTCTGAGCCGCTGAGCAACCTCGCCAGATGGAGATGCCCCTCGCAGAGCACGTCCGTCAGGTCGTATCCGCAATGATTCAGCGGACACTTGGGCTGGCTCCGGCGGATCAACTCGGCGTGCTCGCTTAACAGGGTGGCCAGCCGGTCGACCAGCTCACGTTTTCGCGGGTTGCTGCCGGCGCCGCCGCCGTCGGCTAGCGGCTCGCAGCCAAGCTCCAGCAGTTGGCCGTCGGCCAGGACCACCTGCAGACTGAGGACGTGACGGCGGGTGGAGCCGTATTTCAACCAGCGGCTGCCCACGGCGTCCACGGCGATCATCCCGCCGATGGTGGTCACACCCGCCGCCGCCGGATCCGGCCCGAAGACCCGCCCCAGCGGACGCAGTTGGGCGTTGAGTCGCTCGCAGACGACGCCCGGCTGGACGCGAACCGCCTCGGACTCGATGCGGACTACGCGGCGCATATACCGCGAGAAGTCCAGCACCAGGCCCGGCCCCAGCGCTGCGCCGGCCATGCCGGTTCCGGCGCCGCGGGCATGGATCGACAATTGCTTCTCGGCGGCGTACTGGACGCAGGCCACTACGTCGGCGGCGGAGCGCGGGCGGACCACTCCCAGCGGCTTGATCTGGTAGATGCTCCCGTCGCTGGCGAACAGATGCAGGAAGACGTCGTCGCAGCGCACTTCCCCGGCGATCAATCCCCGCAGATCGTCCTGGATTCTCTCGCGCTGTTGGTCGAGCTCACCCATCTCGATCCTCAGCGGCGATCCCCGAAGATCAGGGTCATGATCTCCGCCCGGCTGGACACGTTCGAGCGGAAAATGCCCTTCATGGCCGAAGTGACGCAGACGGAGCCGGGCTGGCGAACGCCGCGGATGGCCATGCAGGTGTGGATTGCCTCGATCACCACCGCCACGCCCCTGGCGTGCAGCTCCTCGACCAGGAGATTGGCGATCTCCTCGGTCATGCGCTCTTGGACCTGCGGCCGCCGGGCGACGCTCTCGACGACGCGGGCCAGCTTGCTCAGGCCGATCACCCGGCCGTCGGGCAGGTAACCAATGTGCGCCTTGCCCATGAACGGCAGCAGGTGGTGCTCACAAATGCTGTCGAAGCTGATGTCGCGGACCAGGACCACTTCGTCGCAGGACTGGCTGAAGAACTTCTTCAGGTGCTGGCGGGGATCCTGGTGCAAGCCGCTAAACAACTCGGCGTACATGCGAGCCACGCGGGCCGGGGTTTCCCGCAAACCCTCGCGGTCGGGATCCTCCCCCACGGCCAAGAGAATCTCGCGTACGGCACGCACGATCCGCGCCCGGTCCACCTCTGGCTGCACGTGGCGCACCGCCTGGCCTTCCTCATCGGCCAGGCTATCGGTGATTCTCTTGTTCGTACAGTTAACGTCGATCTGCGATCCCATCGGCGGCATACCTCGATGCAAGAACTCGGCTAACGTAATCTTAAGAATCGCCCGAAGGCCGGTCAAGGAGGGCGAAGGGGGGAGGGGCGAGGGGCGAGGGGTGGCGACTTCAGTCGCCACTACCTTCCCAGCGGCGAGCAGACAAAATACACGATCGGTCTCCTGTGGAAGTGAGACAGCCGACACATCCCGTAAACCCCAGAACCTTGGATTGGGCGGTTGCCCGCCTCATGCCGCGCCCTTCGCCTGTCACCGCTGGCGCCCCGTCAATTGGTGCTGAACTGCGGCGGGAAGGCGAACTCGCCCCGCCGAGTGGGGTGATGGCCCGTCAGGGCAATCGAGATGTGTTCCAGGAGCAATTCCGCCCGGCGGTGGACGTCCGTTTGAGCCAGCAGCGCCTCCTTGTCGCGGAGATCGAGGTCCAGCATGTAGCTGATCACGTCGGTCAGCACGCCCAACGAGACGTCGGTGCTCAGCAACTGGTCCAATTGCTCTTGGGCCTCGGGCAGCGAGGGGAGGATCCCCACCAAGGCCCCCCGAAGTCTGCGCCGCAAGGTGGCCCGCGTAACGGCCCGGGAGGGAGGGCTGTAATCCTCACACAGCTCTACTTCGGCCTCACGGAAGCTCCTCGCGGGTCGCAGCTCGCGGACCAGGCGCACCCGCTGGAGCCCCAGCAACAGCACGTTGTACGTGCCGTCCTCCAGGCGATGGCAGGTGGCGACTTGCCCGAGGCAGGCGATCGGGTACAGCGGCGGCCGGCCCTCATAGTCGCTTTCCCAGCCCGGCGCCAGGACGGCCATGGCGATCAGCCGGTCGTCGTCCAAGGCGTCTTCCAGCAGTTCACGATAGCGGGGTTCAAAGACACGCAACGGCTGCATTACATGAGGGAACAACACCAGGTTGGGCAAGGGAAACAAGCGTGCCTTTCCCGAGAAGCCCTCGGCGGAAAACGACAGATCCTCGAAACTTGACATGATTGATCTTCCCGTGCCGGGGCGGCTCTTGCCTGGCAGCCGCCTTCCCCCGTGCCAAACACACCTCCCGTCGGTCACCCACGGTGGCCGAGGAGACAGCCGTCCTGGCTATCCCTGGCTGATCTGTCGCCGCCTATTGGGCGACCCCCCGCGGAGGCCGACACTTCCACCAAAGACGAAAAGCTGCGGCCCGTACTCCCCGCACCTTGATTATAGGCACGTGACCCGGCCAAAGCCAGTTTTCCCCTGGCCCACGGCATGGTCAGTCGGCAGGACACTTGACATCTCCCGGCCGGCTGGGCAACAATGGCCACTCTACTGATTGTGTCGAGGTCCCAGATTGGCTACCGTCACCGACGTGAAACGACACGCTGCCCGGGTCGTCCAGCGTCTGGGCCGCCAGTATCCGGACGCCACCTGCTCGCTCGACTTCCAGACGCCCTTGGAGCTATTGGTGGCTACGATCCTTTCGGCCCAGTGCACGGATGATCGCGTCAACCAGGTTACGAAGGGCCTGTTCCGTAAGTACCCGACCGCGGCCCATTACGCATCGGCTCCGCTGTCCGGCCTGGAGCGGGACATCCGGAGCACCGGTTTCTTCCGCAACAAGGCCAGGCACATCAAGGATTGCTGCCAGGTCCTGGTGGAGAAGTATGACGGAAAGGTCCCTAACCAGATCGAGAAACTGACCGAACTGCCCGGCATCGGGCGGAAGACCGCCAACGTGGTCCTGGGCACCGCCTTCGCCATCGCCTCCGGGGTCGTGGTGGACACCCACGTGGCCCGCGTCAGCCGGCGTTTGGGGCTGACGCAGCAAAAGGACCCCGAGAAGATCGAGCGGGATCTGACGGAGTTGGTTCCCAAGCGAGAGTGGATTGCGCTCGGCCACCGGATGATCCAGCACGGCCGCCGCTGTTGCACGGCGCGCAAGCCCAACTGCCCCGGTTGTCCGTTACTGTCTGTTTGTCCACGCATCGGCGTCGACACAACCTGAGCCGCGTTCGGCTCGGTGTTCGTGACTGAGTAGTTCCGAGTTGTGAGAGAGGGTGGCTGGGGTCGAACGAAGCGAGCCCCCAGCCCCCCGGATTCCCGGGGGCTCGCTGGCGCTCGACCCCGGCCACCCCGCCGTCATTCGTACTTCGTCCTTCGTCATTCGTGCTTCGTCATTACCCCCATGGTTCTTTCCGGTCACGAGATCCGCCGGCAACTGGGCAAGAACATTGTCCTGGAGCCGTTCGACGAGTCGAAGCTCAATCCCAACAGCTACAACCTCTCGCTGCACCACGAGTTGATGGTCTACGAGGAGGTCGTGCTGGACATGCGCAGGGCCAACCGCGTCCGCCGGCTGACGATCCCGCCCGAAGGCCTGGTCCTGCAGCCTGATCAACTCTACCTGGGCCGAACCGTGGAACGCACGGAGACGCACAACCTGGTGCCGATGATCGAGGGCCGGTCGTCGGTCGGGCGGCTGGGGCTCTTCGTGCACGTGACCGCCGGGTTCGGCGACGTGGGCTTCTGCGGCTACTGGACACTGGAGATGTTCGCCGTCCAGCCGGTGCGGGTCTACTCGGGCGTGGCGATCTGCCAGATCTTCTACCACGACATCCGCGGCTCATTCACCGAGTACGCCAGCGACAAGTACCAGCACAACACCGACATCCAGCCCAGCCTGCTGTTCAAGGAACTCGTGCCCCAGCGCGATGCGGACCCACAACTGAAGCTCCCCTTCGGTATCGAGCGGCCGCAAGGGTGACAGCGCCCTTGCGGCGCGCAACCAAGGCGTGCTGCCTTAGTGCCGGCGGGCATTGAACACCGACGGCCACGTCGGTATACTTGAGCCATGATTGATCGTCAGGAAATCGAGCGCGCGGCAACCGCCATTGGAGTGGCTGCAAATGCGGAGCGTGTTATCCTGTTCGGATCCCACGCTCGGGGTGAGGCCGGCGAGACCAGCGACGTGGATCTGTTGATCGTCGCCGAAAGCGGTCTTCCCAGGTTCAAGCGGAGCCGTGAACTGTACAAGTTGTTGCGACCACATCCTTTCGCGATGGACCTGATCGTGTATACTCCGGAAGAAATCGAAACAGGCCGGAGATCTCCCGTTTCTTTCGTGTCGACGGTGCTGCGCGAAGGCAAGACTGTATATGTCCGACGAGATGCAGATCGCCCGGCAGTGGCTGGCCAAAGCGAGGAATGATCTGCTCAATGCAGACAACAATCTCGCGGCGAGTGAAGTTCCCTACGACACGGTCTGCTTCCATTGTCAACAGGCGGCGGAAAAGCTCCTTAAAGCATACCTGGTGGCCAACGGCCAGCCTGCTCCGCGCACGCACGATTTACTTCTGCTCTTGGAGCGGGTACTGCCGCTGACCATCGCCGCGGAACGGTTGCGAGACGCACTTTCGATACTCGTGCCCTACGCGGTTGAGATCCGCTATCCGGACGACTGGTTCACGCCCTCCGAAGAAGATGCCCAGGAGGCAATGGCTGCTGCAAGCCAGGTCCTGAACTGGCTCAAGACCGCTCTGCCGGAGGTGTTTGGGGGCTCGCCGGACGCCTGATATGGCGTCGCCGCCGTGCCCCGGCAGCAGGCTACTGGTGCACCAACACCAATCTGACACATCGGGTGCCAGTGGCGGCGGGTACCGACGCGAAGCGTTGGCCCGCCGCTGCCGGGTCAGGGGCAGGCAAGCTGTCCCTGGCACCCGTGAAGTTCATTTTGGGTAACAGTTCAGCCGTTTGAAGTTGATCTTGGTGATTTTGGAGCGATGGGTTATGACAATGGCCACCCGCCGCGATGCGGACCCGCAACTGAAGCTCCCCTTCGGTATCGAGCGGCCGCAGGGGTGACACGCGGCGCGCGCTGGCGCGTCGGGTGGTAGATCGGTCAGCTATTGCCTCCACCCGGCCACTTTGGTAGAGTATAGTACATGGGCAAGAAGGCCAAGCGACAGCAGCCGAACTCAAGTGGGTATTTGGTCTTTGTCAGTCACGCGACTGCGGACAGATGGCTTGCCACGGTTCTTTGCGAGAAACTGGAGCAGACCGGGGCACAGACTTTTCGCGATGATCGGGACATTGAGGGCGGTGACGACATACCCGACGAGATCCGTCGCCAGATCATTCGATCAAATGAGATGGTTGTCCTATTGACGCCGCATTCGGTGGATCGGGCTTGGGTTTTGTTGGAAGTGGGAGCTGCGTGGGGCAGAAGACGAAAGGCAAGGATTGTTGTTGTCCTCTGCCACGTGGAAGTCGACACGATTCCTGACATCATTGGGTCTAAGAAGGCGGTACCCATCAACGAACTCGACGAGTACTTTAGCGAGTTGAGGCGGCGCGTGGAGAGGCACAGGCAATGAGCACACAGACTCTGACTTATGACGTCTTCCTCTCATGCTCGCTGACGGAAGCAGCGGTTGCCGAGTTGGTTCAGCGCGCCCTGGAAGAAGCTGGCATGGACGTGTTCAGCGTTTCCAGGCTCGAAGCTGGTGCGGGTTTCCAGGAGAGTCTATGGCGCGCGCTTGCCGAGAGTTCCGCGGTCGTTGCGATTGTTCATCCGCGCCAGACACTGTCGTCATCGATCGCGGTTGAAGTGGGGGCAGCCATGGCTTGGCACAAGCCTGTGTACGTCGTCCACACGGAGAGCGGGAACGTGAGGCTCCCCGAATACTTGGGGGAGTTTCCCACGTATCCAGTCTCGCGGATCGACGACTTGGTTCAGGCCATCGCTCGCGGGTCAAAACCGTTCTCGGAAGAGGAGCGTTCCGTGCTCTTAGCGGTCTACGCAGACATGCGAATTCCTACCGATAAGCTCTTACAGGAACCGGCGGCGGTGGATGACTTCGCTCGGAGTTTCAAGCAACAATGCGGAACGGACATATCGGGAGAGCGACTCGTCCAGGAGCTTGTGCGGTTGCGTAAACGGGGCCTTTTGCCACGTCTGGGAAGATAGGGACTGCCCACCTACTCGCTCGAGAATGGTCAGCGGTACTCCCACTCGCACCAGGTGCTACATCACCGCGAAGTAGATGTCCACGGCCATGTCCAGGTACTCGTTGGTGATTTCGCAGGGGCGGCCGTTGTAGGCGCAGGCGCTGCGAATCTGCAGCAGCAGGTCGCGGGGATGGCAGCAGCGGAAGGGCCGGCCCGTCCGCCGGTAGTGCTTCTCGATCAGGTAGTCGACCGGCTCCCGGCGGTAATCGAAGCCCAGCCTCGGCGCCATCATCTCGAACAGCTCCCGGAATTCGTCCTCGGTGGGATCGACGACCTCGATCTTGTAGGGAATCCGCCGCAGGAACGCCTCGTCGACCAGGTCGCGCGGTTCCAGGTTGGTCGAGAAGATGATCAGTTGGTCGAAGGGCACCTGGAGCTTCTTGCCGGTAGGCAGGTTGAGAAAGTCATACCGCTTCTCCAGCGGCAGAATCCAGCGGTTTAACAGCTCTTCGATCCGCATCCGCTGCCGGCCGAAATCGTCGATCACCAGCGTCCCGCAGTTGCTCTTCAGTTGCAGCGGGGCTTCGCCGATGCCCGTGGTCGGGTTGACGGTGACCTCCAGTGCCGCCATGGTCAGCTCGCCGCCGGCGATGATGGTCGGGCGGCGGACGCGGATCCAGCGCTTGTCGATCTTGCGTTGATCGATCAACCCGGCGTTGGGGTCCAGCGGCAGTTCCTCGTGGTTGGCCGGATCGTAGAGGCGGATGATCTCGCCTCCCACGCCGATGGTCCGCGGGATCCAGATGTGCTGGCCGAAGGCCCGGGTGACCCGCTCGGCGATGCTGGTCTTGCCGTTGCCCGGCGCGCCGTAGAGAAACAGTCCTCGGCCGGAGTTGATGGCCGGTCCCAGCCGGCTGAACGTCCGCTGGCTCAACAGCAGATCCTCGAACGCCCGCCGCAGGTCTTCGACCGTGGGGTGTTGCCTGGTGAGCGATTGGGCCTCGACGCTGGCGATGTAGTCCTGCAGGCAGACGGGCGCGGAGCCGAAGTAGGTACAATACGCCGAGTAGCGCCGGGCCCTCTCGCGTCCCAGTTCGGTGAGCTGGTACTGGTAGTCGTTCATGGGGGCCGAGCCCTTGTGCACCACCAGTTGGTCGTTCTTCATGGTCCGCAGCAGCTCGTCGACCAGCACAAAGGGCAGCTTGACCTGGTCGGCGATCTCCCGCCCCGCGGCGTCACCCCGGGCCAGGAGGAACTTCAGGATCAGGGCCTCCACCTCGCTGTCGGTGAGGTCGGCCTGGTGAAAGGACTCCGGCTCAATTGGCACGTAGGTGTTTTGCAGGTATTCACCCCCTTGCCGGGAATCCGGCCCGGAAGGCGTCTGAGCCGCCTCGTCCGCCGATTTGTCGCTGAGCCGGTTGATCCGCTCGATCAGCTCATCGAGCTTCTGGTCCTGCTCTTGGTCGTCCCGGTCGTGCTTGGGGGCGGAGGCAGCAACCACCGCCCAGGGATCAGGACCGCCGGTCCGCCCGCCGTGTCCCGCCAGGCGCGCCAGCAGGTCGTTCTGAGATGTTTCAGCCATGGAGCACTCGAGGTGGTAAGGTGTGGGTAACTGAGCGGATGGGCCTTGACCCTCAAAGCAAACCTAGCTTTTCCATGCCAGGGCGGTCAAACTGGCTGGTTCGGGATGCACCGCATGGGAGGCTAGTAACGATGCCGGGAAACAAGGGGGCGCCCGCCGCTCCGCCACCAAAGACGCCTCCGGCGGCGGGGACGGCCCTTTCCGGCTCTCCGGCGACCTCCTATAATCCACTGATTCGAGGGGGACTCTGGCGTAATCAACGAGTCAACACGCCGAAATCGTTGGGATTTCACGTGTGCCACGGCTGTGTCAGCCGTGCATGAAAGTGTCGCCGCCGTGACTACCCAGATTCCCGGGCACGGCTGACACAGCCGTGGCACACAGGCAGACCGTGGCGGAGAGATCCAGGGTGAATGGGTGGGCCGGAATTCGTCTGGGAGCGGTGACGTACCTGAATACGCGGCCGCTGATCTTCTGTCTGCGGCGGCTGGCGGGCGACGTTCAGGTGGTCATCGACTTTCCCAGCCGGCTGGCCGACGACCTGGCGGCCGCGCGACTTGACGTAGCGATGGCCCCCTCGATCGAGTACTGCCGCAACCCCGGCTGCTCGATCGTCTCTGACGCCTGTGTGGCCTGCGACGGCCCGGTGCGGAGCGTGAAGCTCTACAGCCGGGTGCCGGTTCGACGGATTCGCACCTTGGCCCTGGACGAAGGCTCGCGAACCAGCGCGGCGCTGACGCGGATCCTGTTGAAGGAGCGATTTGCCCTGGAGCCGCAGTTGCGGCCGCTGCCAATCGGGACCCCGTTGGAAGAGTCGACGGCCG